>OBLW0100002673.1_pt1 | contig 14301 bp, 11 predicted proteins | sample 1520161 | NCBI WGS metagenome assembly OBLW01 (sample SAMEA3539309, study PRJEB22396) | soil metagenome | biome: tundra; feature: field; material: soil | place: USA | collected 2010-05 | depth 0.15 m
GTGCCCTTTCTGGCATCGTGCGAGGTGGCATTTTCTTAAGGAAAATGCCACTGGACGGCAGCGGCTTCAGGGTACAGCAATTGTGGAACCGCTTTAATGCAAAAAGCTCTATGGGCTCATCGTACAACCCTGGGTTGGCGTGGGCGCAAACGTCAGCCATCCGAATTGCGCAAACCGCAGGCAGAGCACACCACTTGACCTCGTGTCACTCGTCACAGACCAGACAGATCGAGCGCGACTAGATTGCGCGCATGGTTGCGCCGGTCCTGTTCGGTGAGGCGCTGGTTCTGGGGCTGGCGTCCGGGCCTGCCTGCATTGCCGCGTGCGGTCCCGTCCTGGTTCCCTCATTGCTTGCGGAACGAGCGGGGTGGCGGCCCCACGTCCGCTATCTCTCCGCCTTTCTCGGTGCGCGCCTGCTGGGCTACCTGCTGTTTGGCGCCGTGGCGTGGGAGCTTGGCACGCTTGCATCGCTGCTGCCCGGCCCGCGCCTAATGCTGATGGGCGCTGTGGATGTTTCACTCGCCTGCGTGCTGCTTTGGTATGCGTATTCCGCGCGGCAAATCTGCGGCCATTCGTGTGGGGATTCGAAGCTGGTGGAGATTGGCGGAAAGAAAAACAGCGGAGCCTTTGGAGCGGCTGCATTGGGTCTGCTGACCGGGCTCAGCCTTTGTCCTCCATTTGTGGCTGCCGGCATCAGGGCGTCTCAACTGGGCAGTGTGGTGGCGGCTCTTCTCTTTTTTGCCTGCTTTTTTGTTGGAACTTCGATCTGGTTTGTGCCGCTTGCCGGCATGGGCTGCATCGTGCGCAATCAGGCCGTGATTACAGTCGCGCGGATGGCGATGGTTCTGATTGCCGTCTATTACCTCCTGATGGGAGCCGGCCTGCTGTTGGGGAGAAAAGCAAATGGCTACTGACATTCAGTCGCGCAGGCTCGTCCGCCCGACGCCTCGAAGTATCGCCCGGTCTGTTCTGCTGACCTTGCCGATCGCTCTTTGGTCGCTGCTCATGTTCTTTCACCCCGGTGCGAAGACGGATTTAGCGTCGCGAATCGCCGCAACAATAACTGCAGTCTTCATGATTGCGATGTTCTTTATGATGATGCGGACCGGGACTACTTATCGGTGGCGGCGCTGGTTCTTCGTGTCGGTGGGACTCCTGTTTCCAATCGGCTTTATCCATAACGTGATGGTGATGCGCGGAAGCATGGGCATTCCGATTGAAGAGATGATTGCCGGGCGCACTCCATTCTGCTTCATGCCCATTCCGCTGCTCATTTTGCCGGCAGCGCTTACACGTACGGTTGTATTCCCCGGTTCCATCGTGCCGGGCGGAGGCATGTCCGGCCACGGCATTGCGGAAATGGTGGGTCTCTGGCTGGCCATCACGCTGGTGGTCGGCAAAGGCTGGTGCAGTTATGCCTGCTTCTTTGGCGGCATTGAAGAAGGGATGGCTGCGATTCCGAAACGCCCGAAGATTCGCAAGCTGGATCCGCGCTGGCGCTATGGCCCATGGGCGGTTCTGCTGGCAATGGTGTTGCTATCGCTGGCCTTGTTTGAACCGGCCTACTGCAATTGGCTCTGCCCCTTCAAGGCGGTTTCAGAATACGTTGCCGCACGAAACACGGTGGGCCTGATACAGAACGGAATCTTCATCGTGCTGTTTGGGGCCCTGGTGATCGTGCTGCCGTTGCTCACAAAAAAGCGAACGCAATGCTCGTGGTTTTGCCCGTTCGGCGCGTTCCAATCCATCTTTAACAAGATCAGCATTTTTGAAGTGAAGATCGACCAAACGCGCTGCAAGCCCTGCGTGCTTTGCCAGAATGCGTGCCCGAACCTCTCGCTGTCGAAGGAATCGGTTGCGAAGGGCGAGGCACTGATGTCGTGCATGAAGTGCGGAGCGTGCGTAGATGTGTGTCCGCGCCAGGCCGTGGTCTGGCACATCAAGGGAACCGAGGGGGCATGGAAGCCGGAACGCGCGCGGCTCCTGTTTCTCTATGGCGCCTGGGCCATGGCGGTAATGTTCGGCGGCAGCATTATTGTCCAGGGGATTTCAACCATACTGCACTATTTCGCTTAAGGGGAACTTATGAGACTTCGGGCGAAACTCGGCTACACTGCGGCGGGACTTACAGTGCTGGCGGCACTGCTGACGCCATTCCTGCTCATGGGCATGTTTGCAAAGGGGATTGTCGCCCTGGGCCTGCACGTGGATGAAATGTACTCGGGCGGACCGAAGGTACGCATATTCGAGCACGGCGCTTACTCGATCGCCGTTCATCGGGCTGTCTATCCGCACATGCTGCAGACCGAAAAGCCGTTCGTGCAATTGGATTGGAGTCCCGTGAACGCTTTGCCGGCGCACGTGTCAGACGTTGTCGACATCGACGGCGATGGGCAGCCCGACATCCGCGTAACCTTCGACGTGCCCAAGGATCCAAAAGCACAATTGCGAGTTGACGTGGAGCCGATCAATCAGGTGAATCAGGTCAGCGCAAAGTACGAATCCATGCGGAATGCGGGCAAGGAGAAATATTCCAGGCTCATTGTGCGCGTGGACAATTCAATCCTGGTGCGGGTGCCGCTCAAGAAACCCTAGCAATCAAGAGGCGTAAGAGCACTCGGTCGTGTGCGGCGATTGAAGGTGTTCGCCTATTTTTTCGTTGGTTCGGCAGGCGTTGGGCCGGCGGGTGGTTCCTCGCCGATGGCGCTGCTTCCAGTCAGAATGCGGGACTCGGTGCGGAACAGGTGGTAGTTGGTAAAGGCAACGTCGTTCAACTGCGTCTGCACGAGCGAGGACTGGGCTTGTTTTCCATCGTCACCGGTGTCGCCCGGCATTTTCGAAAGAGCCACACTCCTAACGGGACAGATATACGAAGTTCCACCGATCAAGGTGGCGGCGTATTCCACCAGGATTGCCGTCATCACCTCTTCATTGGGAGGCGCGAGGTCCGCAACGACGGTGATGCGGAGAATGTCACCACTCGCTGGATCGACTGCAATCTCGCCATGGTAGGCGGGAAAGATCTGCTCAGTCCGCTTGCCGCGTGGAAGCGACACCATGTAACTCCCTTGGCCCGCAGGCACTGTGTAGCGAAAGACAGCTTCAACACCGCCGGCGCCCTGCTCCCAAAAGCCCCAGGTTGTCTTTCCGCGCCCGGAGTCTTGAAGCACGACGGAGAGGATGGGGCCAAACTCACCCGAGGTGGTGAGCGAATGTCCAGGTTGACTCATCTTGCTGCGATCAATCTTTTGCGAATTCCTTAGTTCGTAGCCATCACGGTAGCCGACAGTTTCGCTCGACCTACCCGAAGTGTGCATCGGTCGGTATTGGGTTATTTCAGATGAGACACTCGGCATGCCGCCGGAGCGGACTCCCCTGCCGGTTGCGGGCATGCTTATATTTTCGAGTGTTTGGTGGGCCGGAGTGTCTTCAAAGTGTTCGGTCTTCCTCGTGGCATAAAAGTTTGGCAGCCTTGAGAACGTCTTGTTCACAAAGTCGTTCGCTTTCTCCAACATCGCTTTCTGCGTTTGCCGGTCAGGCGCCGAATAGATGGGCATGTCGGCCGCAGGAAGATCGAGGAACGCGGATGCATCGGCCAACTCGGTGAACGCCTCGTGGCAGTGGTGTCCGGGGAAGTCCGTCTCCCACCGCGCGAGCCGGATGGAACTGGCCCGCTCTGTCAACTCCAGATCGGAAATCTGCCCTGCCACTTTGCCATCGGATTGCCCGTGGGCCGCGGCCAGCAACTGCTCGAACTGGTCAATGCTGACGCGCTTTGCCGCCAACGCGTGCGATGCAATGGCCGCCGTCAACAGCAGCAGAAAAATGATTCTGCTCATCCCACACCGCCCCGTTCGGTCGCCGCCCAAGTATAGACGGTTCTGGCCTTTTCGAAGGCACGAAGGTTACGTGGGCCAGGGCAATCGCATGAACAGCGGTTGAGATCATGGATGGGATTCGCTCCGCCCCGACGGGCGGATTCCTGCTTTTTGGACGCCTTCCTCGAATTACGTCCGCTGCGGCGGACTTCATCCGGGGCTATTTTCGATCCCTCCCTACGGGAGGAAGGGCCGCTTTCGACCCGTCGATGCATCAAGCCGAATCAAGCGTGCCAATGAAGTACGTTCATGCGATTGCCCTGGCCGCCCGTCTAAACGAACACCGGCCCAATACTGGACAAAGGTATACTAAGGGTTGGCAAAACCAGTTTGAAGAACCCCCTGCCCGGGGAGCTCTTTTTCCGCCGCAGGGGCCTCTCCCCTGGATGCCCGGCGTTGTCCAGGGAGAAGGAAGCACATGGGAACACTGTTGGAATCAATCCAATCCCCCTCCGACTTGAAGCGCCTGAACGAAGCGCAGATGGTCGAACTGGCGGAGGAGATCCGCGAATTCCTGATTCAAACACTGTCAAAGACCGGCGGTCACCTGGGCCCGAACCTGGGCGTGGTGGAGCTGACGATGGCGCTGCACGCTGTCTTTAACACTCCCGAAGACAAGATCATGTTCGACGTGAGCCACCAGGCTTATGTGCACAAAATTCTCACCGGCCGCCGCGACCGTCTTGCTACTATTCGCCAACCGGGCGGACTCAATGGCTTCATGCTGCGCACCGAGAGCGAGCACGATTGCTTCGGCGCAGGACACGCAGGCACCGCGCTTTCCGCAGCCCTGGGCATGGCTGTGGCCCGCGACCTGGCGGGCGGCACAGAACACGTGATCGCCGTGGCCGGCGACGCCGCATTCACCAATGGCATTACGTTCGAGGCGATGAACAACATCGCTGAGCAGACCAAGCGCCTGATCGTGGTGCTCAACGACAACGAATGGTCCATCGATCGCAACGTGGGCGCCATTGCCCGCTACTTCCACAGGATCGTGACCAACGAGCACTACCAGCATCTGCACAAGACGGCCTCGCGCCTGATCGAGCGCTTCGGCGGCAAGACGGCCATCAAGGTGGTACGCCGTGCCGAGGAAGCTGCCAAGAGCATTCTTTGGCCATCCATTTTGTTTGAAGAGTTCGGCCTGGAGTATTTTGGCCCCATCGACGGGCACAACCTGCCACTGCTGATCGAGACCTTCAAATTTCTCAAGGCCGCCGATCACCCGGTGCTTCTGCACGTGCTGACTCAGAAGGGCCGCGGCTTTCAGCCCGCGCTCGACGGCCAGAAGAAGTTTCACGGTCTGGGACCTTACGATCCCGAGACTGGCCTTACAAAGCCTGCCGGGTTACCTACATATTCCGAGGTATTTGCTAACACGCTTTCCGATATGGCCACAAAAGACGAGCGCATTGTGGCCATCACCGCGGCCATGCCCAACGGCACGGGCCTCGATCTCTTCCGGCCTCACCACCCCACGCGTTATTTTGATGTAGGCATTGCCGAGGAGCACGCGGTTTTGTTTGCCGCCGGCATGGCAACACGCGGATTCCGGCCGGTGTGCGCCATCTACTCCACATTCCTGCAACGTGCATTCGATCAGATCGTCCACGACGTCTGCCTGCAAAAGTTGCCGGTGCTGTTCTGCATGGATCGCGCGGGGCTGTCCGGCGATGACGGGCCCACGCATCACGGGTTGTTCGACATTGGCTATCTGCGCTCCATTCCGGAGATGGTGCTGATGTCTCCCAAGGACGAGGACGAGCTGGCCGACATGATGAAGACGGCGCTCGAGATTCCCGGCCCCAGCGCGATTCGCTATCCGCGCGGCATAGGGGTCGGCGTTGCGCGCAAGGCTGAGCCGCAGGTGCTTCCTATCGGCAAAGCAGAGATCCTTCAGGACGGCTCAGACGTAGCCATTCTGGGCCTGGGACCGATGACCGCGTTGGCGCGCGATCTAGCAGTCCGGCTGGAGCGCGAGGGTTACTCTGCTGCGGTTGTGAATCCGCGGTTTGTCAAACCTATCGATCGCGAGATGCTCGAACAGTATTCCTGCCGCGTGGCTGCCTTCGTCACGTTTGAAGATCACGTGCAGATGGGCGGCTTTGGGTCGGCTGTTGTTGAGGCATTGGAAGAGATGGGCAGCAAGGTTCCGGTGGTCCGCATTGGCTGGCCCGATCAATTTATAGAGCACGGCAAAGTGGACGATCTGCGCGCGAAGTACGGCATCAGCGTAGACGCGGCACTGGCCCAGGTGCTGCCGCTGCTTGCGGGGCGCAGACGGCCTACTTTGGTGGCCAGCTGAACAAGCCTGAATCGAGAATGACATAAAAACCCATCGTCCCGGAACGGCAGACTGTTTCGCGAACTCTCCCAAATCGCTGTGCGACAATCCTGAACAGGCCCTCTTTCGTATGCGAATGTATCGTCACTGTGCGCTGTGGATGGGTTTGGTCCTGGCTGCCGCGGTGGCGTTGCCGAAGCCTGGGCCTCAGCTCCCTGCCAGTGCAACGGCTTCCATTCCCCTGGTTTTGACGGGCGGCACACTGATCGATGTCACGGACTGGGGCCACTCGGCGCGCGACCTGCAGAATGCCGTGGTCATCGTCCGTGACGGCCGTATCAGCGAGGTCGGCGCTTCGGGAGCGGTTGCCATTCCCAAAGGCGCCCGGGTTATCGATTGCACGGGAAAATTCATCATCCCCGGCCTGGTGGACGGCTACGCCGGCATAAACTCCCAGGGCCAGGCCAATGCCAATCTCTACCTGGGCGTCACCACTGTGGTGGTCCGCAGCGACCACGAACACGGTCTTGTCGATTTCTCCGCCAATCCCCGGCCACATCTCTATCCAATTGACTCGGTGGGCTCCACCGACAATTGGAGCCTGCTGGCCAAGCAGCCGGCGTGGCTCGGCAAACTCAAAGAGGGCACCCACCGCGTCGAACTGAGTCTTGAAGACAGCGGCCAGCAACTGAGTGACACAGCCCGGCTCGGGACGCGCGTTGTCTTGCTGGGCCACAACATTACCGCCGCCAATACGCAGTGGCTTATTGTGCACGCCCACCAGTTGGGGCTTATTACTTATGGTGAGTTCGTTTCCACGCCTTACACGGTGGGCGTTGAGGCCGGCGTGGATGCGCTGGTGCACATGAGCCGCTACGATCTCGGCGTGGTTCCCGATGAGTTGCAGCGGCCGTTGGTCGACGACCCCGAAGGATCGTCGGCGAACACGGCATACGACTACTCCAAACGCCTGCCGCCCACCGACCCGCACCTGCGCGGATACGCTCACATGCTTGCCGCGCACCATGCCGCGCTGATGCCCACCTTCAGCCTGAATTACGTGGAACTGCCCGACCACCGCAACTTGTGGAAGGAGCCGGTGGCGGCAATTCTCGACCCGGCGCGCATGTACAATCCTTCGAACTACGCCACTGGCGAGTTGACATACCCGCTCGCCCCCTGGACCCGCCACGTGCCTGCTGCCGGACAGCGCTGGATGGAGGAGAGCCAGCGCAAGAAGGCCCAACAGGAGGCTATGCGCATGTGGCTCATCAACGAGACCATCTTTGCCGCCTATCCCCACTACCTCGCGGCGTCGGGCGCGCCGGTCGATGGCACGATGCCCGGCGTCTCGCTGCACACTGAGCTTGAATTGCTGGTGCGGCTCGGACTTTCACCGCGCGAAGCGCTGGCTGCCGCCACAAATAATTACGCCATCCAGTTCGGCTGGAACGAGCTGGGGCTTATTGCGCCCGGCCGCCGCGCGGATATCCTGGTGGTCGACGGCGACCCTACAGAGAGCGTGTGGAATGCGCGCCGGATTTCAACGCTGATTGTAGACGGCGAAGTGGTGGATCGCGATGCGCTGCTGAGTTTGAGGAAGTAGGGCCGCCTGCTTTCCTATCCTCACTGCGACGAGTCACAATGGTGAGTGGACTCGCCGACAATCGAAAAATGGACAAATCATGAATCGGCCAAAGGCCGGCGCGGCTTGCGGAGAAACTCTTTCCGGCGAGCGCTCGGTGCCGGTTTGCTGCTGGGATTCCTATCTGCTGTGAATTTTTCGCTTGTGGCGCAAGAGCCGGCGCAGCCTTCGACACTCGATCGCACATTGACGACGCTGCACGGGGTGGTTCGCAATGCAGCGACCGGCGAAGGGTTGCCGCGAGCACTGGTGCGGATTGAGGGCGACGCCAATACCGGCGCGCTGACCGACGGCGACGGCCATTTCGAGATTCCCAACATTCCTGTCGGGCCGCAATCGGTTGGGGTGCGCAAGCCCGGTTTTCGCGATCTCTCCAACGGCGGTGAAGCGGCGGCTCGAGGGGATCAGGTCGGTCCTGCACACAACGTGATGGTGGCCGCGGAGATGCCCGACGTGGTTTTCACGCTTGCACCAACCGGCGCAATTCGCGGCCAGGTGGAGCTCTCAACGGGCGACACGGCCGAGGGCATTGCAGTCGCGTTGGCGCGCCGAGCGATTGTGGATGGCCGCACAATTTGGCAGGCGGCAGGCGGAACAAAGACCCGCAGCGATGGAACGTTCCGCTTTGGCGGGCTTGCGGATGGCGAGTATGCCATCTTCAGTGAGCCGTCGATGGAGAGCGATCTGGACGGGACGCCGGGAGGAGCCGGCCAGCGCTGGGGCTACGCGAGCGTTTACTATCCCGACGCGCGCGACCCTTCAGGCGCCGCGAAGATCCGAGTGGCAAACGGCGGAGAGACAACCGCAATCTTGTTGCTGACGCTGGAACCCTATCAGGCTGTAACCGCAGAGGCTGTGTTTCCACAAGGCAGTTCCGCGAGCCGCGCGGGAGTGAACCTTTCCGCGATCGTGATGAATAGCGCGGGCCGCCAGGTTCCTTACCAGACCCAATTCGACGAGGCCACGCATACCATCCAGGCACTCCTACCCGATGGAACCTACTCGATGCTGGTGTCGACGGTTCCGCGCGTGCAAACGACGAATTCAAGGGCCAACGTCTCCACCGGCACGAGTCAGGAATCCGATGTGCTGGTGGGGACGGCGGATTTTACGGTTGCCGGACAGGGCGTTGCCAGGCTGCGTGTTCCGCTGTCTGTGCAGCGCCCCAGTCCGGTCCAGGTCACCGTGGTCCACAATGGCGCGCGAGCGCAGGCAAGCCGGAACGAGCTGGTCATGGTGATGGTGAGCCAGGCCGGGGGATGGATCGACGACAACATGGTGAGCGGTTATGCGAACGGGCCCGCAGATGGTCCGTTGACGGCGAGCTACACCATTCCCGGCGCTTATTGGGTACACACGCATGTATCGGTGCGCGGACTTTGCGAGGCCTCGTTCACGGCGGGTGGCGCCCCTCTGGCGCGCGAGCCGGTGCGGATTGGGCTCGCGGGCTCATCGGCGCTCATGGAACTTGCTCTGCGCGACGACTGCGCTGCGCTGCAACTCAGCCTGCCGGAGACGCTGGCGTCGATTACCGCCGGCGAGGAGCCCTTCTTCACCGTGTACGTAGTTCCGGACTTCGACTCGACGGCAGATGTGGAGCCCGTGACCCTGCGGCCTTCGACAGGAGGGAACATGACGCTGAATGGCCTGACGCCGGGCGATTATCACGTGTACACCTTTGTCGGCGCAGTGCAGCTTGCATACCGGAATCGCGAGGCGCTGGCGGCGCTGAAGAACCCTGGGCAGGCGATTACTTTATCTCCGGGCGCGACCGGCAGCCTGGTGGTCGAGGCGGGACAATGATGCGTGCTTTCAAAGCAGCCGGGGCCATCATGCTTGCCATGGTGTATGTGGCGACGGCGTCGGCGCAGAGCGGCTCATCGGTGCACACAGGCGGGACCGGCGCGGGCGCCTATCACATCGCGGGCACGGTGGTGAATGCTGTGACGGGCGGGCCGGTGCGGGGCGCGACGGTGGCGGTGCTGGCCGAGGAGGACAGCCGCCGCATTGCATCGGCTCAGTCCGGCAATGATGGGCGCTTTGACATCTCCGGGCTGGCCGCGGGCACGTACCAGTTGTCGGCGTCAAAGCGCGGCTATGCGAGCGCCTCCTACGACGAGCACGAGGAGTTTAGTTCGGCGATTGTGACCGGCGACGGCCAGGACACCGGCGGTCTTGTTTTCCGGCTAACGCCCGGTGCGGTGCTGCGCGGAGTGGTGACGGCCGATGGAGGCGACCCGGCGGAAGGGGCGCAGGTGATGCTCTTCAAAAAGCCGCAGGGCCACACGCTGGGGGAAAAGATTGCCCAGGCGGATTCGACCGTTACCGATGATACGGGAGCTTACGAGTTCGGCAACCTGGGCAAAGGGGAGTATTTGCTGGCGGTGAAAGCTGAGCCCTGGTATGCGATGCACAGTGCGGGCCGCGGCTCCCGGCAGGGCGAGGGCAATCGCGCGCTCGATGTGGCCTACCCGATTACCTTTTTCGATTCGACGACAGACGAGGCTGCTGCTTCGCCGATTGTGTTGACCGGGGGCACCCGGGCGGAGGCGGACGTGAGCCTGCATGCGGTTCCGGCGCTGCACCTGGGGGTGGAGTCGGCGCGCAAGCAGGATGGATCGGCCGCCGTTCCAGAATTGAGGCAAACCATCTTCGGCACAATGCTTTCCTCACGGAGCGCCGACTTCATGAACGCGATCACTAATGGGCATGCGGAGTTCACCGGAGTTGCACCGGGACAATACGAGTTGACGCAGGGCGATCCGCCGCGCGTGGTCGAGTTGGATGCCAACACCAGCCAGCAGGTGGAACCCAGTGCAGGCATTCCCGCCGTGGCGGTGAGCGGAACGCTGCAAACCGCAACCGGCGGGTCACTCAGCGGCGAAGCAGAGGTGTTCCTGGAGCCCGCCGAGAGCTCGCAGGGACTGAAGCCGATGGTGTCCGACTTCAACCGCGGCTCGTTCAGTTTCTCGGCGGTTCCGGCGGGCAAATGGAAGCTGCGCGCAGAGATCGGGGGGATGCAGGCGCCTGTGATTTCGATTGCGGTGGGTGGCCGGCCGCACAGTGGGAACATGGTGACGGTACAGGATCGCGCGGTGACGCTGGTAGTGAAGGTGAGCGCGGGCGGGACACGTGTGGAGGGCTTTGCAGGCGTGGTCGGAAAAGGGAAGGCGGGCGTCCTGGTGCTGCTGGTTCCCAGGGATGCGGCGGCTTTTCCTGAACTGGTGCGGCGCGATCAATCCAACTCCGACGGCAGCTTTTCAATGCGCGATGCAGCTCCGGGTCAATACACCGTGGTGGCCATTGAGGACGGATGGGCGCTGGACTGGACGCGTCCCGAGGTGATTGGGCGCTATCTTCCTGGCGGAATTGCCGTCACAGTTACAGACACTTTGGACAAGATCGTCCGTCTCTCCGGGCCGGTTCCGGTTCAGGGGCGATGAGCGGGCCGAAGCATGAGCAAAACTGCTAAAGATAGCGATACTTGATGGGGCGGGACTTCATGGAAACAGGGTGGAGAGGATAGTCTATAAACGTACCGATTTACAGTAACTGCGTCCGCTTCGGGGCCTGACCCGGAAGCGGCAGTTTTGACCCAGCATAGTTGAGGAGTGTTTCAAGTTGAAGAGTAAGTTCCTGCTTTCGATTTTGGCCATGATTCCGGCCGCTCTCATGCCCCTGGCGGCCGCAGGCCAGGTTGCCCCAGAACGTCCTCCCGCCCAGCAGGGCGTGCCCACCTTCAAGTACGAGCTGTTTGCCGGCGCCGGCTACACCAGTCTGAACCAGGTAAACCAGTCGCGCTACGGGCTAATCGGCGGCAAGTTCGGCGTTACCCGCGATTTCGGCCGTCACTTCGGCATTACCGCTCTCGGAAACTACTACAAAGTGGCAACCGGCACCGGCAACCCCGGCAACCCATCGGTCTATTCCGCGCTGGCCGGTCCGGAGTTTCGCGCCAATCTTTACGGGAACTTCGACGGCTTTGTTCATGGTTTGCTGGGCGTAGAACACACGGGCGGCGAAGGCATGACACCCGACATCGCCTTTGCAGGCGGTTTTGGCGGAGGCGTTGTGTACAACCTGAGCCCGCGCTGGGCTCTGCGTGCCTCCGGCGACAGGATTGGCGCGGCGTTTTCGCTGAACAACAATACGCCGGCCCTGGCGTACTCGCCGCACCTGCATTGGAATGCGCGCGGTGAATTCGGCGTGGTGTTCCGGTTCTAGAGCATTTCCGGAATGCACTTGGACTTTTTAAGAGCATTGAAAGGTGGCTTTTTCTTGAGGAAAAAGCCACTTAGCATAGTGCCTTCGGTCTACACCAATTCCGAAAATGCTGTAGGCGGCACATAGAAGATCGGTTTCGGCCCGCTCCCGTGCTGGACCAGCGTTTTTTACACGAAAGGTTTGGCTACGTCCGGGGGGACTCCACAGTTTCACATGCCCCACCCCCACCCGGTTTCTGAAAATAAATTCCTTTGTTTCAACAATATAGACGGACCACGTCGCTCTAAAATCCTCATCACAAAGGACTTATCTGCAGATTCATCATTCCAAAGGAGTTAACTCCACAGAATTGCGATTTTAGCCAAGCGTGGTGCGTGGCCGCGAAGAAAACGGCCATTCCGGGCCCCGGGATTGTCGCTGACAATGCTGTGAGAGAACCTCATAACCACATTCTGCGCCGGCGCGCGGTAATTTTCTGCAAGGCGGACAGGGATCAGGGGTCAGGGATCAGAAGAGCCCGGGAAAGGCAGAGACAAGATTGTGGATTAATTTCGCCTTTTATTCGCCTATACTGATTGGGTGTTCAACCTGCCCACAACCCAGTGCTGCGACTTCACGATCCGATGCAAGGGATGTGGGGAAAACATTCCGGCTCCGGTGCTGACGATGCCGGATAGGTGGATCGTTGCGGAATGTCCGCTGTGCGGAGTGAAGCGCCGCTACGTGCCGGCGGAGATTTTTCGCGGAACTCTCTCGCACCGACTGAGGCTGCAACGTGTTCGACCCTGACGCGGGGATGCCCCGACTGAACCGCTCCCTGGTTTATCTGGGGGCGTGTCTGATTGCCGGGATACGTTTGGCTCGCGAGCGGCAGGTGAATCTCCGCGTCGTCCCGACGAGTCATGCGATCGACGAGTCGGTCGATTTGGCGCATGAGATTTTCAATCGGGTGTTTCGGAAGGTGGTGGGAAGAATTTAGAGTTGGCGGGTTTTAACGAAGAAGGCTCTGCGTGATGCAGAGTTGGTATTTCCCAGGTCTCAAAATCGAGACCTGGGGCACCCGGGCGTCGCGCTGACGCAGAATCATGCAGAGCGGTCTAATCAACCTTCGCCGGGATCCGTCACCTCCTCCAAGTGCCTGGGACCGCATAAAATTGTAGACGTCCTTCGGCTGGGCGGGTTAGGCTTTACAGCGAGCCTCACACGGTTGGCCGAGATATTCTGGTCGGCCTACTACTAGTTAGGTGGCACCGAGACGGTGGAGAGGCTGAATGACAATCGGCACCATCGACGAATCACAACGCAAAGCAGCGACAGTTGTGGGATTCTCTTATCTGTTTGCGCTGCCGCCGGCGATCTTCGCCGAGTTTTATGTACGCACCCAACTCATCGCCTTCGACAATGCCGCGCAAACGGCGCAGAACATCATGGCGCACGAACGGCTCTTTCGTCTGGGCACCGCCAGTAATCTCACTGTCTTCGCGCTTGATGTCGTCCTGATCATTGCTCTTTACGTGGTCCTCATGCCAGTCAATCGAAGCCTCGCGTTGCTGGCCACGGGCTGGGGGCTGATCGAGACCGCAACCCTGGTCGTCGTCACGCTCAGCGACTTCGACGTCTTGCGGACACTGACTAGTGCCGACTACCTGCATGCATTCGAAGCGAACCAGTTGCAGGCCCTGGCGAGGCTGTCGATCAGTGCGCATGCCGATGCGTATAACGTCGGCCTGGTGCTCGCTGGGCTTCGAAGTACTGCCTTCTGCTATCTGTGGTTCAAGTCCCGCTTCATCCCAAGAGCATTGGCGGCCTGGGGAATGGTTGCGTCCTTTCTAATGGGAGCGTGCGCATTTTCGTTCATCATTTTCCCCGAGTTTGCGAGGGTCATCCCCGTTGAGATCTATGGAGCTCCTATCTTCTTCTTCGAGATGACGATGGGTTTTTGGCTCCTGTTGAAGGGATTACCACCTTCCGGAGCTGCGCCCGATAGAGTAAGCGGGTCAGCACAGGCGCGCGCCGTCTAACCATGTAATGGCCTTGGGGCGGCGGTTCGAGGGTTAGCTCACGGAGGTTTTTGGACTGGCGGTCACTGGCCCAGTGAACCAGCCTGGGCCTGAACGTCGGGGACTGACTCGCTCACGTCGGCAGCGAGATGGCATGGCGCGTTGGGAGCCACGCGAGCGCGGAGGAGTTGATATGACACGCACCACAAACGCTAGAATTGCCGGATTCACGTACCTCTTCTACGCAGCGATCGGAATTTGCGGCGA
>OBLW0100002679.1_pt1 | contig 14274 bp, 14 predicted proteins | sample 1520161 | NCBI WGS metagenome assembly OBLW01 (sample SAMEA3539309, study PRJEB22396) | soil metagenome | biome: tundra; feature: field; material: soil | place: USA | collected 2010-05 | depth 0.15 m
ACTGGTCCCAGCAAGAGAAGTCTCGCAAGCGGGCGTCGCCATCGTAACGCGCGACGCAGCGACGAAACTCTCGATCCGGCAGGAAGGCGATCAATTGTGAGAAGACGGTGCGGCCCTGGTTCATGAACCATTGTCCGCCGCCGTAAAACGGGCTCTTGGAGCCAGTTGCCGTTCAAATCGCGGCAAGGCACAAATCGCCGCAAACCGCTGACAGTCAAGGCCTTATCAGACTTCGCAAAGTACTTTACCGGACACCAGTGAGATATTATAAAGGGCTGTGATGGCCCTTCCGTTTTCCGCCCTGGTTTTAAGCAGCCTTAGCCGCTAGTGAGTTAGCTGTTTGAGAAAGAGCAACAATTTCATGAATCGACCACACGTGCTGACTGAGTCTTCGACACGCCAGTCAGACGAGAAGTAGCGCGAGCGGAGCATCCCTCGACAAGCGCCGAGATAACCGCGACTTTCTTTGCCGAGCTGATGACGCTTGCCATAAACAGAGTATACGACGGCGCTCTCGCACAGTCAGGCGAAAAGTGCGAAATGGCCCGTTTTTAGGCGATTTTCTTCGCTTTTGCCCAGCGCGCTTTTGCGGCCTTTCGAGCGCTTCGTCGCCGTTGCTCATCCGTCATCGTCTCAAGTCGCCGCTTGCCGCCGATTTTCCCTCCCTTGCTCCCCATCTCTCGCATGACCTTCTGGACGAGGGTAAGCTCGACGGTTTCAGTGGATGCAGCGGCTTCCAGGAAACCGGGCCTGGCGTTCTGGACGGTGTCGAGGATTGTAGTACTGCGTGTCCGCTTTGGCATACTTCAAGCGTGGCACGAATAGCCAGTTGTCGTCAAGCGGAGGGAATTTCAAATAGACCCACTACAGATTAGCGGTATCACTTCACGGCGTGCGCGGCGTGGTAGGAACTGCGGACCAGGGGGCCGGATTCCACGTGAGCGAAGCCCATCTCATAACCGGCGCGGCGAAACTCCTCGAACTCGCCGGGCGGTACGTAGCGCACGATGGGCAGGTGCTTGGGCGAGGGCCGCAAGTACTGGCCGATGGTCAGAATCCCGACGTTGTGGGCGCGCAGGTCGCGCATAACTTCCAGCACTTCCCCGCTGGTTTCGCCCAATCCGAGCATTAGCCCGCTCTTGGTGGGGATTCGCGGCGCCAGGCGGCCGGCATACGCCAGCACGTCCAGGGAGCGCTCGTAACGGGCGCCAAGACGCACCTGCCGGTAGAGCCGCGGCACGGTTTCGGTGTTGTGGTTGAAGACGTCGGGCGAGGCCTCCATGACGGTTTCGATGGCGGCGTGGCTGCCCTGGAAATCCGGGGTCAACACCTCCACGCCGCAGCCCGGCACGCGCTCGCGGATGGCGCGAATGGTCAGCGCGAACAGTTCGGCGCCGCCGTCCTGGCGATCGTCCCGGTTGACGCTGGTAACCACCGCGAAGCGCAGACCCATGGCTTCCACGGCGTCGGCCAGGCGGCGGGGCTCGTCGTAATCCACGGGCAACGGGGCGCCTTTCTCCACGGCGCAGAATCCGCAGCGGCGCGTACACACATTGCCCAGGATCATGAACGTGGCGGTCCGGTGGTTCCAGCATTCGCCGACGTTGGGGCACGCGGCGCTTTCACACACCGTGTGCAGCCGGAGCCGATCGATGAGGCCTTTGACATCGCGATAATTGTCTCCGCCCGGCGCCGGGGCGCGCAGCCACTTGGGCCGTTCGAGTTGGGGGGCGATGGTAACCAGCACGCTGATTCCATTCTAGTGGTTATTAGGACATACTGAAGGAGAATGCGCCATTTCTGGTTGCTGTTGGCGGCGTGCCTGGCTTGGGCGGGCGCCGATCCGGAATTCCATGTCCGGCGCGAGGCCCTGACGAAGGCTCTTCCGGATGGCGTGGTGGTTGTCTACGGCCAGATTGAACGGGAAGATGCGGACCTGCGCAGCGGGTTTTACCAGGATTCGAATTTCTTTTACCTTACCGGATGGAAGGCCCCCGGCGCCGCGCTGCTGATCGATCCGGAGCGGGAAATCCTCTTCCTGCCGAAACATAATCCGGAGCGCGAACGGTGGACCGGACGGCAGCCGGCGCAGGAAGATTCGAACATCCAGGAGGTCACGGGCTTTCAAACGGTGCTGCCTCCGGAAGCGCTGGAAGGCGAATTGAACGCTTCGCTGAAGCGCTATCACGAGGTGGAAACCGCCAGTGTGAACAGCGCCATCGCGCGCCTGCGGATGATGAAGTCGCCGCACGAAATCGAGTTGCTGCAGCACTCCGCCGATGCCTCCATCGCGGCGCACCTGGCGGCCTGGAAGCGGGCGGCGCCGGGGCTGTACGAGTACCAGATCGCGGCCACCATTCAGTTCACCTACCTGAACCTCGGCTGCGAGCGGAACGCCTATGCGCCCATCGTGGGGTCCGGGCCGAACTCTGTTTTTCTGCACTATTCCAGGAATTCGCGGCGCATGGAGCGCGGAGATCTGCTGCTGGTGGACGCGGCGGCGGAATGCGCGGGCTACGCGGCCGATATTACGCGCACCATTCCGGTTGGCGCGAAGTTCAGCGCCCGGCAGCGCGAAATTTACGAGATTGTCCTGGGAGCGCAGAAGGCCGCGATCGCCGACGTGAAGCCGGGCGCGTACATCGGCGGGCGCGACCGGCCCAGCCTGCAGAAGACCGCCAGGGATTATATCGACTCTCACGGGAAAGACCTGCACGGCGAGCGGCTGGGACAGTATTTCACCCACGGCATCAGCCACCACATCGGCCTGGACGTCCACGACGCCTCGGACAACAGCGTTCCGCTGGAGGAGGGCATGGTAATCTCCGTGGAGCCGGGCATCTACATTCCCGAGGAGAACATCGGGATACGCATCGAGGACATGGTGCTGGTGACCAAAGACGGCGCACGGGTGATGACCGCGGCGCTGCCGCGCGAGGCGGCGGAGATCGAGAAGGCCATCGGGAAATAATATGGCGGGGCGCCAGGCAAGCACGGTGGGATACGCGGGGCTGCTGACCGCGGCCTTCCTGGTGGGCGTAGTGGGGAGCTACTTCGTAAATCCCTATTTTGACAACTACGCGTACGACTTCATGTTCCGAATGTACAAGCCGGCCCCCTGGCGGCCGCAATCGGTGGTGTTGGCCATCGACGAAGCCACCTTGCGGAAGTACGGCGGCATGGACTCCATACGGAAGCCGCTGGCCGATGGCCTGAAGATCATCGCGGGGGCCGCGCCAAGCGCGGTGGCGGTGGATGTGACTCTGGCCGACCCGCGCGGAACTGCGGAGGCTAACACCGACCTGGCGGACGCCTTCCGAAAAACGCCGAACCTGGTCCTGGGAACGGAACTTCTGGAAGACGGATGGGAGGACCCGCGCCCCGAATTCGCGCGCTGGGCCGCCGCGCTGGGCCACGTGCATGCGCAACCCGGCTCCGACAACGTGACGCGCGCCATTCTGCTGGAGAAGCATTCCGGCAGGGTGCGGCGCTGGGCGCTGTCGCTCGAGGCTTTTCGGCTGAGCCGGGGCGGGCCCGTGATTGTGGAGTACCCGGAGAAGCTCATGGTGGGGGACGCCGCCATACCCGTATGGGGCGACGGCCGTCCCATGCGCGTGCGCTTTGTCCCGGACGGCGCGCCCCCGGAAGACCGGATCCCGCGCGTTTCGCTCGCCGCGCTGATCGATAACCCCGCGCAGGTGACGGCATTTACGGGCAAGACGGTTTTTGTGGGAGTCACAGCCCTCACCAGCGAGGTTCGGGACCGCGTCTCCACGCCCTACTCCAACGGGCGGCAAATGAGCGGTGTGGAACTGCATGCCAGCGCCTTTGAGACCATGGCGCAGGGCCTGTTCCTGACGGACGTAGCGGACCTGTGGGTGTTGCTCTTCAGCCTCGGCGTGGCGGCGGCCATCGGGCTGGCATTCCGCTATCTGCCCGGCTGGCAGGCCTATGCGGGGGGCGCGCTGGCGCTGGCGGCGGCGCACGTCGCGCCCTACCTGTTCTTCGCGCACGGACGCGTGTTCTCCTTCGCCACGCCGTTTTCCGCGGCCTGGCTCAGCTTTCTGGCGGCGGCCGCCTATTACCACCTGGTGGTCCGCAGGAACTGGCGCATCGAGCAGGCGGCGCGCACACGCTACCAGCAGGCCATGCACTTCGTGACCCACGAAATGCGTACGCCGCTTTCGGCGATTCAGGGGTCGAGCGAGCTGATCTCGCGGTATGCCCTCACCGAGGAGAAGCGCCAGCAGATGGCGCTGCTGATCCATTCGGAATCGAAACGCCTGGCCCGCATGGTGGAGGTGTTCCTCAACGTGGAGCGGCTTTCGGCGGGAGAGATGGAACTGAAGCACGAGCCGATCGCCGTCAAAGAGATGGTGGATATCTGCGTGGGACGCGTGATTCCGCTGGCCGAGCGCAAGCGCATCGGCATCGTCCTGCATCCGATCGCCGAGGATTTGCAGGTTACCGGCGACCGCGAGCTGATGGAGTACGCTTGCTACAATCTGCTTACTAACGCGGTCAAGTATTCCCCCCAGCAGACGGAGATTGCGGTTTCCGGCTGGCAGGAAGACGGCCAGGTGCGCATCGCGGTGAAAGACCAGGGCATCGGGATGGATCAGAAGGAAGTCAAACAGATTTTTCAGAAGTTCTATCGCACGAAGAAGGCGGAAGAGTCCGGCGAGGCCGGCACGGGGATCGGCCTGTCGATCGTGCGGCAGATCATGGAGCAGCATGGCGGGCGGATCGAGGTATCGAGCCACCCGGGCTCCGGTTCGTGCTTCACGCTGGCGCTGCCGCAATCCGCCGCGGCGGAACGACGCTAATGCCGAAGCTGCTCTTAGTGGAAGACGATCCGGCCTTGCAGTTCACCATTCAGACGGCCCTGGAGGCGAATGGATACGAGGTGGACTCGGCGTCCACCACGGGCGATGCGATCGATCGCCTGAGCGGCCAGGCTTACCCCATCGTGATCTCGGATATCTATATCGACGAGCGCACCGGCCTGGACATCCTGGAAGCCGCCAAGCGGAAAGATCCGCTGTGCGCCGTGATTCTGATGACCGGGCGCGGCACCATCGAAACCACCGTGGCGGCCACTCGCGGCGGGGTCTTCGACTACATCGCCAAGCCTTTCGATCTGGACGTGATGATCGACGCCGTGGAGCGCGCCATAGCGGCTCGGGCCGAGGGGCAGGACGAGGCCGAAGAAGAGGAGATGCCCGAGACCGAGATGATCGGCAACTCGGCGCCGATCGTGGAGATCTACAAGACCGTCGCGCGCGCGGCGCCCACCGAAGCTACGGTGCTGGTGGAAGGCGAGACGGGCACCGGCAAGGAACTGGTGGCGCGCATGGTTCACCGCTTCAGCCTGCGCGCGGGCCAGCCTTTCGTGCCGGTGGACTGCGGCTCCATTGCGCCTTCGCTGCTCGAAAGCGAGTTATTCGGCGCCATGCGGGGAGCTTACACGGGCGCGGACCGCGACCGCATCGGCGTGTTCGAAGCCGCCAACCACGGCACGGTATTCCTGGACGAGATCGGCGATATCGAACACAGTTTCCAGTTGGCCCTGCTGCGCTTCATGGAGAGTCATGAGATCCGTCCGTTAGGGGCTTCGCGCTCCAAGGAAGTGGACGTGCGGGTGATCGCGGCGACTAACAAGGACTTACAGCGCATGGTGGACGAGGGTACGTTCCGCTCGGACCTGTGGTACCGCTTGAACACGGTGCGCATTCCGCTGCCGCCCTTACGCGAGCGCCGCACGGACATTCCGCAACTGGCCTGGCATTTCGCCAACAAGTACAACAGCCGCTACAACCGCAGCGTGAAGCTGATGGATTCGGGGATCAAGGCGCTGCAGGGTTACACCTGGCCGGGCAACGTCCGCCAATTGCAGCACCTGATCGAACGCCTGACGGTGCTGGCCGACCGGATCGATGGGGAAGCCGTCCACTCCGCGCTTACCGTCATGGAGTCCCGCGAAAAGCCGGTGGACACGCTGGCCGACGCCGAAGAGGACCAGATCCGCCGCGTGCTGGCGGCCACCGGCGGGAATAAGAGCAAAGCCGCGCAGTTGCTGGGGATCGAGCGGAAGACGCTCTACCGGAAGCTGGAGCGGATGAAGCTGTAAGGGGGGGTGATCCTTCAGCGGTAGGCTTCTCGCCGGTTGCGGACACGCAACACCTGGATTCTCTCACCCGCCAGATGAAACCGTACCCGGTAGTCTCCCACGCGAAGGCGCTACTGGGGCGGGTCGAGACCCTGGAGCCTTTTCACGCTGCCCGCGCCGGTATCGGCGAAGCGTTCGACGCGCTGCTTCACCCGGCGGGCGATACCTTTATCGAGCGCGGCCATGTCTTCGAGCGCGGTCCCGGTCCACTCGATGTCCTTCACTCCAGGCCCAGACTCCGCATAGCTTCGTCATGCGGGATACCCTTTCCCCCACGCCGGGCGAGCCAGTCGCGCGCGTCGGACACGCCCTGCTTCTCCTCTTCGGTCTCGGGCTCGTCGTCCATGGGCGCCTTGCGCAGAGCGGCAGCCACGGGATCGACGATGGTCTCGAGCAACCCGACCAAGGCGGAAATCTGCGCCTCCGGCAGTTGGTCGATCAATTGGTGGGCCTGGTGGCGGGGGTCGGTCATCGGAAACCTCGGGAATCGGCGTTGGACAGGCCGGCGTTCGTGCAACTCCGCGGGCGACTATCAAGGATAGCATGCGCGCAACTTGGAGAGGCGGAGGCCCGTTGCAAGCGCGCCTCAGCGGAGAGCGCTGAAAGCGATTTAGAATCGTTGTTCCACTTAATGCGCGAAACATCCTCCATCATCCAAGTCAATCGTCTGGTGAGGCGGTTCGGGGAACTCGCGGCGGTGGACGATATCTCGTTCACTGTCGACGCGGGGGAGATCTTCGCGTTTCTGGGGCCGAACGGCGCGGGGAAATCCACCACCATCAAGATGCTCATCACGCTGCTGGCGCCCACCAGCGGCACGGCCACCATCGACGGACACGATATAACCCGCCACGCTCCCGAGGTGCGGAGGAGCATTGGCTACGTTCCGCAAATGATCTCAGTCGATGGAACGCTGACTGCCTACGAAAACCTGATGCTCATGGCGCGGCTCTACGATATCCCGAGGGCGGAACGGAAGGAGCGCGTCCGGGAAATGCTCGCGTTTCTCAATATGGAAGGACACGCGGATGCGCTGGTACGTACGTTCTCCGGCGGAATGATCCGCAAGATGGAGGTGGGACAAGCCATGCTTCACCGTCCCAAGGTGCTGCTGCTCGACGAGCCGACCACCGGGCTAGATCCCGTTGCGCGGCAGAACGTTTGGGAACACCTCTTCGACCTGCGAGGCAAATTCGATACAACCATTTTCTTTTCCACGCACAACATGGAGGAGGCGGACGAGGTGAGCGACCGCGTAGCCGTGATGAACCGGGGAAAGATCGCCGCAACGGGCACGGCGGAAGAACTGAAAGCGATAACCGGAAAGCCCGATGCGACGCTCGAAGACGCCTTCATCTTTCTCACCGGCAACAAGCTTCAGGAAACCGGCAATTTTCGGGAAATCCGCCAGGCCAGGCGAACGCAACAGCGGTTAGGATAGGAGCTGGGCGTATGCTTTACTACCTGGCGCAGACCTTCAAGAAATCCTACGTGCTCGCGGACATGGAAACGCGCAAGCTCCTGCACGATCCTACGGAGCTCGTCTCCCGCGCCGTGCAGCCCATCTTGTGGCTCGGCATTTTCGGCGAAGCGCTCAGCAAGGTGCGGGCGATCACGACGCCTGGATTGACCTATCTCCAGTTCATTACGCCGGGCATTCTCACGCAATCCGTCGTCTTCGTTGCCATCTTCTACGGCCTGTACGTCATCATGGACCGCGACACGGGCGTCCTGCAGAAATTGCTGGTCACGCCAACGCCGCGTCTGGCCCTGGTCTGGGGCAAGATGGCGGCCGCGGGCATTCGGGGCCTGAGCCAGGCGCTCATTGTTTTCCTTTTCGCCATGGTCCTCGGCATTCGATTGCACATCACGCTCTGGTCCGTCCTCGGAGTGATCGTCATTGTCATGCTGGGCGCGAGCTTCTTCACCGGTCTTTCCATGATTGTCGCGGCCATCGTGAAAACCAGGGAGCGGTTCATGGGCATCGGCCAGGTGATCACCTTGCCATTATTCTTTGCCTCGAGCGCGATTTACCCGGTTGCAATCATGCCCGCATGGCTCCAGTCGGTGGCGAACGTGAATCCTCTGAGTTATATGGTCGACGGATTGAGGGCGCTTATGCTTTCCGGCGGCGCCGCGAGAGTGGGCTTCGACATGGGCGTACTTGCCGTTTCCGCGCTGCTGATATCGATGCTCAGCGCGTGGTTTTACCCCAAGGTGGTAATGTAGCTGAACTCGAGCGACGCGCGGTTTTCGGCTCTACCGTGCAATTTTTTCTGCGGGCATTCCATTCTTCTTGCAGAGCGGTAGCGCCCGGTCGGTCCGTATGTACCCAATGTCACCGCAACGCCCCCAGCACGGTCCGCCGCTGGCGATTGATGCCAATGGAACTATAACTGCTTCCATCGGAGGCAGGGGAAGGAGCAGCGATATGTTACTTTTGATCCTTTTGCTGATCTTGGTCTTCGCGGTCGTCCCGGCATGGCCTTACAGCCGCGCTTGGGGCTACTACCCAAGCGGAGGGCTGGGGACCATTCTTTTGATTTTGATTCTCTTGATGTTGCTGGGATACGTCCACTTATGAGAGCCAACGCTCTCTCGGAGCTTTATCATGCATCGGGAGGCGCGTCTGAGCGCCTCGGCAACCGCTCTCTGACGTTCGCGGCTCGGTTCGAGATGCGGTTGCCGGGCACAGTCACGCGTCCAGCACTTCTCGAACCTTGGCCGCAAGGGTGTCGGGAAGAAACGGCTTCGGCAGAAACGCGCCGGACTCCGGGATCCCATGGTGCGCGATGGCCTCTTCGGTGTGCCCGGAGATGTAAAGCACTCGCATGTCAGGCCGAAGCGGCGCGATTTGCCGAATCAGGTCCGGGCCGCTCATCTCCGGCATCACCACATCCACCACCGCCAGGTCGACGCGACGCTCGTGCGTCCTGGCCAGCCGGATGGCTTCTTCCCCGCGGGCGGCCTCCAGTACGGTGTACCCGCGAGAGGTCAGAACCCCGGCAATCAGCTTGCGCACGCGGGTTTCGTCTTCCACCAGCAGAATGGTCTCCGCGCCAGCGGGCGCCGCCGTGGCCGCGATGGGCTCCGGCGCCTTGGGTTCCGGTTCCAGGTCCGCCAAGGGAAGGTAGATCCGCGCCGTGGTTCCCTTACCGAGTTCACTCAGCATGGCGATGGCGCCGCCGCTCTGACGAACAATGCCGTAGGCGGTGGCCAGGCCAAGGCCGGTTCCGCGGCCCGGCCCCTTGGTCGTGAAGAACGGCTCGAACACGTGGCTCAGGGTATCGTCATCCATGCCCGAGCCGGTGTCCGTGATGGAGATGGCCACGTGCAACCCCGGCCGCACGCCTAGTTGTCTGGCCGTGAAGCTTTCGCTCAGTTGCAGCGTCGCGGTTTCAATGGTCAGCTTGCCGCCGTTGGGCATGGCGTCGCGGGCGTTCACCACCAGGTTCATGATGACTTGTTCCAGGCCGCCGGCGTCCACCTGCACGACGTCCCGCGAGGCCGCCGGAATCGCCACCAGCTCGATATCCTCGCCGATCAGGCGGTGGAGCATCTTTTCGATGTGGATCACCAGTTCGTTGACGCGGAGGGTATGCGGCGCGAGCGGCTCGCGGCGGCTGAAGGCCAGCAGTTGGTGCGTCAGTTGGCCGCCACGCTCGGCCGCCCGCCGGATCTCCTCCAGTGCGGCCCGCTGGGTGTCTTTCAACTCGCCGCCGCCCAGCAAGAGGTCGCTGTATCCCGTGATGATGGTCAGCAGGTTATTGAAGTCGTGGGCCACGCCCCCCGCCATGCGGCCCACAGCCTCCATCTTCTGGGCCTGGCGGAACTGTTCCTCCAGCCGGGCGCGCCCGCGGCGCGTCTTGGCGGCGCGGATTTCGCGTTCCACCGCGGCGTTGAGCCGCATCAGGGCGCCGCGCCTCAAGTGGTCGGAGGCTCCGGCCTTCAGCGCCGCCAGGACGTCCGCCTCGGGGATCTCGCCGGATACCACGATCAGCGGCAGGTCGATGCCCTTCTCCAAAATAATCCGCAGCGCCTCCAAAGCCCCGAAGTCGCCCATCGCGAAATCGCTGATGGCGATGTCGCAGCCCGACGCGAGCGCCGCGTTCAGCTCTTCGCGCGTGGCCGCGCGCTCGAAGGTGGGATCGTAACCCCCGCGGCTCAGCTCGGCTGCGATGGAATCGGCCCCAATTTCGCCGATGAAGAGTATCCGCAAGGGATCGGACATGATTGGCCTAGCCCGCGATTATAGCCTACAACGGCAACTGCCTTGCCAGAGCGGGGTACACTGCCTGTACGAACGCCGTGGCAGCCCCAATGCCGGCCGCGCTGTCGCTGCCTTGAACAGGGACCTGGACCTTCACCACCGCGGTGTCGCTGCGCCGATATCGAATCGCATCGGTAATCAGCCAGAACTTGGCCGAAAACTCGTTGGCGATGGTGCGATCGTGGCTCTGATACCAGTAAAGCACCACCATCTTGTCTTCTCCCTGCGCCACTACATATTGGTTGGCGACCAACGGGTCCGCGCGTCCGGCGACGCCGATCGAGACGGTCGTGGGGGGTTGCACCGGCTCAAATCCAGCGCCAGGCAGGCAGTTCTTCGGCGAATGCGGGGTGGCGCCGGTGCGTTGCGTTTTGAAATAGGCGACATAGAAAAACACATCCGCATTGGCCGCGGGGCTCCGATACTCCCGGTTCAATAGGTCGTCCGCCTTGAGGACCTGCTGAATCTCCGCGGGGATGGGAATGTCCCGAACCATTCGCCATCCTGGAACTTCGGATGGGAACGACGCCAAGGGGGACATCGGAACCGTGAGCTCGGGCCGCGATGCCAAGGCATAGTAGGCCGCGCCTTGAACCGCCAGCAGGACCGTCAGCCACACCGCGTATTTGCCGCTAAGAAAGCGCATGGGCTCTCCTCGATTGCAGGTAGCGCCAAGTCCGGACAAGCGCCTGGTGGAACAAGATCAGAATCACTATGGCCACCATGAAAATGATCCAGCCGGAAGCGGTGTGAAAAACGCCCTCCGCCAGCTCCGGCTTGACTTGGGTCATGACGCCCGTCAACGTCACGCGGCTGCCGTTAGCCACGATCGCGATGGGAACGGTGGCCACGAACAACGTGACTCGGATCCAAGTCTTTGTCTCGAAGAAGTACCCGTATACCAGGGACAGAAAAGTCAGCGAAAGCAGCGAGCGAATGCCGCTGCACGCCTCTACCACGGAGAGCGTCTGGTTCGGCAGCACCAGTACGTTGCCCTCGCGCAAGACCGGCACCGCGAGCAGGTCGAGCGCGTGCTCGGCCAACCCGCTTGCCACAAGCTGGAGCCGGAACGTGACGCTGTTGTAGATTACGGCGGGAATCGGAATCATGAAAAAAAACAGGAACAGGGGGAACGCCAGCTTGCGCAGGATCCGTGTACCGCACAGCAGCCAAACCGCCCCGATCAAGGTGATCACGAAAGCCGTGCGCGTCAGGAACAGCTCCACCGCCAGCGTCCCGATCCAAAGCTGGAACGCCCCATAAGCGACCAAGGCCAAGCCCCACCAATTCGGCTCCGCCTTCATGGCCAATAGCTCGTCCCGCTGCCGCCAGACGATGTATCCGGCCACCACCGGCACGAAGAAGCCGTGGCTCATGTCCGGGTCGGCATCCCACTGGCGCACCAATGCCAGCAGGATTGGGGCGTAGCACGCGATGGCCAGGGCCCCGAACCAGGCGATCTCGGCCCAGGCGAATTGAGCTTTGCGAGGCGTTTCCACTACCGGCGTCATAACTAACAACCACCCAATATCATAGCAGTGAGTCCTATTTCAGCGCTGCGCCGGGGAAGTCCGTACGCAGATGGGGAAACCGAGCGAGGTGTATCATACCCCCGGCGCTTGGTGTATTCTGAAGGGTCAAGGGAGGCGGGCATCGTCAAATTCTGCGCGCTGGCCAGCGGCAGTTCGGGGAACGCCGCCCTCCTGGCCACCGAAAATACGCGCATCCTGCTGGACGCCGGGCTGAGCATGCGGGAACTCCGCAAGCGGCTGGCGGCCATCGGCGAAGACCTCAAGAACGTCGATGCCATCCTGATCACGCACGAGCATTCCGATCACGTGTCCGGCCTGCCCGTGCTCGCTCGCAACGACGACGTTCACGCCACCATTCACTTGACGTGGCTCACGGCGCCAGCCATCGATTGGGGCGAACGCCAGCCGGAGGGCCTGCGGACGTTTCAGTCGGGCGCGAGTTTCCGCATCGGCGATATCGACGTCCAGAGCTTTGGCGTGCCGCACGACGCGCGGGACCCCGTGGGCTTTCGTTTTGAAGCGCAGGGCGTGCGCATCGGCGTGGTTACGGACCTTGGCTATATCCCGGAGTCCGTCAAGTTCCATCTGCGGCAGACGGATTTGCTGCTTCTCGAAGCCAACCACGATCTCGAGATGCTGAAAATCGGGCCTTACCCATGGTCCGTCAAACAACGGGTCGGGAGCCGGGTGGGGCACCTTTCGAACCAGGTCATGTCGGACTATCTGTTGAGCGATCTGGATTCTTGCACCGCTCACCTGGTGCTGGGGCACATCAGCGAACAGAACAATCACCCCGCGATCGTGCATCTCATGGCCACCCAGGCGCTGGAGCGCCGCGGCCTGGAAACGCGGCTGTCCCTCGCCACGCAACGCGCGCCGACGGAAGTATTCCAGTTCTAAGAGGATCCATGATTCCCCGATATACGCGGCCCGAAATGGGCCGGATCTGGAGCGAACAGAACAAGTTTCAGCAGTGGCTCGAAGTCGAATTGGCGGCCTCGGAGGCCTTGGCCGGGCTGGGCGTGGTCCCGGAGGAGGCCGCGCGCCGGCTGCGCGCGCACGCGGGCTTCGACGTTGGCCGCATCCTGGAAATCGAGAAAGAAGTGAGGCACGACGTCATCGCGTTCACGACCGCGGTGGCCGAGAGCATGGCCGCGGCGGGGCATGCCGACGCGTCGCGCTGGCTGCACTACGGACTCACTTCCAACGATGTAGTGGATACGGCCCAGGCGCTCTTGCTGCAACAGGCGTCGGCGATTCTGCTCGGCGGCCTGGAGGGATTGCGCGCCGCGCTGAAACGCCGCGCGCTGGCGTTCCAGCGTACCGTTCAGATCGGCCGCACCCACGGCGTACATGCCGAGCCGATCACCTTCGGGTTGAAGTTCGCCATCTGGTACGAGGAAGCCGGGCGCGACCTGGTGCGGGTGCGCGCGGCGGCGGAAGACCTGCGGGTGGGCAAAATCTCGGGCGCGGTGGGGACGTTCGCCCACATCGGGCCGGAAGTGGAGGAGCGAATTTGCGCGCGGCTGAACCTGGCGCCGGCCAAGGTGGCTTCCCAGGTCATCCAGCGCGACCGCCACGCGGCGTTCGTCTCCGCGCTGGCGCTGGCAACGGCTTTGTGCGAGAAGATTGCGCTCGAAGTCCGCCACCTGCAGCGCACCGAGGTGCGCGAGGCCGAGGAATATTTCGCGCGGGGCCAGAAGGGCAGCTCGGCCATGCCGCACAAGCGCAACCCGGTGACCTCCGAGCAGATCTGCGGCCTGGCGCGGGTGGTGCGGGCCAACGCGCAGGCGGCCTTCGAGAACGTCGCCCTATGGCACGAGCGGGACATCTCGCATTCCTCGGTGGAGCGCGTCATCCTGCCGGATTCCACCATTTTGACCGACTACCTGCTCGAGAAAACCACCCAACTGGTGGACCGGCTGCTGGTCTATCCGGAACGCATGCGCCGCAACCTGGAGATGACGCGCGGCCTGGTTTTCTCCGGACAATTATTGCAGGATCTGGCGGCCGCCGGCATGCTGCGCGAACAGGCCTACCGCGTGGTGCAGGCCCACGCCATGCGCGCCTGGGAGGAAGAAGGCGACTTCCGCGCGGCGGTGGAGGCCGACCCGGAGATTCGCGCGGCGCTATCGCCGGAGAAACTCGCCGAAGCGTTCTCCCTGGAGCGCCAGCTTCGCAACGTGGACCGGATCTTCGAGCGGGTTTTCGGATGAGAATCCTCGACGTGGGCTGCGGGATTCGCAAGCAGCCCGGTTCCATCGGAATCGACCGGAACCCCGCCAGCCGCGCCGACGTGCTGG
>OBLW0100002682.1_pt1 | contig 14265 bp, 10 predicted proteins | sample 1520161 | NCBI WGS metagenome assembly OBLW01 (sample SAMEA3539309, study PRJEB22396) | soil metagenome | biome: tundra; feature: field; material: soil | place: USA | collected 2010-05 | depth 0.15 m
ACAGGATTGCCCCGGCCGGCAGAATACTCTTGTGACTGACCTCGGTCAGAAATTCAAGAGCAGAATGGGAAAGGGCGCAAAAGGACCCGGGGCTGGTACTGATGCACTCGGTGCAGTTGTCGATGATCTCAAGGCCATAAGGTGCGTTCATGTCTTCCTCCGTGGCAGTGGAGCGTTTGGGTTTACTGGCGCACACCATACCCGCACCGCCCCTCCCCAGATGGTGGGAACTGGCGAGCAAGGCCCGGGCATGGGCACGAGTATCGCCGTTCGAGCTTTGCGCCGCGGCAAGCAACTCCCAGGCTGCGCTCGGCTCTTCCCACTGCTCCCACGCGAGGTGACAGGCAAACAGGTACAAGGGATCGATCTCGTGACGTTGTGGGTGAGTCTGGGGATTTGGTTGGAGATCGGGAGTGTTCAGATTTCCGGCATCGACTTCGGGGAGACGCGACGGCTCCGCCGACGATGTGCTCCATCCCGTGGTGACATTGGCATGATCGCCGGCTGGGCAACATTGCGGTTGCGGCGCGAGAGCCGCTGTCCCAAGAACCTGAGCTGGAGAACTGGCGCCAACGCGTTGATATTTGCTGGTAAGTAACACTGCCTATGACTCCATACGATCCGCCTGGTTGCGGCAAGAGCTGAATTCCTGAGTGGAACCGGGGCCCTCTCTGCGAGGCCGGGAACCAAGGAACTCGGCGCGGCCAGGGGCAGAGTTAAGTCAGAGGCATTGCACGTAGGGTTCCGCAAATGGGAGGCACCGGGAAGTGGGGGAACCTCCCTGTTTGGAACGAGTTCCGAAACAGAAAAAGAATGGACCTGCACCGGGATGTGGCGAAATTTCGGCAAGCTGCCGACTATTCGTCACCCCGCTCCTCTTCGCAGGGACGACCAGTTTTCCGAGGGGGAAGTCCTTACGCCTCGCAGAAGACGCGAGACATAGAAAGCCGGACGGAAATTCCGGCCGATGGATCAGGAGCCTAAGTAGTCTTTGCGGGTGATCTTCAGGCGCTGCATTTTGGACTGCAGGGTGGTTCGTTTCAGACCGAGCCGGCGGGCAGCGCCGTCGGGTCCCGCAAGGACGCCATCGGTTTGGCGGAGGACGCGGAGGATGTGCTCGCGCTCCGCGCTACCCAGAGTGTGATCTGGCTGGGCTTGGGGTCGGCCTTCCGAGTGAAGTTCCGCCAAGGGAACACGGAGAGCATTGCCCTCGGTCAGGATGACGGACCTTTCCATGAAATTCTCGAGTTCACGAACGTTGCCCGGCCAGGACCATGCGCTCAAGGCACTCATGGTTTTCTTGGGAACGGTTTCGATATGGCGGTCCATGCGCTGGGCGAACTTGCGAACGAAATGGCGGACGAGCAGCGGAATATCGTCCCGCCGTTCGCGCAAGGGAGGCACGCGGATAGGAAACACGCTGAGACGGTAGAACAGATCGCTGCGAAATTCGCGCAGCGCGATGTCCTGGGCCAAGTCCCGATTCGTGGCTGCCACAAGGCGCAGGTTGACCTTGATCGTGCGATTGCTGCCGAGACGCTCGAACTCATGATCCTGAAGAACGCGCAGCAGCTTGGGTTGCAGCTCGAGAGGAATTTCACCCACTTCATCGAGAAACAAGGTCCCGCCATGGGCTAACTCCATGCGTCCGACCTTCTGGCTGATTGCTCCGGTGAAAGCGCCCCGCTCATGGCCGAAGAGTTCGCTCTCCAGCAAGCCGGTGGGAATGGCGGCGCAGTTGACTTTGATGAAGCTGCCGTCTTTGCGGCGGCTCATGCTATGGATGGCACGGGCCACCAACTCCTTGCCTGTGCCGGTCTCGCCCAGAATCAGGACCGTGGCATCGCTGGAAGCGACGGTCATGACCTGATCGAGGACTTTCTTGAGCGCCGGACTGTCGCCGACGATTTCAGCGAAGTGGCCTTCGGAGCGGGTTTCGCCTTCAAGATACTTCTTCTCTTCGGCCAGGCGCTGTTTGAGGGCTTGGATTTCGGCGGCCGCCCGATGGTTTTCCAAAGCCACGGCGAACTGGGAGGCAACTTGACTAAGCAAGCTCAGATCCTCAGGTTGAAACGCATCCTTGCGCGTGCTGCCGAGGACGAGAACTCCAATCGGATCCTTGGGACGGAGAAGCGGAACACAACACAGAGACTGAAAGCCTTCCGCCAGAAAGTTCCTCGCAATCTCCGCCTCAAAACCGACCATCTGGTCTTTCGAGAAAATAAGCGGAGTGCGCTCTTGCACGGCGCGCCCTCCGGGACTGTTATGCGTGCTAATGGGCAGGGACGAAAGAAGCCCCTTGCCCAGGGGGAAGTCCTCGGCCTGCCGGACGAGAAGCCCGGTACCTGGATCGTGCAACTCGAAGCCGGCATATTCGTGACCCAAGAGGCGCCGAATGCGGGCGGAAATTTGGAGAAAAGCCTGGTGCAGATTCCAGTTCGAAGCCAAGATCGTGCTTACGTCCAACAGCATCTGCAGCCGGTTCACCTCTTTGCGCAGCTTGCTGCCGACATCTTTGAGCGATTGTTCCATTTTCTTTCGCGCCGTGGTCTCAACCACAACGACCGCGATTCGCGTGACGAGCCCGGCTCGATCTTTAATCGGGAAGGAGCTCGCAACCCAATGTCTGGCTTCCGTCCGGGTGGCAAGCACGGCGGCCCCCTCCAGGTCCACCACCGGTTTCCCTGTGGAAAATACGCGTCGGAGCTCGGGCCCCGCTACATCGGCGAAGTCTCCCAGGATCTCCCGCACGGTCCTGCCCAAGTGCTCGTCTGCCGGCATCCCGTTGATCTCGGCAAGCGTAGCGTTGATTGCGAGATAGCGAAGCTCAGCGTCAAGGATGCAGAGGCCGACGGTGGACGAACTGAAATAGGCTGCGAGCAACTTCTCCGAGTCGGTCACAGCTTCCAAGTGCGCAAAGGGAATCCGGTCGCCCGCGCCGAAGTTTTCAGGATCACTTGGCATGGCTGGAAACCTCGTTCCGCAAACCTGGCCGGCAGGGTGCCAGGGCTGCAAAATGATGAGCTGGACCTTGGTTGGTCCCGGGCCTGAATCTCATCGACTCATGAGTTTCATCTGTGTCGAATCGAGATACGGCCTGAACGGGAGAATACGGATTGCTCAGACAGCGAGCGAACGCAAGCGTTTTGCGAAGTCTGATAGCAAGGAAAGGATGACCGAGATCGTCGTGACCGCTACCGAGAAAATCGCGAAGAGAAATTGACGCCTGCACACTGGGGAGTGTGGAGTATCGCGATAAACCTGATTTCAAGCGCGGAACGCTTGAGGGGTGCACAGATACAACTCCCGGGCCGCCTCCCCCTCAAAAGGCGACCGTTACAACGCGGACGTGAAAAAGTACAAGGCATTATTACCACAGAATCAAGGGACTATGAGGTCTATTTCTCTTGATCGATTTGTCAGATGGGTGACAGCGGGAGAACCTGGCGTCGTGAACCAAGCGATTCGTTCGGTTTCAGGGTTGTTGCTCGGACCACGAACCCGAGCCAACGCCACGGGCGGAGAACTATAATGAAACCCGTGGCACGAGGCTGGGAAAGCAAATCCGTGGAAGCGCAGCAGGCAGAGGCGACCGACAGATCAGCTGAGCGCCGTCCGCCGATGAGCGCGGATGAGGCGGCCCGCTGGCGGGAAAAGGAGAGCCTGCGCCTCTCGCGCCAGAGGGTGCTTCAGGAGTTGGATGCAAGCCAGAATCCGCGACACCGCAAGCTGCTGGAAGATTCCCTTGCCGATCTGGATGAGAAATTGAGGAAATGAAGATCCGGCGCCGGACTTCGGACTTTAGAGTGTCACGTATAATGATTTTTTTATGACAGCCTACGTTTACGTTTCTCTCAAGAAAAGCGTTCTCGATCCGCAGGGCAAAACCATCCAGGGCGCACTCAAAAAGATGGGCTACAAGGGTCTGGAGAGCGTCCGCCAAGGAAAGTACTTTGAGCTCACGCTGGACGGAGGACTATCGCGCGAAGAGGCGCAGGCCGAGGTCGAGCGGATCGCCCGCGAGGTGCTGACCAATCCCGTCATTGAAGAATTCCGTTTCTCCCTGGCCGAGTAGCGAGGGCTGGGAGTCCTTTGAGGTCTTCCCATGTGTGGCATTGTTGGCTACGTCGGCAAGAAAAGTGTAGTTCCGATCATCATCGAGGGGCTGCGGCGGCTGGAGTATCGCGGCTATGATTCGGCTGGAATCGCGGTAGCCGGTGATAGCGACGGACTACAACTGCGGCGCGCCGAGGGCAAGCTGCGCAACCTGGAAGAAGTCATTCGCCAGAAGCCGCTCCACGGCACGTATGGCATTGGGCACACGCGCTGGGCCACCCACGGACGTCCTACCGAAGAAAATGCTCATCCCCACCGCGACTGCACGGGCAAGATCGTGGTCGTGCATAACGGGATTGTCGAGAACTACCTCAGCCTGAAGAAGAAGTTGATCGAAGAAGGCCACAAGTTCACGACCGAGACCGATACGGAAATCATTGCGCATCTAATCGAGAAGTATTCGATGAAGGCGGGAAATAGCAAGCGACCCTTGTTGGAAGATGCAGTGCGGCAAACGGTGAAACAGCTTACCGGCGTTTTTGCGCTGGCGGTGATTTCGTCCGACGAACCCAACAAGATTGTGGCGGCGCGCAATGGACCGCCGGCGGTGATCGGACTGGGGAACGACGAGTATTTCGTGGCGTCTGATGTGCCCGCCATCCTCCATCACACGCGCGACATTTTCTTCCTAGCGGACGGGGATATGGCCGTGGTTACGCCTGACGGAGTGCACCTTTCGGATTTTGACGGAAGGCCGGTGCAGCGGCAGATCCAGCACGTGACATGGGATCCGATCCTGGCGGAAAAAGGCGGATTCAAGCATTTCATGCTCAAGGAGATTTACGAGCAGCCCCGCGCCGTTCGCGACACGGCCCTGGGTCGGGTCTCGCAGGATTCCGGACACATTTTTCTCGACCAGATGGAGATCAGCGAGGCGGAGTTTCGAGCCGCGGGCAAGATCAACATCATCGCCTGCGGAACCAGCTGGCACGCCGGGCAGGCGGGCAAGTTCATGATCGAAACGCTGGCCCGCGTGCCGGTGGAAGTGGACTATGCCAGCGAGTGGCGCTACCGGAATCCGATTGTCGACCCGGATACGATCACGCTGGTGATTTCGCAGTCGGGCGAAACAGCGGACACGATCGCGGCGCAGCGCGAAGCCAAGGCTAAAGGATCGAAGACGCTCGCCATTTGCAATGTGGTCGGGTCAATGATTACGCGTGAGGCGGCGGGCACGATTTACACGCATGCCGGGCCAGAGATTGGCGTGGCTTCGACCAAAGCGTTCACCGGGCAACTCACGGCGCTGTATATCTTCGCAATGTATCTGGCACAGGTGCGAGGCGCGATGAGTGCCGAACAGGCTCGGGATGCGATGCAGGAACTGACGCGGATTCCGGCAAAGATCGAGAACATCCTCACTCGCGATGAAGCTTGCGATGAACTGGCGAAGCGCTATCAGAAGGTCCGAGACTTTTTGTTCTTAGGACGTGGCATTCACTATCCGATCGCACTCGAAGGCGCTCTCAAACTGAAAGAGATTTCCTACATCCATGCCGAGGGATATCCGGCAGGCGAGATGAAGCACGGGCCCAACGCCTTGATTGATGAGAACCTGCCGGTGGTGATCATTGCGACAAGGGACGTGAACAATCCCGGGTCCGTACTGCGCTATGAAAAGACGATCTCTAATCTGAAGGAAGTGAAAGCGCGTTCCGGGGTGGTGATCGCGCTCGCGACGGAGGGGGACGAAGAGATTAAGGAATCCGCCGATCACATTCTGTACGTCCCGGCGGCGCCGGAAGAGTTATTGCCGATTCTGGAGATCGTGCCGCTGCAGTTGCTGGCGTATCACATTGCGGTGCGGCGCGGCTGCGACGTGGATCAGCCGCGGAATCTGGCGAAGTCGGTGACGGTGGAGTAGCGCGCGGACAGTCGAGCACCGCTGACAACTTAGAGCGCTGTCTGGAGTATCCTGCTTCGCATTCCGATCTCAATGCGAGGAAGCGCTATGGCCGCGCTGAAAAAACCAGACATCCCTGCTGACAAGCTATCCCTGTATGACAAGCTAATCGCCACGCATCCCGAGATCGAACGCAAGGGCGCGGCCAATCCTTACACATCGCTCAATGGCCACATGTTTTCTCTTCTGCTGGGACCGTCGGGCGTCATGGCTCTCAGGCTTCCAGAAGATGAACGAGAAAGGTTTCTGCAGAAGTACAAAACGACTCTGTATGAAGCGTATGGAGCCGTGATGAAGGAGTACGTGACCGTGCCGGACGCTTTGCTGAAAAACACGAAGGCGCTGGAGAAGTATCTTGCCGTGAGCTACGCGTACGTGAAGGCCTTAAAACCGAAGCCGACCACTAAGAAACGGTGATCGGCGAATGGTTCGTGGCCATCGCTTCTCTCTCAAGTTTAACTACAGGTGGAGCGCGTCCATGCGCGGATTTTCGTAGACGTCATCCTCTCCCGGGTAGCGTAGTTCGTTTTCGAACTTTCCACTTTCCTTGGCCAAAGCCCAGATCAGGCTCTCCCCAGCCGGAAGGATTTTCGGCTGGCGGTCATACACCTCATCTTTGTACGCATATTCTGCGTCGACTGGCTTCCATCCCTTCTTGCGGAACATCGTGATGAGATCGCCGAGGAACAGTGCGTTGAGCGGGTTGTGATGCAGGAGCACCGTGTGTCGCACCGATCGTCCCAGAACCCGCTGCGCCAGCGAATCGTAGAATTGTGCGCGCTCCCAAATGTGCTGCAGAAAAAAATCGCGGTATCCCGACAGATCGGCATGAGGGTTTGCCTCGGCGCGCTTTTGCAGCCGGCTACTGATCGCCCAGTCGGACGCATCAATGCTTGCTCGACCGATGCGATAGCCGCGTTCTTTCAGAAAGGTACGCATGCCGTCACGCTTCTCCGCCGTGTCGCCTTCTTTGAAGTACGGATAGCGGAATAGCCGTGCGAAATGAGGGTAGGTGCGAATGAAAGGTTCGTTTTTCAGGGCGTCGGCTTCGAACTCGGCCAGCGTGACCTTCTTGAAACCGTCCGGGTCAGTGTCTGTACTCCCGTTGAAGTACAGATGGGAGTACGAATGATTGCCGATCAGATGCCCAGCGCGATCCCATGCGGCGACCAGATGTTGTCCGGATTCGCTGTCCACCCGCTTTCCCACGACAAAGAGTATCGATTTGAGCTTGTTGCCGGCGAGAGTCGCCAGGATGCGCTCGTTGACTTCATGCCAAGCAAGATTGGCGCCGCCCTCGGTGGTTGGGTCATCAAACGTGAAGGCGATTTCCGGAACCTGGTCCCTTCCCCAGGCCAGTGGAATACCGGACAAGGTCGCAGCGATAGCGCTGTAGCTCAGGAACTGTCGGCGATTCATCGATTCGATCATGCCGCGGGTAGGCTCGACATAGGCCAAAGCTGAGTGTAAATCCTCCGCAACACTGAGGCGAGTGCCACGAGCGTCGTGACCCATGTTGCGAATGCGACTCTCACCGCCCATGCGGGCGCCGCCCCAACTCTGTGCAGCAGGAACGGGAAGAAATTCCAGGTCGTGATGTGGACGTAGTCCCACGGGTCCTGACTCATTTCGTCGGTGGTCAGACCCCAAGCGTCCATTTTGCCCAGAGTGAAGGCGGCAATGTTCTTGAAGCGGAGCGCGATCACGAAAGTGGGATGACCGAGCGTCTCCATTTGATAGATCTCAAGCGGCAGCCAGAAGGCCAGCGAGGCGATCTGAATCATGAAGCTGACGGCGATGAGGACTATGCTGCCGCGCCAGATCCACGGGCTGAGGTTGGCGCGGTAACGCACGAGCAGGGGAAGGGCAATGAGCGCGACCATTTGTACTGCTGTCGAAACATAGCGGTCACCCCACGCGAAGTCGCCGGCCCAGTACGTGTAGCGTGCGTAGAAGCCGATATAGCCGAGCAGGAGCAGCAGCGACGTCACCACGTAGGCGCGGACTTCGACCGTTAGACGTTTCCACAAGAGTACAACCAGTACGAGCGCGACCACGAGAAGAGGATCGAACAGGAAGATCGATTTCTCGGGCTTGAAGAGCGCGCCCAAAACTCCCTCGTGAAATGGCGTGCTCCAGGGAAAGTTTGCGGGCAGGGTGGGATCCTGCAGGCGCGACTCTCGCGCAAAGATGGGGATATAGGTCTGGGTAAATGATCCGAAGCGGTAAAAGCTGTACAGGCGCTCGACGATCGCAAAGAAGGCGTACACCGGCACCGTGATCTTGCAGTAGGTGACAAGGCGCGGCCAGAGCGCACGGCCTCGGGTTTGCTCGAACCAGAGCACGGCCAGCAGGAAGACGCCTGCCGCAATCAGGTCGAGGCCCGTCGTCACACGGGTCAGCAGGTTCAGTCCGAGAGCGCCCGAGCCGAACCAGAGCACTCGCAGATTGCCAGTACGCAGCCACTCGTATTGGAAAGACAATCCAGTCAGAGTCAGCAGCATGATGTAGTTGTTCTCCTGCATGTTCTGCGTATAGTGCAGGTGCGTCGTGCAGAACAGCAGCGCCAGGACGCCCGCCACAGCTTCGTTCACGCTGAAGCGCAGCTGGCGGAGCAGGCGGAAGACGATCAGCACCGTGAGCATGCTGACCAAAATATTCGTGCTGTAGCTGACGACGATGCTGCGCACGGCGGGGTCATCTTCGTATTCGGAGAAGATGTGCCAATGTGCGATCCACGTGCCCACCAGGTCGGAGGGCAGCATGAGCAGCGATTGGCCGATGCCGTACCAACTGAAGATTTGGCCACCCCGGCCGTGCAGGCCGAACTCGGGATACTCGTTGGGAAGCACCTGCGGCTGCGAGGTCCAGAGCCAGTGCGTAGTCTGGAGGCGGTGCATGGTGTCGGCGGTGCCCACTTCGCCCGACTGCACGACGAAAGCGAGCAGGCCCGCGGTCAGGCACAAAAGAAATAGAGGATCCCGCAGCTTGAGCTGCAAGCGTGAAGTCATCGCTTTGCATGGTAATACAAAGCGGCGTCGGACCGCGGACCTCGGACCTCGGCATTTGCACGAATGAGGTCAGAAGTCTCCGAGGTCCAAGGTCTGGGTTAGACTGTAGCGGGAAATTTTCATGACCAAGTGCGCGACCTGCGGGACTGAACTTTTGGACAATGTCGCCTTCTGCTCCACCTGCGGCAGGCCGGTCGCCAACACCGATGACGTGGCGACGCTGGACTTTGCCACATCGTCCTCACCGTTGCCGCCGCGGCCGGCGTCGAAGTCATCCTCCCGGCCTTCCAGTTCCGCGGAATACCTGCTGAACGAAGGACGTTTTCTTCCCGGACGGTTGGTGGCGTCCCGCTATCGCATCATCGCCCTGCTCGGGAAAGGTGGCATGGGCGAGGTGTACCGCGCCGACGACCTGACGCTCGGTCAAGCCGTCGCCATGAAATTCCTGCCCGACGAAGCTGGGCGCGACGAAGGCTTGCTCGAACGATTTCGCAACGAAGTGCGGATGGCGCGGCGAGTTTCCCATCCCAATGTTTGCCGGGTCTACGATGTCGGCGATGTCGATGGCCAGACGTTTTTCACCATGGAGTATGTCGATGGCGAAGACCTCGCTTCCCTTTTGCGGCGCATTGGCCGGCTTCCACCCGACAAAGCATTGGACATCGCACGGCACCTTTGCGCAGGACTGGCGGCGGCCCATGCCAAGGGCGTTCTGCATCGCGACCTGAAGCCTGCCAACATCATGCTCGACGGGCGCGGACAAGTCGTGATCACCGATTTTGGTCTGGCGGGAGTCGCCGACGACATTCGCGGACCGGAGGTGCGCAGCGGCACTCCGGCGTACATGGCGCCCGAACAACTGGCCGGAAAAGAAGTGAGCACGCGCAGCGATATTTATGCGCTGGGTCTGGTGTTGTATGAAGTGTTCACGGGCAAGCGGGCGTTCGCGGATTCGGCGGCGAACATGGTGCTGTCGCGGGGAGACCGCACCCCCAGCCGGCCCTCGTCGGTGGTGAAAGATCTGGATCCGATCGTCGAGAAGGTGATTCTGCGGTGCCTGGAGACGGAGCCCTCGGGGCGTCCGGCAACCGCGCTGGCAGTGGCAGCAGCGTTACCCGGGGGCGATCCGCTGGCTGCAGCACTGGCCGCGGGAGAAACGCCTTCGCCGCAACTGGTGGCGGCCTCCGGAGAAACCACCGGACTTCGCCCGCGCGTCGCGGTCGCGTGCCTGCTTGCCGTGCTGGCCGGTCTGGCAGTGGGAATGTATCTCACGATCCGGTACAGCGCAGTCGAGAAGATGCATCTGGAACAAACTCCCGAAGTGCTCGCACACAAAGCGCGCGAGATCGTGACCCGGCTGGGCTACACGGAGAAGCCTGCCGACACCGGTTATGGCTTTGATTACGACACAAACTTTCGTGACTCCGTCGAGAACGACAAGACGCCTCCGAACTGGGATGAGGTGATTGCGGGACGACCGACCATGCTGCAGTTCTGGTACCGGCAGAGTCCGGACCTGATGGGTCCCACCGATTATCGGGACTTCATGTTGACGCCAGGAATCCTGACCGACGAAGACCCCGCGACGACGCTGTCGGGGATGGTCAATGTGAAGTTGGACGCCAAGGGGCGGCTGATTTATTTGCAGGTGATTCCGCCGCAAAAAGAGAGCGGCCCTGCGCCCGCCGCGCCGCCGGATTGGAGCGCCTTGTTTTCCGCCGCGGAAATCGATGCGTCCAAGCTGCAACCCGCGCAGCTCGAGTGGACTTCGCTGGGCGCAGCCGACGCGCGGGCTGCATGGACCGGGGTGTGGCCCGGATCAAGCCGGCCGCTGCGCGTGGAAGCCGCGGCTTGGCACGGAAAGCCCATATTTTTCGCGATGATCGGCGAATGGAATAAGCCGTGGCGCATGGTGGCTCCGCAATCCGCAGACGAAAAGAAGAACCGGGCAAGTCAGACCATCGGGCTGTTGCTGCTGATCTCCATGCTGGTGGGGGGCGCTCTGCTGGCGCGCCGCAACTACCGCCATGGCCGAGGCGACCGCGAAGGAGCTCTGCGGCTGGCGGGCCTGATGTTCGCGATCGAGATGGTGTTGTGGTTGTGCCGCTCGCATTTCGCGGCCGGCTTCCAGACCTTCGGGTACCTCATGCTGGCGATTGCCGCCGGACTTTTGTGGGGAGGCATGATGTGGATGCTTTACCTCGCGATCGAACCGTGGATTCGCCGGAACTGGCCTCAAGCCATCATCTCCTGGAGTCGGCTGATCTCAGGGCAGTGGCGGGATCCCGTCGTAGGTCGGGACATTCTGTTTGGGGCGGCCTTCGGCACGCTCTGGATTCTGATCTTCGAAACCGCCTTCATCCCACTGGCGCGCATCGGTGCTTCGCCTCCCCTGAGTGCGTCGGCGTACTTGTTGGGAGGGCGCAGCGCGTTGGGTCAGGTGTTGTTGCAGGTTCCCTTCTCGATATTCGGGACGTTGCAGTTCTTCTTCCTCCTGCTCGGTCTGAAGGTGGTGGTGGAGTTTCTGTTCAAGCTGCTGGGCGTGAAGTTCTTGCGGGCCGAGTGGATTGCCGCCGTCTTATTCGTCGTGATCTTCGTCGGTATGCGGTCTCTGCAGAGCACACATCTGGCAGTGGACATCCCCGTTATTTTCCTTATCTACAGTGTTCTGGTGCTGATTGTCCTGCGCTTCGGGCTGGTGCCGCTGGCAGTCGGGGCGTTCACGGTGGATATGCTCGGAAATGTCCCCTTCACCGCCGACTTCTCGGCGTGGTACGCGACCACTACGCTCCTGGCTCTGCTTAGCGTGGTAGCGCTGGCGGGATGGGGCTTCTACCACTCACTGGGCGGGGAGCCGTTGTGGAAGGTGGAGATGGAGTAGGAGTTGTCGGTTGAGAGTTCTTCGGGTCGTTCTTCGGGCTCATGGCCGCCCGCTTATTATCCTCTCGCAAGGAAGGCATTCAAAACACCTCGATGGTCACCCCACCGGCGGAGGCAGAAGCGAGGCGGGCATCTCGCGTAATCAGGGTGGCGCCGAGTTTTTCGGCGAGCGCAACGTAGGCTGCATCGTAGGCCGACAAATTGTGCCTAAGCCGCCAAATATGGGCCAGGAAAACGAAGTGAGGATAGCGGGTTACACGCAGACTGAGTAAATCCTGGAGCGCCAGATCGGCGCGCTGCGCAGAAACTGCACCTTCCCGGACCAGTCGCCGCAGTACCTGCGCCACCTCAAGGTCCAGAAGGTGCGGCGCATGAAGAGATTCGCCGCGCGAGTAGATTCGCTTCTCAATTTGTTGTCCCGCGGCAGTCTGAAGAAGCCAGTCAATCGCCGCGGATGCGTCCAGGACGATCACCGCGTCTCGCGCTCCTCTCTCACCAGGCGAGCGGTGTCCAGAGGAAGCGTAACCGCCTTGCGCGTTCGCAGACGGTCGCGTAGTTCGGCCAGCGTCGGCCGCTCCGCAATCTCCTTAATCTCCGTGAGCAGATAGTCCGACAGGGACATACCGGCCAGGGCGGCACGGGCTTTCAGGCAGCGATGCAGCGCGTCCGGCACGTTGCGAAGCTGAATCATTTTTGGCATGTGAATAGGATACTTTCATGTGAAGCACATGTAAAGGGCATCTCCTCCGATTGACGCCCCGGGGTCCCTTTGGGCTCTGGGCAATAATGGGTGCAGTCTCTCCGCTCACGGGTTAGAGACTGATGCATTCTTCGTCGCATCCGGGTCGACTGCATCTGCCGGCGGCTAGCCCCCACAACCTTTTTGTCTCCTTCGAATTGGCGCTCTATCATTCGGCCCGAGGCGGCCTATCATTCGCAACTTCTCGACTTCCAACTGCATCTAAAACCTTGACAGTAAACCACTCAGGTCTTAGCATGGTGCTTGGCGCAATGATATAGACATTGATTTTAAAGCACTTATAGAATTCAGGAGGAAGCATTGTATGGGAAAGATTATCGGAATTGACTTAGGAACGACCAATTCCTGCGTGGCGGTGATGGAGGGCGGCGAGCCCAAAGTGATCGCCAATGAAGAAGGAGGGCGAACTACGCCTTCGGTGGTCGGCTTTACGAAGACTGGCGAGCGGCTGGTCGGGCAGGTGGCGAAGCGGCAGGCCATCACCAACCCGGAGAACACGGTCTACTCGATCAAGCGGTTCATGGGACGCCGCTACGACGAGGTAGGCGAAGAGCTCAAGATGGTGCCCTACAAGGTCGTGCAGTCGGGCGACCACGTCGCCGTGCTGGCGCAGGGCAAGGAGCACACGCCTCCGCAGATTTCGGCGCTGATTTTGCAGAAGCTGAAGAAGGCGGCGGAAGACTATCTCGGCGAGAAAGTGACTGAGGCGGTCATCACCGTGCCCGCGTACTTCAATGACGCCCAGCGGCAGGCGACCAAGGACGCCGGGCAGATTGCCGGCCTCGAGGTGAAGCGCATCATCAACGAGCCGACGGCGGCCGCGCTGGCCTACGGCCTCGACAAGACCAAGGACGAGATGATCGCCGTGTACGACTTCGGCGGTGGAACGTTCGACATTTCGGTGCTGGAAGTGGGCGAGGGCGTGATTGAAGTCAAGGCCACCAACGGCGACACGCACCTGGGCGGCGACAACCTCGACCAGCGCATCGTCGACTGGCTCATTGACGAATTCAAGAAGGACGAAGGCCTCGACCTGCGCGGCAAGGGCAACGAGATGGCCCTGCAGCGTCTGCGCGATGCGGCCGAGCGGGCGAAGATCGAACTCTCCACCACGATGGAGACCGAAATCAATCTGCCGTTCATCACGGCAGATGCCAGCGGTCCGAAGCACCTAGTGCAGAAGCTGACGCGCGCCAAGCTCGAGGGAATGGTGGAAGACATCATTCAGCGCTCGGTCGGTCCCTGCAAACAGTGCTTGAAAGACGCGGGCGTGGACACCAGCAAGATCAACGAAGTGGTGCTGGTGGGCGGCCAGACGCGCATGCCGCGCATCCAGGCGCTGGTGAAGGAGTTGTTCGGCAAGGAAGGTCACAAGGGCGTGAATCCCGACGAAGTGGTCGCGATCGGCGCAGGGATTCAGGGCGGCGTGCTGGGCGGCGAAGTGAAGGATCTGCTGCTGCTCGACGTGACTCCGCTGTCGCTGGCGATTGAAACGCTGGGCGGCGTGGCAACGCCGATGATCCCGCGCAACACGACCATCCCGACCAAGAAGACGGAGACGTTCTCGACGGCGGCCGACAGCCAGACTTCGGTTG
>OBLW0100002683.1_pt1 | contig 14262 bp, 11 predicted proteins | sample 1520161 | NCBI WGS metagenome assembly OBLW01 (sample SAMEA3539309, study PRJEB22396) | soil metagenome | biome: tundra; feature: field; material: soil | place: USA | collected 2010-05 | depth 0.15 m
CGGGAGGAAGGGCCGCTTTCGACCCGTCGATGCGTCAAGCCGAATCAAGCGTGCCAATGAAGTACGTTCATGCGATTGTCCTGGGTCAGGGATCAGGTTTCAGGGGTGGAAAAGCTCATCGGTTGAGGGTTGTGGTATCCCACCCATTCCGCAAAATGCGCGGAATGGATGGGGCACCCGGCGTCAAGCCGAATCAAGCGTGCCAATGAAGTACGTTCATGCGATCGCCAGGTTGCTTATGGCCTCTACTGTTTGTCGAGGTCGATCTTCTCGTACTCGTGACGGGCAATGGCGGCCCGGATCTGTGCGGGTGTCTTGCCCAGCTTGGTTTGCTGGTAGGCGAAGAACCCTTCCTGGGCGCAGGTCGAGCACTCTGTCCCGTGCAGCCCCTCGAAGCAGCTGCGCAGGCTGGTATGCCCTAACGCGCGATCGCAGCGGCAGTTGCAGGGCAGCTGGTAGACCACGCTGCTTACCTTTATCACCTGCTGGTAAACGTGCACCTGCCACGGGTAACGGAAGTTTTCCCCGGTAAGCTTGGCTCCTGACATGATCGGCGGCAGCGCGCTCACCCTCAGCGGCGCCGAGGGGTGATAGGCGGCTACATCTTCGCCCGGGTTGGACCATTGCGCATAGCTCGCAGCCGTCAATGCGAAAACCGCAAGGCCCAATACCCAGCGGCTCTTTATCACGTGCTTCATGGAACCTCTCTGGCTGTCATTTTATCTGGATATGGAATAAAGCGGAACCGCCACAACTCGCTGTAGGGTGTCCCCACGTTGTGACCCGACCCTCCGGCACAAAAAAAAGACGGCACGAACGGTCTAGCTGTTCGTGCCGGGAGGCCAGTGACGCAAACTACTTCCTACTGAAGGAGCACGGTGTGAACCGCCTCATCCAGTGGAATAAATACAGCATAGCATAGATTGAGAAGAATGCAAATACAAGAATCGAAATTTTTTTGCAAGGGCAGGAAGAGCGATCTTCTTTCATTTTGGAGCATCAAAGACGCAGTCAATTTCAAGGGGAAGCGACGGCAAAGGTGACTACCAGGAGGCAATGAAAGTAATGGCAAATACTTTGGAATCAAGTACTTCACCCGCTAAAGAAACCCCGCAAGCTCCGCATTCAGGATGGTTGAAGGTGGGAGCTATCGCCGCAGGTTCGGCGCTTGCGGGTGGGCTTGCCGCGGCTTGGTGGCATCGCAAAACCCTAAGAAAGCTCCGTGAAACCGGTGAAACTGCCAAAAATCCACAATTTGGTAGCCAAACAGACGGCCCCTTCGACGAAGCCTGATGTGGCAGACCCGGCCGACCTGAACCGTCAGACCAGTTTGTCTGTCTGAGCGGCCAGATCGAAGTCCTTCGCAGTCAGCCCGCCGGCATCGTGGGTTGTGAGCCCCAGGCGGACTTTGTTGTAGCGAATGTCGATATCGGGATGGTGGCCGGCTTGTTCTGCCAGCTTTCCGACACTGTTTACAAAGGCGAGGGAGGCCAGAAAGTCTTTGAATTGAAAGGTTCTGACCAGCTCGCCAGAGACAATCTTCCATTCGGGCAACGCGCGCAGACGGGAATTGGCGTCTTCAACAGACAAAGCGGCCATGGTTTTTGCTCCAGATTGAGGGTTGGGGAACCGTGTTCGAGAAAATCAGTCGCGCAACTCTTGCGGGCTGGGTGGAGTGGGCAGGTCAAAGGTGGAGAAGCGTCTGTTCTGGCCGCTGATCTCCGAGCGGAGCTCCTGCCAAAGCTCATTCGGAATTTTCAGAAAAGCCTCGACAACGGCTGGGTCGAATTGCGTTCCCGAGCAACGCAGAACTTCTTCGCGCGCCGCGTCGAAGCTGCGCGCCATCCGGTATGGCCGATCGCTGGTAATGGCATCGAGCGTGTCGCCCACAGCGAATATGCGGGCGCCGATGGGGATTTCCCGCCCGTGCAGGCCGCTCGGGTATCCGCTGCCGTCGTAATGTTCCTGGTGGCAGAATACGATTTCAGCGGCGCCGGCCAGAAAGGGAATCTTGCGCAGCATGTGGTAGCCCCGCGTGCAGTGTTCGCGCATCACATCCTGCTCTTCCGGAGTGAGTTTCCCCGGCTTGCGCAGAATTTCGTCGGGAATGGCCATCTTCCCGATGTCGTGCAGAAACGCGCCGCGGGCAATCACCTTGATCTCTGCCGGCGCCAACCCCATGGCACGGGCAAGCGCAATGGTGTAGGCGGTTACGCGCTTGGAGTGCCCTTCAGTCTCTGAATCCTTGAGGTCGAGTGCGTCGCCCAGAGCCTCCAGCGTGACGTCGTAGGAGTGCTCGAGATCTTCCATCGCATGGCGAAGCATCTCAGTTCTGGCCCGCACCATCTGCTCCAGGCTCTGCTGGTAATTGTGGCTTTCTTCCAGGACCTGCCGGTGTTTCAACGCACGTTCCACCGTGCCCATCAGGTGGTCGCGCTCGAACGGCTTCAGCAGATAGTCATAGGCTCCGCGGCGCATCGAGTCAATGGCCACGCTGATGTCGTGGATTGCGGTCACCATCACTACCGGAAGGTTTGGCTGCTGCGCATGAATCCGCTCCAGCAGCGCAATTCCATTCAGATCCTGCATTACGATGTCGGTCAAGACCAGGTCGTAGGTGTTCAATTCGAGAGCTGCCAGGGCTTCCCGGCCGCTCGAGGCCAATTGCACCTCATATCCCTTGCGCTCAAGTGTGGAACCAACCATGGACCGGACGTGTGCCTCATCGTCAACGACCAGAACGCGTGCCGGCTTTCTGACGTTAGCGATTACGCGCGCTTCTGCTTCCGCGGGTAATTCTTCCGCGGGGTTAGGCATTCCCGGTCCTGCAAGGTTCACTTCCAACCAACTTCCTCCGGAACTCCTGTGCTTCGCGCAGCGGCCTCCGCCGTGCCGAACGGGCCTAGGGGCTCACCCCACGATTGCATGGTCCTTGTCTTAGTAGACAAGGGTTTAATCCGGCTGACCATCCCAAAAAAGGGTGATAAGTCCCCGCTGCATCCGTGAAGTAACAACTCGAAAGTGGCAGGCCTTAGAACTCATGCGGCAGCCTCACACTTTGACTGCGACCCTCAAAGTCCTCGAGCCACCGCTACGTTCTAGACGGGTAATTGACCGGAAGGTATGAGGCTTTTCCCATAGGTTGGATGCACCAAGCCGTCTTCACGCTTTTGCGGGCCGGAAGAAATTGCTTCCCTGGCTCCCTCGCCGCGGTGCGACGCTGAGCAGTTTGCGCGGAAAATACCTAGTTAAAAAATTGATTTAAAACGTAGTTATGGAGATGTTGGAACTCTTCAGCGGGGCGTGGTTTGCGAAAAGTCCCGCTGCATTATTGCTTCTTGGCTTGATGAGCCCGTCTGGCTTCGGCCCAGCCTTCCTTAGTCACCTGGTGGCTACGACCTACCGCCAAAGCGCCGGCCGGCACATCCTTGGTGATGCACGAGCCCGCGCCGATAAACGCACCCTCTCCCACGCTGACTGGAGCCACGAGGGTGGAATCGCTGCCCACGAATACCCGCTTTCCAATCTTCGTGCGGTGCTTGTTCACGCCGTCGTAGTTGCAGGTAATTACCCCCGCCCCGATGTTCGAGCCCTCGCCTACCTCTGTATCGCCCAGGTAGGTGAGGTGGCTGGCCTTGGCTCCCTTGCCCAGCTTCGACTTTTTGGTCTCAACAAAGTTGCCGACGTGCGCATCTTCGCAGATTTCGCTTTCCGGTCTCAGGTGCGCAAACGGTCCGATCTTTGCTCCGTCTCCGACGGTGCTCTCGGTCAGGACGCAACTTTGCCTGACGAGTACGTTGTTACCGAGCGTGCAGTTTTCAATCACCGTATACGACCGGATGAGGCACTTTGCGCCGATCCGCGTTTTGCCCAACAACTGTACAAACGGCTCAATTACCGTATCGGGCGCAACCACGACGTCGGCATCGATAACGCACGTCTCCGGCTTGTAGATTGTCACTCCGGCTGCCATCAGCCGGGCTGCTGCCTGGTCGCGCAGCTTCGTATCCTCCGCCACCAACTCCGCAATAGTCTTCACGCTATGTACTCTCCCGGTGTTTTTCTTTAGGGTGTTGCTTTCGTTCAGAATTGTTGCCGCGATTATTTCTCGGCTCCGCCTGCCGCGCCTGCCGGCTGTCCCGGCTGCGGAATGGTAATGTCGATCGGCTGGATTATTCCCATCTTCAGCTCATCCAATCCCGGCTTGATCTCTGGCCCGTTGCCAACCACCAGCACAGCGAGCTTGTCCGGGTGAATGTATTTCTTTGCCGCTGCGGTCAGGTCTGCGAGCGTCACCTTTTCAAGACCGGCTTTGTAGGTTTCCAGATAGTCAGCCGGATAGCCATAGAACTCCAGGCGCTCCCGTTCGTCGAGCACTTTGTCTTTGGTATCGTAGCGGAACAAAAACGAGTTGAGGATGTTGTCCTTGGCGCGTTTCAACTCGACCTCGGTGAAAGGCCTTGTGTTGAGCCCAGCAATCTCGGCCAGCGCAGCCTTGGTTGCATCGACGGTCGACGGGCTCTTGGTGAGCACCTCCGCGCGAAAGGTCGCGGGATGGTCGTACTCCATTCCGAATCCGCCACCCACAGCGTAGGCCAGTCCCAACTCGGTTCGCACTTTCTGAAAGAGCCGGCTCGCAAAGCCGCCGCCGAGAATTTCGTTCATCACCGCCAAGGCCGGCACATCGGGATTCCGACGGTCCGTTCCGAGGCCGACAATCTCCACGTTCGACTGGTTCACGTCTTGTTTGTCGATGAAGTAAACGCCCGGTGTGGGTCCGGCAAACTCATCGTGACGCGCGGGTGCAACCGCAGCCGCAGGCAGCGCTTCAAATGCCGCGCGAACTTTTGCCTCCATTGCCGCGGAGTCAAAGTCTCCGCTGATGCCGACGATCAACTTGCTCTTCAGCGTGCGGTCGTGCCAGGCCTGCAAGTCAGTTATCGACACCGCGCCGATGGTTGCAAGCTCCGGCTGCCGGGTATACGGGCTGTTGGCGCCGTACACCAGCTTCGCGGCCTCGCGGGTCGCAATTCCGCCTTCGTCGTCGTTGCGGCGCACGATTCCGGTGGCTTCCTGCTGCTGCGCGAGCTCCATCTTTTCCGCACTGAAAGTTGGATGGAAGAGAAGATCCATCGCAAGGTCAAAGACCTGATCCGAGTCTCCCTTCAGCGAATCCCATGCGATCGCAGTGGAATCTACATCTCCTGTGGTCTCGATATGCGCGGCCTTTGCTTCAAGAAAATCATCCATGGCGTCGCCGTTCATCTTCGCGGTGCCACTGGTTCGCCACGCCTGCCCATACAGGCTCACCAAGCCCGCCTTGGCGGGGTCGACTTCGCGCTCTCCTCCGGGAATCATCACCGATCCCGATACAAACGGAAGCTCGTGATCTTCCTGCAGAAACACAACGATTCCGTTCTTGAGCTCGATGCGCTTCGGCTGCTGTGGCTTGAATTCATGCAGCTTGGGAATGGGAATCTTTTCCCAAGGGGCGCTCTGCTGCGCGCGCAGAATTGCCGGCCCAACCATGGCCGCAAGGATTGTACCCATTATCAGAATTCCGGAAGCACTTCTGATCGTCAGCCGCTTCATTCCGCGCCTCCAGCATTCTTTGCGTTCGCTGCCGGTGCTTCAGTATCAATCTCCGCGCTGGTGCGGTTCGAAGTTACAAATACCTGATTCGCCACGCGGCGAATGTCTGCCTTCGTCACCTTGTCCACCTTGTCCAGTTGCAGGAAGAGTTCTCGCCAGTCCCCATACCGCGTCTGGTATTCCGATAGAGCATTCGCCAAGCCCTCGTTGTCGGCGAGGCCGCGCAGCAGGTCGGCACGCGCACGGGTCTTGTACATCTGGAGTTCGGCGTCTGTCACGTCTGAGCTCTTGAGTTTATCAATTTCCTTGTGAATTGCTTCACGGATCTGGGCCGGCGTGTGCCCTGGGAGTGGAACAGCATAGAACGCGAACAGGCTGGGATATTTGTCGCCGGGGAACGGACTGAACCCTTCCGCCTCGGCTGCGATTTGCTGCTGCTCCACGAGACTGCGATACATGCGCGAAACGCGCCCGTTGGACATGATGTCCTGAATGGCGGCGTACACCGCATCGTCAGGATCGTGATAGCTGGGCCGGTGGTAGCCCTCGATGTAGAACGGCTGCGTCTGTTCGCGAATGGTGACCGACTTCTCAGCAAATTGCTTCGGCTCCGCGGTTGTCATCTCTTCCGGCTTGGGTCCACCGGGGACTTTGCTGAAGTAGCGCTCCAGCATCGGCATTGCTTCAGATGCTTTGACATCGCCGACAACTGATACGACGATGTCGCCACCCACGTAGTACTTTTTGTGGAAGTCCATTGCCTGGGTCGCGGTTACCTGGCCAACTTCGCTCGGCCAGCCGACGCCGCTTCGCCCGTAGTTGTGGGCCACATATGCGGTGGCGAGAAACTGTTCGACGAGACGGCCGATGGGGTTGGAGTCAGTGCGCATGCGGCGCTCTTCCATTACTACATCGCGTTCTTTGTAAAACTCGCGCGGAACCGTGTCGGAAAGGCGGCCGCTCTCAAGCCATGCCCACAACTCAAGCCGGTTCTCGGGCATGGACCAGAAGTATTGCGTGTCGTCGAGGCCTGTCTCGGCGTTCAACCCGTGGGCCCCGTTGCGCTCGGCCACATCAGTGAACTGGTTGGGGATTACGTATTTGTGCGCTTCGTTCTGCGCGTCAACGAAGGCCTTGTGCAGCGCCTCAACCTTCTTCTCGTCGCGGCCTACCGGTTTCAGGTACTCGGCCTGGTAGGCGTCGTTCGCGGCCTCCACCTTTTCCAGAGCTACCTTCTCCGCGGCATAGTTGGTGGTTCCAATCTGGCTGGTGCCTTTGAACGCGAGGTGCTCGAACATGTGCGCAAGGCCGCTCTGGCCGCTGGGATCGTCGACGTCGCCGGCGTCGATGAACGTGGAGTAGCTGAACACAGGGGCCTCAGGGCGTTCGCAGACGATCAGCGTGAGGCCGTTGGGCAGCACTTTGGTCGTGATCCTCTGCTCGAAGCTTTTCAGGTTCTGTCCCTGCGCTACGGCAACGGACATTGAGGCGAGCATGGTCACCAAGAAACTCTTCCAAACCCAGGAAAAAGCTCTGCTTTGCATCCGGTCTCCTTGTTCTGAACGTTCGAGTGCAGCGACAACCTGCTGTCGCGCACTCTTCCAAACTATTTCCCCCGGCCGAGGAGGGTCAAACTCAATTGTGAGTTGGTCGATTTGGTTGATGGGTGATGGGCGGAGTGTGGTCGCTCAAGTGGTTCTATCGAAAGCGTTCGATGTTCGCTTGGGTGGTTGCACTTTTTTGAGGGGTTGACCTTTCTTTCTACACGATTCGACGAAATGGCTGCTGAAAAGGTGTCGTTTTTGAGGAAGGGGTTGTCAAGAATTGCCCGTTGAACGTGCAAATGAAGCTCAAAAGAGTTAAAAAGGGTCTCAAAAGGGCGCAGTTATGGGTCTTTTTTGCGGTTTCGGAGATAGCGGAAATGAAGCGTTGGGGGCTGGTACAAATGCAGCAAGTTGGCCCCCGCTCCGCGGGGATAGCGAGTTAGCAAGTTAGCGGTGCCAGGTGATTCGCGGTTTGCAGTCCTAAGTTCTCAGTCTTCAGCCGGCCAAGGTCCCTGATTCATTTTTCTTACTGGCCGCCTAGCGCCCTGGCGAAGGCGTAGAAGAAGTCGAGCGACTTGATGTACGAATCGATGGGCAGCCTCTCGTCGCGGCCGTGGGCTCGGTCGTCGTCCCGCTCGAGGGCGATTGCGGAGAAGCCGTAGGAGGGAATTCCGGCTTGCGCAAAGTAGATTGAATCGGAGGCGCCGTTCTCCATGATTGCGGTCACCGGAATTCCGGGCCAGATGGCGTTCGTCAGCCGGGTGAGCGGTTCAAAGACTTCCGGGATGGGCGCGGGCGGCACGATTGGCTTGCGGTCTGGGGCTGTGTCGGCGACTGCGCCGGAGTCTGAAACATACTTCACCGTCAGCTTGTCGTCACCGAAGAGAGAAATCAGCTGCTGCCGGATCTCTTCCGGTGAGTGTCCGGGAAAGATTCTGCAATTCACGTTTGCCTGCGCCGTCTGCGGCAATGCGTTGTTGGCTACGCCGGCGTTGAGGCGGGTTGCTACGCAGGTGGTTCTGAAGTTGGAATTGAAGCTGGGCTCGGCGCTGAGACGCGCCTCTGCTCCCGGGTCAGGCGGAGTGGCGAGGATCGCCCGCATGTCTGCCGCATTCGGGCCCTTCTCCTGATCTGCGAGCTTGCTGAAGTAGGAGCGAGTTACTTCGTTCATCTCGAATGGAAACGCGTAGGCGGCGAGTTTGTTCAGCGCGGTGGTCAGTTCGTAGATTGCGTTGTCTGGCCGGGGCAGGGAACTGTGCCCTCCGCGGTTGACCGCTGTGACCTGGAAGTCCGAATAGACTTTTTCGGTGGCCTCTACAGCCGCCACAACCGCGCGTCCATGGACTAGTTGCACGCCACCTGCGTCGAGGTTGATGACAAAAGCTGCGTCGACAAGGTCGCGATGCTGGAGTACTAGCCATTGGGCGCCGTTGAACTTGCCGCCTTCTTCATCGGCTGTGAGGGCGAGAATCAGGTCGCGCTTCGGCTTGTATCCCTCGCGGTGCAGGCGCAGAAAGGTCGCCACGATCGCAGCGTCGCCATCCTTCATGTCCTGCGTGCCGCGCGCGTAGTAGAAGCCGTCTTTCATTACGAGTTTGAAGGGGTCGGTGGTCCAGTCCGATCGCAGAGCTTCCACCACATCTACGTGGCCGAGAAACAGAATTGGCTTTTCTGTGGGCTTGCCGGCCGCGCGAATCCGCACAACGAGGTTCTGTTTGCGCGGGTCGGCGCCCAGCAATTGCAGGTCCTGCTGCGCGAAGCCGGCGTCGAGAAACCGCTTCCGCATTGCCGCAGTCGCCGTGGTCACGTTGCCAAGAGGCGTGTCGGTGGTGTTGATCTCGATGAGTTCCTTCAGGATCGATTGCGCCAGGGCCTGATCCGCGGGCGAGGCCTTGGGTAGGGAATCCTGGGCTGATAGAAATGAAGAAAGGAGAACGGCCAGCACGGTTGTTGCAAGAAAGACAGATGAGGAACGTGGCATGCACTTATTGTACGGTTGGGCGTGGGCTGCTGTTGGGGTTCGCGGTATCCCACCCTTGCGACAGGAAAGAGTCGCAAGGATGGGGCACGGAGCTTCGGGTGCCGGGTGAGCGCGGATCTTACTTTGCCAGGCGTGCGTGAGGATCAACGAAGAGCCACGCGAATGCGCCCAGCATTGCCAGCATGGTCGCAGCTAGAAACGATGCCTCCCATCCGAAGTGGGCGGCGATCAGAGGCGTAAGCGACGCAGTGACCGCTGCTCCAATCTGGCAGCTCATATTCACTGTGCTGGAGACCACTCCAGCGAACTCGCCGGCAAAGTCCGCAGACACGGACCAGAAGCAGCTTTGCGACACGTAGAGAGAACCGGCTCCGCAGGCCAGCACAGCGGTTGCCGTAACTGCGTCGTGCGCCCTCGATCCTACGAGCAGTAAAATCCCGGTCATGGCCAGGGCACATGCAGGGAGGATGCAGCGCCCAACACGCGCGCCGACGACATGCGCTAGCCAGTCGCTTGCCACTCCGCCAGAGAGCGAGCCCACCGTCATTGCGATAAACGGAAAGATCGAGTAGACCGCGCTTGCTTTCAGGCTCAGGCCGCGCACTTGCGCGAGGTAGATGTAGAACCAACTGAAGAAGATCCAGGAGATATAGCCATAGGAGAAGTAGCTGCCCATCATGGCCAGTACCTCTTTGCTGGTGAAGATATTCATCCACGGTACGGCGGCCTTTTTCTTCTCGCCCCTGATCACTTCCGCAGTGCCAGTTGCGGTGTCCCCGCGGCCGGAGGCGATCATTGCGAGTTCCTCGCTGCTGACCCAGGGATGGTCCTCTGGCGCATCGCGGGCCACGACATACCAGACTGCGGCCGCCAGCGTACCGGCAAAGGCGCAGAACCAGAATGCAGAGTGCCAGCCGTACAGAAGAATGATGGACGTCAGCAGCGGAGGAGCAAGCCCCGATCCCAAGCCCACGCCGCCGAAGACGATGCCGTTGGCCTTGCCGCGCTCATGGAAGGGAAACCAGCGCTCCACAAACTGGTTGGCTGATGGATACATGACTGCGCTGCTGGCTCCAAGCGCAACCCGCACAAAGAACAAGAGCCAGATGGATCCGCGCATAGCGGGAGGCACCAGCGCAGTGAGGACTGTGAAGACTCCCCAGGAGAGCACAAAGAAAGTGAGCACCCGTCGCGGGCCAAAACGCCGCACCAGCACTCCGCCGGGAATCTGGAAGGCTGCATAGCCGATGAGAAACGCGCTGAATATCCATCCCAGATGCGAGTTGTCGATTCCAAACTCTTTGCCGATCTGAACGCCGGCGATGGAGATGTTGGTGCGGTCAAGGAAGGCGATGGTGCTGAGGACCAAGACCCAGAGCACGAGGAGATAACGGATAGGCAGGCCTCCACCGGGCTTTCTTTCCTTTTCCTGGATCATTCGTTTCGACTTTCCCCAGTCCCGGCTCTTGCCTGTGATCGTAGGCCTGATTTGTGCAAGCAAACATTCTCGCTGCTCGACCCATCAAAAGGACATCAAAATCGGGGGGCAGTCTATTTTGGGTAAGAAACCTGGGGTGTGGGTTTGGGTGCAGAGCAGTCCCGCGGAGCGATAGGTGTACGCGGGTTTAACCATTCGAGCAAAGATGTCGGCCCTCCCGATCTCACGGCGCTGAACTGGGTGCGGTACAAAGCCTCCTGGGCGAAAAGAACCCAGCAGGAGTAAAGCCCACCTAGACACTGCGGTGTTTGTGGCACGACTGAACAGGCTGCGGAAAAAGGCGGACGTCGGTGAGTGATTGGCGAAAGGCATACCTCAGTGGCTAAAGCCACCGCTCATTGTATTCGGTTTACACCAGGGATAAATCCCCGGCCTACCGCCCGATCGAATTTTTTCGCAGCCTGTGAAGTCGTGCCCTTCAGAACATCTCGTAATGCAGGTCTGTGGTATCCCACCCTTGCGATGAAAGGAAATCGCAAGGATGGGGCACGGGGGCTTTTTGCGTAAATTCAGAAACAGGCTTATTTGGGTTCGTGCAGTCCCAGGTCCTAAAAGCGAGACCCTGGGCGTCCGGCCAACATTCCGTCCAATCTTCCAGGGCGTCAAAATCATCAGATGGAAAAGAGATTCAGGGATTTTCGCGGCAGGCCGGGTTGCAGGGGAGCTTGCTAATACAGGCATTCACAAAGACAAGTCGCAGCGAGGCCGGGAAATGCTCTACTCTTGGCAGTGAACCCATGACTCGAATTCCAGGCAAATTTCGAAAGGCATTTTTGCTCGCCCTTGAGCACGATGTGATCAACACGGCCAAGGCAGCGGCTTATTCGGGGATGCTGATGCTGTTTCCGGCCCTGCTGGTGTTGACCACGCTGCTGGCCCAGGTGCGGGAGGGGACTACGCTGGTGGGCGAGGTTCGATCAGTCTTTGAGCAGTTTCTGCCTGCCGACACGATGGATCTGCTGCAGTCGTATGTGCTAACTCGCCGGATTTACTCGGGACAGTTGATGCTGTCGGCAACAGGCTTGAGCATCTTTGCCGGACTCGGCATGATGCTGTCGTTGATGGAGGGCTTTCGCAGGGCGTACAAACTGCCTCACGAAGCATGGGGTTTTGGAGGACAGCGGCTGCGGGCCCTGCTGCTGGTGCCCATCGCGCTGGTTCCGCTTTCTGTGGCCACACTGGTGATCGTGTTCGGCCATCAGATCGAATTGTGGATGATTGAAAACGCGGGACACGAGATGCGTCTCATTGTGCTGATCTCCTGGCGGCTGGCGCGCTGGTCGGTGGCATTACTTACCGGCGTCACCGTGCTGATGGCCCTCTACCACTTTGGAACGAAAAGGAAAGAACACTGGTTGTGGGTGGCGCCGGGCGCAGTGGCCGGTACGCTGCTGTGGTTTCCCACGACGCTGGCCTTCGGCTGGTATGTAACCCGCGTTGCCGACTACTCCATGTTCTATGGCTCCTTTGGAGCAGGAATCGCGACTCTGGTCTGGCTTTACATCACTTCGTTCAGCGTGCTGGTAGGGGCGGAACTGAACGGAGTTCTTTATGGGGATCGGCAGGGCCAGATATCGGCCCAGATGTTCGAGGAACGCTTGAACGACTCGAATTCGACGGGCCAGTGACAACACTCAGGACCTGTTGAAGAACTCTTCCGGTATTGAAGGCAACTAAAGAACCAATCCCTCGGGGGCTAAAGCCCGGTTAATTTTGTGTGGCTTATGGCGCGGCTAAAGCCACGCCCTTTCAAAACCTGAACTGCAAAGGCAGCTTTTCAATAGGTTCTTGCCTGCTAACGCACGCACGCGCGCGGCAAGGCGAACGAGGGCTCGCTCAAAGCGTCCATGTACAATAGGGACAGTCGTTCCCCGCAGTCTCTATCTGTCCGGCTAAAGCCCTTTTTGACCAAATCGAAGCCTTTAATGGAGCAATACCCATGTCTTTTGCTGATTTCAGCCAGACGGAGTCTCCGTCTCAACGCCGCGCGAAGATTGTTGCCACTCTCGGTCCGGCCTCGAACACCGAGTCGGTTATCCGCGACCTGGTTCGCGCGGGCGTGGATGTGGTTCGCCTGAACTTTTCTCACGGCTCGCACGAGAGGAAGTTGGCGGTGATCAAGTTGATCCGCAAGGTAAGCTACGACGAGCACAAGCCGCTGTGTATCCTGGGGGACCTGCAGGGGCCCAAGATTCGCACGTCCACTTTGAAAGAACACCAGGCGGTGTTGCTCAAGGCTGGCGGGCGGCTGACGATTACGCCGCGCGAGGTTCCGGGAACGGCATCGCTGGTGGGCACTACGTTCAAGACGCTGGCAGAGAACGTCGAACAGGGTTCGCGGATTCTGCTCTCTGACGGGCTGATTGAATTGCGGGTCCATGAGGTGCTTGGAGACGATGTTTCGTGCGATATCGTGAACGGCGGCATGCTGGGTGAAAACAAGGGCATCAACCTGCCGGGTGTTTTGGTGCGCGTCCCTTCGCTCACGGAGAAGGACACGGAGGATCTTGAATTCGCGCTGAAGAACGGCGTGGATGCGATTGCCGTTTCGTTTGTCCGCACCGCAGAGGATGTGCATCTGGTGCGCAATCGGGTTGCGGCCCTGGGATTTGAAACGTGGATTATCGCCAAGCTCGAAAAACCCCAGGCGATTGAGCATCTCGACGCGATTTTGCAGGCCTCCGACGGCATCATGGTGGCTCGCGGCGATCTGGGCGTTGAAGTACCGCCGGAGATGGTGCCCGCGATTCAGAAGCATATTATTCGCCGCGCCGCAGAACACAAGAAGCCGGTGATCACGGCGACGCAGATGCTGGAGTCGATGATTGAGAATCCGCGGCCAACGCGCGCGGAGGTTTCTGACGTGGCCAACGCTGTTTACGACGGCACCGATGCGGTGATGCTCTCGGGTGAATCGGCGGTCGGCAAGTATCCGGTGGAGGCTGTCTCGATGATGGCGCGCATTGTGTCAGAGGCCGAGCGCGACATCAAGGAGCAGAACCACTTCGAGCCGCGCTTGCGGCAGGCGCATCTTTCGATTGCGGAAACCATCTGCGAGGCCACGGCCCACGCCGCCGACGATTTGGATTTGCGCGGTGTAGCGCTGTTTACCGAGTCGGGACAAACAGCGCGGCAGCTTTCGAAATATCATCCGTCGGCGCCGATCTTCGCGCTGAGCCCCGTGGATATCACGATCAATCGCCTCAATCTGCTGTGGGGCACTACGCCGATCAAATGCCCCAAGGTGAACAGCACTGAGGCGATGGTGGATACGGCGGAGAGCCTGCTGGAGCAAAGTGGCTACGTGCGGCCGCGCGAGGTAATTGCGATTGTGGCTGGGACGCGGACGAAATCCGGCTCGACGAATTTCCTGCGTCTGCACGTGATGGGCGATAACAACGTGCCGGGCTCGCGATTCCAAGCGACTCGCGACCAGGAGACGGGGCAGCCGGCCAAACCCAAACGAGGCTCAGCACGGAAGCCCAAGGCAGAGCCATTCCAGAGATATCCTTCGCCGAATCCGCCGAAGATTTCGAATCCATAGTCGAAGCAAAGGGAAACGCCACTTCCGATGGGGAGTGGCGTTTTTTTCTGCGCGATTTGATGAGCGAGTTTCTCTTGTTACGTCGGAGGAGAGGCGCTCTAAC
>OBLW0100002684.1_pt1 | contig 14260 bp, 9 predicted proteins | sample 1520161 | NCBI WGS metagenome assembly OBLW01 (sample SAMEA3539309, study PRJEB22396) | soil metagenome | biome: tundra; feature: field; material: soil | place: USA | collected 2010-05 | depth 0.15 m
TGTGTTTCGTTGATATTAGCATGCACCGAAATTACATAAATTACATGGTCTTCATATACCACTGGCATGAGGGGCACCACAATGATCCAGATAGACAGGCAGTCAATGGGTTCCCGCGGAGTGGGACCTTCTTGTGGTGGCGCTTAAGGCTTCGCTATCGATGGGTACCCACCAGCCGACACGCTTTTCGACAGGGAGTGCATTGAATCGCTGATAGCTTCGGCGAGTCAAGAACCACACAACGAGAAGCCAGGCATAGCCCAATGACACAAAAGGAAACGTTGAGGTCAATTCTAACATCGTGGTTGCTTTGCCGCCAAAATAATTCGAGAGCGTTAGCACATCAGCAAGCAATCCAAGGATGCCTGCGAATAGGGCGAATACCTCTGTCTTCTTCATAGCGCGGAGTCCTTTTTGTTGCCTTGCGAGAGTTGGTCACCTTCGTCTTCCGATATGATAGCGCGACGCATGTGTGCCAATTGTATGGCCGAATGTCAAGGATCACGCAGCATCAATAGCTTATTCCTTCATAAGTGCCTTCAGCAACTCCGTAAGCCGCTTCAAGTCCTCAAAGTCGCCGATGATCTCAATCCGTGCTTTTATCTTCTTGAGGCCGGGAATCTGTGCCGGCGTCCCGTCGGATTCGTGCAAAGCCTTCGCCAGCCTGTTTCTGGCTCACCGCCGGGCCGAATTTGATGGGGTAGCGTTCGATCGTGGTTTCAATAGTTCGGGATTCTCAAGGATGACAATGTTCGTTATTGAAGCTAGGGTAATAGACATGAATTCTTCCCTGACGCCCGAACTGGAGAAGTTCGTCGGCACCAAGGTGGAATCCGGCCGCCGCAATTCCGCGAGCGAGGTCGTCAGGGAAGCCCTGCGGCTTCTGGAGGAGCACGACCAGGCCAGGCCTGGCCAGCTTGCGGAGTTCAATCGGGAGCTTGGCCGCCGATTGGATTCGCTTGACCGAGGCCAGCGCATTGACCCGGCGGATGCCCGCGCCAGACTACAGCGCAAATCCGAGGCACGCCGGAAGTCGGGCGGGTGACCAACTACATCCTCGGCCCCGATGCCGGCCTTGACCTTGACGCTATCTGGGATACATCGCCAGGGACAGCATCGACACCGCCGACCGCTGGATAGGCACACTCTTCGATGCGTTGGCCGAGCGGCGCTTACCTCGTCATCTACAGGGCTGAGCCCCGCCCCATCGAGATAGTCGCCGTGACGCAGGGCTCCCGCGACATTCCGTCGTTTCTACACTGGCGCCTGCATTGACAGCCCGAATTGCGAATCTTGCACAGCCGTGTAAGTAAGCAATAACAGCGTGCGACACGTGGTGCTCTAATTCTGCGGCCGTTGGCGCCTCGGCGCGATCCCAGCAGCCGCCGCATGAGCCGGGCGGCAATTTGGCGAGAAAATGTGCGCGATCCCGCCACTCTATTTCTATTCCGACCATGCGGAGGAAGGCTTCGTGCATCACTGCGGTGGTGCGCAAAGAGGCAGTTGAAAGGAGATCGAAAATGTCCGATGAAATTACGGTACTCCAGCGCATTGCGGTGTTTGCCGCCGAGCTCCGAGGACATGCGTTGGGGAAATGGCAGACGGGGGATGGATTCGCGGTGGCAAGCTGCATCCAGTGCGGCCGCGAGCTCACGGTTTACCGCTCGGCGATGGAGCCCGAGATGGACGGCGAGGCGCTCGCGTCCGGGTGCCCGGCTGCCGTGCGCGCCTCGGCGGCGTAGTAGAGGGGCGAATCGCCTAACATGAAGGGATGCTCGTGTTAGCCTCCCGCTCTCCGCGCCGCCGCGAGATCCTGCAGCAGGCCGGCATTCCCTTCGTTGTCCGGCCCGTGGAAGTGGACGAAACGCCGCTCCCCGGCGAGGCCGCCCGCGACTACGTGACGCGCATCGCGCGAGAGAAAGCCAGCGCGGCCGCCGCAGCGCCCGGCGAGATCGTTCTGGGCGCCGACACCACGGTAGTGATCCAGGGCGAAATACTGGGCAAACCGTTGGACGCCGCCGACGCCCACCGTATGCTGCACATGCTTTCCGGCCGGCACCACGAAGTGCTGACGGGCATCTGCCTGCGATCGGCCAGTCGCGTCATCGGAGACTGCGCGGAAACCAGCGTGTGGTTCGCGCCGCTTTCGCCCCAGGAGATCGAGGATTACGCCGCCAGCGGCGAGCCCATGGATAAGGCCGGAGCTTACGCCATCCAGGGGCTGGCTTCCAAGTTCATCCAACGCATCGAAGGCTGCTACTTCAACGTGATGGGACTGCCGGTCGCGATGATTTATCGGCATTTGCGGGAAATGTAACGAACCGCGCGCCCGCTCCACGGGGGGAACAAATCGCCATTGCCCTGCGTTTCTCCTCTAATAAGGAGTGCCTGTGCAATTCTTCTGGCAAGATTTTCGCTATGGCTTCCGGACCCTGCTGCGGAATCCGGGTTTTTGCGCGGTCGCCATCCTGGCGCTGGCCTTGGGAATCGGCCCCAACACCGCTATTTTCACCATGGTCAATGCGGTGCTTCTCAAGCCGCTGCCCGTCCCCGAACCGGACCGGGTAGTGATGATATGGGGAACCCTGCTGAAATCCGGCTTCGGCCAACTGCCCGTGAGCGCGGCGGATTATCTGGAGTGGAAGCAGCAGGCCCGCTCGTTCGACCAGATGTCGGCCGCTTTCGCCATTCCCGAATACGGCCTCAATGTCAGCGGCACGGGCGATCCCGAGCGCGTGCCGGCGGCCCTGGCGTCCAAGGAATTTCTGCCTGCGCTCGGCATCAAGCCTATCGTTGGCCGCAATTTTCTGCCCGAAGAAGACCGTCCCGGCGGGCCGCCCGCCGTACTTATCGGCAACGCGCTGTGGCAGCGCCGCTTTCATTCCGATCCCGCGGCCATCGGGCGCACGCTGACGGTGGACGGCATCCCGCGCACCGTCGTTGGCGTGGTGCCGCATGAGCTCGGCGAAATGGTGGCCGCGGACCTGTGGCTGCCGACCGCCATCAATCCAAATGACGCCGAGCGCCGGAATCACAACTACGGCATTGTGGCGCACCTGAAGCCGGGCGTGACCGTGGCGCAGGCGCGCGCCGAGATGATCGTGATCGCGCAGCGCCTGGAACGCGCCTACCCGGCTAGCAACACCGGCTGGGGCATCACGTTGTTTCCCATGGCGGAGATGTTCACCGGCCGCATCCGCCCGGTCTTGCTGATCCTGTTGGGCGCTGTCGGCCTGCTGCTGCTGATTGCCTGCGCCAACCTCGCCAACCTGCTGCTGGCGCGCGCCGCCACCCGCGAGAAGGAGATCGCCATTCGCGGCGCGCTAGGCGCCGGGCGCCCCCGTATCATCCGCCAACTGCTGACCGAGAGCTTCGTGCTGGCCTTGGCCGGCGGCGCGCTGGGACTCGTCCTGGCGGCCTGGGGCGTGCGCCTGCTACGCAGCGTGGTTCCCGACATGTTCCCCATGCTGCAACACATGAGTGTGGACGTGCCCGTGCTGGCTTTCACCTTCGGCATCTCGATTCTCACCGGCCTGCTGTTCGGATTGGTGCCCGCGTGGAGATCTTCGCGCACCGACCTGAACACCACGCTTAAGGAAGCCGCCGGGCGATCGGAAAGCTCCGGCGGATCGCATCGTATTCGCGGCTTCCTGCTGGCATCCGAGGTCGCCCTGGCGGTGCTGCTGTCGGTCAGCGCGGGCCTGTTACTGCGCAGCTTCGTGCGCGTGACGGAAGTCAACGCCGGAGTGCGCACCGCCAATATCCTGACGATGAACGTGAGCCTGCCCGAGGTGAAATACGACACGGAGCTGAAACGCGCGACGTTCTACAAGAACCTGATCGAACGCCTGGACACGCTCCCTGGCGTGCGCTCCGCCGGCGCTGTCGTGTTTCTGCCGCTGCGCGTCTCGATTCTCTCGTTTCGCATCTGGGTGAACAGCTTTGTAATCGAAGGCCGGCCACCGGTTCCGCAGGATCAGCAACCGCAAGCCGATTACCGCCCGGCCACGCCCGGTTACTTCAACACCATGGGGATCGCTCTGCGGCAAGGCCGCCTGTTCGACCAGCACGACGACCAGGACGCCAAGCGCGTTGTGCTCGTGAATGAAGCCATGGTGCGAAAGCACTTTGCGCACGAGAACCCCCTGGGACAGCACATCGTCATGGGCAAACCCATGGAAATCGTAGGCGTGGTGGCGGATGCCAAATTGTACGGTTTGGATGCGCCGGTGGAACCCGCCGTTTATGTGCCTCACGCGCAGCACTCCGGCGAGTCCTCCATGGCAGTGGTGGTGCGGACCGAAGGCGATCCCGCGGCCATCGCTTCCGCTGTGCGCCGGGAGATTTTGAAGCTCGATCCCGAGCAGCCCATCTCCAACGTGCGCACCATGGATAAGGTGCTCTCAGATTCCCTGATGCTGCGCCGCGTCTCGATGCTGTTGCTCACCGTATTTGCGTCGCTCGCCCTCACGCTGGCCACCGTCGGAATCTACGGGCTGACGGCCTATTCGGTGAGCCGGCGCACGCACGAGATCGGATTGCGCGTGGCGCTGGGAGCCAGCCAGTCCCAAATCCTGCGCCTGGTAGTGGGCCGCGGGTTGGTCACTTCACTCATTGGGGCGGCCATTGGAGTCGGGGCGGCGCTGATGCTGACGCGCGGTTTGTCGGGCATGCTCTACGGCGTTACCACCACCGATCCGCTGGTGTTCGCCGGCGTGCCGCTGCTGCTTATCGCCGTTTCGGCGCTGGCCAGCTATGTCCCGGCGCGCAAGGCCACCCGCATCGATCCGCTGGCCGCGCTGAGATACGAATAAAGAAGTAGCACAGGCTTCAGCCTGTGTACGTAACTGCGCTATAATTGAGCGATTCAGAAGAGATGATTATCATGCTGAATTCGCTCTTTACACCCGAGTTTCAATCTGTTTTCAGTTCCGTGAAAGGCCCGTGCGGCCCGCTCAGGGCGTTCCCCTCACCCTATAAGTCTGCATGAGGTAAATCATTAATCGCGTCAGTCCACTCATTATAGAGTGATATAAAAGGAGAGTCGCCATGGGAATTATCGTGCATCACAAGCCGGCAAATAATGCAGTCTTGTGGAATATGCGCGTTTGGCAAGCTGCCTGGGACGGGAACAACGTCTGGGATACGAAGGTAACGCCCAGTGGAGATGTCGTGGATTTTCAACTGCCCGACGCGCCCGATCCGCGCAAACTGCAATTCAAGTTTCACTGCACCTCTCCCGCGACGGGCCAGAGCACTTGGGAAGCGGACGATTTTACCCGACGGCTTTTTCTCACATCGCCGGCCGAAGTCTGGACCTTCGAGTCCTCGCCGAGAATTCTCTACCAGAATCCCTTTCCGGCCGGTGTTGTCTTCAATTCTGGCGACGTGCTCACGTTTCAAGTCATCACGCAAAAGGCGTTCCGTGGGGGGCAGATCTACGTGTGGAATCCTTACGATTCCAGTGTCCAGCCTGCGTATTTTGGTGAGTCGGCACGCGATGACGCCAATGGCGTATCCACGTTCCGCGTAACCTTGACGCAATGGATGACCTCGGGCTTCAATCTGAAGCTGGTGCAGCCGGCTGCAAACAACCAGGCGGCCGTTTGGGAACCTGATGCAAGCAATCGCGTCTGGCGCCCCTGCGATGGCGCCTCTCTGTGGCTGAAGAGCGGCCAGTGCGACGTGCGCAGCCAGCCTCTCGCGCTGACTCCGGTTGCACTTGAAGTGCTGTACAGCGCCAGTTTGGCCACCCCTCCGCAATTGACATTGAATGATTTGGTCGAAGGATCGGTCTTTCCGTTGGCATGTTCGGCGCAACCATACGGCGGAAGTTCTCTTTTTAAAGTCGCCACATATAGTGTGCCGATTTATCCCGAAGCAAGCTACGCCGTCACCAGCCAGCAAAACGTCGAAAACCCCGCCATTCAGAGGCCCTATCCCGCGGATCCCTCCGCGCCTGGCACCGTGTCGCGATTCGCTCTGGGAGCGGGCAATTGGGTCGATGCCTTTCCGGCAATCACACCCATCCCCCTTTCGATCAAACCTCAACTGGCATCGAGTTTCAGGGGCGGGCTCTCGGTCCAGGTTTCCATCGGCAACGGTCCAACTTATGAAACCGTACCCGCAACCCTGCAACCCGATGGAACGTGGCAGGCCACTCCGAACCTCGCACTGGACACCACCACGTCCATCGATCTGCTCCCGGCCGCCGGGACCGAGCCCAAACCCTACGCCTGGATCGATACCAGCAGGTACTTCACCCCGACGGTCTCCACGCCCACGTTGTACACCACCGAAGGCGTTTACGGCGTTTGTGCGCGTGGCGCAACGCAGTTTGCAGATCCGCCCGACCGCGCAGCCCTAATGCGAGCGGCATTTGGCAGCGCCGTAGTGGGCGCCGGAATCTTCGCCGCCAGGGAAATGCCCCATGGCGCCACGGTCCTGGGCGGCGAGGTTTATTTTGCCGTTCACGCGCCGCACGCCGTCTGCGCCACACTCATCCTGGTAGATGAGACCGCCCCCGGCGGACCGTCGCGCAAGGAGCTTCCGATGACCTTGACGAACGACACCTTCTACTGGTGGTGCGATCTGCCAGCCTTGCAGGCGCCGCCCGGGACGCGATACCGCTTCCTTCTCAACGACGACGTGGAAGTTATAGATCCCGCCGCGCGCGCCGTCCAGGACGGAGGCAGCCTGAAAACGTCTTTCGGCGACGACCCCGCCGACCCTTCCACATCCTGGTCCATTGTGCTGGATGCCGCCGCGGTTAGCGCGGCGGCACACGTCCAGCCATGGCAAACGATGGGCTGGCAAAATTTTCTGATCTATGAAATCCACGCCCGGCGGTTCACCAACCTGCAACCCGGCGCCCTCACGGCCTTCGATTTGCTGGCGGACGAGTTGAATGCTACGAGCCGGCTCGGGCAGCCCGGATACCTGCGCCAGCTCCCGGTCACGATTTTCGGCCTCATGCCGGTGAACGAATTCAGTTCCGCGGTCTCGTGGGGCTACGACCCGTCGTTCTATTTTGCAATCGACAGCTTCTACGGCGGAGCGCCGGCCATGGCCCGTTTCGTCAGCGCCGCGCATGCCGCTGGCCGCGGCGTCACGCTGGACGTGGTTTACAATCACTCGCTCGGCTCGTCGCTCATGAGCATCGCCCCCGACGTATATCGCAACGGAGACTACGACGGCGACCGGATGAACTGCGGCCATCCCATGGTAGGAGAATATTTCCGCCAAGCCTCCGTGTATTTGTTCCGGACTTTCAACCTGGATGGGTTTCGTTTCGACGACACGCAGACCATCGTTACGAAGTGCCAGGGCGGTTGGGAGTTCTTAGGAATGATTCGTGCAGCCCTACGCGCAGCGGCCTCCGCGGAGGGGCGGGCTTGGCCCTATCTCGTGGCTGAGAACTCCGCCACCAGTCCGTGGGATGTATCCAATCCCGCATGGGGCGTTATGGACGGGCAGTGGGGAATCGACGAAGTTTACCAGATCCGAGCGGCCAGCTACGATAGCGGGCATCCTGGTTGGGACGACTCCGTACCGCTCAAGGCCGAAATGGATAAGCCCCAATATTGGGGACGTCCGTTTTTCCAGGCCACCCGCTTTGGCGAGTCGCACGACATGGTGAGCGGCCAGGACGTTCTGAATATACGCATCGCCGCACGCCCTCCGTTCGGCCAAGGCTATCAAATGGCCAAGGCTCTGGGCGCCCTTACGCTCCTCTCAAACGGCATTCCCATGTTGTTCATGGGCCAGGAAGTGGGCGAAGCCGTGGCCTTTTCCTTCGATAACAACGACCAGTGGATAAACCCCCAAGTGCATGATCTTCCCCCTGCGGCCGCCACCGATAACACCCGCATACTCGCCTGGTTCCGGCAATTAATGGGCTTGCGCAACGATCCCTCCAAAGGACTGCAAGGCGACGCAAACTACCAGGTCGTCGCCACCGGGAATCGAACGGAGGCCTTCGTGTGCGGTTCCGGCCAGCGTCTCTTCGCCGTTGTCACCTTCGGAACCGCGAACCAGCAGCAGGACAGCTCATGGCTCGGCCTTCCCGCTGGCGCTCCCTACAAGGAGATCTTCAACTCATCATGGCCGGTTTTTCAGGTCGAGTCCGAGCAGGAACAAACCAACGGCGGCTACGACGCGCAGATTTACAGCGGGCAGACCATCAATCTGCCATGGATTGGCGCCGTCGTTTTGGAGCGCCGTTGAAAGGCACGATAAGAAGCACAAGTAAGTCATTGATGGAGCCGGCGCGCGAGTTTCCGAGCCGCACGCCGGAGATTATTGAGCCGCGCGCGTCGGCAGGGGGTTTAGTGCGTCACCGTAATCGTCGCGGCGCTGCCATCCCAGTGGTAATCACACGTCCAACCGGGGTCAAAACACAAACTCCAAGTGGGATGCTGCCGTTGGGGTCCAACTGTAATGAATACGGCTGGCTCTGGCCCGGCAATGAAATTCTGGCCGCTCCAGTAAGTGGTGGCTACCGCGTTACCCGCCTGACTGAAGATCTGTATTCCATTGGGTTATCGAATATACGAAACAGTCCGGTGTCCCGCCGGATTACTCGCCTAGCAGGAAACCGTGATGGCGGCCCAGCCAATAGGGCAGGAGGAACGCGACGCCATCGTCTTCGCCGCGGCCATCCGAGCCGCCGTCGATATCGAACGGATTGGAATTCCATTTCATAACCGGCCGTTCGTCGGGAGGCAGCAGGGTAATCGCCTGCCGCCGCTGGAACCGGTCGGTCGCCGAGTCCATAGTCACTCCGTCACGATTAGACTTCTTTACTGTCCATTCAATGGTATCGGTCGGCATTCGGTAGAGCGTCCGGACCGCGCTCACCATGTCCACAGGCGCGTTGGGCCGGGCGAGTGCATAGGTGAAAGCCCAAAGAGGATTCTCTTCCCGAGCTATGTTCTCCCACCACCCGTTCAATGCCGGCCGGTAATAGCGGTCTAATAAGTCCCCGTCAGTTTCATACCGGAAAAGATTATAGAAAGACAGCATCGCCAGCTCTTCGTCGGAATAGTTGATCTCTTCGCGTAGTTCTTTGTAACGCGTGGCGAGCCGGGCGTACCCCAAATCCATCGCCACCTTTCTATATTCCTTCGCGTAACTCGAATTTCCCGTAATGTGCGCGGCGGTCTTCAGAAAGCTGAGCAGTTCCATGCTGTTCAGCGCGCTGTCGGAGGGATCCTGGCGGAAGTAAGTCTGCGACCACCGGCCCCAGGTGGTCGGCTTGCCGTTCACATCCATCAGATAATAGCCATGGTCGATGATATGATCCATGATCCTCGCCGAAGTCTCCGCAATGCGTTTCTTCAACGCTCGGTCCGGCAGCAGATCTGTGGCCACGCCATACAAAAAGAAGTGGCCCACGATTTCATCCGAACTGGTGTCGCCTTTCCAGTAGTATTGGCCATCCGGCGTCCAGTGCCATTCGCCGCCGTCGGGCATCGGTTCGCCTTTGCGAATGTACGACCGCGCCGGGAAGCCGCGCTTGCCGGCGACCTCCTCCAGGAACAGCACTGCCTCGGTCGACTTAGTGGCGTTGGCCAGCGCCTCGGAAGAATGCGTGACCGCGTAGCGGAAGCACTCCGCCGCGGCGTACATGGAGGTCCACAAGCCATCGTTGTCGTCGTCCCGTGTCTGGTTCGTCGAAAGGTCACCCGGCACGCGCAAATTCGATGGCGACACCAGACCGTGACGGTCATGCCGCGCGTGCACGCGCTCTTCAAACAGCGCCGCCTTCGCGGCCAGCGTCATGGTCCGCAGCTCGATGTGCGACACTCCGGTCTTCGTGCGCACCCACATACCCGCGGCCTGGTCGGCTGCGAGTTGCTGCACTTCGTCGTCCGGCAGATAGCGTTTTCCGGCAAAATATTGGCTGCGATCGCGCGGAGGCGCGTTTGGGTCGATCCGGGTCGCGCCGTGCTGTGTGCCGTACCACACGGCTCCGTCGGATGCTACCGCGCGGGCCGTCGCGCCGGGCGGTTTCAACGCCGCGGGAACGCGCGGGTCGTCCAGGGAGTAGAAGGTTCGAAACTTCTGCGGCTGCGCCGTCAGCCGGACCGGCTCCGCGCCCCGGCATATCGCCGCGATGGCCATCAAGCCCAGCACCCTGCATCGCGGCATCCTCATGGCTTCTTCAAATACTTGTCAAACCAGTTCAACTCTTCCCATAACACGTGCTCGATGGATTCGCGTCCGCCGTAACCATGCGACTCCAACGGCAGCATCACCAGCCGCACCGTTCCGCCATTGCCGCGAATCGCCTGATACATCCGCTCGGATTGGATCGGAAAAGTGCCGGTATTGTTGTCCGCCTCGCCGTGAATGAGTAGGATAGGTGTCTTGATCTTGTCGGCCAGCATGAATGGCGACATCCTCAGATAGATATCCTGCGCCTCCCAAAGCGCGCGGCGTTCGGTTTGAAATCCGAACGGCGTGAGCGTGCGATTGTGGGCGCCGCTTTCGGCCACTCCCGCGTGGAACAAATCGGAATGCGCCAGCAAATTGGCGGTCATGAAAGCGCCGTAACTGTGGCCTCCCACGCCCACGCGGTCCCGGTCCGTGACGCCCATCTCGACCGCCTTGTCGATAGCCGCCTTCGCGTCCATCACAATCTGCTGGACATAGGTGTTGTTCACCGTTTCGGGATCGCCGATCACCGGCATCGCCGCGTTGTCCAGCACGGCGTATCCATGCAGCAGAAACAGTAAGTGCAACCCCGCGCCCGTGAACTGCGTGAACCGGTCCGTCGAGCCGCTGACTTGCCCCGCCGTGTCCGCGTCGTTGTATTCCAGCGGATAGGCCCACAGCAAGGTAGGCAGCCGCGTACCGTCTTTATTGTTCGGCGGTAAGTACAGCGTAAACGACAGGGAAACGCCGTCCTCACGCTGGTAACTTACAATCTGCTTGCGGATGCCGCGCACTTGCGGCGTGGGATCCGCCGTCTTAGTGAGCGGCGTCAGCGACTCCCCCGCCCGGATGTAATAGTTCGGAAACTCGGCCGGGCCTTCGCGCCTCGTCAACAGACGCGCGCCGTTGTCGTCCAGGACCGCCACCACGGTTTCGTAGCTGCCTTTGCCGGACTGAAACAGACGCTCGGATTTCTGTGTCACCAGGTTGTAGCGGTCGAGGAACGGATGGTCGCCCGACGGACTGGCGCCTTCCGCAGTTAGATAGATGTCGTCGCCGTGTTGCAGGATCGCCTGCCGGCCGTTCGGCAGGCGGCTCATCACGGGACGGCCCGGGTCGTGATACCGGTCCTGCACGTTGCGGCTGAAAATCACGCGGCCTTCCTGGTTGGGCGTGTTCCAGCCGATCTCGATAGTACGCGCCCAGCGCTTATTGCGATCATAGTCGGTAACCAGGGCCTTGCCGCCCGTGGCCAACGCTTCCAGGCCTGTGAAACGCTCCACTGTTTCAAAGACCTCGCGCGGCTGCGATTGAAACGGCGCAGCCAGCGTCAGGATGCGGTCGCGATGCGGTACTTTTTCCTTCGGATTGCCTCCGTCCATCGCTTCCACCCAAACCAGCGACGCCGGTTCGTCCGGACGCCATTGATACGCGCGCGGGCCGGTCCGCACGCCTTGCACCGGAATACGGTCGGCCAGCGGGAGGTCGGCAAGTTGGTAGAGTCTCTCCCCTGCCCTGTCACACACTTCCACCATCTGCGGAAAAAGAGATACCGGATGCAGGTACGAGTACGGCCTGTGCACGCGGGAGACCAACAGATGCCGCCCATCCGGCGACGGCTCCGCGGTTTCGAAAATGTCCGGGTTTCCGGCCAGCTCGATTTTACCCGTGGACGTGTCCAGGTACACGAGTTGGGCAGTCGCGTAGTAATCGAACAGATCTTCGTCGCGTGGCGTGCTGAGCATGTCTTCGTAAGTGACCACAGGGCCCGCGCGGCCGGAGCTCTCCTGCACGTGCGGACCCGTGGGCGCGGCCGCATCGGCGGGCGGCTCGCCGCGACCTTCGGGAATCGCGCGCAGTATTAACGTGCGGCTATCCGCGAGCCAGACAATCGGTGGACCCATCACGGCATTCAACAGAACGCCCGCGCCGCGCCGCGTCCGCCCGGTGGCGGTGGTCCCGATCCACAGCTCAATGGCGTTGGCGGTGGTGTTCGTGAAGGCGAACTGCTTGCCATCGGGACTCCAGACCGGCGCGCCCAGCTTCGCATCAGGGGGCGCCGCAACCCGAATATCGGATGCATCCGCCAGCCGCTTAATCGTGTACGCAGTGCTCGAAAACGGCAGGTGCGGACCGTTGGTACGGATGTCGATGCGCAGCCCCGCCAGACGCAGCATGGGTTGCGCCACCTCGGCGATCCGCGGGTAGCGCAGCGGTTGCATCAGAATGGCGTAATCGCGCGATGGATTTACGGAGATCGCGGGCGGTGGCGGCGCGTTCAGAACATCCAGGATCTCCTGCGGCGGCTTTTGGTAGGTCAGTTCGGCCGGCAGGGCCAGCGCGGCGGCCAGCAGGAGGATTGCGGTGATGCGGGGCGGCATATCCTGCTATTCTACGACCGGTCGGCAATGTGGCGCACGTTCTCAAGGTTCTCACGAGCTCGGCATAACCGGCCAATGTTTCGTCATTTTTGTGGGATGGCGCCCGAAGGCCCTAAAAAGAATTATCACCCGATCTGGAAAGAGGTGAAAAGAGAACAGTGGAAAAAGATAAGTTCTTCAGCAGGCGACACTTGGTTGCTGGCGCGGCTGCTTGGTCTTGGCTGCGCGGTTGGCATGTCGGCTGCCCGCGCTTCCCGGATTGGCCGGTCAAATGCACAACTTCCCAGCACGAACCCAAAAAATGGGGGCATTGGCTCTGTGCAAATGGGGGCATTGCGACAAATGAAGTTCTAGTACTGGCACCCGCACACCCGCCTTTCGCGCAACCGCCCGCCCTTCCGAACCATCTATTGTACTGAGAGTTACAATGAGTAGAGGACTCATCGCACACCGAACTCGTTTCTGCGCAACCGCCTTGCTCACCGCGTGGCCCCTGCTGGCGGCCACCTCAGCCGACCTCGACCAAGCCCGCAATCTCTATCAACTTACCGACTACGAGGCTTCGCTCAAAATCCTGCAAGCTGTTCAGCCCAAGGACGGCCCGGTCCTCGAATTGATCGGCCGGAACCACTACATGCAAGGCGAGTACAAGAAAGCCACGGAGAGTTTCGAGAAGGCCGTGGCGGCCGATCCGGGCAATTCCGATTACGAGTTATGGTTGGGCCGGGCATTCGGCCGTCGGGCGGAGACAGCCAGCCCCTTCACGGCGCCGCCCAATGCCAAGAAGGCACGGCAGCACTTTGAGAGCGCCGTGCAACTCAACCCGCGTAACATGGAGGCGCTCAGCGATCTATTCGAGTACTACCTGGAAGCGCCGGGTTTCCTGGGTGGCGGGTTGGACAAGGCCGTGGGCGTTGCCGATCAAATGGCGTCCATCGACCCCGTCGAAGGGCATTGGGCGCAGGCCCGCCTGGCCGAGAAGAAGAAGGAATTCGGTACCGCGGAGGAGCATCTGCAGCGCGCCGCCGAGATGGCGCCGCACCAGGCCAGCCGGTTGATCGAACTGGCCAGGTTCCTTTCCAAGCAAGGCCGCTATCAGGAAAGCGATCAAAGTTTCCGCAAGGCGGAGAAGATCGCCCCCAACAGCCCCCAAGTGATCTACGCGCGCGCGGACACGTACATCGAGCAAGGCCGCAATCTGGCTACTGCGCGCAAGCTGCTGAAGCGCTATCTGGAAGCCAAATTGACGCCCGACGATCCTCCGCGCGCCGCGGCCGAAAAACTCCTGAAAAAGGCGTCAGGCGGGTAGCCCATGTTCCTGGGCGAAGCCGTCGATTTCAGCGTCAAAGCTCTCAAGGCGAATCCGGTGCGCTCGTTCCTCACCGGACTCGGCATGGTTATCGGGACAGCTTCCGTCATCCTGGTGGTCACCATTTCGCTCACCAGCCGCGATTACATCCTCGAACAGATTGAAGGCGTCGGGTCGAACATGATCTTCGCCTACTACGAAGCCGGAAATCAGAGCGCCACGCAGGCCGACGCCGACTTCGTCAAGATGGCCGACGTGGACGCAGTGCGCGAGCGGCTGGCGGATCGCATCGTCGCCGCCACCGGCATCTCCACGAACTTCGACCGTATGTTGATCGGCGGCAAGGAGCGCGACGTGCGCGTCAACGGCTCCGATCCGGATTACAAGACGGTGCGCAACCTGATCGTGACCT
>OBLW0100002686.1_pt1 | contig 14260 bp, 8 predicted proteins | sample 1520161 | NCBI WGS metagenome assembly OBLW01 (sample SAMEA3539309, study PRJEB22396) | soil metagenome | biome: tundra; feature: field; material: soil | place: USA | collected 2010-05 | depth 0.15 m
GCCGCAACCGCTCCGCCAGCGGGCGCACCACCGCCTTGTCCTTCGCGCTGTGGCTGAGAAAGACGTCGTAGGAAAAGCTGTCACTCATGGTTCACCTCTTGCCCAGCACCTTTTCCCGCCACCGCCGCACGCTCATCACGTCGAACCGCTCGCCCTCAAAGACGACTTGCTTCACCGGCTTCTTCCCTTTGTCGCTCTCACGCTTCAGCCAGTCGCGCACTTCCATCCAGCGGACTTCGCCCTCGGAATTCCGGATCACCAGCAGCACGGGGAACGCCTGCGCCATCCAGTAGCGGGCGTGGCGCTCGTCCTTGATCGTGAAGATTTCCGCGCTGTCGCCCTTGCGCTCGCGCAAGTAGGAGTCGCCCGACTTGAGTTGCAGGTAGAGCTTTGCGCCGGTGGCTTCGCTGGCATCGTCCTTGAATTCGATCTCCATATCAATGCCGTGGTCGCTCACGTTCTTCTCGCGGCTGATCTGTCCCGCCAACGCCACCGTGGAAATGACCTCGCCGACCAGCGCGCGCTCCTTGCTCTCGTTGTCCAGCACGATCTTCGACTCCTCCTGGAGGTCGCGCACGCGCTGCTGAATCTCCGGGCTGGCGAAACACTGCTCCATCTCATCCCATAGCGGCACTCGTTTTTCGCAGCCCACGCAAATGATGCTCGGCGGCTTCTCTTTGGCCTTGCGGAACTTGAACCGGTACCCCGCCTCGGGCTGGGCCGGTCTGCCTTGCAGCCAGTCGTTGAGCCGCTTCATCGCCACGTCACGACTTCCCACAGGCGTGCCGCAGTTCGGGCAGACGTAATGCCGGAGGCGTTGGACGTCCCGGGCGTGCTGCAACAGGTGCTCGTGGACGTATTTACTGAAAATGATCTTCTCCTCCAGCGCGACCGCCGGATCGAAATACACCTCGAGTTCGCCTAAGCCCGGTGCGCGCCGGGTCATCTTCACACCAAGTTGCTTCCCCGTATTCGTCTTGAAATCGGCGGCGTAGCGCCAGAGTTGGTCCTGATGGAACGGTTCGGTGTGATGCAGCCACGTGACGAGGGTGGCATAGATCTCATCCAAGAAGCCTGTGAAACGATAACTTACAAGCACTGCAGGATGACCGACCTGCTCCGGCCGCTCCCGGCGGTAGTAGCTGGGAAAAACCAGCAGGTTGCCCTTGCCCGTCGGCTGCCGCAGACAGAGGCCGCGCGCCACAAGTGTCTGATGCATGGCCAGCAAGACGAACCGTTCCTCATCGCCGGCGAGCCGCGGCATCGAAGATTCATATGCCAGGTCGCCCTTCAAGACCCGGTCTTCCGTCAGGCAACCTAGCTGATGCTCGTCCGACTGCAATGTCCGGATCACGGCCTGCGCGTAGGCGTTGACGCGCTCCGGCTGGAGCAGCACCCAACTGCCAAACGCCAGCTCCCATACTACGCCGGGACCGGCCAGCAGCGTCAACACAGCGCGCAGTTCCGCATCGGCGAATCGCTTGAACTCGCCGGACAATTGCAATTGCAGCGTCTCGCGCAGTTCGTTGAAACGCATCAGCACGCGGCCTTCGTCCTTGAGGCGGAGGATCTCCTCCTTGAGCCGCTTGAAAAGCACCTCCGTGGTGCGGCAGGGAATCTCGTCCCAGTTGATGGCGGCGAGAATGGCCTGTTTGAGTTCCTCGCAGCCCAGGTCCTTCTTCGCGCTCGTTTCCAGAAAGCCCTGGAACTTGCGTTCCGCCGCAAACTTCTCGACCTCACTCCGGCTGGCGCGCAGGCCGCCGGCATCCACGCGCCCGGCGACCAGCAGCTTGGCGAACTCCTTGCGCGACGCGCGGGTGAGATCGCGGTCCCACTGGCCCAGCGTCTCAAAGAGGTCTTCCTTCTGGCCGTCGAAGACCAGCACCGCCAGCGCGGTTTCGTCCATGTAAAGCTGGTGGATCAACCGCTGGTCTGCCTGGCCGCCGAAATCCCAGAGCCAGATTTCCCGCTCGACGCCTTGGCCGGACGCCACGGGCAGCTTCCACTGCGTCGCCCACGCGCCGACCGTCGAGTCGCTTGGCTGCCAATCATTCAAGGCTAGTCGTTTGGAAAGCCCCGTCTTGCCCGCACCGCTCTCGCCGACAAGGAGGACTTTCGCGTTCGTGTATTGAACCTGATCTGGCACGGTTGAGAGAAGGGGCTTGGTGTCGTGCGCTTCGCCCGGCAGATCCCACATCAGGATACGACCGTCCCTGTCGCCGGATAGGATCTTGGCTTGATCTGGACCCCAAGCAGCGCGCCGCACCTCGCCAGCGTGCACAAGCACGTCCTCGCATCGCCCGGACTCCAAGTGCCAAAGTCGGACCCGTTTGTCAGAGGAAGCTGATAGTGCGTACCGGCAATCGGGGCTCCAAGCAACATTCCAAATCACATCCGTGTGGCCTTCAAGAATACGAAGGCAGCGGCCGGAATCCATATCCCACAACCGGAGGGTCTTATCCTTCGACCCAGTTAGCAGCCTACGGTTATCATTGCTACATCGTATGCTGGTCACACTCCCTGCGTGTCCTTCCAGTACGCGCAAGCAACTCCCTGTAGCCGCGTTCCACACTCGCGCCGTGCCGTCATCTGAACCGGAAACGATGTGATGTCCATCGGTGCTCCAGCCAACATCCCAGACCCCCCCCCTGTGACCCTCCAGCACACGCAAACAGCGGCCCAGTTCCAAATCCCATACGCGGATGACTCCGGCCTCGTCCCCCGACACCGCTATGCGCTGATCGACGCTCCACGCCACCGTCCGCACCTCAGCAAGGTGGCCTTTGAGAACGCATAAGCAATGCCCCGTTTCGACGTCCCACTTACGTACCGTTTGGTCACTGGAACTTGAGAGAGCGTAGTTTGAATCCTCGCTCCAATGCACGCTCCAAACAACACCGTGGTGCCCCTCAAACGAGCGCAGGCAGTGCCCGCTAGCCAAGTCCCAAAGTTGCATTCTCCCATCCGCTGCGCCAGAAACAGCGCGCTTTCCATCCCGACTAAAATCATATGAATTGAAAATCCCCCAACGCATGCTGCCGTCTTGGACAATTCTTACAGCACCCAACTTTCAGCCGGATACTTGACTGCAACGGCAATTCCATTGGGCCGGCTTGGCAATTTCCGAGGAGCTTCGCATACTCCTGCTCGCGGTCTGGCGGAAGCCAGTCGATGTAAGGGAATTGCGCTATGGAGCCTTTGATAGCGGAATCGTCGAGCCGCAGGAGAATGAGGCGCCGATCCTTGTTCAGGGGGTCCCGAAACCGGAACGTGCCCGCCTCCAACTGCGCCCAGTCCGAGCCAAACGCATTCGCCGACATGCAGAGCACGAGCACGCGGGAGTGCTCCAGCCCTTCCTCGATCTTCGCCGGGATGCTGTCGCCGGGCTTGAGTACCCATTCATCGAACCACACCTTCAGCCCGTCCTGGCGCAGCCGCTCCGCCAGCGGGCGCACCACAGCCTTGTCCTTTGTGCTGTGGCTGAGGAAGACGTCGTGGGTGGATTTGGGGCTCATGTCTCAGCTACTCTTGCGATAAACTGGTCCCTCACCCGCCACATCGCCGGCGCGTCCAGTTTTTCCCCTTCGAAGACAATCTGTCGGCTCGGCTTGTCCTTCGGCGCCCTCAAGCAGCCCGTAATGTTCGTCCAGCGGATCGTTTCCTTCTCGTCGCGGATCACCAGATAGACGTCCACCGGCTGGCTCACCCAGTAGTCCAGATGCTGCGGGTTCTTGACGTTGAAGATCTCCTTCCCGTCCGCCTTCTGCGTGCACAGGTGGGACGTCCCGCTATTGAGCTGCAAGTAAATCTTCCGACCGCTCGCCGTGCCATGGTTGTCCTTGAACTCGACCTCGGCGTCAATGCCGTACTCGGACAGTGGCACGGGCCGGTAGATCTGGTTAGCCTCCCCGCAAATCGCCATCATATGGCCGATAAGGATTTGCTCCAGCGCTTGCGCGTCCAATTCCGCGATGGCTTTCTGCTCCATGCCCAACACGCGACGCGCCACCGAATCGCTCCCCAACCTCTGCTCGATGGAGTCAATCAGCGGTACCCGCTCGTCGCATTTTTGGCAGGTGATGAAATCCTTCTTCGCCTCCAACCTCTCCCGCACCGCGAGCAGGTCCGTCACCGGCTTACCGCACGCCGGGCATATGTAACGCCGGTCCAGTCGCAGCTTTGTGGCGTGCTTCGCGAGGTGATTTTGCACATACTTAATGAACGCCAGCTTCAACTCATCCGGTACGCCGCCCTCGAAGAATACACTGATGGAGCCTTCGCCTTCTCCGGCGCGCGTCATTACCAATCCCACGGTCTCGTCATTGACCGTCTTGAACTCCGCCGCGTTCTGCCACAGTTCCTTGTGCTGGAACTCCCGACTATACCACAGCCGCACCACCAATGTCGTATAGACCGTCTGCAATTCGCCCGCGAATGTGTAGGAGACAAAAATCTCCGGATGCGACGGGATGGGCCGCTCGCGCCGGTATTGGGAGGGGAAAATCAAGTGTCGACCGGTCTCCGTGTCCTCAGCGATGCACAGCGCTTTGTCTAAAAATATCTGCACCATCGCTCGTAGGAGCAATTCCTCATCAGGGCGGTTCTTCAACCGATCCACGCCCGCGAAGTCAAGATCTCCTTGGTAAATCGCTGCCGCTGACACGCAACCAATCGCGTCTTTGTGGGCGCGAGCGGCACGAACCATCGCCCCGGCATAGCCGTTGAGCAGGTCGGGGCGCAACAACACAAGATCGCCAAACTCGAGCGGATACACCAGGCCATGATTAGCAAGCAGCGCGACGGCCGTGCGCACCTCCGCTCCGCTGAATTGTTCTTCCGGAAGAACATGCTCCAATCGCTGAAGCAGTTCTCCAAAGCGCAACAGAGGTATATCCGCTTCATCGCTCATTGCGGCTACCGCTGTCCTTATCTTCGTTAGTAAGCGGGGCGCGGAGGTTCGCGGCAGTTCATCCCAAGGGATACACCGCGCAATGAGATGCTTGAGCGTGGCACAATTATCACCAGTCTTGGCACTGGTTGACACGCACCCAAGGAAACCGTGCTCGCGAACGAACTGATTGAGCTTTTGCGGGCTCACAGTCATTCCGCCCCGATCAACCCGCGATAGCACGAGGAGCTTTGCAGGGTCTCGCCTGTGCGCTCGTCTTGCATCTGCGCTCCGCAGAGCATTAAGCCATACACCTGCATCAGCGAATGGGTCGTCTCGCTGTGGATCGATGACCAAGAGCGCGAGAGCGATGTCGTCCAAGTAAAGCTGGTGGATAAGCCGATAATCCGCCTGCCCCGCTAAATCCCACAAGAGCACCTCGCGCTCCACTTCGGAGTCTTCAGCCAAGCGCAAATTGAGCCGAAAGACGTTCATGCCGTGGGTGGATTCCGTTCTCACGAACCGGTCTTCAACCAATCGATGAGCCAGGGCCGTCTTCCCAGTCCCGCTTTCACCCAGCAGGACAACCTTGGCCGATACGTAATGACAAACACCTCGAAAGGGCTTTGGCCGGGCCGCAATCGAATCGCTCCGCAACTCGTTGGCCAAGATAACTCCCCTAACCCGGCGAGCGAGCGTAGAAATCAGTCGCTCGACCGAATTAGTCGGCAAGCGCTCAATTTCCGATCCCTCAGTATTGTTGATCTCGTCTCGAATACGCGTCGAAAGCAGACGTTGTTTTTCGGTCAGTCTCCCCACCAAGTCGCGTGCTGCCGATTCAGCGAGACGTAAACGGATTTTGAGCTCAATGATCACGTCAACTGCAGACGCCGTCACATCACCTGAATCATAATCGGAAAGATACTCAAACATAGGCTTTCGGCTAGAATTCCAGAACGTCGAATTCGTTCGGTAGCAGCGACTCGATTTGATATTCCCACGAAAGGCAGTGCGCTCGATCCTTCGGGGGCACCTCGCGGATTTTTCGGGCCACTTTGGCAACGGGGATCACATAGATCAGAGGCGTGAAGTCCGCCAACTGCGCCGCGGCTATGGTATCGTAAATGTATTGGCGCTGTTGGGAATCAATCACCTTCTTGCCGAGGTTGATGTCTGCTCCTCGCATAATGCCGTCGCAGCTCTGCCGGATCAGCGAACTGTGCCGGTCTCCGCGTTCGATGTCCTGTTTCAGACGTTTGAGTATTTCCAACGGGCAGGAACTGGGCGGTGTCGTCCTGGCTCGAGGTATTATAGAATTTGAATCTACGTGAGGGGTGCACCACACAAAATGCCTATCCCGATAGTAGCGATTCGCTATCCGCCACGCTAAGAGCGTGTTCGTCGAATAGAGCAGATTAAACGGGAACAGTGGCATGCATCAAAATCGTTAGACCGAAAGCTCGATGAAGAGCTGTTGCAGTCCGCCGTTCTTGCCATCCTGAAAGGCGATTGAGTATTCGGTTCGGAGCTTCTTGGGTACTGGTGCCTCGCCAAAACAGAGCACCAGCAGTCGGGACTCACGCCCTAAGCCGTGCTCCTTGCCAAGCTTTTGGAACAGATTCCGTTTGGTGTTCGTTGAAAGAAGTAGCGCAACGATCCTGGCGTTGCCAAACCCGCTTCTTGCGTTTTTCAGCGGCAGCATTCCCAGCTCAACGCGAAAGCCAGCGGATTCCAGTCTGGCGCGAATCTGCTCTGCTCGAATCAAGTCCGCGTTGTCATAAAGTATGCGGAGGTCTGGCCGGTCCAACTGCACGCTTCCGTTGACAGGCTGCGGGGATTCGGTTTCTCGATTAAGCGGCTCGCCCGGGAGGCACGCTGCAAGCAGCCGCTGAAAAGCACGGGAGGAATCCCTTCTGAAGTCAAACAGTTTGTAGCGCCGCAGTGTGTCGGGGAGACTGCAGTCGGCTAGCTGCACCGGGATGAAGCGACGGCCGGTGTTGGACGGATCCCGAAACAGCACAGTGCTGCGCTCAAGCCCCACCCAGTCTGAACCGAGTGCGGCCGGCGACAGGCATAATACCAGCGTGCGCGATGCCTCCAGCCCGCGCTCGATGGCCAGGTAAATGTCATCCCCAGGCTTAATTACCCATTCATCGAACCAGACCCGCACCCCCGCCGCCTGCAGCCGTTCCGCCAGTCGCCGCACCCGTGGCTTGTCCGCCTGGTTGTGGCTCAGGAAGACGTCGTAATGAAAGTCCCTGGACATGCGCACCTCTTTCTACCTGTAGACCCGTGGTAGATACTTGAAATGGTGGCCGCGCTTTAAGCTTCCAAATTGGAATCTTAAAGATTGCGCCTCCTCCGGCGTAAGCTGAAACATGAAATCGGCTGGGAAGCGTTCGGGATTGCGCTGAACTGCTTTGTTGAGGTTGCCGGTCTCAACGCCATACAGCGCGGCCAAATCGCGGTCCAGCATCACCCTTTGGCCACGAATCAGCACGATCACCTGCTCGATCTGCTCCGGTTGAATCAGTTCTGCCATGACGGACCCTTGGGGGGATAATGAGCGCAAGAGGGTGGAATGTCACGAGAATATGGAAAGGGGGCGGAGGGGGAAGGCTAAAGGCTAAAGGCTGAAAGCTGAAGGCTGAAATAGGGGTTGAACACAGGGCAAATTCGCGACCGCCGCTAATCCATTGGGATTCCACGTTTTAGCTTGGACAGTGCCGTTGGAGGCCACGCCTCAGCCCCTCCCAGCTAAAGCTCGAACTCCGAACCACTTCGCTCAGGGGCGCTGCCGCGCCAATACCCCGATGTTTGGCGCTGGCTGGTGGATTTGACGCTCTAGCCACCAATGCGCGCAGTCCGGGCCCAGGGAATCGGCGGCTCCGCAACTGCCTGGCAATCAATGGGATGCGCGGGTATTGTTGCGCTGACACTACCCGGTGACCCATTGCAGGCCGTCCATCCTCCCCTCGCCCGGCCCTCCCCGGCCGCGCGCGGGCTCCCGACCTGTCCGCGGCTGTGGGCGGAGGGGGCGGCAGCCGGTGAGGGGCCAACGGCTCGCCTGTTTGGGGCACCGACCTGGGTCGGCGGTGTCAACCAAGACTCCGGCAAATGGCAAAGGGGAGGGCCCAAGCACCGTCGCTCGGTGAAAGGGTCACCCGGAAAACATACTTGAGGTTGACAAGCTGGTGAGTTGGTTCCAGGGCTAAGGCCGGACTGATAGGAATTTGGCTTTTCGCGCGCCCGCTTGTCCTTGACGCTGCGAGGGTGAAGGAGAATTGCTTTTCGCTCTCATTCATTCCGGGCAGCCACCTTAATGCTGATTGCCGTGCAGGCACATTTCCTGTTGCGGCGAGTGCTTGGCGGGGTGACGGTGTCGGGAGCACATTACCAAGGTCACCATCATGAGCACTGCAACCGCCTTGTCCAGATACTTCTCGATTAGCCTTTGGCTGTGGCTTGTCAACATCTCGCACGCCGCAGTGCCGGCCCCTGAGATTCCTCGAACGCCGGCGGGCAGTCAGATGCGGCGGTTATGGGAGCCCGTGACGGACGAGGTCTATCTTCAGGAAGTAGGCGAGAAGGTCGCCACGGATAAGCCGGCCACGGCCGTCGCACTGCTTGGCGAAACGGCCTATGTGGAGGTTGGGGGCAACCTAAAGCTGCTGCGCGATGGCGGTTTGCACGACGCCGAAGGCGCGCCGGGTGGGGTGAAGCGCTTGCGTTCACTCGATGGCGCGCTTTGGGCCTTGGCGGAAAAGGGCACGTATCGTTACGCCGGAAAAGCCTGGGAGCGCGTGGATGAGCGTCCGTTCGTGGACCTTTGCCTGCACCGGGGCAAGGTGTACGGAGCTACCCGCGATGACCTGTTCCGCTTCGAGGACGGCAAGTTCGTCAATATCCGGCCTGCGGGCGGCTACTTGTCTACCGACACCACCGAGATGAGAGAGGACTTCTTCCAGGTCCTGGCCGACCCGGTCGAGATTGGGCCGGTGGAAAGGATCGCCTCCTATAGCGGGACGCTTCACATGCTGCGTCCGGGCAATCTGGCGTTGATGGAAGGAAAAACCTTCGTGCCGGAGATCGCCGATTGGGGAGCGCTGCCCTCCCCCGTCACCCGCGACCTGCTCGCGCTCGGCAGCCGGCTCTATGTGGCAACCGACCGCGGGGTGGGCATGTTGCGCGGCATGGCGTTGACCAGCCTCCGTGGCCCGGATGGCCTCCCCTACGAAGACACGACTTGCCTGGCCGCAGGGTTCGACGGTGACGTGTGGATCGGCACGTCCCGGGGCGCCATTCGTAAGACCGAGAGCGATTACCACTACTTCGGCGCGCAACATTGGCTGCCGGGCGATTACGTGCGCGACATCGCCGTGGGCGATCACGTGGTCTATATCGCGACCGACGGCGGGCTAGGCATTATTCGCTACGAGCCTTACACGCTGCTGAAGAAGGCAGCTTACTTCGAGCGCGAATTGAACGAGTGGGGTTCTAAGCGACTGGGCTTCGTTCACAAGCTTTACCGCCAGGGCGACAACGACCCCTGGCTGCGCGAGATCAGTGACAATGACGGCGGGAACACGGCGCACTACTTGGCCGCGATTTCCTTCCGTTACGCCGCGACCGGAGACGAGAGCGCGCGGCAGGAAGCAATGGAGGCGTTTAAGGCCATGGTGTGGCTGGAAGAGATAACGTCCAAACCCGGCTTTTTCGCACGGGCAATCTGGTCCGTAAAGGGCGACCAGGGTCAACGCTCCACCCGAGGATCGGGCGGGCTCCCGGCCAAGTGGTACCCGACGCCGGACGGGCTTTGGTTTTGGAAAGGGGATACCTCCAGCGATGAGGTGAACGCCCATTTCTACGCCGTGTCGGTGTTCCATGACTTGGCGGCGCCGGGGCGGGCAAAAGAGCGCGCCGCCCAACACTTGGGGCGAATCGCCACGCACATCATCGAGAATGGCTGGGTCTTGCGCGACATGGACGGCAAACCGACCCGCTGGGGCCGATGGGACCCGGATTATCTGCTGCGCCCGTATGGATTCGAGTCGCGCGGTTTAAATGGCATGGAGGCGCAAACCTATATGCACACGGCTTACGTGATGACCGGCGACGCCAGGTTTCAGCAGGGGCTCGAACAACTCATCAAGTGGCGTTATCCCAGTTACACGGTCCGCCAAAGGCTCACCTTTCCTCCCGATCAAATCGCGCCTTGGGACGACGAATTGGCCTTCTTCTGCTACCATCCGCTGCTGCGCTACGCGAAGGACCCCGAACTCAGGTCCATCTATCTGCGGAGCCTCGAACGGAGCTGGGAGATCCTGCGCATGCAGCGAGACCCCTTCTACAATTTCATCTATGGGTCAATCACTGGCAATGACTGCGAAGCTGCTCAAGCAGCGCAATACCTGCGGGATTGGCCGCTCGACCTGGTGAACTACAGTTATCACAATTCCCATCGCAGCGACCTTATGGCGCAACGTGGCTATGTCCCCTATAGCGGCGGCACCCGCTTCATCTCGCCGCGCGAGTTGGAGGCGAGCTGGGGCGCCCGTTCGCCGACGCAGTACGACGGCGGCGAAAGCGGCCGGGGCGTCACCCCACCTACCTGTTGGCTCGAGGATTATTGGATGGGCCGGTATTACGGCTTCATCGAGCCGCCGAACACCAAAGACGCGGCACTGCTAACCGTCCAACCGCGAGCGCTCGCCAGGAAAGGAGCGGCACCCTACGACGGCCCCCCGCGCCCGGTCGGCGCTTGGGAAAAGTGACCGCACCACCAGCCGGGACCATTGACCTCACCGCTTTGTCGTGCCCTGAAGCTTGAGGTCAATCCACTTGTTTGACGGCCACAAGAAGTCAATGGGATGCTGGTAATTCGTCCAGTCGTGACCGATCCGGAGTTGTGTTCCCAGCGCGTGGGGGACCAGTTCCGCCTGGCGGTCCAGTTCGACGGTCGTCTTCGGCAGCAGGCGGACGAGGTCCATGCGGCGCAGTTGCGAGATGAGGTCGCGGGCACGCAAGCCCCAGGGCGTCGGTCGTAACTCGTCGTCGAGAATAGCACTGTGATCTGAGCCCGGAGTATCCGCCGAATCGGGTTCGTGCGGAAACTGGATATACCAGTTCATCCACCCGCTGGCACTTCCGACGGTCCCGAGAACCATCCTCGCCTGGTAATCGGCCACACGCTTGGGGTCCGGCGCCCCAAAGGTGAATTCCTCGATGACCACGGGTTTCCGGGCGAAGGCGTTGCAGAACCTTGTTTGCACAATCAAGCGGTGCACAACGTCCTCAATCGTCTCTCCCGGCTTCAGCCTGGACTGGCTCTCGTTGTCGTGGGTGGTTAAGTAGTCAACCAGGTCCGATTGCTCCGGCTCTGCGAAACCGGTGAAGTACCGCGCGGCACCCTCCCATAGCCCAATCGCGCAGCGGGAATGGTTGCTGATGGTGACCATGTGCCGGCGGTCGGCGGCGCGAATGACCGCGATCTGCGGCTTCAAATACCGCCTCGAGGCCCACTCCCGGAAGTCCTGGTAATCCATGATCTTGGCGTCCGGATCTGTGTAGCGCTTCTGCTTTTGGTCATAGGTGTAGTCCACTATGGGCACCGCGCTGAAGTCATCGTAGGCGGCCCCATAAGCGCGGTTCAGTTCCGCGATCGAGCCGTGGTAGCGTGCCTGCACGAACGCGCGCCAATAGAAAAGCCCCGGGACGGTCTCCAGGCGCCCATATTGCTTGTCGGGTGGCATCCAGGTCAGCTTGTCGTTGGGGAAAGTCCATTCGACCGCCGGTGTGTAGCTGAAGACGGTCGGATTATCTCGCAGCCGCCCGCAAACCTGCATCCAGAAGTGTCCCAGCACGGCAATGGAGTCTATACCCACGTCCGTCCGCCAGGGATGCCGCCCGAAGTACTCCCCGCCCTCCTGCCACCACTTAAGCCCACTGCCGCCCCAGTCTGCCAAACTCACCACCACGCGGATGTGATGACCCCCGGCGCAGCGCAGGAAGTCTTCCAGGTTATCCAGGTATCCTGGCGCGATGCGCGCCTCGCCGAGCACTTGCGGATCAGGCAACACTTCTCCCATCGGCAGAAATACCTTCACGACATTGAACCCCAACCCCTCCAACCCTGCCAGTCCACGCTCGTATAGCTCCCTGTTATAAACCTTGGGATCAAACAGGTTCAGATACCGCTTATCGCTCAGCACGAAGTTCGCCCCGAACGGGACAAACGGTGTCTTCGAGATGCTGGTCTCGAACCTCCATCCATCGGGCCCCACGCGGATAAACTCGGAGTCAGGCCCCGCCAAGGACGACAGCGACGTCAGCAATAAGACAGCAGCGGCAGCAAGCAATTTCATTGTGATTAGGCAAAGACAGGTTGCGGAAGCGGAGCTCTATTATGACCCCGGCTTTTGGATGAAGCCATGGTAGAGCCCCATATAGTAGGGCAACAGAAACACAGTCCCGGCTCCCAGTTCGCCGCCGTTGCCACCGTAATCCAGTTCCCACGGATCGGTGTTCCAATGGCCAAAGTAGCGGTTCTCCACGGACAGCACTTTGCCGTCCACTCGATTCCCGCGTCGCCGCGGGGCGTCGGGAGATTCCACATCACTCGAGCGGACGGGCGGCAGTAAGACCACATCGAGCCGATGGCTGTTGCGCAGCGGCCAGTTCAGTCGGTCGAGTGGAAAGCCATAAAGCGTGGCCATGGAGTCTTCGAGCCAGCCCGGCCAGGGCGTGATCGGAAACGCCCCCCACGGACTGGAGACTGTTGCATTCAGACTGCACGCGGCGTATGCGAAATTGAAGAACGGGTTCATCTCCGGTGCTTCATTCAACCAGTAGCGGTAGAAGGAATACCGCATCATGTTCTTCAACACTTCATCCTGCGAACAACGCAGCAGCCCGTAATAGCTCATGAACGCCATCTCATCGTCGGATTGGTTCCCCGATCCGGGCCCGTGCTGCACCTTGGGATGCATGGCATTTTGTGCGTAGCCGTCCCGGTCAATCAGTTCCCGCGCCGCTGCCCCGTACTTTGGGTCCCCGCAAACGTGCTCCGCCACCGCCAGGTAGCTGAGCATGCTCAGTGACTTGAGCCCGCGCTCCTGCCACCAGAGCGGATCGTGGTTGAGGTATTCCGGGCCATAAACGCCCCAGCGCGTCGGCTTGCCGTCGTGGTCAATCAGCACGAAGCGGTGCGCCAGCAAATGGTCGGTCACATCGCGCACGACCTCGCGCACCCGCTCACGCTCCGCATCCGTGTCCGCGCACAAATCGTAGTAGATCGGGTAGAAGAAATAGTGGCCGTCCAGCTCGTCGCTGCTGGTGTCCGACTTCCAGAACCATTTGCCGTCGGCGCTCTTCGGCCAGCGCGGCTCATAGACCTTCCACAGCTTGTCGTGCTGCTGTGCCTCGCGGTCGCCTTCCAACCGGCCCACGTTGGGGTCGGGCGAATCCACGGGCCGAATGGTACGCGCAATATAGCCCTTGGGCGGCTCGTGCGCACAACCCTCGGTTACCTTTTGGAGGAAGCGCAGCGCCTCGAACGCCTTCTTCGCCCGCTCCTTGGCTTTCGGGTCCTTAGTTGCCCCATAAGCGAAGCACTCCCCTGCGCCGTACATCGAAGTCCATAGCCCGTCATTATCGCTGTCCTGAGGGCTCGCCGTGCTCTTGTCACCGGGCGTGCGCAAGGGCGCCTCAGCTACGTATCCATAAGGCGTCCGCTTAATGTAACGCTCGATCTCCTGCTCATAGAATTCCGCCTTCTCCGCCAGCGTCATTGGCTTCCGCCCAATACAGCCCACCCCTCCAGCCGTGGCGAACCAGGACGTCCCCCGCCCATCCACCGCCACCTGGACAACGTCGTCATGCGGCAGCCAGCGCGGACCCTGGCGGTACTGCCACTCTTTCCCATCGAACCGTACCGCCCCGAGGTGCGTGCCAAACCAAACCTCGCCCTCAGGACCGGCGGCCATGTCCGTAAAGTCGTTCCAGGGCAGCCCGTCCTTCCCCTCGAAAAATCGCCAGCCCCCCGCCGTTCGACACCCAACACCGGCCTTGGTGGCAAACCACAACTGCCCCTTCGAGTCGAACGCTACGCCCGGCACGTCTCCCACCGCCCAGGCCCGCCCCCCATCATCCAGGACCTGTACCTGCCGCCAATCTCTACCACGGAGCGCCCACAGCCCGGCGTTCGAACCGACGTGCAGGACGCCGTCCGGCGAGATTGTCATCTGCCGCACTGTCAGGTTCTCAGGCCAGCCGACCGAGATAGGCTCACCACCCTCCGGCACGGCCAGGCAAGCATGGGCACCAGCCACAAAATTCGTCCCGCCCGCGCGGATGAGTTGTCGAGATCGGAAG
>OBLW0100002687.1_pt1 | contig 14258 bp, 7 predicted proteins | sample 1520161 | NCBI WGS metagenome assembly OBLW01 (sample SAMEA3539309, study PRJEB22396) | soil metagenome | biome: tundra; feature: field; material: soil | place: USA | collected 2010-05 | depth 0.15 m
GTGCTCTGCCACTTGCTCTGGAAGCGGCACGGCGACCGGGATCTGCTCATCGGCGCGGCGAAATGATGCTGACCGCTAGAATTTCGATATACCTGCTGTATACCTCGGATGTACCCGCGTGTCGGCGATGGCACCGCTGGGCGCGTTCTGCGGCGAGACCGGCTCGACGTGCCCGTGCGTCACCGACCGCGTGATACATAGGCTGCTCACAGATCCTACTTAATTGCTCGGAAGCGGTTGATGCTCGATTCATGTCGCTTCCGGAACTTCTCTCATTGACCATTCCGAGAGGGTTGCTGCCGCGAGAAACGCGCCAGCGTCGTCAACAGTTCTTGGAGAAGATGCTGGGCTAGGTCGTCGTCGATCGCTCCCGGATCATAATCGGTGTAGATAGCAAGATCACCGTTGGAGGTCTCGCCGCGTACCGTCACGGGATAGAACGCACGTGCCGGCTGGCCGGATATCGGCGAGAACATGACGCCCTGCGCCACCGCGGGTTGCGGAACTGGTGCGAGCTGGCATACGAACGATGGCGCCCTGTCGCCGGTGTCGTCGCACGGCAACCCGGCCAGCAGCGCGATCTCCGCGAACGGCAATAGCCCATGGTCCAGTCCCAGAAGGACAGCCGCGTGACTGTCTTGGATCGTTCGCGCAATATCTTCGCCGTGGTCACGGATCGCCAGCGGTACCAGGTTCGCGAAGCAGCCCAGCAGGCCCTCGCCGCCTACTGCTTCCCTGCTGGATACGGGCACACCGACGAGAACTGAGCTACCCCCCAGAGCCCGTGCGACCGTCGACGAGGTGGCCGCGAGGAAGAGCGAGTATGCGGTCACGTCCATTGACCGCGCCACGCGTTGCATCATTGCTGCCCCACCGGGCAATGTCACAGCCTGTCGGCGGGCCACGGCGGCGGTTAGCTGGTGATGACCTTTACCAAACCCGACAGTTTCGCCAAACGATCCACGGCGGCTGCGCCAGAAGGCGCGGTCACTCTGCCGCCGTTCGTCCAGAAGGCGCCGCTCGGTGGCGCATACGGCGGAGTACCTGGTGGCTGAAGGCTCAGTGGGCAGCGGGGCCCCAGCGTAGGCGCTGACGAGGGCGTCATGCAGTGTGGCCAGCGCCGCTTCGTCCACGCACACGTGGTGCAGTACGGCATACAGGCAGGTGGAGGCCGACCTGGAGTGGTCGAGCATCCACCGGACGGGTGGCATGTGCTCGAGATCGAACGGCATCTGCATGAGCTGGTCAGGTGACGGTGCTCCTGTCCCGTCGTCTGGCCTGACCACGATGAGGCTCTGTTCGTGGGCAGCATCCAGCACCACCGGGTCTGCAGTAAGTGGGTACAGTGTCCGCAACGTGGGATGATGCGTCACCACCGTACCGAGCGCCATGCGCATCCGTGCCTCGTCAACTGTTCCGTCCAGCTGCCAGCGCATCAGGATGTTCGTCTTCGTGTTGCCGGGGTCCAGATAGGACAATGCCAGCATGGCGCGTTGGGCGAGCGAGATGTCGACGGCCACCGCCGGTCCTTGGTCGTGGCCATTGAAGTTCTGGCTATCGTGCGCCAAGTGCTCGGCGACCTCGCGCAGCGTCCGCAGTCGCAGGATCTGCCCGCCGGTGATGTTCCAGCCAAAACGCTGCCACGCCTCGCCAGCGAGGCGGACGGCCTCCAGGGAGGTAACGCCGGCCTGCACCAGGTCGTCGTCCGGGCTGAGATTGGTGTTCTGCAGACCACTGGCCAGGTCGACCAGGCGGACGAGGGTGTCGGTGCCCGGGCCAAGGCGTACCTTGCCGGCCGGATCTAGGTGGCGGCGCTCGGCCTGCGGTGGCGGAATTTCGACGCCCTCGATGGGGCCTGTTGCCAGGGCGACGCGATCCGCTTTGCCGCTGCTGGTGAGTGGCAGCCGAGGCAGCAGCCGCACGCTGGCCGGGAGCATATGTGCTGGCAGGTGCTGCGTGAGATGTTCCCAGATATCCTGCATTGCGAGGTGCTGCTCGTCCGGATTCTTCGGCTGAACGAACGCCCGCACCCGCGGCGGCGAGGAATCGCGGTCGAGGACCACGACGGCGTCGTACACCCTGGCATGCGTGCGGAGCGCAGCCTCGATCTCCCCAAGCTCAACACGGTTACCCGCGATCTTCACTTGATGGTCGACGCGCCCCAGGAAGCACAGCGTACCGTCGGCCGACCAGGCTACGCGGTCGCCCGTACGGTAGACGTGTTGTGCGCGCTCGGCATCCAGAAGGAAAGCGCCAGACGCGGCGTCAGCGTTGAGATACCCCGCGGCCACCTGCGAACCGTATACGTAGAGTTCCCCTTCCGCACCGACTGGTACCGGGTGGTGGTCGGCGTCGAGGACCACCAACCCGCAGTTCGGCAACGGTCGGCCGAGCGGGACGACGACGTTGCTGCCAAGGTCGCGTACCTGATGGTGGGTCACACAGACCGTCGTTTCGGTAGGGCCGTACAGATTCACCAGGCTGTCGCAGTGGCGGAGCAGACGGCCGGCTGTCTGGCGCGGGAGCGCCTCACCGCCGACGAGGAGACGAAGCTGATACGCGCCCTCGGGAAAGTCAACCAGGGCGGAGGTCGACGGCGTGACATGCAGGAGCTTCGGCCCTGGGCGACGCAGAGCCGCGCCGAGCACGCCCGGTTTGGCGTTGTCCATGGAGTCGAGAAGGATGAGGCGCCGCCCGGCCGACAGGGGCCAGAACAGTTCGAGAACCGAGACGTCAAAAGTCAACGGTGTTGTAGCAATAGACACCTCCTCGGCATCCGCGCCGAGGGCGGCGTCAACGGCATTGAGAAAGGCACAGACGTTTCGGTGAGTTATCACCGTGCCCTTGGGTTGCCCGGTACTGCCGGACGTGTACATCACGTATGCCAGGTCTGCTAGGCATGTTCCTGCGTCGGGTTCGGTGCGGTCGACGTCAAGCCGGCAGGCCAGAATAGTTTGCGGCCACCCTTCGAAGCCGATCTCTTGCACCGGTGTGACGCCGAGTGAGGCGGCCTTGTCGCGGTTATCGACCAGTATCAATCTCATGCCGTGGGCGCCGGCCTCGTCCAGGATCCGATTGCGTCGCCGCGCCGGCATCTGATCGTCGAGCGGCACGTACCCACCGCCGGCCCGCCAGATTCCTAGCAGTGCCGGGATGAACAGCTGGGTTCGCCCCAACGCCACCCCAACGGGAGTTCCCGAGCGGAGACCGGTCCGCAGGAGCAGATCCCGGACATCGCCGGCCGCCATCCACAGATCACGATAACTAAGTGTCGTGCCAGCGCATTCGACCGCATCACGGTCGGGTCCCGCGTCAACCTGCGCCTCGACCAGTTCATGTACAGGGCAATCGCGATACGGGATCACTGGCCCCTGCCCGAGCGCCACCATGGGATCGCCCGGGTGGATCCTGATTAGTTTCGCGCTAAAAGGCTCAACGGATGCAATAGACATAGGTCCCTGCGCAACGGATGACAAACAGGAGAACCGGCGTGGTAACCGCCGGATGATGCCGGCGATCGCAGCCGCGATCAGTCACGCGACCCCAGACGGCAAGGCCGCGCGGCCGCTTTGCGCGATGCTGGCAGCCGAACGGCAACGGGCCGGCCGTCCCCGTCTCACGTGTTAGACGCAGACAGCCGCGCACTCAGCGGAGTGATGTCGGTCCACACCGTATCGATGTGGGCCAGGCAGTCACTCTTCAGTCCCCGGAAGCCCGCGAGGCGCCAGCCCGCTGGAAGCTCGCGGCCAGAAGGCCAAAGAGAGTACTGCTCTTCCGCGTTCACGACAACATCGAACTCCTGGCTCTCATCATCAAACACGATGATCATCCTTTCTTTGACCCAGGATCGACACCACGATCCGGCCTTGTCTTCCACTGGGACACCGGCGCTCTGCTCAGGCTCAGCTCCATGCCAGGGACTCAAGGTTCCCCGCGCCAAGAAGTCTGACAAACGACACCTTCTAGTCGGCATCGGGTGCCGAAGCCGGATCGATAGCGACCCAGGCGATCCTGACCCAGGATCCGCATCAGGGAGAACACGAAACTAGCGGTGGCCGACGTCGAGGGTGCGCCGACGGAACCGGGAAGCGGTGATTCAGATGGGTGAAAACTGCGGGAAGGATAGAATTCAGCGAGCATATGTTCGACGACACGAACACGAACGAGTAGTTCAGCACGACATGCTCGCGAAGATCTTCCGTCAGCTGCAGCCGAAGGCGCGTACCGATCGCGCAGAAAGGCCTTGACAATGCAGTCTTTCCGGCAACGGGCCGGCCGGGTCCTCGTCGCGACGGGAGCGCTCGTCGTGCCGCTCTTGCTGCTCGCCTCCGCTGGTTTGCCCGCCGCGGCGAACTCCGCCGGCGTGCACCGGTCTGCCGCCGCTACCCCGCAGAATGTCGACTGGCCGTACTACGGCAATACCCTCGCCAACACCCGCTTCCAAAACGTCAACCAGATCAACCCGGCGAATGTCGCCGGGCTCAAGCCCGCGTGGGTGTTCCACACCGGAGTCCTCGACTCAGCCGCGTCCTTCGAGGACTCGCCCATCGTGGTCAACGGGACCATGTACGTCGCGACAGGCCACGACGACGTCTTCGCCCTCAACGCGGCCACCGGCACCCAGCGGTGGGCCTACCACCCGGAGGCCCAGATGCCGCCGCTGAGCAAGCTGGCCATCTGCTGCGGGGAGGACAGCCGGGGCGTTGCTTACGGTGACGGCATGGTCTACCTCGGCCGGCTCGACGACACGCTCGTCGCGCTGAACGCCAAGACCGGCAAGGTGGCCTGGCAGACCAAGCTGGCGAACTGGAAAGACAACTACACGATAACGATGGCACCCCAGATCGCCGACGGCGTGGTCATCGTCGGCTTCGCCGGTGCCGATTTCGAGACCCGTGGCACCTTGCTGGGTTACGACGCGCTGACCGGCCGCAAGCTGTGGACCTTCTACACCACTGGGCCGGGCCCGAGCTGGGCGGGTACCTCCTGGAAGACAGGCGGCGCATCGGTGTGGGGCAATCCCGCAGTCGACCCGAGCCTGGGCTTGGTCTATTTCGGCACCGGCAACGCCGGCCCGGACCTGTACGGCGGCGGCCGTGCCGGGGAGAACCTCTACAGCGTCTCGCTGGTCGCCCTTGACCTGCGCACCGGCCACCTGCGGTGGGCGTTCCAGGAGGTCCATCACGACCTGTGGGATTATGACGCCCCGCAGCCGCCTATGCTCTTCGACGCGCAGATGGACGGTCGCAGCTACCCCGCGATCGGCCAGTGCAACAAGGACGGCAACTACTTCATCCTGGACCGGGCGACGGGCCGCCCGGTCTTCCCAGTGAAGGAGGTCCCCGTTCCCACCCAGCCTTCATGGCAGGACCCCTGGCCGACCCAGCCGGTGTCCTCGGTGCAGCCGCTTACCCCGATGAGCGTCACCGGGCCGCTCGGCCCGGCCATCACCGCTGCTCCCGAGTTCACCCCGCCGCAGCAGCAGCAACTCGCCGTGCAGCCAGGGGGAGTGGGCGGTTGTGGGTGGCCGCCGGCTGCCTACAGCCCACGAACCGGCGACGTCTACTACACCGCCCTTTATTTCCCGTTTGTCTACATGAGCTCTCCGGGCAGCGGACCCACCAACACCGGAGGGTCCTCGGAAGAGGCGCCCGTGCCCGGCGTGCAGCAATACTCGATCATCGGCGCGACCAGCACCAGCACAGGAAAGATTGTCTGGAGCACCAAATTCCCGGAGGTTAACGCCAGCAGCATGGCCGTGGCCGGCGACCTGCTGTTCTATGGCACGGACAACGGGGTGTTCCACGCGGTCAGCGCTGCGACCGGTGCCCCGCTGTGGTCGTTCGACGGCACCACCGTCCACGATGCCGGCGGAGCTGACGCACCGCCGGCCGTCTACGTGGTGAACGGGCGGGAATATGTCGTGGAAGCCTTCGGTGGCAATTTCAATGAACGTTTCTCCACGAACTCGCCGGCGGGCGATTCTGTCGTCGCCTTCGCCCTGCCTGCCGGCAGCCCGTCTGCATAGACGACCAGGTCCGCTCCGGTGGCCAGCGCCCTGTGGATGCCGGAAATTGTGTCACCCCGCAACAAAACTCTAAACCCGCCCACCAGGCGAAACGCCCTGAAATTTGCGGAAGGACAGGCTTATGTTCGCAGTCTGGCGTGATCTTGTGCGTGGGGCCGTCCGGGGGAGACGGCCGCTCAGCGGCGCGGTCGCAGCGGTGACCGCCCTGGCCCTGGCCGCCCTGGTCCCCGCGGCCAGCGCGTCCGCCGCTGCGGGGCACCAGGGTGCTGGCACGCGTGCTGCCGGTGCGCTGGCGGTGACGTCGGCCGGCACGTGGGGCACCGCGATCGAGGTCCCCGGCACCGCGGCCCTCAACCAGGACGGAGCCGCGGAGATCACCTCGGTGTCGTGCCCCACGGCGGGCAACTGCAGCGCCGGCGGGGACTACGCAGACGCCTCCATCCATCTCCAGGCGTTGGTCGTGAGCGAGACGGCCGGCGCGTGGGGCGCCGCGATCGAGGTCCCCGGCACCGCGGCCCTCGACTCGGGCGGGGACGCGTGGGTCACCTCGGTGTCGTGCGCCACGGCGGGCAACTGCACCGCCGGCGGGGCCTACAAAGACGCATCCCAGCATCAGCAGGCGTTCGTCGTGAGCCAGACGGACGGCACGTGGGGCACCGCGATCGAGGTTCCCGGCACCGCGGCCCTCAACCAGGGCGGCCAGGCCAAGATCACCTCGGTGTCGTGCCCCACGGCGGGCAACTGCAGCGCCGGCGGGCAGTACGCAGACGCCTCCCACCATCTCCAGGCCTTCGTCGTGAGCCAGACGGACGGCACGTGGGGCACCGCGATCGAGGTCCCCGGCACCGCGGCCCTCAACCAGGGCGGGAACGCCGAGACCACCTCGGTGTCGTGCGCCACGGCGGGCAACTGCACCGCCGGCGGGGCTTACGAAGACGCCTCCGTCGATCGGTGGGCGTTCGTCGTGAGCGAGACGGGCGGCAGGTGGGGTACCGCGATTCAGATCCCCGGCACCGCGGCCCTGAACAAGGGCGGGAACGCCGAGATCACCTCGGTGTCGTGCCCCACGGCGGGCAACTGCACCGCCGGCGGGGACTACGCAGACGCCTCCTACCTGCCCCAGGCGTTCGTCGTGAGTGAGACGGGCGGCAGGTGGGGTACCGCGGTTGAGGTTCCCGGCACCGCGGCCCTCAACCAGGGCGGGAGCGCCGAGGTTCTTTCGGTGTCGTGCAGATCGGCGGGCAACTGCAGCGGCGGCGGAAACTACCTAGACGCCTCGTACCATGTCCAGGCGTTCGTCGTGAGTGAGACGGGCGGCAGGTGGGGTACCGCGGTTGAGGTTCCCGGCACCGCGGCCCTCAGCAAGGGCGGGATCGCGGAGATCACCTCGGTGTCGTGCCCCACGGCGGGCAACTGCAGCGCCGGCGGGGAGTACGAAGACGCCGCCGACCATTTCCAGGCGTTCGTTGTCAGCGGGACCTGAACCATTGTCAGATGATGGAGGCGATTGTGGATGGCGGTCGGCGACGTCCGGGCTCGAAATGGTTAGCGGTCGCCGATGAAGACAGGCTGCGGATGGCTGTGACAAGTTCGGCAATCAATGCCTGGGCGGTGTCCTGATTGATGCCGTCTGCGCGCCGCGAAATGCGTAGTTCCCAGCCTCCGCTATGCTGAGGGAACGCCTCTATCATCAGTTCGAATGACGTTCGGGGTGGCTTGATCCGGATTGGTTCGATTGTTATCCCAGATTCGAGTCGGCCGCGCGGTTTCGGATTATGCAGGACCGCCCAGGCCTGGAACCATGGATGCCGTTCACGGTCGGGCCGCAGTTCGTATACCAAGCGGTCGAACGGTGTTCTGCTATGATCTATAGCTGAAGCGATGCTTTCACCTGTGACGGTCAGGAGTTCGGCCGGAGTCAGGTCGGAAACTCCGTGCATCGGTATCGCCAGCGGATTGACGAAGTAACCGATGAGATGTTCCAGTTGTGGCTGGTGGCGGCCCATGGTAAGGGTGCCAAGGCAGACATCGCGAATGCCGAGAGTACACGCCAGTGCCTGCGCGGCCGCGGCGAGCAGCGCGCCCATGACTGGACTACCGCACTGAGCCGCTGCACGCGTAAGCCCTTCGACGATGTCCGGGCTCAGTTCGAGTACAGTTTCCAGTCGTTCGGCTTCTCCGCGGCCGGCCGGGGCAGGCAGGCAGGGACCGGGGCATGACTCCAGGGTGTCCCGCCAGAACGGCAGATCCGCGCCTACCCACTGATCGATCTGAGCCCGCTCCCATCTGCTGTAGTCGGCATACGTGATTGGCGGTTTAGCGGGGAGCGGGAGGTGACCAGCGATACGTGACGCGTAGGCGTCGCACAGATCCCTGATGAGGATGGCTTCCGACCAGCCATCGAACGCTACGTGATGAAGATGCAGGCAGAAGAGGTACCGTTCGTCGTCCAGCCGGGACAGCCGCGCACGCAGCGGGATCTCTTTGGTCAGGTCGAAGGGAGTGTCAAACCAGTCGGCGGTGAGATGTTCGGCTATGTCCCGCGATGGAAGACCATCGAGATGAGCGGGCGGGTCGACTAGCGCCAAGCGCACTTGGGCGTCCTCCGTGCTAAGGATCCGCTGCGTCGCCGTGGTTTTCGACCACGCATAGAGCGTTCGCAAGGTAGGGTGCCGGGCGACGACGTCGCCGAGAGCGGCTTGCAGTACGTCCGTGTCGAGTTGGCCGGTGACGATATAGGCAAGGACGGCCATGTTGTCCGCCGCGCCGGGGAAGAATTGTTCGGCAAGCCAGAAGCGCTCCTGCGCGTGGGACAGGGAGCAGGGTTCGTCGGCATCGGCATGCGTCGGCAGAGGTGAGACATGCCCTTCTGAAGCGAAGGCCGCCGCCTTCAGCAGGCCGGCAACGGTAGGTTCCCGGTAGACATGAAGTGCGGGGATCCGGGTGCCGGTACGCGCTCCGAGCCGGGCACTCAGACGGATGGCGTCCAGAGAATCGATCCCCGCGGCGACTAGGTCATCATGAAAGGTAAGTTCCGGCCGATCGAGAAGCGAGCGCACCTCGCTCAGGAACAGTTCTGCCTCACCGTCGGCCAGGGCATCCGGTGCCGCGGCCTCGCCGGAGTTCTCTTGGAGCAGGCGCAGGACCGCTGCGGAATCGACTTTCCCCGTGGTGCCCAAAGGCAATCGGGGCACATGACACGCAATGCTCGGGAGCATCCCCTTGAGCAGCTTCCTGGCGGAGAAGGTCCGCAATTCCGCCAGGTCAACGGGGGTGGCACCCGATGTCGTGTAGACACAGCCCACCTGAGGCCGGCCAGGGGAGGATTCGACGCGGACGACGTGGCATGAGGAAATCGCGGGGTGAGCCTCGATCACTGCCTCGACTTCACCTGGTTCGATACGCAGGCCGTTGATCTTGAACTGGCGGTCGGAGCGACCGCGATAACGCAGAGTTCCGTCGCTATCGGCTTGTGCCAGGTCTCCGGTGCGGTAATAGCGCACGCCGCCGAGAGTGAAGAAACGATTCCTGGTTTCTGCCGGGTCGCCGAGGTAACCGGCGGCGAGTCCGTCGCCGCTGACGGCGATTTCCCCGATTTCCCCGGGCGGGACTTGCTTCTTGTCTTCGCCTATCAGCGACAACGCCGTGTGCGGGACTGGGGTTCCGATCGGCACGTCCGGCGCGTCATGGCCGACATCCTCGGGCCGTATCCGGTGGGCCGTCGTGAAGATGGTGCTCTCCGCTGGGCCATAGCCGTTGACGAAGTGCAGGCCGGGGAAACGATTCAGGATTCTCCGGGCATGCGCTGGGGAAACCCGTTCCCCGCCGGTCAGCAGCAGGCGTATGCCCCGGAAGAGTTCCAGGTCTTCCTCGGCAAGCACGTTAAGGAGGGAACTTGTCAGCCATAGGCTATTCACCCCCTGGTCGATCGCAGTCCGGAGCGCGGACGCGTCGAGGGCGGGCACTCCGGGATCGAGAAGAACGCATCGGCCGCCGTTGAGTAGCGGTGCCCACAACTCCAGCGAATGCGCATCCCATGGTAGTGGAGCACATTGCAAGAATACAGTGTCCTGGTCGAGGGGGATCGTGGGAAACCCTACCAGGATTCTGATCGTACCGCGATGCGGGGAAATGACTCCCTTAGGTCGGCCGGTCGATCCAGATGTGAAGAAGACGCACGCCGCCGCAGCGCCATCGGAGCGGAGCGGGAAATCCGTTCCCTTTGATGGCAGCTCGGCGAAGAATGCGGAGTCGGCTACGAGCCGGGACCCGCTGCGCGCTACAACACCATCGATACGGCTTTTGGGCCAGGCGGAGTCCATAGCGATGTATGCGGCCCCTGTCCCCATAATACCGAGAAGGGTGGCCACAAACTGCGGAGAGCGATCCATGAGTACTGGAACGAAATCTCCGGCACCAATCCCGAGAGCCCGCAATGCCGATGTGACCTTGACGGCCTCCTGCCGCAATTCCCCGTACGTCACCTGCTCTGCTCCTTGCTGTACGGCGACGGCATCGGGAGCATGCTTCGCATAGTGCGTAAAGACTTGATCGATCCTCTCTCCGAGGAGATAGGACCTCGCGACGTGAGACGTCATTATGTTCCCTTCCTATGAACTGCAGGGATCGGCACCGGTCAGCTGCCGCTGCCGAGATCGCGAACGATGACGGCCCGCAACGACTCCGGTGCTTCCAAGAAGGTGTAGTGCACGCCTTCGAGCAGTTCGAACGTGGTCGGCGCGTAGTCCGACCAGCCCTTGGTGAGTTCGGCCGGCACATCGATGTCGCGTGTCCATGCGATGGCGGTGATGGGCGTGGCGAGTTCCACCGCATGGTCGTGGCGGTACTTGCGGGTCGCCTCCATGTCGGTGATGAGGATTTCGTGGGCAAGGTCGACGAGATCCTCTGGCGGCTCCGCACCCAGTTCGGAGAAGAGGCAGCGCAGCTCGTCGCGCAACTGAGGATTCGTCATGCCGAGCAGTCGGCCGTATGGCGGGTCATGCGGTGCCACCTGGGAGGACAGGAACAGGCGCTTAGGCACTGGGAGGCCGCGTTCAGCGAGCCGGATAGTGGTCTCGACAGCGGCCAGCGCGGATCCGCACTGGCCGAAGAAGCCGAATGGCTTATCAAGATAGGCCGCCAGCCCGTCAACGAGCCCATCTGCCATTTCCTCGTAGTTACCATAGGCGGGCTCGCGCATCCGATTCTCGCGGCCCGGCAGTTGGACAGGGCAAATCTCGATTCCGCCGAAAAACTGCGGCCATTGCCGGTACATGCTTGCCCCGCAGCCAGAATACGGAATGCAGAACAGGCGGGCGTTACTTTCGGCTGAGGGTTCCCTGATAAGCCATCTGGCCGGGCGTCGCATCTCATCGTCCCTTCACGGAGGCGGTCATGGGCAGGTGCTTGAAGCCTGACACGAAGTTGGAGCTGAGACGTTCCGCCGTTCCTGTCTGGGTGAAGTTGGTGAATGAGCGGAACAGTTCGGTGAAGAGCAAGCGCAACGTAACTCGGGCCACGCTGTGCCCCACACAGTGGTGGACGCCCGCGCCGAAGGCGATGTGGCGATTAGGGTGCCGCCGGATGTCAAAGACGAAAGGATTCGTGAACGCTGTCTCGTCGTGGTTGGCGGAACGGATCCACACCACCACGGCGTCTCCGGCTCTGATCTGGGTTCCGCTAAGCTCCGCGTCCGCAGTCGCGTATCGCATGAAGTAGGTGATCGGCGACGCCCACCGGAGGGCCTCCTCCACTCCGCTGCGAGTCAACTCAGGATGAGCTATCCAGTCGTCAAGCTGCGGGGTGCCTATCAGGTGATCGAGGGCGAAACTCGGGGCATGCGGTGTGGTCACGTTAGCGCCCAGCAACATGCTGTAGCAATTAGAAACGGTCTCGCCGACCGACATCCGTCGGCCCTCGAACTCTGTTTGCAGTAGGATGCTGATCAGGTCGTCGCCGAGGTCGCGCTGACGGCTTCGGACTATGTCCTGAAAATAAGCGAACAGCTCGCGATGAGCCGCTTCAAGGGTCTTCTTGCGGCCTTGGGGGTGCCGGTATTCGGGGTCGTCCGGCGCGATGCACGTGGTGGTCAGGCGGGTCAGCCTCTCCCAGTCCTCTCCGGGAAGGCCCATCAGGACCCCCGTGACGGCCATGGGCATGGCTAGCATGGCCTGAGCGAAGTCGAAGGTGCCTCCGTCGGCGAGCGGCATCAGCAGCCGCAGGATCTGCGCGCGTATTACCTCCTCGCTGCGTTGCACAGCCCTGAGCGTCAGTGCCCGCTGCAGCGAGAGACGCATGACGCTGTGCCGGGGCGGATCGGTAACAGCGAGCTGGCTGCCGCCGGCCGGGTCGTCGGTACCGAGCAGATCGATCATCGTGCCACGTTCGGAGGTGAAGCGCCGGTGGTCGCGCAGCACCATGTCGGAGTCCGCGTAGCGGGTCACCGACCAAAAGCCCTGGGAGTCGCTAACAGGATGCCAGCTCACTGGAGCGTGATGGCGAAGCTGGCGCCACAACGCGTGCGGATCCCCGTGACTGTGCAGCATCGGGTCGACGAGATCTGGCGCCTCGTGCGGTACCGGACAGCCGCCGGACTGGGCCGTCTTGAGGTCGGTCATGGCTGGAGCGCCTCCGGAGTCGCTGGGGAAAGTGACAGAGCAGAAAGCTGATGTGCCAGTTCGGCGACGGTCGGCTGCAGGTAGAGCATCCGGGCCTTCATGTTCACGCCGAGGCGTGCGCGCATGCTCTCGATCAGGTCGACGGCCAGCAGCGAGTGTCCCCCCAAGTCGAAAAAATCGTCCTCGATTCCGATTGGTTCGATGCCGAGCACCGAACCCCAGATATCGGCGATCGCGACCTCCAGCGAGGTTCTCGCTGGGACGAACTCGTTCCACACGTTGCGAGGAATCCGCTGGGCGGTCGGCAACGCGCCGCGGTCTACCTTGCCGTTGCGATTGAGCGGCAGGTCACGCCGGACAACGATCGCCCACGGAACCATGTAGCCGGGCAGCGCGCGAGCTAGCGTCTCGCGCAACTGCACGCTGATGTCGCCGGGATCATCGGTGGGCGTTTGGAGGGTCACGTAGGCGAGCAGCCGTTTGCCCGCGCTGCCATCCGATTGGGGCAGCACCACAGCTTGCCGGACACGAGGATCCCGAACCAGTTCCGCCTCCACAGCACCGGGTTCGACACGGTATCCCTGGATCTTGACCTGCTGGTCGATCCGGCCGAGAAATTCCAGCTCTCCGCTTGGCCGCCAGCGCGCCAGGTCGCCGGTGCGGTACATACGTCCGCCGTGCCCCGGGTACGGGCAGGGCACAAAGCGTTCCGCTGTCGCGCCGGGCTGGTTGCGGTAACCATGCGCCAGACCCAGGCCCGTGGCATACAGTTCCCCGCGCACCCCGGCGGGAACGGGGCGCAGGTCAGGGTCTAGTACGAGCGCGCCCGTGCCGCTGATCGCCGTTCCGATTGGAACCGGGGCCCAGGAGGGGGGCGGCTCGGAACTAGTCCAGCAGGTGGTGAACGTGGTGTTCTCCGTGGGACCGTACCCGTTGGTAAAGATCAGCTGAGGGTGGGCTGTCATCAAGGCATGGACACGTTCTGGAGCCAGTACGTCACCACCGGCGATGACGTGTCGTACGCTGGAGAACGCGTCCAGATGCTCGGCGACCATCTGATGAAACAGGCCAGCCGTCAGCCAGAGCACGCTGATCCGCTGGTCCCTGATGGTTGCCGCCAGCTGGCTGGTATCGATCGGGCCCGCGGGAAAAAGAACGAGTTCGGCACCGTGAGCCAGGGGGGCCCAGATTTCTAGTATCGACGCGTCAAAGGATGCGGGGGCGAGCTGGAGGAAGACGTCCTCGGCTTGTATCGTCAGCCAGTCCGGCTGATGGACTAGGCGCACTACCGCTTGGTGGGGTACAGCGACGCCCTTGGGTTCGCCGGTCGAGCCGGACGTGTACGAGATGTAGGCGAGCTGTTCCTCCGGAAGATCCTGAGCCGCGGCGGGTTCGGACTCCTGCGCGAACTGGCCGCCCGCTGCTGACCCGCTCGAAATGGGCTGCGGTACATACGCCCGGACCTCCTCGGGCAAGCGTTCGCGCAACGACGGCTCGGTAATCACGAGAACGGCTCCGGCGTCTTCCGTCAGGCGCGACAGTCGGCTGGGGTGATCATCTGGGTCGAGGGCGAGATACGCGGCGCCCGCCCGCAGCACCGCGAGCAGGGTTAC
>OBLW0100002690.1_pt1 | contig 14256 bp, 9 predicted proteins | sample 1520161 | NCBI WGS metagenome assembly OBLW01 (sample SAMEA3539309, study PRJEB22396) | soil metagenome | biome: tundra; feature: field; material: soil | place: USA | collected 2010-05 | depth 0.15 m
CCTGCGCCGCCAGGACATTCTGCAAATGGCTCAACTCCTGGACGCCATTCGTCAGCAGCTCTTTCGCTTCTGCCTTGAACTCCGAATCCAGTCCGTGCGTGTCCCCCGGACCGTGATCCTTCAGACGAAAATGTTTTCCATTCTCGACGCGATACCGCTTCAGCATCTTCTCAATTTTCATATTGAGATTTTCTCTCGCTCGCCGGGAAAAGGGAATAGCGGGCAAGTGGGGACGCCGAGACCGGATAAGCAGTCTGCGCGGACAGGAGTGTCCGCGCTACATCATTATTGCTTTGTGTAAATGGAGCTATCCGGAGTCGGCTCGTCGTACTCGCGACCATACTTATTCTTGTGCGCCATGCGCTGGCCGTTTGCTTCCGGCACACGAATCACGCCCAGCGACGTCGCATTCTCTGCAATGGTGATCTCTCGCGTCAACGGCTTCTCATTCTCCGGACCCATCCCCTCGCTCCAGATGTGCAACATGTAGCGCCCATATGGCACATCTGCAATGCTCACTTGCCCGTCGGCATTGGCGATCGCATACAGAGGCGTTCCCATGGTGATCACCACCCCGCTCATCTCGGGATGAATGTTGCAGAAGATGTAGCTGATCCCCGGACGGTCAAAGCGCACCACGCGCGTCGTCCCCGCCTCGTAGAGCCCCAGGTCGAACCGCTTTCCTTCAAAGAGCGAAAATACGTTGTGAAAGAAGGGGTCGCGATTCGGGAACTCCACCATCGACCCCGCCGGCACCACCAGCAGGTGTGGCTCGAAACTCTTGTTCTTCTGCACCAGCCGAGGATTCGTCCCCTGGCCCGGCGTCGGCGGAGTCAATTCCACACCACCTCCCGCAACCGCCGTGAGCCACACTACGGTAGCTGGAATCGCCGGGGGCCGCGCCTTTGACACAGCATTCTTTTTCTCGTCCGACTTTGCTCCCCGAATGACTTCAACGCGCCCGCGCACCGTCGTCTGCGCGTGCAGTATCCGTGGGCACACTCCTGCCGCACACAGCCACAGCATCAGCGCCCACGTCAAACATTTTCTCTGCTTCATCGCTCCGGTCTGGTACCGTCCGCTCATCGCAAGGACAATTCTCACCTGGATAGACGGGCACGCTCGCCCGTCCACCCTTAGAACAAAACTCCCATCATCAAGTTCAGATGCCCGGCGTTGTTCGCCCCATTTGAAATCGTATCGGTCGAAATCCTCCGGTACTCCGCCGAAAATAGCAGGTCCGACCGCGGACGATAAATCACGTTCGCAAAGCCCGCACGATTCCGCGACAACTTCGGATCTCCATACGAGTAGGGATTCGGAAAATACTCCAGGTCCTTCGCGTAGGGATTATCCATCCCAAACGCCGAGTTGAATTCCAGCTTTGGCCTCGGGCGATATTTGAACTGCGCCCACCCCCCTACTGTATTCAGGCCAGTCAGTTCCGTATACGGAACTCCCGTACTGTTGCCGCTAAACAGCACGCTCTGCCCAAGGCCGCCATATAGCCCTCCCAGCCCACGCCCGCGATAAAATTTGCCGCTCACAGAAAACTTTGACCCGAGCGGCAAGTCCAGATCGCTCATCGCCGCCCATGCATCCACCGTTCTGGCAAATCCATAATCCTGCCGGCTGTAGAATCCTCCTACTCCCACCCGCAATGGTCGTCCAAGAAAATCATGCGTCCATGCGACACGCGTCCCATAGGCAGGTTGCCGCGATGATTCTCCCGGCCCCGGCTGACGGTACGAACTCGAGAGCGGCACTTCCCCGCTCACTGGATCCAGAATTCCTCCCTGGAATAACAAGCTCGCTGCATCCCCCAAGACTACTCTGTGTTCCACACGGATCTGCGGTACCCAACTCCACAGGTTTCCCGCATAGGAGAGCGCCGGCATCGCCAGTGTCGCAAACGACGTCGGTGAACTTGGCGAAAAAAAAAGCCCATCCTGCCCCACGACCACTGACGTGTTCTCCCAATCCATCCGCATCGTTGCCGTGCGCAGCCGCATCAGTCCAGAACTGATCCCGTTCGGGACCGGCGGAAAACCGCCTCCCAGATCCAACTGCAGATCGGCTCTCGTCTTCGCGCCCGCCATGCGCGGCCCAAAGACTTCAAACCCAATTTCGGACTGACGAAGTGTCGCCCCGAAAGCCCCGCCCGAATAGCCCGCAGGCCGGGCATACGCAAGCGTCGGAAGATCGATGTTGTCTACCGTCCCCTGATTGCTGAAGAGATTCATCAGCACGATGCCCGAAATCCGCATCCGGTACTTGGAGGCACTTTCCACCTTCGTCTGATACTGATCGTCCACCTTGCCGCTCAAGAGGTCATATTGCTCTTCCAGGCTCGCCGCATGTCCCGCCTTTTTCTGTTCCTCCCGATCGTTGTCCTGCAAATTTCCTGTCGGTGTCGTTGCAGTGGTGGTTTGTGTTCGGGCGACCGCGTCCATCATCACGGCTTTTCGCTCGGCGCCCCCCGTACGCAGCTCGTCGATCTCTCGCTGCAGCTCGCGGGTTTCCGCCCGCGCCTGCTGCGAATCCCGGCGCATCTCCGCAACTGTCTGTTGCAACTGCCGCACCTGCTCGCTCAATGCCCGTACCGCGTCGTTGAGGGAAGGCGCAGGAGGGACTTCCCTCCGAGTTGCCGTCTCCTGTGCCAGGCTGAGCGCACTCCACAAAAGCGCGGGCACTAGCACCAGCCACGTAGCAGCGGCCGCCCTTGGCCGTCCGGTTTGCGCAGGGACAGCCGCTCCCAGTTGTGCAGTCGAGCGGATCTCGGCATCGCTCACCCACCGCAAGAAATCGAACCAGCGTTTCTTGGTCATGTCTCCCCCCGCCACAAAACAATCTTTCTCAATTGCAAGGATTCCCTACAGAACGTACGCCTCTAGTTTGCATGTTTGGCCGCCAGCACATTTTCCGGCGCTGGACTTAAAGGCACACTAATGCGAAACGTCGTTCCCGAACTCGACGTCTGCTCCACCACCACATCTCCACCGTGATCCTGCAAGATTTTCTGAACCACGGTCAGTCCCATCCCCGTCCCGTTTTCCTTCCCGTGACTCACAAACGGATCGAATACCTTCTCGCGCACCGACTCCGCGATTCCCGAACCATTGTCCTCAATTCGTATCTCCAACTTCTCGCCCACCCGCCGTAGTCCGATCTCAATCTTTCCCGATTCCGGCGCCACCGCCTCGCACGCGTTCAGCAGCAGATTCAGCAAGGCGCGCTCCAGCTTCTTGAAGTCGAACCATCCCTCCGTCAGTCCCTCGCTCGTGATCCGGATCCGTAAGCGCTGAAACTCCGGGTGCGCCTTCACACCTTGCACCGCGCGATCCACCGCCGAGCGCACGTCGCCATAAGAAGGCCGCAAGGACTCGCGCGTCCGCGAAAATTCCAGCAACGAATCGATCAAGTCCGTCATCTGGTCCACCGCAACCCGGATCTCCGCATACAGATCTTCCCGTTCCGCCGCCGTCAGCTTGCTCTCGCAAAGAAACTCCGCGTTCGCCATCATGGCTGCCAGCGAGTGCCGCAGGTCGTGGGAGATCGAACTCGCCATCCGTCCGATCGTCGCCAGCCGTTCCGCATCCAACAATTCGCGCTGTGTCCGCTGCAGGCTCGTTCGCATCCGGTCGAACGTTCTGGTTACCTCCGCCACTTCGTCTCCGCCCCGGGCCTCCAGCGGATACGCATAATCCCCCAGCTCGAGCGCGCGCACGCCCGCCACCAGGTTCTCCAGCGGCCGCGTGAAGGCTTGTGAGATCAGAAAAACCAGCAGGCTCCCCCCCACTACTGCCGTCAGACCGAGCGCCAGCAGCAGTTCGTTCAGACTTCTCAGGAATGCCGTCGCCTGGTCGAACGATTTCAGCACCCACAGATTCAGCGCCGGCGCACCCGGAGAACGCAGACTGAGCGAAGTCGCCAGAAACGTTTCCTCGCCGAGCCGGATCTGGTCCGGATCGAGGCTGCCTTCCGCCGCGTTCCGCGCCACGTGCAGGAACTCCGCCTCCTGCGACGGCTTCAGCGTGCTCCGGACAATCGCGTCCCCATAGCGAAAGGCCACTTCGCTCGCCGAAATCCCGCTCAATTCGCGCGCAAACCGGTCGTCGATCTCGTACCCCAGCACCAGGTACCCGAGCACGCGGTGATCGGCCACCGCACCAAAATAGATGTCTTGCAGGAAAACTTCGTAAAGATGTCCCTCGACGTACCACCAGTGCCGCGTCTCCTCATGGGACACGATTCGCGAGAAAAATTCCTGGCCCTGGCGGATTGTGATCTCCTGTGGCGTCGCCTGCAGCGCCACCACTTTTGCCGACCCGTCGGCCAGTATGAGCAGATCGCTTCCCGCCAGATGCCACAGGTCTCGCGATGCATCCTGAATCGTGGCCGAGTCGCGCGTCGTCATCATCGCGCGCACCGTCGGCAGGTCGGCTAGCAGCGCCACCGACCGCTCCAACGTCCATTCTCGTTGTGTTTGGAAATTACGAAATGCGGAAACAGAATTCTGCAGGTCCCGCTCGATGCCTACCCGCGCCTGCTGTTGCACCGTATGCTCGACCGCCAGCAACGTCGCGAATGTCAGCGTCGCCGACACCGCCACCATGGAAAGCAAAAACTTAGTCCGTAGCCGAATTCCGTTCATGAGAAAAAAGCCACGAGCTTCGAGCCGCGAGGTGCGAGCAAGCATAGGATCGCGTTGTTCGTAGCTCGCTTTCGAAACCTGAGCATCCCCCTACAGCGCAAACTTATATCTATAAGCCTCACCCGATAAGCTTTTTGCCCCGCTCGAGGCTCGAAGCTCGTGGCTCGAAGCTAGCCTTACGGCACAAACTTATATCCCGCGCTATGCACGGTCCGAAAATGCATCGGATTCGTGCTGTCTTTCTCCAGCTTTTGCCGTAACCGCAATATATGGTTATCCACCGTCCGCGTGCTCGGATAATTCTTGTAACCCCACACCTGGTTCAGCAATTCCTCCCGCGACAGCACCCGCTCCGCATTGTGGATCATGAACTTCAGCACCTTGAATTCCTGCGACGTCATCGGCACCAGTTGACCGTCGCGCCACAATTCCATCCTCGTGAAGTTCACCTTCACGTCGCCAAAGCTGAACGTGTCCGCCAGGGGGGCCTGCGTGGCGCGGCGCCGGATCGCCGTTCGCACGCGCGCCAGCAGTTCCCGCGGACTGAAAGGCTTGGTCACATAGTCATGCGCGCCCAGTTCCAGCAGCAGCACTTTGTCCATCACTTCCGTGCGCGCGCTCAGAATGATGATCGGCAGCGACGGGGCAACCTGGTTGATCTCCCGGCAAATATCCTGCCCCGGCACGCCCGGCAGGCTCAGGTCCAGCACCAGCACCGACGGAGGCGCTGCCCGGAACATCTCCAGACCCTCCGCCCCGTTCCCCGCTACTTCCACCGCGAAGCCTTCCCCCTCAAACAACCGGCGCAGCGCTTTTTGGACGGCCCGGTCGTCCTCAATCACCAGTATTTTTTCTCCAGTACCCGGTGCGGCTTCCATCGTTGATCCTGACACTGAATTCTTCAGCATAGACGTCCCCACTCCATGCCTGAAACAGGCATGTATCATACCGCTAAACTCTAGCGTGGAATCAGCTTAATGACACATTTCGGAATAGAAAGTGACAGGAATTTGACAATCTGTTTACAAACGGCCGCGACGAGCACAAGCGAAGAAACTTCGTGCATAATGGTGACGCGACAGTCTTCCAGACCAAGTCCTATGAACCAATGTGCAGTCGGGTCTATGACATGACATTCCGCCTATCACCGTCGTCTGTGCTGATCGCGCTCGCCCTGACCGTTCTTCTCGCCGCATGCGGTAATCAGAACTCCACGATGCCGCCAATCGTCGTCACCTTCACTCCCGGTTTCACTCCACCACCCACCATGGTTGCCGGCACCACCGCGGGCATCGCCGCCACCATCACCAACGGCCCACAGAACAGCAACACCGTTGGCTGGACTGTTACCTGCGGCAGCGAGCCCCTATGCGGATCATTCGATCCACCCTCAACACCAAGCACCATCCCCACTACCTACACCGCTCCAGCCACTATTCCGACCGACAACACCGTAACCGTAACTGCAACCTACGGCGGCGATTCCACAAAGTCCGTCTCCGCCACCATCACCATTAACTAGGTCTCAGGTGTCAGGTCTTAAGGCACAATGGCCTGGAACCTCTCAGCCAAGCTGAACGCCCGCAATTGCCGATGCCGGGTTTTCCAGAAGTCGTGCAAGTTTTCCTGAGACCTGACACCCCACACCTGAGACCTGCCAACTGAGGCCTGACACCTGCTATCATAGAGACAGTTCTTTGCTGGCTGATCCCACCAGTGGGGGCGTCCCGGATTCGACGGAGATGCTTGCGGCCAGGAGGCATGCCGGGGTGCACACACCCGTAATCGCGTGCAAAATGATAATTGCCAATCAACAGATGGCATACGCAGCCTAATTAGTTAGGTTGCCGCTCTCCGCAGCTTTGCCTTCGGGCTGCGAGCGAGCGTCACACAGAGGGCTGCTCTTCCCGGCTACGTCTGGGCTGGGAGGCTAAGATCTCAGGCTAGCGTCTGCGGTTTCTTGTCCGTTCTGAGCCGACGACGCGAACGTCTTGGGGTAATGCCCAAGGCATGAACGTGAATAAGCATGTAGTCTCCTTGCCAGTAACATTTTCGGACGCGGGTTCAACTCCCGCCGCCTCCACCATTATCTTTAGTTCACCTAAATCCGTGTCCCTCGGCACGGTTTTGCGCCGAGTCTCGGCACCCACCCTTGGCTCCTTCAAGTGGGAATAGCGAGCTTTGGCGGAAGCCATTGCGTCAAGACTACGCTTCGAACCGCATCAGTCTGAACCGCTTCGGCTTCCTACAAGCATCCAAACCGGGCTTTTCTCCACATGACGCAAATCACAGCCAGACCCGTCGGGCATCACATCGTTTCGGCCGGTTCTGGGAAAGAATGCTTGTTGGAAACGTTCCAAGACCCATAGGACAGTAGCTGTGTGGAAGGAAAGCCCGCTCACCAGAAGGGCTCGTTGCGAGTTCGCGTAAACCGAGTTCAGCTAAACCAGGAGTGCGGGAAGCATTGCTTGACAGCCGCTCCAGACCCCGGTGTAGGGGATTCTGCACGGCAATGAAGCCCAATTTATCTTGCGTCAACGAAAATGGAGGAGACATTATGGCGGTCACAAAGCAGCAAGCGCTCGACTATCATTCCAGCGGGCGTCCAGGAAAGATCGAGATTTCTCCCACGAAACCCTGCCGTACGCAGCGCGATTTGAGCATGGCTTACACCCCAGGCGTAGCCCAACCCTGCCTGGAGATCCACAACAACCCGCAGGATGCTTTCAAGTACACCGGTCGCGCGAACTTAGTCGCAGTGGTCACCAACGGCACTGCCGTACTTGGCCTGGGAGATATCGGCGCGCTGGCTGGAAAGCCCGTCATGGAAGGCAAGGCTGTGTTGTTCAAACGCTTTGCCGACGTCGACGTGTTCGATCTTGAAATTAACAGCCACGATCCCGACGAAGTGATCAAGGTCTGCCAGTTGCTGGAGCCCACATTTGGCGGCATCAACCTGGAAGATATCAAGGCGCCGGAATGCTTCTACATTGAAGAGACTTTGAAGAAAACGATGAACATTCCCGTGTTCCACGATGACCAGCACGGCACAGCCATCATCACGGGCGCGGCGCTGCTCAATGCGTTGGAGTTAGTGGAAAAGGACATCTCCAAGATCAAAGTGGTGTTCAACGGCGCGGGCGCTTCGGCAATTGCTTCGGCCGAGCATTACGTCCGGTTGGGCGTGAAGCGCGAGAACATCTTTATGGTCGACACCAAAGGCGTGGTCTACGACGGCCGCACCGAAGGAATGAATCCGTACAAGCAGCGGTTTGCACAAAAGACCAAGTTCCGGACGCTGGCCGAAGTGACGGAAGGCGCGGATATGCTGGTCGGCCTGTCGGTAAAGGGCGCGTTCACGCCGGCGATGGTGAAATCAATGGCGCCTCGGCCGATCGTGATCGCGATGGCGAATCCAGATCCGGAGATCACCTACGACGAAGCGCGGGCGGTGCGCAAAGACATTCTGATGTGCACGGGCCGCGCGGATTTTCCCAACATGGTGAATAACGTTCTGGGCTTTCCGTTTATTTTCCGGGGAGCGCTGGACGTGCATGCTACGGCCATCAACGATGAGATGAAGCTGGCGGCCACGCGCGCGCTCGCGGCGCTCGCAAAAGAGGATGTGCCGGACTCGGTGTGTCGCGCCTACGGCGTGGAGCGGATGAAATTTGGTCCGGACTACCTGATCCCGAAACCGTTTGACCCGCGCGTGCTGATCTGGGAGGCGTCGGCTGTCGCCGAAGCCGCCATCAGAACCGGGGTCGCGCGCAATCCGATCGCGATGGACGTGTACCGCGCCCAACTCGAACGGCGTCTGGGCAAGGCGCACGAGATCGCACATATTCTGATTCAGAAAGCGCAATCCAAGCCCAAGCAGGTGGTGTTCCCCGAAGGCGAGAATGAGAAGATTCTGCGCACGGCGCACAACCTGGTTGAGGAAAAAATCGCGCACCCAATCCTGCTCGGGAACGAAAGCGTGATCCGCGACCGTGCCAAAGAGCTTGGCTTGGATTTGAAAGAAACGAAGATCGTCGATCCGTTGACATCTTCGTTGCGCGAGCGCTACATCGAGGAACTGTTCCGTATTCGTCAGCGCCGGGGCGTTACGCTGACGGAAGCGCGGGTAATCATCAAGGATCCGAACGTGTTTGGCTCACTGATGGTGCGTATGGGCGAGGCCGATGCCCTGGTCTCGGGCGTCAGCCAGCATTTCCCCGACACGATCCGGCCGGCGCTGCAGATCATCGGTACGCGGGAAGGATTGCGCAAGGTTTCGGGCTGCTACCTGATGATCACGCGGCCGGGAAATCTCTACCTGCTTGCCGATCCCACCGTGAACATCGATCCCACGGCGGAGGATCTGGTCGAGATCGCATTGTGCGCGGCCCAAACCGCGAGGCGCTTCGACCTGACGCCGCAGATTGCGATGCTATCGTTCTCCACTTTCGGGAGCACGCGGCATCCGCAGTGTGAGAAGGTGCGCAAGGCGGTCGAACTGCTGCACAAGGCCGACCCAACGTTGATTGTCGACGGCGAGGTAATGGCCGACATCGCTGTTTCACCCGAGTTGATCGAGAAAAACTATCCGTTCAGTTCACTGAAGGGCGGCGCGAACGTTTTGATCTTCCCCGATCTGGGGTCGGCGAACATCGCGTACAAGCTGCTCTCCAAGCTGGGCGGCGGGGAGACTCTGGGCCCCATCCTGATGGGCATGAGCAAGCCAGTTCACGTGGTTTCACGCGACACCGAAGTCGAGGAGATCGTCAACGTGTGCGCGCTGGCCGTAGTGGACGCTCAGGAGAATGAAGTGCTTCCCTGGGCGCACGCCGACCGCAAACCCCTGGAGACGGTAGGCGACTAGTAGACATGTCGCAGATGTTCTTGAAGGGCACGGCTTCGGCCGTGCCCTTTGTTTGGTGTGCCGGGCATGTTCAACAGCTTGAAGTGCTCACGGTCAAAAGGAAATCGATGATAATAATGAAATGCGGGGCAGGGATCGGCGCGCAGTCCTGTTCGCCAAAACAAACTTGACCGAGGGTCTTTTTCACATGACGGACGTCTCTCAGCCTAGCTCACCTGACATCCCCCCAATCAGCCAACAGGTCCACGAACACTACGCTGCTTTCAAGGCGAAAGGTCTCAAGCTCAATCTGACGCGAGGCAAACCGTCCTCGGCTCAGCTCGACTTAAGCGCCGAGCTGCTGTCGCTTCCTGGTTCGGCTGACTACATTGCTGAAGGCGCGACCGATTGCCGCAACTATGGCGGGCTTCAGGGGCTAGTCGAAGCGCGCAGATTGTTCTCCGGCATCATGGGGGCTCAGCCGGAACAGGTGTTCATCGCCAATAACTCCAGTCTCTCCTCGATGCATGACATGGTGGTTTACTCGCTATTAAATGGAACCTGCGATAGCGCCGCGCCCTGGTCCAAGGCGGGAGAGATTGCGTTTTTGTGTCCCGTTCCTGGCTATGACCGACATTTCAGAATCTGCGACGACTATGGCATCCGGATGGTGCCTGTGGCGCTCAAGCAAGATGGCCCGGACATGGATCAGGTCGAACAACTGGTGGCACAGGATGCATCCATCAGGGCTATGTGGTGCGTTCCCAAATACAGCAATCCAACGGGCACAGTTTATTCGGACGCAGTGATCGAGCGCCTGGCGGCGATGAAGACCGCGGCCCCAGACTTTCGTATCTATTGGGACAACGCCTACGTCGTGCATCACCTGACCCCCGAGCGCGTCGAGATCGCCAACATCATCGACTTGTGTGCGCGCCACGGACACCCGAACCGTCCATTCGTCTTCGCCTCAACCTCCAAGATGACGCTGGCCGGAGCAGGATTGGCCTTGTTTGCTTCCTCGAAGGACAACGGAAAGTGGCTTCTCGCAAGATTAACGCCGCGCACGATTGGTCCCGACAAGATCAACCAGTTGCGTCACGTCCGCTTTCTGAAGAACGAGGAAGGAATTCTGGAGTTGATGGAGAGGCACAGATCTTTGATCGCGCCTAAATTCCAGGCGGTGCTCGATATCTTCGACGAGAAGCTCGCTAACGTGCCCAACGTTGCCTGGACCCGGCCCAAGGGCGGTTACTTCATTGGCCTTAATGTACCCAAAGGCTGCGCCCGGCGGGTGGTCGCTCTCGCTCAAGACGTAGGGATTGAACTTACGCCCGCGGGAGCGACTCATCCTTACGGGAAGGATCCTGACGATCGCACGATTCGTATTGCCCCCACGTTTCCTGAATTGTCCGAAGTCGCGCAGGCCGCGGAAGGAGTGGCTTTGTGCATTATGGTTGCCATCGCCGAGAAATTCTCCACGCAATTGCCTGCGTGCGCTTCGAGCAGCCTGACGTCAGCGAGACCCCTACGCCAGGAGTCGTGAGCTCGTAGATTCCTTCACCGCCGCATCCGCACTCATTGCATAAAAAAGCAATAAAAAATGAGAACGGAATATTCTCATACTTAGGAACGCCGCCTCACCGGCGGTAAAAGCCGTTCGGGGACTTCCGCAATACTGTCCACCAACTGCGTATTTCGAGAAAAGCTGCATCTGGGAAACGGTGCTTCCCGTCTCCGATTCGAGTCACTGCGTTCTTTTCATCTCCCAACAATTCATGCCCGCGCTGAATGATGTCGCCGAGCGGCAGGAGGTCACGCAGAACCGTGACACTTGTCACTGAATCCTTTTTTCGGAAGGATTGAAATGAGTCTGTCCGAGGTCAGTCATCAGACCATTGGCCATCATGAGCGCCAGCACACCAGCGAAGTTCGAATTAGAAGCGATCCCGAGAAACCGCGTGTATACCGAGGTCGCCAAGCAACTGCAAGCCCGCATCGTCGACAAACTCAACCCAGGCGACATGCTTCCTCCTGAGCGTGAGCTCGTGAAAACGTTCGGTGTCAGTCGCAGCTCCATCCGCGATGCCATTCGCAGCCTGGAAGCGGTGGGTTTGTTGGAGCCGCGCCAGGGAGTTGGCACCGTCGTTCGCGAGCTTTCAGCGGACGCAGTCGTGAACCCGGTGGCCAGTGTTCTTCTGCAAAAGCGAAAAGCTATCGACGACCTTCTGGATGTCCGCAACATCATCGAACCAGCCTTGGCCCGCCGGGCCGCCCTTCATGCGTCGCGCAAGCACATCGCGGAACTGCAGGCGATTTTGAGTCGGCAAGAGGAAAAGGTTCGCCGGGACGAACTCACGACCGAAGAAGATTCCAGTTTCCATTACACGATCGCGGTGGCTGCTGACAACAGCGTGATGCTGAAACTGGTGCATGTGTTAATGGATTTATTGCATGAAACTCGGGAACGCTCGTTGCAGGTGGGAGGACGTCAGCAGAAGTCGCTTGCGGGCCACCGCCGAATTCTTGCGGCTCTCAAAAAGGGCAATGCCGACGACGCCGAGACGGCCATGCGCCGGCATTTATCGGAGATCACAAAGATTGTCTTGAACAAGTTGTAAGGAAGGAAATGGAGGTTGCCAGATGGGCCGACTTTTGGCGGTTGAAGTTATTTACCGAGGGGTTTTTCAAAAGACCCTGGCCAAGAACATAACGCGTGACATTGTTCTGGCTGCGCACAATGAAGGCAAACTGGGTATTTCTTTTGGCCGTTACGGAGATGCCCCGGAACGCAACGGGATTCCCGCGAAGAGTTTCGCGATCGTGGCTGACGACGAGCTGACCCTCGAAGCCGGCATGGCGCAATATGAGCCCAAGCAGGTGGATCTGACGGTGGTGCTCGATGACACGCTCTGCAAGGGCGCGGAGTCATGGGCCTGGTACGGCCTGCAGCCCGTCCATAAAGCTCTGAAACCGGGACACACTCTCATCGTAGTTTCGCTGGAGGATGCACCGGCTCTGCTCAAGAATATTCATCGCCGGAACGAGCCTTACAAACTGGCCATCCTCAAAGGCATTGCCAGTTTCTCCGGCATGTGGGTATTCAAGGATGACCACACTGACGTCCGCGTCCTGGGCGCCATCGCCAAGGCACTGCCGGAACTGTTCAGCTTTAAGGCGGTGGAGCAATTCATCAACGAAAAGCTGAAGAACTCGCTGAAAGTGACTTCCGCTCGCACCACCTTCGACCGTTTCACCACCGTCGATGTGACAGCGGGACAGGGCAATCCCGAAGAGTTGTTCAAGTTCGAACTGCCCGGGTGGAAGGACATGCGGGGCGGCGTCTCCATCAAAGGTCAGACGCAGGGCGGCCCTTATGCCGATCCTGTGACCGGACAAGTCGGCGGCTTCCGGCCTGTTCGCAACGAGCTGTTCAAGAAGTACTCGACGCGCAGCATGCGGCCGGTGGTGAACTTCTCCACCTGCACCAAGTGCACGCTGTGCGGGCTCAACTGCCCGGATGCGTCTTTCGACGTGACGCCGGAGGGAACCTATGACGCCAATCTCGAGTCGTGCTGCGGCTGCGGCATTTGCGCAGAAGTTTGCCCGGTGAAGGACTGCGTCACGATGGTGAACGAATCCGAATTCCACGACAACCACAGCCAGTGGGCGGCGTTCCGGAAGGACAAAGATGCCTATTTGAAGTGGTTGGAAACCACGATTGAGAAGGCTGAGCCGATCGAGAAGCGGTCCCATGGATTCCGTTATCGCGGTCAGTATCAAGAACAGGTCCCTGAGGCCCTGGAAATCGCTAAGAAAGGCTAATGGGCCGGCGGCAAGCCCGAAGACAAGGAGATTAAGATGGCGACAATAACACTACCGGTTGAGGAAAAAAAGAAAATTCAAGAACAGGAAGCCCTGATCACCGGCGCCGAGGCCATTGCGATTGCCTGCAAGCTGGCCAACGTGGACGTGGTCACAGCTTACCCGATCCGGCCTTACGACACAGTCATGCAGTACATCAGCCAGTTGGTAGCGGATGGCGAAATGGACTGCGAATATATCGTGGCGGAAGGCGAGCATTCACAATTTGAAATCGTGAAACACGCGTCGGTTTGCGGTGCCCGCGTGTTCTGCGGTTCGAGCGGCGTGGGCTGGATGTACGCCATGGAAGCGCTGACCGTAAGTCCAGCTCTGCGCGTCCCCATGGTTGCCATGGTGGGCAACCGGGCGCTCGACGATCCCGGCGCGTTCGGCGTGGAACACAACGACGCACTCGCAGTCCGCGACCTGGGCTGGATGTTGACCTGGGTCGATAGCGCGCAGGAAGCACTCGACACGGCCCTGATTGCCTATCGTGTGGCGGAAGACCGCCGCATTTTCGTGCCCCTGGCCATCAGTTGCGACGGTGCGTTCCTCACTCACTCGCAAGCCCTAGTCAAGATCCCGGCGGCGGAGCAGGTCAAAAAGTTCCTGCCTCCATACAACCGCGGCGATCTGCTGCTCCACCCCGACAACGTCATTTCGGTGGCCCCGCAGGTCAACGAAGACTGGGTGATGGAGATTCGACGCCAGAACTACAAAGTCACCGAGATTGCGTGCGATGTGATTCGCGAAGTCTATGCCGACTTCGAGAAAACGTTCGGACGCAAGTACGGCAACCCGTTCTTCGAAGAATATATGACCGAAGACGCCGAAGTCGTGCTGCTGGGCATGGGAACGATGTCTACCCCAGTCAAAGTGGCAATCCGCAAACTGC
>OBLW0100002691.1_pt1 | contig 14255 bp, 13 predicted proteins | sample 1520161 | NCBI WGS metagenome assembly OBLW01 (sample SAMEA3539309, study PRJEB22396) | soil metagenome | biome: tundra; feature: field; material: soil | place: USA | collected 2010-05 | depth 0.15 m
CGCTACTATTACCAGAGCATCATCCCGATCAAGGATTCGATCATCCTGTCGCGCGGCCTCGACCCGTCCTTTCGCCGCGCCTGGCGCAAGCGCGTCGTCGATCACGACGGAGACGCGAATAGCGATGGCGGAATCAAACGCTGGCTGAAACTCGCCGAAGCGACCGGGCTGAGCGCCGACCAGGTTCGCGCCGGAACTGGGATTCTTCCGGCGACGCGCTTTGCGGTCAATGAATACCTCAACATCGTGCGCAGCCGCACGTTGCTGGAGGCGGTGGCTTCTTCGCTGACCGAGTTGTTCTCCCGCGACCTGATCACCTTGCGCATGGAGAAGCTTCGTCAGTATTATCCGTGGCTCTCGGATGGGCTGGATTATTTCGAGGCGCGGCTCACGCAGGCTCCCGAAGACGCGAAGTTCGCCATCGACTACGTCTACCAGAATGCGAAAACGCGCGTCGAACAGGAACTTGCGATTCAGGCCCTGCGCGATAAGTGCGACATACTCTGGGCGCAGCTCGACGCGCTTTATTTTGCCTACGTGCAGCCGGGTTGGCCTCCGCCGGGCGCATTTTTGATAAAAGAAGCGGGAGCCTGACGCGTGGCTCTTCCTGCAGATGAAAGTCAGCCGCGGCTCGCCGCTGGATGCCGCTGGGGCGGGACGGAAGAGGATCGCGTAATCCTCTTCCCCGAAGGCGCAATCAAGCTACAGGGCCCGGGTCGTCAAATACTGGAGCATTGCGACGGCCAGCGCACTTTCGGCGAGATCATCGCGGAGTTGCAGAAACAGTTCATCCTCGCGGATCCCGCCAAGATTCGCGCCGACATTAGTCTGTTTCTGGAGCAGTTGCAGCGCAAGCGCATCGTTGATTATTAGAAAGCTATTTCACAATGACTATGGGAAGGGCACGACCTTAGAGGCAGCAAATAAAGAGTCGCTTCGTATAAAGCCGGTTCGTATCAGGATATCGCTTTAGCGATATCGCACGTTCTTGTAGAATCAATGCCCCTTCAGGGGCTGAGGGCTTCTAAGAACACTCATGCTTTCCAATCCTCTCGCCCTCATCGCCGAAGTTACGCACCGCTGCCCGCTGCATTGCGTCTACTGCTCCAACCCAATGCAGTTGGCCGGGACGAAGTCGGAACTCTCGACCGAAGAGTGGACGAGCGTGCTCCAGCAGTGCGGCAAACTCGGGATGCTGCACGCCCACTTTACGGGTGGCGAGCCGCTGGCTCGTCCCGACCTGGCGGAGCTGATCTCAGCAGCGCGGGGCGCTGGGCTGTACACCAATCTCATCACCTCCGGCCTCGGTCTCAACGCGGCCAGGTTGCAATTGCTGGTCGACGCTGGACTGGATCACATCCAGATCAGTTTCCAGGATTCGCGCGAAGAAGCCGCCAACTGGATTGCTGGAGCGAAGGCGCATGCGCACAAGATTGAACTGTCGCGCGCGATCCGGCAACACAAAATAGCGTTCACCGTGAACCTGGTCGTCCACCGCCAAAACCTGGACCACCTCGAAGAGATGATCGCGTTCATCGAGGGTCTGAATCCGGAGCGTGTCGAGATCGCCCACGCGCAGTACTACGGATGGGCGCTTGCCAACCGGGCCGCGCTTTTGCCAACCCATGCCCAACTCGATAAAGCGGTTGCGATTGTGTCGGCAGCCGAAAAGCGTCTTGCCGGCCGAATTCGCATCGATTCCGTTGTGCCCGACTACTACGCGAAGTACCCCAAGGCCTGCATGGGAGGATGGGGACGAAGATTGATGCTGATCAATCCAGCCGGCAAGGTTCTCCCCTGCCACGCAGCCGAAGTCCTGCCCGGCTTGTCGTTCGAGAACGTGCGCGAAAAAACGCTGGAATGGATATGGAGGGAATCGCCCTCATTCCGCCGATTCCGTGGCGAAGAGTGGATGCCCGAGCCTTGCCGCAGTTGCGACCGCCGCAGCGAAGATTTCGGAGGCTGCCGCTGCCAGGCATTTCTACTGGCCGGAGACGCGACCGCGACCGATCCGGCATGTTCGCTCGCACCGTCGCACTCTATCGTTGAATCGGTCGTGCGCGAAGTGAATGACGGCGCGGCCATCGCGCCGCCTGCGCCCGCGTCGTCGTTCGTGCAACTGCAGAAGCAGAACATGGATCTGTGGAGTTACCGCACGAATCCCGAATAAAACGACCCACGTTTATGAGTCCCAAGTTTTCCCCTGTGGACTCTGAGTGAACCCCCTGTGCCCCTTTGGTAAAGCCTTTAAACTCGCGTCGAAACCCAAACTTCGTGCCGGATCCAGGTGAAACATACCAGTTCGAAACCAACTCAGAAATTCTCGGTTTTGGTTGTTCTACTTTTATCGTGGAAGATCCGCCGCCAGCCAATGCAAAGGCTCAATCTTTGACCAAGAGTGTCCCCGCCACACCCGCTGGTATAGTTTTATAGATACTGAAGACCTTCCTCATGCGCGAACGCACCGTATCCACCGCCCTCACCATTAATAATGTTCTTCCCTCAAAAATCGACCCAAGTTCTCTGCGCTTTGAATCCAACATGCGCGCGCTCGCCGACCTCGTTGCCCAAGTTCGCAATGAAGAAGAGAAAATTTGCGAAGGTGGAGGCCCAAAGGCGATCGAGCGCCAGCACGCCCATGCGCGCCTCACCGCCCGCGAGCGCATTAACCTGCTCGCCGATCCCAAGTCTTTTTTTGAACTCGGCCTCTTTGCCGCGCACAAGATGTACGAAGAGTGGGGAGGCGCTCCCAGTGCTGGAGTCATCACCGGACTCGCCCGCATTCATACCCGCATGGTGATGCTCATCGTGAACGACGCCACGGTTAAGGCCGGCGCCTTTTTTCCCATGACCGCGAAAAAAGTCATCCGCGCGCAAAATATCGCCATCGAAAATCGTATCCCCACGATCTACCTCGTCGACTCGGCCGGAGTTTTTCTTCCGCTGCAAGAGGATGTCTTCCCCGATACGGACGATTTTGGCCGTGTCTTTCGCAATAACGCGGTCATGTCGGCGATGGGCATCCCGCAGATCGCCGCCATCATGGGCATGTGCGTGGCCGGTGGCGGATATCTCCCCGTGATGTGCGATCACGTTTTGATGACCGACGGTAGCGGCCTTTTCCTGGCTGGTCCCGCTCTGGTGCAAGCCGCCATTGGCCAGAGAGTCTCTGCTGAAGATTTAGGCGGCGCGGCCATGCACTCCGCCATCAGCGGCACCGTCGATTTTCGCGAGCCGAATGACGAAGCCTGCATCGCCCGCATTCGTTCGCTGATCGAAAAGTGGGGATATCGCCGCCAGTCGCTTTGGGATCGCAAGCAACCTGCCGAACCGGCCATGCCCGCCGAAGAAATCTATGGAGCCTACGATGCCTCGCCCGCCCGTCCCTACGACATGAAAGAAATCCTGGCGCGCATCGTGGACGAAAGCCGCTTCGATGAGTACAAGCCCGAGTACGGCAAGACGCTCATCTGCGGCTATGCGCGCATCGGAGGCTTCGCGGTAGGCATCGTTGCGAATCAAAAACTACACGCGCAACAGACCGATCACGAAGGCCACAAGCGTGTCGAGTTCGGCGGCGTAATCTATACCGAGTCGGCCGAGAAAGCGGCCCGCTTTATCATGGATTGCAATCAGAATCTGATCCCGCTCGTGTTCTTTCACGACGTCAATGGCTTCATGGTCGGACGCGACGCCGAGTGGAGCGGCATCATCAAAGCCGGAGCCAAGATGGTGAATGCAGTGTCGAACTCGGTCGTGCCAAAAATTGCCGTGATCGTAGGCGGCTCGTTCGGCGCAGGGCACTATGCCATGTGCGGCAAAGCCTTTGATCCGCGCTTCGTCTTCGCCTGGCCTACGGCGAAATACGCGGTCATGAGCGGAGACGCTGCCGCTGGCACATTGGTCGAAATTAAAGTCAAACAACTGGAGCGCAGCGGGAAAAAACTAAGCGACGAAGAGAAGAAGGAACTTTTCGATTCGACCAAGAAGACTTACGAAGAGCAAACCGATCCCCGCTACGGTGCGGCGCGGCTTTGGATCGACAAGATCATCGATCCCATGGAGACGCGGCAAGCCATTACGCAGGCGCTGGAAGCGGCTTCGCTGAATCCGGAGGTGCCAGAGTTCAAGGTGGGAGTGCTGCAAACATGATTCGAGGAAGTTAATTAAAATTGTCATCCTGAGCGAAGCGAAGGACCTGCTTTCGCCGACACCATCTTTGGTTCGTGTTTAGGAAACGAATGCCGACTGCTAATTCCGTCAAACTTATCGAGTGCCCCCGCGACGCTTGGCAAGGCCTCAAAGGCCAGATCCCCGCTGACCTAAAGGGCACTTATCTCAAAGCCTTGATCTCGGCCGGATTCAAGCACATCGACGCGGTCAGCTTTGTCTCGCCGAACGCGGTCCCGCAGATGGCCGACTCCGAAGAAGTGTTGAAAGAACTCGACCCGCCTGATGATGTAGAAATTATTGGCATCGTGGTCAATGAAAAAGGCGCGCAGCGGGCGATTGCGACCGAGGCCGTGCGCACGCTCGGTTTCCCTTATTCGATCTCTCCCACTTTTCTTCAAAACAATCAGCGCCAGTCGCTGGAAGACGCGATCGAAGAACTGGAAAAGATTGATAAGAAAGCCGACGAAGCCGGACTCGACACGGTGGTTTATATTTCGATGGCCTTCGGCAATCCCTACGGCGACCCGTGGACTGTCGAAGAAGTCGTCGAAGCGATAGCCCTGCTCGAACTGCAGGAGATTCGCATGATCTCGCTCGCCGACACCGTCGGCATAGCTTCGCCCGAAAAAATCCGCGAAGTGGTTTCCGCGGTGATGTCGAAATATGACTACCTTGAAATCGGAGTTCACTTGCACAGTCGTCCGGATGAGGCCGCAGCCAAAATTCTCGCCGCCTATGAAGCGGGATGCCGGCGCTTCGATTCCGCGCTTGGCGGCCTTGGCGGATGCCCTTTCGCGCAGGACGCGCTCGTCGGGAATCTTCCGACGGAAACAGTGATAAAAACTCTGCGCAGCGTTGGTGCGCAGTTTTCGCCGCTGAAATCTTTGGACACGCTACTGAAAGCAACCGCTGAGATCGGCAACCGCTACAAAAGCTCTGTGGCTCATGGCATCGATGGCGAACTCGATCCTCCAACAAATTTGTCATCCTGAGCGAAGCGAAGGACCTGCTTTCGCCGGCGTACGTGAACGGCTCGCGGGACTCGCAAAGACCGGATCAAAACCGCACAAGTGCATTGTGACGCGTCGCACACCGGGCGCACCGCAGATTTGTCATGCAGAGTGCAGCGAGCGCTTGGCATTCTATGCGTCATTTCTACGTTTACATCCTGTCCAGTAAGTCACGAGTGCTTTACACGGGTATCACCGACAACATCCGCCGCCGAACCTGGGAACACAAGAACGACATCAATCCGGGGTTCACCCGCGATTACAAAGTTCATCGTCTCGTTTACTATGAAACCTTCCAGTATGTGAACAACGCCATCGCTCGCGAGAAGTCGATCAAAGGATGGCTACGGCGAAAGAAGATCGCTTTGATCGCAGCCGAAAATCCTACTTGGGAAGATCTGAGTGAGGATTGGTTCGGCGGAAAGTAGGTCCTTCGCTTCGCTCAGGATGACAAGCTTTTAGTGCGGGATGAACGACTGCAGATGAGTTCTCGAACCCCGATTCCAGGTTTACGAATGACCTACAAGACGCTAAGTATCGCCTTCGACTCCGCCATCGCCACCCTCACCCTCAATCGCCCCGACAAGCGCAACGCCATCAGCTACGAACTGATTGACGACCTGATTCGCGCGCTCGACGAGGTAAACCAGTCTTCCGCTCGCATCCTTATTGTTACGGGGGCAGGGAAGGCCTTCTGCTCAGGAATGGATCTGGAGAACCTCAAAACTCTGATCGGCCGAACGCCAGAGCAGAATCTCGAAGACTCGCGAACCATGGTCCAGCTCTTTCGATCCCTTTACGAATTTCCCAAGCCGACGATTGCGGCGGTGAATGGCGCTGCCATCGCCGGCGGCACGGGCCTTGCCCTGCTGTGCGATTTCACACTTGCCGTGCCCGAAGCAAAGTTTGGTTATACCGAGGTGCGAATCGGATTCGTGCCTGCCATCGTCTCAACCTTTCTGCTGCGCCAGGTCGGCGAAAAAATTGCCCGCGACCTGCTGCTTACGGGCCGCATCTTCGATGCCGCCGAAGCTTTGAAAATCGGTTTGATCAATGAAATCGTTCCTCCGGAGAATTTGCTCGAGCGCGCCCGTGGCTTGGCCGCACAACTCGCAGAGAACAGTCCGCTCTCGTTGTTCAATACCAAGCGGCTGTTGACCGAGCACGCGCGGGTGGAACTGGATGAGCAAATCGAGTCTGCGATCCGGGAGAATGCCGGCATCCGTGAGAGTGCCGATTTCCGCGAAGGCATTACCTCCTTCCTCGAAAAGCGAAAGCCAAACTGGACTGGCCGATGAGCGTCGTGAATGAAACGCGCATTCGCGTGCGCTACGCGGAAACTGACCAGATGGGTGTCGTCTATCACGCCAATCATTTCATCTGGTTCGAAGTCGGACGCGTGGAACTCTTGCGCCAGTTCGGCTTCAGCTACAAGGATATGGAGCGGGAAGACGACTGTTGCATCGCAGTCGTCGACGCGCAATGCCGCTACAAGGCTCCCGTGCATTATGATGACGAGGTCATCGTGCGCACTCACTTGAAACATGTTCGGGAAAAAGTGCTTCGCTTCGCCTATGAACTGCGCCATGCAGAAACCGGCAAAGTGCTGGCCGAAGGCGAGACCACGCACGTCGTCGCGAATTTGCAGATGAAATCGCGCGCGCTGCCGGAGAAATATCTGAAAGCATTCCGCGCCGCGGCGAGCAGCCCCTGAAGGGATGTCTCGATCCGCAGGGATTCGGCATCGCGGAAGCGATGCCCTGATACGAAGCATCCCAGAAAACTAATAATCGCGAACTGAGAACTGAGAACCGGGAACTGAGAACTGCCCTTGAACGCCCTCCACATCAACGGAAACGATCTAACTCTCGAAGCTGTGCGGGAGGTGGCCGTCGAAAAGCGGCCGGTGCTGCTCGCTCCCGACGCGCGCGAAGCCGTCAATCGAGCCCGTGCCGTCGTGGACGCGCTGGTTGCCAACAACAAAGTCTCGTATGCCATCACAACCGGCGTCGGCAAATTGAGCGATGTCCACATCGTCGGCGACCAGGTCCGCGAACTGCAGATCAACCTGGTGCGCTCGCACGCGGTGGGCGTCGGCGAACCACTTTCGATTTCCGATACGCGCGCCATGATGCTTCTCCGCGCTAACTCGTTGGCGAAGGGCAATTCAGGAGTGCGTGCGATTACCATCGACACGATTTGCGAGATGCTCAATCGCGGCGTGACCCCGATGGTCCCCTCGCAGGGCAGTGTAGGAGCCAGCGGCGATCTAGCGCCCCTCGCGCATCTCGCATTGGCATTGATTGGCGAAGGCGAATGCTTCGGTCAGGACGAAAGAAGCGCTCGCGTCGCCAGCGCCGAGGCTTTGAATCGCGTCCAGATCAAGCCGCTGGCGCTCGAAGCGAAGGAAGCGGTCTCGCTCATCAACGGCACGCAAGCGATGCTTGCCATCGGCACGCTGATGCTGCTGGCCGCGGAGACGCTGGTCGACACCGCCGATGTGATCGGCGCGATGGCCTGCGACGCGCTCAAGGGAACGAACGTCGCTTTCGATGAGCGCATTCAAAAGGCGCGCCCCCATGCCGGTCAGATCAAAACCGCCGCCAACCTGCGCCGTCTGCTCGAGCACAGTCAGATTCGCGACTCCCATCGCGATTGCGGCCGCGTTCAGGACGCCTATTCGCTGCGCTGCATTCCCCAGGTCCACGGCGCCGTGCGCGACACGCTGGCGCATTGCCGCCTGGTCTTTGAGACGGAGACAAACTCGGCGGTCGATAATCCGCTGGTCTTTGTGAAGAACCTAAAAATAACTGACGGAGAGGGTGACGTTCTCTCCGGCGGCAATTTTCATGGCCAGCCATTGGCGTTTGCGCTGGATTTCCTGGCAATCGCATTGAGCGCGCTGGCGGGCATCAGCGAGCGGCGTCTGGAGCGCATGGTGAATCCGGCGCTCAGCGAAGGGCTGCCGCCTTTTCTCGCGCCTGGCGCAGGCATGAATTCCGGCTTCATGATGCCCCAGGTGACTGCTGCGGCTCTGGTCAGCGAAAACAAAGTGCTCGCCCACCCCGCGTCCGTCGATTCGATCACCACCTCGGGAAACAAAGAAGACTTCGTATCGATGGGTATGACGGCCGCGAACAAGCTTAAAAAAGTAGTCGAGAACACGCGCAACACGCTAGCGATCGAGGCCATGGCCGCGGCGCAAGCGCTGGATTTCCTCGCCCCGCTGAAAACGTCCAAGCCGTTACAGCAGGCGCACGCAGCGATTCGTGCGGTTTGCGCTACCATGGACAAGGACCGCGTGATGTATCGGGACTTTGCCCGCATCTCAGATATGATCGCCAGCGGCAAGTTGGCCGCGGTCTTGCGCTAAGTCTCCCTGATTCGGCGCCGGGCCGAGACAGGCCGCCAGTCACGGGATGTGTGCAATCTCTTGCGCATTGACAGTTAGGCCTCAAACAGTAGAAACTCGCTCCCTATCTCAAGATGAGGTCTGGATCCCCCGTTCTCGATTTTTCATCTTGGGCCCCGAGCGAGACGCGAGCGATCTCGAAGGGGTGTTTCACTTGGATCACGGGAATTCTCACCAGGAGCGATACGAGTATGCAGATCCGCAGGATTTTGACTTTCTTTTTTGGGTTGGCTGTAGCTGTCAGTGCAGTCGCCCAGCCCGCACCCACATTCAAGTTCGCCGACGTGAAGGCGAAAGGCGCAAGCGAAACCGATAGTTACACGGTGAATGATTCTGGCGTAATTGCCGGCGATTACCTTGACAAATCGGGCGTGCAGCACGGCATGATTTTGGCCGGAACCAAACTGACCTCGTTCGATGGCCCCGCGGGCAGCAGTGCGATCGCGGCCTATGGTATTAACAACTCCAACGTCGTTGTGGGCTGGTATCTGGACTCGAACGGCGTGCCGACCTCGTTCGCGTATTCCAATGGAACCTTCACTCCGGTCACGTATCCCAAGGCGACCGGCACCGAGGCGAATGGCATCAATGACAATGGCTGGATCGTAGGTGCCTACTTCGATAAAAATGGGGTTGAGCACGGCTTCTACTGGGACACCAAGAAATACCATGCCATCAACGTTAAGGGCGCGGTGACGACGATCGCCTGGGATGTCAACAACAGCAATACCATCTCCCTTTACACCGTCGATTCCTCCGGCCTGCCGGTGGATGGATTCCTGCTGAATGGCAAGAAGTTTACCAATGTAGACGTGCCCAGCTACACCGAGAACGCGCTGCATGCCATCAGCAACAACGGTGACCTGGACTACACCGTGTTCGATTCCAGCAGCAACCGGCACGGCGTTTTGTATGAGGCCAGCTCAAAGACGTGGACCGTGTTCGATGATCCGAAGGGCGTCAATTCGACGCGCGCGGACGGCATCAACGTTAAGCTTGAAATGGTTGGGCGTTACAGCCCGGCGTCGGGCACTCCTGCGAACGCAGGTTTCAAGGTTACGACCAAACCGTAAGTCTCGCTTCTCTGCGTAGAGCCCCAGGGTTTGTTCAATTCCTGGGGCTTCTTTGCGTATCCGCTGGAGAGCCTGCGGAGGGGCCGTTCTCATAAGGTCAGAGTTTCAGTAGTGCGAACTTTTGCACAAGGAGTGCAGACCGGTCACCGCTTACCAGATCGTTATTTACAGCACGCCACCCGATGCATTAGACTCGGCGAACTCGCGCCTCACCTCGCAGGCGTAACAACCGCTCAAAGTACCTGGGCCGCCGTACAGAAATGAAATTCAAAACATAGTTCCTCAAGGATCGACACATGCCACGAACTCGTCCGATGCAATGCTCCCTCGGTTTCGCAGCGATCGCCATCCTTATTTTTATCGTCAGTATTGCCAGCGCTCCGCTGGCGGTCGGCCAGACTGCCGTTACCACCTATCACTACGACAACTACCGCACCGGCTGGAATCAGGCTGAGTCGGTGTTAACCCCCGCCAATGTAGTGAAGGGGAAATTCGGTCTGCTGCACTCGGTCCCGCTCGACGATCAAGTGGACGCGCAGCCTCTGGTCGTGCCCGGAGTCATCATCACGGCAGGAAGTTTTCAGGGCGCCCACGACGTAGCGTACGTGGCCACCGAAGGCAACACCGTGTATGCCATCGACGTACACTCTGGCACGGTGCTGCTGAATCCGAATTTTGGTCCAGCTGTGTCCTATCCGCTCGGCTGCGGCAACAATGGGCCCAGAGTCGGGATCAACTCCACGCCGGTGATCGACTCGAACAGCAACACGCTCTACGTGATGATCTACACGCAGGATAAGAGCGGCCCGGCCTATCGTCTGCACGCGCTCGATCTCGGAAGCCTCACCGACAAGATTGCGCCGCAGGTAGTGACCGCTTCGCACACGCTCAGCAATGGCACGACTTTCAACTTCAACGCGAGATACCAGCGCCAACGGCCGGGATTGTTGCTCGCCAACGGCAGCATCTACGCGGGTTTTGGCAGCTTCTGCGATTTTGCTGGGAATCTTTCGCGCGGCTGGCTGCTGGGCTGGACAGCGGGAACGCTGACTCCTTTTCCCTCGAACCAACTGCTCGACCAGCAGGCCACGGATCAGGATAGTTTTTTTCTGTCCTCCATATGGATGTCGGGTTACGGCCTGGCGACGGATGATGCGGGCAACATTCTTTTTGTCACGGGAAACTCCGATCCCAACACCTACGACGGCATCACCAACATTCAGGAGAGTGTGGTGAAGATTTCGCCCACGTTGACCACCGTGCTCGATGTATTCACTCCTATGAACCAGGTTGGACTCGACCAGGGCGACACAGACTTCGGATCGGGCGGAGCGTTGGTTCTGCCCGATCAGCCGGGCTCGATCCCACACCTCGCAGTGGCTTCCGGTAAAGATGGAAACCTGTTTCTGATGAACGAAGACAATCTCGGCGGGTACTCGCCCACTAAGAACAATGTGCTCGGCACTTACAGCGCGGGGGAATGCTGGTGCGGGCACTCGTATTATGTGGATCCAGTCGACGGCGTGGGACGGGTCGTAAGCAGTGGTGGCCATAAGGTGCAGGTCTGGAAGATTCTCACCTCGCCCCAGGTTGCATTGACCCAGTTGGAAGTGTCGGGCGGTATCGGCGGTGATCAGGATGGGGGATTCTTTACCACCATTTCATCGAACGGTACTGCCAACCCGATCATCTGGGCGCTCAACCGTCCGCTGAACACGGGCAAGAATCCGGTGGATTTGTTTGCCTATAATCCCGATGGCGGCAAGAAAAAAACCACCATTAAATTGTTGTATAAGTCGAAAGCCGGCTTCTGGCCGAATCTGGGCGGCAATTCCAACCTGGTTCCAGTCGTAGCCAACGGCGAGGTCTTTGTGGCCAGCAACAAGGTACTTGAGATCTTTGGGCTGATTGGGGGCAAAGCCAAGAACAAATAATTCGGAGTCGGTTATGTTTGTGTGCCCCAGGGCCTGCCCTGAGCTTGTCGAAGGGTTCGCGCCCGTTTTTTGGGCGCTAACCTGGGCGCGGCAAACGACCACAAAGGCGCCTGCTCTCAAGAAACCTAGTGCGCGAGTTCTGGAGTTCCCTCCAAGCCCAACTCTTTCGCAATTCCTCGCATCGCTTCGATGCAGAAACCGATGTGTTCTTCCAGATCCAATCCCAAATCGGCAGCACCGGCGATGATGTCTTCGCGGTGCACGCTGCGGGCGAACGCCTTGTCCTTCATTTTTCTCCGCACCGACGGCGCTGCCACTTCAGCCAGTGATTTTCCCGGCTTTACCAAAGCGCAGGCGGTGATGAATCCGGCGAGTTCGTCGCAGGCGAACAGGGTCTTCTCCATCGGCGAAACGCGGGCGACTCCGCTGTATTCCGCATGGGACAGAATCGCGCGCCGCACCTCCTCCGAATACCCGCGTTCCTCCAAGATCTCGCAGCCTCGAAAAGGATGGTCCGACGCGCTCGGAAATTTCTCGTAATCGAAATCGTGGAGCAGTCCGACCATACCCCACAACTCCTCATCGGCCCCGGCCCGTCGCGCATAGGCGCGCATACATGCCTCGACTGCGAGCGCATGTTTGCGCAGACTTTCGGACTGGGTGAACTCAGTTAGTAAACACCAGGCGGCTTCGCGTTGATTCATGGTTCTCTTCCTTGAACAGATCGCCGCAGAAACGAACCGGTGCTTCCGCAGGGCCTAAGGCCCGCGTGTTTATTGGCCTTTGCGGCGCGGCTGAAGCCCGTGGCGATTCTGAAACTCCAGTCTATCTTCTCCCATTTTCGTCATATTTGATCGTTTGCTTTCGAACTGAGTTACTTGCGCAAACTTTTGTCTTGACATCCACAGGCCCAATCCAGCAGATTACGCACTAGTTGGCTTTGAGAGTAGCCCGCTCTGGCACTCGCAAACCCTGAATGGCAACCACATTAACCCCCGTGGACTCACGGGAAGTTGTACGGTGCGACCGTTGTCTCTTGGTGCAATTCCGCACATCAAACAGTCTTTGCCGCCGTTGTCATCTCTCTTTGGATGAGGACGAGGCGGAGATCGCCGCCATGACCCCGCAGCCGGAAGTCATGCCCATCAGTCCAGATTCCAGCGGACGCGGGCATCTCAAACTGGCATTCTCCATCCGATCGCTGCGCCTGCGCAACGGTCTCAGTCAGCGCCAGTTGGCCTTGCGCATGTCAGTGCCCCGGACCTACGTGTCCAAGATCGAAAACGAAAAAGCAACTCCTACCCTGTCTTCCCTGGAGCGGCTGGCTAGGGCGCTGGAGGTCAGCGTTCCTGATTTACTCTCCGGCGGTGAACGCAACCGGCAGGAAGAAGTTCGCGAGTTGATGGAAGATCAGTTCGTCTCCGAGGTTATGCCCTATCTCTCCCAGCTCAACGGAATGCAGATGTCGAGCATTCTCGCGCAAGTGCGGGATTTGACGGTGCGGCCTCGAAGAACGGCGTAAGTACCATTGCAGAGGTCAGAGGTTAGATTGCAGAGGTAAGACCCGAACACTCTGAGCTGGATGGGTTGCACCTCTGCAATCTGACCTCTGACTTCTGCAATCAGGTTTTATCCGGGCACACCACAACTGGAGCCCTCGGGCTCCGGCTATTTTTCCCTTGGGCGCAAATTGCTGCACTTTGCCTGCACTCTTGATCACAATGCGCAAGAGTTTGCATCCTAACTCCAGTTTTGTTAAGTCATTAGCCGATTTCCGCTTGACCCGAAGTCGTCCGGCAAGCTAATCTCGCCACACTCCCCGAAAGCTGGGGGATAAGTCTCCCAGCGAAAATCCTTGGTGAACAGGATATCTCAATGAAGATCTCTCAATTCTGTGCTTTGATTTTGATGCTGGTCGTAGCCTCGGCCATGGCTTTCGCCGACCCAATCCAAGATCCAAAAGTAATCATTAAGGGTGCCGGCGGGCTCGTTCCCTTCGGCCACTGTCCCCAGTGTGTAGGCGTCGGCGCGAATTTCAGCTTCAGCCTGCCGGAAAGCGGATCAGGCAACTTATTCTTCACCAACCAGAGCGGATTTAGTTGGAATTCTCTGACGCTCATCGAAAAGGGCGTGCCCGCGGCTGACATCTCGTGCCACTCCCAGCTGTTTTCGAGCTGCACAACCAAGACACTTAAAGACGGTTCGGTTGAGATTCTGTTGACCAACAACGGTAAAGCCCTATGGAAAGACAAGGGGATTCCAAACGGCGCGAACTTCCAGATTTCCTTCTCCTGCGTGAAGGGAAGTTGCTGGCCAGGCGGGCTGCAATTTAATGGCAAGGGCAGCAGCAGTGCGACTGGAACCCCGGAGCCCGCGACACTTGGACTGATGATTACCGGCCTGGGAGCGCTCGTCTCGCGCCGCAAGCTGTGGAAGAACCGCTTTAACGCTTAGTGGTTTTTCTTCGAGGACTGCGTCAGTAATTGAGAAAACTGTGGCAGGGCCTGGAGCTTCTGCAGTTCGGGATCGTTCCAGGCCTCCTGCGCAGGCCAACCCTTTTCCAACGCAAGTTTCAATGCCTTCAACGCTTCCTCCGGGGTCCCGGTCAGCGTTTTCACTTGCGCTTCTGAATACATCAATTGCACGTCATCGG
>OBLW0100002692.1_pt1 | contig 14250 bp, 14 predicted proteins | sample 1520161 | NCBI WGS metagenome assembly OBLW01 (sample SAMEA3539309, study PRJEB22396) | soil metagenome | biome: tundra; feature: field; material: soil | place: USA | collected 2010-05 | depth 0.15 m
TCGGTGATGGCGAAAATGGAAAGCGATTTCATCAGCCGCTTAGCGGAGTTTCATCGTGAGTGAAGACTCGGAATTCAGCCGGGCAGTCGCTGCGAAGGTGGCGCGCAAGCTAAGAGCGCAGCGCAATTCCACCCAGGGCGTATGGTTCGGCTTGGGGATGTTGGGGCTTGTCGGCTGGTCGGTGGCGATTCCGGCGCTTGCCGGCACGGCGTTCGGTATCTGGCTGGACAGCCATCATCCAGGAAATCATTCCTGGACGCTGACGCTGCTGATTGTCGGCCTGGCAATCGGCTGTTTCAATGCCTGGCACTGGGTAGACAAGGAAAACAAGGAAATGCGAGAGGACGAGGAGAACCACGATGACTGAAACTTTGGGTCTGATGCTGGCTCTCGTAACCGGCATCTCGCTCGGCGCAATGTTCTTCGGCGGCCTTTGGTGGACAGTTCAGAAGGGTGTCTCTTCTAAGCAGCCGGCGCTCTGGTTCCTCGGCAGCCTGTTGCTGCGAACCTGGCTTACCCTGGCCGGCTTCTATTTCGTGGCGCGCGGCAACTGGGTGCGGCTGCCGGTTTGCCTCGTTGGATTTGTCGCGGCCCGCCTGATCGTAACGCGGTACACCCGCCCGGAGGCCAGCCATGCACATTAGTCCCGATCAAACGATCTTCTGGCAATACGGGTTTTTTAAACTCAATGCCACCATACTGTTCACGTGGGCACTGATGATCGTTCTGGCCGTCGGTTCCAGACTCGTCACGCGCAAACTTTCCACCGGGCTGGAACGCTCCCGCTGGCAGAACCTTCTCGAAATCCTCGTCACCGGGATAGAGAAACAAATCGAAGAGGTGGGCCTGAGTGAGCCCCGGAAGTATATCGGCTTTCTGGGAACGCTCTTCGTATTTGTCGCCGCAGCCAGCATCTGTACCGTGATTCCCGGCTACGATCCGCCCACCGCCTCGCTCTCCACCACGGCCGCGCTCGCGCTGTCGGTGTTCGTGGCCGTGCCGTTCTTCGGCATCGAGGAGCAAGGCGTGCTCAACTACCTCAAGTCCTATGCCACGCCGACGCCTATGATGCTGCCGTTTAACATCATCAGCGAACTTTCGCGCACGTTGGCGCTAGCCATCCGTTTGTTCGGCAACATGATGAGCGGAGCGATGATTGTCGGCATTCTACTCACGATTACACCGTTCATCTTTCCGATCGTCATGACGATGCTCGGCCAGCTGACCGGCATGGTGCAGGCTTATATCTTCAGCATCCTGGCGGCTGTGTACATCGCGGCCGCAACCCGAGTCCGTAAGCCCAAGCCTCAATCTACGCAAGGCGTTGCAGCATGAACTATGACAACACAAGGAGATACTATGGATAACATAACTATTGTCGCGGTGGCATCGATTGTCATCGCCGGTATTACGACCGGATTCGGCGCCATCGGCCCTGCGCTGGCGCAAGGGAGGGCCGTTGCATCGGCGCTAACCGCGCTGGCGCAGCAGCCGGATGCCTCCTCTACAATCACGCGAACCTTGTTTGTGGGGCTGGCGATGATCGAGTCCATGGTTATTTACTGCCTGCTGATCTCGCTGATTCTCATTTTCGTCAACCCATTCTGGAACCACGTGATCGCCCAAACCGCGGGGAAGTGACCCATGCTTATCGATTGGTTCACCGTTGCGGCGCAGGCGCTAAACTTCCTCATTCTGGTATGGTTGATGAAACGCTTCCTTTACAAGCCGGTTCTCAACGCGATCGATGCGCGGGAGAAGCGGATCTCGACGGAACTCGCCAACGCCGACGCGAAAAAGGCCGAAGCCCAAAAGGAGCACGACGAATTCCAGCAAAAGAACACGGAGTTCGACCAGCAGCGCGCCGACCTTATGAGCAAAGCGACAGGCGAGGCGCAGGCAGAACGCCAGCGACTCCTCGACGATGCGCGGAAAGCCGCCGACGCCGCAAGCTCAAAGAGGCGGGAAGCGCTGAAAGCCGAAGAGCAGAACCTGCACCAGGCAATCAGCCGCCGGACACAGCAGCAAGTATTTGCCATTGCGCGAAAGGCGCTGACGGACCTCGCCACGGTGAGTCTGGAAGAACGCCTGGGCGAGGTTTTCACCCGCCGCTTGCGGGAGATGGACGGCAAGGCGAAAGAAGGCCTCGCCGAAGCCCTTAAGACAGCTTCCGACCCCGCGGTGGTGCGCAGCACGTTTGACCTTCCTGCGGACCAACGCGCGGCCATACAAAATGCGCTCAACGAAACTTTCTCGGCTGAGATACGCGTCCGGTTCGAGACCGCGCCGGACCTGATCAGCGGCATTGAGCTCTCGACGAACGGGCAAAAGGTGGCATGGAGCATCGCGGATTACCTGATGTCGATGGAAAAGAGCGTCGGCGAGCTGTTGAAAGAGAAGGACAAACCTGAAGCCAAAGCCGAGCCTAAGCCCGAAGCAAAGCCTGAAACCGAAGCCAAGGCCGAGCCTGAACCTGAAGAAGAACCTAAGCTTGCGGCAAAGAGCCAATGATCATGGAACCTGAGAGCCTCCAGAACGATTTCGACGGCGTGTTTGCCGGCATCGGTCAGGTGCTGGAAGCATTCACCCCGAAACTGGCGCCACGGGAGGTAGGCGCCGTCACCAGTGTCGCCACCGGCATCGCCAAAGTGTCCGGCCTCCCAGGCGTGGGCTTCGAGGAAGTCTTGACGTTTCCCGGCGATGTGCTGGGCATTGCGTTCAACGTGGACGCGGACGAGATTGGCGTCGTCCTGCTCGGCGAATACTCCCAGCTCCACGCGGGAGATGAAGTCCAGCGCACCGGCCGAGTGATGGACATGGCCGTGGGCGATGGATTGCTTGGCCGCGTGATCGACCCGCTCGGGCGGCCGCTCGATGGCCGCGGGCCGGTCGCCTCCAGCCGGCGCCTACCCGTCGAACGCCCAGCCCCGGCCATTATGGACCGCGCGCCTGTCACCGTGCCCCTCCAGACTGGCCTCACAGTCATCGACGCGCTCATTCCCGTTGGCCGCGGCCAGCGAGAGTTGATTCTCGGCGACCGCCAGACGGGCAAGACCGCCATCGCGATGAACACCATCCTCAACCAGCGCGACCAGAATGTGCTGTGCGTTTATTGTGCCATCGGCCAGCGCGCGTCCGCCGTCGCGAAGTCCGTGGCTACCTTGCGGGAGCAGGGTGCGATGGACTATACCGTCCTGGTGGTGAGCGAGGGCGGCGACCCGCCCGGTCTCGCGTACATCGCTCCTTACGCCGCCACCAGCATCGCGGAGTTCTTCATGGAAGCGGGCCGGAATGTGCTGATCGTGTACGACGACCTCACCCAGCACGCGCGCTCCTACCGCGAACTCTCTCTCTTGCTGCGCCGTCCGCCCGGTCGCGAAGCGTTCCCCGGCGACATTTTTTATATCCACTCGCGGCTGCTGGAACGCGCGACGCACTTGCGCAAGGAACTCGGCGACGGCTCCCTCACCGCGCTGCCCATCATCGAAACCGAAGCTCAGGACATTTCCGCCTATATTCCGACCAACTTGATTTCCATCACGGATGGGCAAATCTACCTCTCGCCGACGCTATTCGAATTGGGTGTGCTGCCCGCGGTCGATGTCGGAAAATCGGTTTCGCGCGTTGGCGGTCAAGCGCAACGTGCGGCCTACCGCGCGGTGGCGGGCGACCTCAAGCTCGCCTACGCGCAGTTTGAGGAACTCGAATCGTTTTCCCGGTTCGGAGCCCGCCTGGATGAAGACACCCGCAAAGTCATCGATCACGGACGGCGAATTCGCGCTTGCCTCAAACAGCCGGAATTCGCCCCGGTGTCCGTGCCCGCGCAAATCGCCGTGCTGCTGGCGTTGACGGCAAAACTTTTCGACGGCGTGCCGCTTGACCAGATGACGGATGCCGAGCATGGCCTATGCGAGGCGGCGGCGGATATCCCCGCGGATGTGCGCGAGCGATTGGATACTGCAGACAAATTGAGCGACGAGGATCGCAAAACGATTGTCGAAATCGCGCGCAAATCGCTTGCTCGCTTCCAGCCGAAGCCTGAAGCCGAGTCCAAGCCGGAAGTCCAAGCGGAGGTCACGCCCAAGCCGAAACCCGAGGAGAAGGCGTGAGCGACACCACGGCGAGCATGCGCCGGAAGATTGCCGGAGCCGGGGATCTCCAATCCGTCGTCCGCACGATGAAGGCAGCAGCCGCCTCCAGCATCGGACAATACGAGCGATCGGTGAGCGCATTGGGTGACTACTATCGCGCGGTGGAGTTGGGCTTGGGCGTATGCTTCCGCGAAAGCGCGGCGCCCTTGATTGCAGAACCGAAGGGAAAAACAGTCGCCGGCGCGATTGGCGCGGTCGTGTTCGGTTCGGACCAGGGACTGGTGGGCCAGTTTAACGATGTGGTGGCCGATTACGCGATCAAGGCGCTGGCGTCTCTGCCCGGCAAACCCGAGGTTTGGGCCGTCGGCGAGCGCGTTCATGAGCGCCTGGCGGACGCGGGCCTACCGGTGATGGGACTCTTCGCCGTGCCGGGCTCCGTCAGGGCCATCACCCCGCTCGTCGGGCAGATTCTGGTCGAGGGCGAGGCGCGCCAACGCCACGGTGAAGTCACCGAACTCCACCTTTTCTACAACCGCCTTAAGTCGGGGGCGGTCTATGAACCCGTCAGTCAGCGACTGCTGCCGCTGGACGAAAGCTGGCGGCGCAACCTCGCCGCGCTTCCCTGGCCAAAGGGAAACTTGCCCGAGGTCATGGGCAGCGGCGCCGCGGCCTTGCGGGCACTCATCCGCGAATATCTTTTCGTCTCGCTCTTCCGGGCGTGCGCTGAATCCCTCGCGAGCGAAAACGCGAGCCGCCTTGCGGCGATGCAACGCGCCGACAAGAACATCGACGATTTGCTGGAAGACCTCAATAGGACATTTCATCGTTTGCGTCAGGATGGCATCGACGAGGAACTGTTCGACGTCGTCTCCGGTTTCGAAGCGCTGACGCCGAAAGGATCAAGATGAAAATGAGTTCACAGGATTTCCGGGTGCGCGCCTCACTTGCACTGCCCGAAGGGCAGCGATCAGCTCGGTATTCCCCGGCGATTCCTGCCTCTGATGATATTGGCGCAGTGCTTCCCGAACGAGTTCGCTGAGGGTGCGATTCTCCTTCTTGGCTAGGCGCTCCACCAGTCTAAGCTGCGTAGGAGGCATCGAAACTGAAAGGGTTCTGCTGGTACGCACATAGGTGTCGTGCTTGTTAATACTAAGTGTGTAGCGCTACCAGGCTGCGCTACGCCCCGACTGCATGTATTCTACAACACTCTCGTATCGTGCCGCTTCCGGCGGGCCTCCGCCGCACGGCGCAGTATCCCGGTCAAGCGGCGGATTCCCCGCGGCCAGTCCGGAAAGAGATCGATATACTGCAGCTCGCGTTGGATCGGGCGCGGCACACGGCAATCGTCCAGGCGAACCGGGATGATGAAAATCTCATCCAGCGGAATGCGCCGGGCGCAGTCCAAGGCGTAGCGGATCTCCGCCTGAAAGCCACCGCGCTTGTTCACCGAGTTCTCCGAGAAACAGGCGATAAAGAAGCCCGACGCCTCGATGGCGCTCTCGATGGCGCGCGGCCAGTTCTGCCCCGGCAGCAGCTTGGCGAGGTCCATCCAGGGGCTGAAGCCGGCCAGTGCCAGGCCGCTACGGAGCCTTTCGGCCACGGCCAAGTCCTCCCTTACGTATGCGACGAAAACCTGAGCCAGCGTGCGCGGCTCAAAACGGAAACCCCGCGCCGGGTCGGGGTAGAAGACGCCCAGGCCGTCGATCTCCACGGGTTGGCCGGCGGCCAGTCCGCAAATCACAACCTGCGCCAAGTGCTCGGCCGAGGGGTCGTCAATCATGCGCGTTTCTCCGTTCCCGCTCGAACGACAGGCGTCCGTCCGGCCCATGCGTGAACCTGCCCAGGCCGGGCAGTTCCGTATCCTGACCCTTGCGCAGACGCGAGAGGACCCGGCGGACCACGCGATCCACGCGATCCGCCGCCTCACCCTGGGTAACACCCGCCCGCCGCGCCATCTTTTTCGCGATTTCCGGCTTCTTCATCCGATTTCAATTTACCAGCGCGGCGCCCCGCAAAAGCCGCTTCCGGCGCCGCCATTCTGCGCCAACTCATTCATTCTTAGATCGATTATGTTTTATTGCCGACCTGTAATTTCTGGTGACCGGACAGATGAACCGATTTTAATTGCTGCTTAAGAGAGGCTTCATGTGCGGGTCCGTATGATGAATACAGACGAGAGAAATCGTCGACGTAACGTTAAGGAGAATCGCAATGAAGAAACTGATGACCGCAATGATGGCCCTGTCGTTCCTCGGCGCAACCGCCATGTACGCCCAGGTCCCGGCCGAGAAGAAGGACACCACCACCGCGAAGAAGGCGAAGGCCCCCAAGAAGACCACCGAGAAGAAGGACACCACCGCGGCGAAAACCAAGGCCCCCAAGAAGGCGAAGAAAGACACCACCACCCCCCCCAAGTAGCGCGTCACGCGCTCCAGTTGCACGTCGCTGGCAAGCCGCGTAGTGGCGCTTCCCTACGCGGCAATCCAGTGTCTCCCTCCCCAGGTCCTCTGCCGAATATCCCTGCCTGCCGATCCGCCGTGAGTTATCTCAGCCGCCCCGCTTGATTCAAAGGCCAGTATGCAAAGACGGCTTTTCCGTAGATGTTTTCGCGGGGGACGAAACCCCATGAACGGCTGTCGCTTGAGAACATGCGGTTATCCCCCAGGACGAAATACTTGCCGGAAGGCACCGTCCGATCTCTAAACGAGTCGGGCGGGGACGGCCAGGAGACCCGGTCGCGGTCCACCACGTAGCCCTCAAGCAGCGCGCGGCCGTTCACATAAACCTGGCCTGCGTCGATTCTGATGCGGTCGCCCGGCACCCCGACCACTCGCTTGATGTACGATTTCGCGGGATCCAGCGGATACCAGAAAACCACCGTATCTCCCCGCTCGATACCGCCCAGGCCGAAGCGGTACGTGAACTTGTTGATGAAGATCCGCTCCTGGTCCTGGAGCGCCGGCGCCATGCTGGTGCCTTCCACTTTGACGGGCTGGTAGATGAAGACGATCAGGACGACCGCAATCAGAGCCGAGATTGCCAGGTCGCGAACCCATGACAAGACGGTCCGCAGTCCTGAGCGGAGAGGCTTGCCGGCGGGCTCGCTGGGTGGCTCCGGCGCGGGCGCGTCGTTCGGAGTTTCGTTGTCCTGCATCCCTGGATCGTTAATGCCATTATAGCCCGATGGCTAACGGAGCAAGGCCGGCCACAAAACAAGTTAATATTAGGGGAAATTGGTTGACTGCTTTACAGGAGTTGCCATGCAGACAACGCTTATGCCACGAGGGCGCTCACGCAGTTCCGTAGTAGGGAGGAAGCCATGACGATGCGAGCCCTTTTGCTCTGCGTACCGCTGCTGGCCTGGCAGGCCGGCGCTCAGAAGATTCCGGACGTGAGTTGCAAGCTCGAAGACTACGCCATCGACCAGGTCATTTACTGGCAGGCGACCGTTAAGGTGGGAAAGGTGCAGGTGGCCGTGCTGCGCGATCCGGCCGGAGAGCAGGAAGCGCGCTTCGACTTGATGCACGGCGCGTCCCTGCTCTCGCTGCGCTACCGCGGGAAGGAGTTGTTGTATGGCCAAAGCGCCGGCGCCAGCGTGGCGATGTTCGCCATGCAGCAGCAGCCGGCAGGCGGGGCGGCCGCGGCCGGGAGGGGCGCGCGGCCCTACCGGACGATGTACAGCCCCGACCAGGGGGGAAGCAGTTTTGACATTCCCGCGACGGTCGCCGGCGTGGCGTGCAACGGGCAGAAGTCCATGCGCGCTTATGCCGTGATGGTGGATCGCGGCGTGGACAATTCCTTCCAGAAGGATGCCCTGCTGGGGCTGTGGAAAGGCAAGATCAGCGAGAATTTCCCGCCGGGCTACGCGACGCCTTTCATCATCGAGACCAACGCAAGCTGGGTGGAGAATCCGGGAGGAACGCCGCGCTATTACCTCAAGCTGGATCAGTCCGTGGTGAACGTCCGGCCGGCGCCGGCGGCGGCATTCGAGTGGAACCTGAACGCCGCCGCGCCGTGGGATTTCGAGCAAGCCGCCAATTATCCCGAGAACTGCGTGGAGCAGACGCCGTGTACCAGCGCTACCGCGAAGGCGCTGGTGGCGGGGCGCTATCAGGATGCGGCGCGCACCTCAGGCGTGGCCACGGTTGTGCCCACCGCGCAATGGCGAACGGGTACCACCTTCATTCGGCCGAACGCGGAGTATATTTTGCTCTTATACGGCGCGGTGTGGGTGGCGCCGAGGAGAGTGTTCGGCACGGTGCTGGAGCACCCCATGGAGGGCAGCGGCGCATTCCAGTTCATCTGGTACATTTGCGCCGGAGGCTGGGATCAGGCGCGCGCCTTCGGCGACCGGCAGCCGGCCGGGACGGACGCGATTCTCCCCCGCGCGCCACTGGCTCCGCCGGTCGTGGTTCCGGACCACGACCTGGTGGCGGTTCCGGCGGCCTGCCCGGTGACGGAGTTCAAGATGCAGCCGGAGCAAGTGGACCACGCGGTGAAGATTGAGGACCCGGCCGGCGAGCAGACGGTGTTGTTCGATACCACGCAGGGAGGCGCCATCGTGTCGTACAAGTATCGCGGGGTGGAAAACGTCTGGGGATACAACGGGGGCGGTCTGCTGCAAATGGCGTTTCACAACGGGATGACCAATGGGCCGTGGCGGGGCGATTACAATCCGACGCAGGCGGGCGACGGTTCGGCGATGTCGGTGGTGACGGGCATCGCGTGCGAGGGATCGTCGGCAATCGACCTGGTGACGCTCATGCTGGATTTCAACCACAACAACGCCTTCTATGACAAGGCTCTGATCTCGGTGTGGGGCGGCCGTGTGAACGATCTTCTGCCGCCGAGCTACTTTTCTCCCTACGCGCTGGAGACGCGGGCACGATGGGTTCCGAACCCTTCGGGCACGCCCAAATACTATCTCCGGCTGGACGAGCGGATATTGCATTTCGCCGATGAAAAGATTGGGCCGTTCTCGTTCGACTTCGCGTACTACGGTGCGTGGGAGCTGGGCGTGCATGCCGGGGCGGCGGATGTGACGTACCAGGCTCAGGGTTGGTACAAGGATGCGGCTCAGACCACCGGACTAGCGGTGGCCAGACCCAGGTGGGCCATCGAGCAGCAAGCTCCGGCCCGTCCCGGCGGGGGCGGCGGGGGCCGCGGCACGATCGAAAATATGTGGCGCGACCGCAGCGTCCACCTCAACGCGCGGGATACCCTGGATGGCATCGCGGCCAGGGATTTCGTCTGGTACGTGCTGGCGGGAACCTGGAACGACGCTCTTACATTCGCCAAGACTTTGAAGTGATGAGAAGGGGAGGTTTATCTCCGATGAAACGGGTGTGTTTGCTTGCGGCGGGAGTCGTCGCGTCCGGCCTTTTCTGTAATTCGGTTCGATCCCAGGCCCCGGAAAAACCACTGTACCTGGATTCCGGCCAGCCGGTGGAGCGGCGTATCGAGGACCTGTTGGCCCGCATGACCTTAAAGGAAAAAGTGGGCCAGATGAACATGCCCTGTGTCTACATGGGGCAGCTCGGGAGAACGCCCGAGGCCAAACAGGAGGGTTGCCGCCGGTTCGCCCTGGGCACTTTGACCGGCGACATCGGGCCCGGCGGCGGATTCTTCACGCTGGCCGACAATGCCTTGCAAGGGAAGGCCCACGAGCAGGCGGTGTACTTCAACGCGTTGCAAAAGCTCGCCATCGAGCAGACGCGCATGCACATTCCGCTGCTGCAAAGCGAGGAAGGCACCCACGGGGTGATGTGCTCGGATAAGACCATTTTCCCCGAAGGCCTGGCCATTGGCAGCACATGGAACATGGACCTGGTGCGGCAGATCTGGGCCACGGAGGCCCGGGAGGCGCGCTCGGTGGGCATTCATCAGCTTTACACGCTGGTGATCGAGCCCAACCGGGATCCGCGGCTGGGCCGCAACGAGGAGGGTTTCAGCGAGGATCCCTACCTTTGTTCCCGCATCGCCGAATCCATCGTCCGGGGCGGACAGGGTTACGATGTTTCCGCAAAAGACAAAGTGGTGACCGGGCTTTGCCATTACCCGGGGCAGAGCCAGCCGGTCAGCGGTCTGGAGGGCGGCGCCAATTACCCCTCCGAGCGGACGCTGTGGGAGGTGTTCCTGCCCTCCTGGGCGGCGGGCATCAAAGCAGGCGCGCTCGGCGTGATGGCCACCTACCCGGCCATCGACGGCGTGCCGGCCCACGCTTCAGCCAAGCTCCTGACGGACATTCTGCGGGACCGGCTGGGGTTTCAAGGCCTGGTCCTCAGCGAGGGCGGCGGCGTCGCCTCCCTCCTCACCACGGAACACGTGGCGACCTCGCAGAAAGATGCCGGCCAAATCACGCTGCGGGCGGGCCTGGACGTGGGCATCTCGTACGAGTCGGGCTACATGCGATATCTCATCGAGAGCGTGGAGGAAGGTAAGGCCTCGATGTCGGACATCGACCGGGCGGTGGGGCGCATTTTACGGCAGAAGATGCGGTTGGGATTGTTCGACCATCCGTATGTGGACCCGGACGACGCGGCCCGCCTGTCGCATGCCCAAGCGCACCAGGATCTGGCTCTCGAGACCGCCCGCCAAGGCATCGTGCTGCTCAGGAATGAGGGGAACCTGCTGCCGTTGAGCAAGAGCGTCAAATCGATCGCCGTGATCGGCCCCAATGCAGACGACAAACGGCAGCAACTCGGCGACTACGTTCCGAGGGTCATCCTGCAAAACGTCGTGACCATGCTGGCGGGCATCCGCGCCAAGGTCCCCAACGCCAAGGTCACCTACGTGAAAGGGTGCGAGGTGCTGGAGCGGGAGCCAAACCACATTACGGAGGCGCAGAAAGCGGCGCGCGAAGCGGACCTGGCCATCGTAGTGCTCGGCGAGCGCCACATGGGGACCGATCATGCGACCGACGGCGAGGGCAACGATGTGGCCAGCCTGGACCCCACCGGACGCCAGGAAGAACTGCTCGAGGCCGTGGCCGCTGCCGGGAAGCCCACGGTGCTGGTGTTGAGCAACGGCCGGCCGCTTTCCATACGCTGGGCCGCCGAACATGTGCCCGCCATTGTGGAAGCCTGGAACTCCGGCGAGCGCGGCGGCCAAGCAGTGGCGGACGTGTTGTTCGGCGATTACAACCCCAGCGGGAGGCTGCCCGTGACCGTGCCGCGCCACTCCGGGCAGTTGCCGGACTATTACAACTTCACGCAATCGAAGGCTCAAAGCCGCGGCTATGCGGACATGCCGCGCACACCCTTGTATGAGTTCGGCTATGGTCTCAGCTACACGACGTACGACTTCTCAAACCTGGTTCTCAGCGCCAAGGAAATCGGGCCCCGCGGCAGCGTCGAGGTGAGCGCCGATGTCGCCAACACCGGCAGCCGCGCCGGCGAAGAGGTGGTGCAGCTCTACATCAACGATGTTGCTCCCTCAGTGACGCGGCCGGTGAAGGAGCTGAAGGGATTCCAGAAGGTAGCGCTGCGGCCCGGCGAGAAGAAGACCGTTCACTTTACCCTTTCGCCCGAGGAGTTGGCCTTCTACGACCAGAACATGGTGCGCAAAGTGGAGCCCGGCGCATTTAACGTGATGGTCGGCAGTTCTTCGGAGCAGATCCGCCTGAGGGGCTCATTCCAGGTTCGCTGACGCTCATAGGAGGTTTCGAGATGACTACGAGAAAGCTCGCTGCCACGGTGGCATGGGTGGCGATGTCGGCCGCCATGACAACACCGGGGCTGACGCAGATGCGCAAAATCGGCGTGGATGCGGGCAGCGTGGTTGGAACCATACGCTCCCTGCAAGGCGTCAACCTGGGACCCCTCGGCAGCCGGCCCAATTCCATCGACCTGAGCAAGCAGTACAAGGACATCGGCGTGGATTTGATTCGCACGCACGATAATCACGGCCCGACCGACATCGATATGTTCGAGAAAGCCAAGCCGGTGCCGGGCATCATCTTTCCCAACATGGACCTGGACGCGGACAAAGAGGAAAGCTACGTCTTCGGGCCGTCCGACCGGATCATCAAAGGCATCGTCGACAATGGCGCACAGGTATATTACCGCCTGGGACGGACGTTTGGCTGGGCCGATCCGACGATGCCGTACGATTTCGACAAGTTTGCGAACATCTGCAAGCACGTCGCCATGCACTACAACAGCGGTTGGGCGAATGGGTTTCACTTTAATATCCGCTACTGGGAGCTATGGAACGAACCGAATGTGATGCCCGACTGGACTCCCGGGGAACGCTTTCCGGTCCCGTGGGGCGGTCCGGCCATTCAGTTCTTCCATTTGTACGAGAAGGTGGCGCAGGCCATCAAGTCATACGATCCCAAACTGAAAATGGGTGCGTGCGGTCTGGCCGAGGGCCAGCGCGAGAACGTATTCCGGGAAGGCCTCATTGAATACTGCGCCGACCACAATGTGCCGTTGGATTTCTTCTCCTGGCACCACTATTCGGGCGATTCCTCGGACCCTTACGATCTGGTACGCGTTGCGCACATCGTCCGGGACATCCTGGACACCAACGGTTTCCAGAACGCCGAGAACCACTGCAACGAGTGGAACCTCAGCGTGAGTTCCACCCCGACCGATCCGCAGAATCAGAGCTCCATGGAATCGGCGGCTTTCGCGGCCACTGCCTTGATTTACATGCAAGGCGTGGTGGATGTGTCGGCGTACTACGCGGGGACTGCGGGCGGCATGGGCATGTTCGAACGCGACGGCAGCTACCGGAAGAAGGCCTATGTCTTTAAGGCCAATGGGAAGCTATTGGCAACGCCGCAGCGGCTGGCCGTCAGCGGGGCGGACACGATCGGGTTCGCCGTTCTGGCGGGGCGCTCGGCGGACAGCGCAACGGTCCAGATTCTGGTAGCGAATTATGAGATCCAACAGCCCACCGGTCCTCCGCAGCAAACGGCCGCGCCCGGCAGTCACCCTCTGGCGCGCAGAAAAGGGATCCGTTACGACAATAACCGCGGCTATGATCTCACCGTTAACAATCTCCCGTGGGGAGCGGGCGAGTTTACGGTACAGCGGTACCGCGTCAGCAAGACCGAGAATCTCGATCTGGTAGGCGAGACTTCCGGTAGGGGGGGAACCTTCGCGCTGACGAACCCCTTGCCGCCTCCGGCCGTCGAACTCATCGTACTGCGGCGGAAGTAGTGGTACCGCCCTATTCCGCCAGCGTGTCCTCGACGGTATCTTCGGGCAAGCCGCCGGCGTACTGCAGGCGGGTTTCTTCGTCGTAACCGGGGATGACGTCGGCGGCCGGTTCGGCCACGGGCTCCTCCACCACGTCCTCGCCGGCGATTTTGACGGCGCGGTAATACGCCATGCCTGTGCCGGCCGGGACCAGGCGGCCCATGATCACGTTTTCCTTCAGGCCCCGCAGGTAGTCCACCTTGCCGTTGATGGCGGCTTCGGTGAGCACGCGCGTGGTCTCTTGGAAAGACGCGGCCGAAATGAACGAATCGGTGGACAGGGAAGCTTTGGTGATGCCCAGCAGCATGGCCTTGCCCTGCGCCGGACGCCCGCCCGCTTCGCTTACCTTCAAGTTTTCCGACCGGAACTTGAACTTATCCACGATCTCTTCCGGCAGGAATTCCGTATCGCCGATATCCTCCACCTTCACCCACCGCATCATCTGACGGGAAATGGTCTCGAGGTGTTTGTCGTTGATGTTGACGCCCTGCAGACGGTAGACTTCCTGAATCTCGTTGACCATGTACTTCTGCAGTTCCTTTTCGCCGAGCACGGCCAGAATGTCGTGCGGATCGCGGGGGCCGTCCATGAGCGGCTCGCCGGCCTTGACCCGCTCGCTCTCCTGGACGTTGATGTGTACGCCGCGCGGCAGCGAATACTCGCGCTGCTCGCCGTCGTCGCCTATGACGTAGATCTTGCGCTGGCCCTTGGAGACTTCGCCGTACTTCACCACGCCGTTGATTTCCGCGATGATGGCCGTTTCACGAGGCTTGCGCGCCTCGAACAACTCCACCACGCGCGGCAGACCGCCGGTGATGTCCTTGGTCTTGGTGGTTTCGCGCGGGATCTTGGCCACCACGTCGCCGGCGTGGACCTCTTCTCCGTCGCGGACCATCAAGTGGGCGTGCGTCGGCATGAGGTACTTCTTGGCTTCCGAACGCGACCCCGTGGCG
>OBLW0100002695.1_pt1 | contig 14245 bp, 7 predicted proteins | sample 1520161 | NCBI WGS metagenome assembly OBLW01 (sample SAMEA3539309, study PRJEB22396) | soil metagenome | biome: tundra; feature: field; material: soil | place: USA | collected 2010-05 | depth 0.15 m
GCGGATCCTTCAGTAAACTTCCAGGCGCAGAGCACGGCGATAACCAGCACCGGGATGAATGCCGCGAAGACCCAAAACGCTGCAACCCTCGCTGCGCTGAATGAGATGCCCTCGGCCAGCCCGGAAGAGTTGGCGACGATGCCTGCCGCCGCAGTGCCCACGGCATAGCCGATCCGCTGGATCGTCGAGGGCGATGCCGCGGCAAGTGCCTGCTCGCCGGCGTGCGAGACACGAACCAATCGATGCACTATGGCGGGCCAGAAAAGGCCAAATCCGAGACCTTGCAGCAGCGCGCACACCATGATCCCGGTGAGGGAGCCTGCAGGTACCGCGAGCGCAAAGGCCGCCGCGCCGAGTGCGACCAACCCCGCGCCTCCGCGTATCAACAGCTTGTCAGCGGACAACGGAGCCGCCGATACCGCCAGTGTGGCCAGGCTCCAGGCCAGGGCTTGGGCAGCAAGCACATATCCGGAAAACAGCGGGTTGGTTCCGAAAAGGATCTTGAGGATCAGCGGTCCGTAGGCCCAGAAGCCGGTCGTTGCCACGGAAAGAGTAAACACCATGAGCAGGCCGGCGCCGACCGGGTCTCGAAAATCCAGTAGCTGCACGGGCAGCAGCCTCGTGTGGGATCGCCGGTCCAATCTTGCGGCCGCATAGAGCAGACCCGCACCCGACAGGCAACCAGCGATTGACAGAGCCGACTGTCCGGTGACGCCGCTCTGGGCGATGATCAGTGTCGCGACCAAAAGAATGAGCAACGGCAGCCACGGCCATTCCTTTGCAGCCGGCCTTGGCGGCGGCTCGGACGGCAACAACAGGGCAGCCAGCGCCCATAGGGCACCTGCCTGGAGGGCGAACAGCCAGAATGCCCCCCGCCAGGCGTGCAGATTGGCGAATACGCCTCCGATCAAAGGTCCCAGCAACGATCCGGCTCCCCAGATGAACGCGTTGATACCAAACAAGCGGCTCCACAAATTTGGCGCGAACCACTGTTGAATGGCCAAATAGCACAGGGAGAGCAGCATGCCGCCGCCGAGCCCCTGAATGAATCGGCCGGCGAGCAGCACTGCCATGTTCGGCGCGAGGGCCGCGATCACACAACCCATGCCATACAGAAGCCCGGCAGCTTTCAGCACCCGCTTGAGACTGGCCCGCTGACACAGCATCGCTGAGGCCGCTCCGGCAATGATTGCACCGACCTGGTAGAGCGAGATCGTCCAGCTGACATAAGCGACCCCGCCGATTTCATCGACGATGGATGGCGTGATCGTGGCGGTGACCAGCATGTCGGCCGCGTGCAGCCATACACCCATGCACAGCAGCAGGAAGCGACCCAGCAACCCCGATGACCACAGATCTTTCCAAGTCGCGCTACGCGCAATCGTTGTCATGGACTCTCTCGCGCCGATCAGACCGGAACGTTGCAGCCGGGAAAATATGCCGATATTGTGGCCGTGGCCGGTAACCCGCTGGCCGGCATTCAGGCCACGGAGCACCTCGTATTCGTCATGAAGGAAGCCGTGGTCTGCGTCGCGGGCGCAAGAAGTCACTAAAATAAGCCAGGGGGCAAGATGTTTCATCAGCTTTTGACACCGGTCGGCGGCAGCCTCGCGCTGTCATGTCTGGTCGCGATCCTGCCGGCCTTCACGGTGCTGCTGTTGCTCGGTGTATTGCGGCGGCCAGCGTGGCAGGCGGCGCTCGGCGGTCTGATCGTCGGCTTGGTCGTAGCACTAATGCCCTGGCAAATGCCGGTCGGGCTCGCATTCGAGTCGGTGTTCAATGGCGCGGTGTTCGCACTCTGGCCAGTGATGTGGATCGTGCTCAACGGCCTGCTGCTCTACAACGTCGCCGTTCAGTCGGGCCGGTTCGAGGCGTTCCGCACCTGGATCGTCACCCATTTGCCGCGCGATCGCCGGGTGATCCTGGTGGTGATCGGATTCTGTTTCGGCGCTTTGATGGAAGGCATCTCAGGCTTCGGCACGCCGATCGCCATCACCGCCGCGCTACTGATCCTGCTGGGCTTTCCGCAGCTCGAAGCGCTGGTGTTCGTGCTGATCTTCAATACCGCGCCGGTGGCCTTTGGGGCGCTGGGCGCCCCGGTGACAGTGCTGGGTGCCGTGACCGGCCTGCCCGCGTCGGTGCTCGCCCAAATGGTCGGCAGGCAGTTGCCGGTCATGGCAATCATTCTTCCGTTCTACGTCATGGCGCTCTACGGTGGCTGGCGCTCGGTGCGCGCGCTTTGGCCGATGCTGCTGGTCGCGGGCGGCAGCTTTGCAACATTGCAGTTCCTGACCTCCAATTTCATCAACTACACGTTGACGGACGTGTTGGCCTCGCTTGGCTCCCTGATCACGACACTATTGTTTCTCAAGCTCTGGCGCGCACCGACCGACCCTGAGTTCGCAATTCAAGACACCCGGGTGGTGAGCCAGCGTCCGGTATCCGCTGTGCCGATGTGGCAGGGGTGGCTTCCCTGGATCATCGTCTCGGCCGTTGTGATCCTTTGGACCTCATTGAAGGTAGCCACCATCGGGCAGCAGGCTATTTCATGGCCTGGCCTGCACAAGATGATCTCGATCACGCTATATCATGACAAGCCATACGCAGCGGTCTGGACCTTTCAGCCGCTGGGCACCGGCACCGCGATTCTGCTGGCGGCGATCATCACTGCGATCCTCGTCAGATTGTCGCCGAGCGGGTTTGTGCGCTGCGTGGGCCACACGATCCGCCAGGCCTGGCTGGCGGTGTTGACGGTCATGCTGATCGTCGGGCTGGCTTACCTGATGAACTACTCAGGTCTGGCGTATACGCTCGGCCAAGGGGCCGCTTCGGCTGGGCACCTGTTCATCCTGTTCTCGCCCTTCCTGGGCTGGCTCGCCGTATTCCTGTCGGGCAGCGACACCTCTGGCAATGCCTTGTTCGGTAACCTGCAGGTCGTCGCCGCCCGCCAGCTCAACCTCAATCCCGTGCTGTTCGCTGCGACCAATTCCTCCGGCGGCGTCATGGGCAAGATGATTTCGCCGCAAAACATCGCCACCGGCGTTGCGGTCACGAATCTCAAAGGCCGCGAGGGCGAGGTCGTTGCACGCACGTTCATTCACAGCATTGTGCTGACGGTGCTGCTTGCCCTGCTGGTCGTGGTGCAGCAATACCTGATCCCGTGGATTATTCCGTCATGAGCCGAGCGTGATACTGACGGGGCAATGATCGCTGCCCAGGACATCGGGGTGAATGTCGGCAGCCTGCACGGCGCCGCGCAGTTTTGCTGAGACCAGGAAGTAGTCGATTCTCCAACCGATGTTGCGTGCGCGTGAATTGGCGAAGTTGCTCCACCAGGTGTAGTGGCCGTTCCCCTGCTTGAAAAGGCGAAAGGTATCGACGAAACCTGCATCGACCAGGTTCTGAAAACCCTTGCGCTCCTGGTCGGTGAAACCCTTTTTGCCGCGATTCGATTTGGGATTGGCCAGATCGAGTTCGGTATGCGCAACATTGAGATCGCCGCAAAATATGACTGGCTTGCTTTGTTCGAGTTGCCGGCAGTAGGCCAGAAATGCCGGATCCCAATGCTCGAAGCGTAGCGGCACACGGCTAAGGTCGTCTTTGGCGTTCGGCGTGTAGACGGTCACGACGTAGAAGTCTTTGAACTCCGCCGCGATGACCCGGCCTTCTTCGGCGCTGTCGCGCAGTAGTTCGTCGGCGAACTTGAAGCGTTTGGCGAAGCCCTCGGGAAAGCCGTTGATGACGGCGAGAGGTTTCTGCTTCGACAGGATCGCGGTGCCCGAATAGCCCTTCTTGACCGCGGAATTCCAATACTCGTGATAACCGGGCAGTTCGACCTCAATCTGCCCGCGTTCGGCCTTGGTTTCCTGCAGGCACAGTATGTCCGGCTGGTGCGCCTCCAGAAACGGATGGAACTGCCCTCGCTTTAGCACGGCACGGATGCCGTTGACGTTCCAGGAATAACATTTCACGTGGGATCCTATGAAGCGCTCATTAAGTGTTGTTAACGGTCGTGGCGGAGTCTGTGCATGACGCGCATGCTATCGTAGAGCGAGTTTCCAGACATATGCCAAATGCCGACTGCCACTGATACCCCAGACCCCGCTTTCGGCCATTCCACACGCAAGCAGCGGATTTGGCGCGTCGGCCTGATCGTTGTTGCGGTAATTCTGATCGTTGCAGCAGTCCTGATCTGGCGCCATCATGAGGCCACGGAAGCCGCCGCGGCCGCCGCGCGTCGTGCCGCCGCCGCGGGGATCACCGTTACGACCGCAACGGCAAAAACCGGCGACATCAGCGTTTACCTTGACGCCATCGGTACCGTGACTCCGGTCTATACCAATTCCATCACCAGCCAGGTGAATGGACTGGTCGTTGCGGTGGGTTTTAAGGAAGGCCAGCTGGTGCGTAAAGGCGATCCGCTTATAGAGATCGATTCGCGTCCGTACCGGGCCACTTTGTTGCAGGCGCAAGGAACATTGGAACGCGACCAGAACGTGCTCGCGCAGGCGCAGATGGACCTCACACGCTACCGTGCCGCCCTGGCGCGCAATGCAATTGCACAACAAATGGTCGACGACCAGGAAAAGCTTGTGCTGCAGGACCAGGGTACCGTGAAAAACGACCAGGGCACGGTGCAATTCGACCAGCTTCAGGTCGAATACTGTCACATCACCGCCCCCATCAGCGGTCAGATCGGATTGCGGCTGGTGGATCCGGGCAATGTGGTGCAGGCCACCGGCACCACGACGCTCGCAGTCATCACCCAGATGCAGCCCATTACCGTGATTTTCACGCTACCGGAAGACAGTCTGGGTCCAGTGGTCGGCCGCCTGCGCGAAAACGCCAAGCTAAGCGTCGATGTCTTTGACCGCACTGCGCAGACCAAGATCGCAAGCGGCCAGCTGCTGGCACTGGACAATCAGATTGACACCACGACCGGGACCGTAAAAGTCAGATCGATATTCGATAACAAAAATAGTGCCTTGTTCCCGAACCAGTTCGTCAACACGCGCCTGTTGGTGAATACACTGCAGGGTGTGACTCTGGTTCCGGCATCGACCGTTCAGCAAAATGGGCGATCATCGTTTGTATACGTGATTCAAAACGATGTCGCGCATCTGCGCGCTGTAAAACCTGGAGTGACCGACGGCGGCATGACGCAGGTTGACAGCGTCAAATCGGGCGAAATAGTCGCCGATAGCAGCTTCGACAAGCTGCAGGATAACGCCAAGGTCGCCGTTTCCGGCACGCCAACCACCGCCACCAATGCCAGCGGGACCAGCGCGCCGTAGACACGAGCGGGACCAGCACGCCGTGAATCCTTCTCGTCAATTCATCCTGCGGCCGGTGGCCACTTCGCTGCTCATGGCCGCCATTTTCCTGATCGGAGTCGTCGGCTATACACAATTGCCGGTGTCGGCGCTGCCGCAAGTGGACTACCCGACGATTCAGGTCGTCACCTTCTATCCCGGCGCCAGCCCCGATGTGATGGCCACGACGGTGACCGCGCCACTGGAGCGCCAGTTCGGCGAAATCCAGGGCCTGAGCCAGATGACCTCCACCAGTTCCGGCGCCACTTCCGTGATTGTGCTGCAGTTCACGCTGAGCCTGGATATAGATGTAGCCGAGCAGGAGGTGCAGGCGGCCATCAACGCCTCGCAAAGCCTTCTACCGTCCAGCCTGCCTGCCCCACCGATCTACAGCAAGACCAATCCAGCCGACGCCCCCGTGCTGACGCTGGCCATCACGTCAACTTCGATGCCGCTATCCAAGGTCGAGGACATCGTGGATACCCGCGTGGCGCCGAAGATTTCCCAACTCACCGGCGTGGGCCTGGTCACGATCAGCGGCGGACAAAAGCCCGCGGTGCGCATTCAAGCCAATCCGGCAGCGCTCTCTTCCTATGGCATCAATCTTGAGGACGTACGCACGGCCCTGACCCAGGCCAGCGTGAATGCCGCAAAAGGCAACTTCGACGGCCCACGGCAGGATTACCAGATCGATGCCAACGATCAGTTGGTCACCAGCCAGGACTATCGAAACGTGGTGGTGGCGTACCGTAACGGCGCGCCCGTCATGCTCACCGACGTGGCGAAGATCGTCGATGGCATTGAGAACAACAATCAAGCTGCGTGGATGAACCAGACCCCGGCCGTAATCCTCAATGTGCAACGCCAGTCCGGTGCCAACACCATCAGCGTGGTCAAGAACATCAAGCAAATGCTGCCACAGCTTGAGGTCAACCTGCCCAAAGGCATTCAGGTGACCACGCTTACCGATCTCACGACCGGTATCAAGGCATCCATTTCCGATGTCGAGTTCGAGTTGCTATTGGCGATCGCCCTGGTCGTGCTGGTTATCTTTCTGTTCTTGCGAAGTGTCAGCGCCACCATTATCCCGAGCATAGCCGTACCGCTGTCACTGATCGGGACCTTGGCGGTCATGTACAGCCTTGGTTACAGCCTGGACAACTTGTCGCTCATGGCGTTGACCATCGCCACCGGCTTCGTCGTGGACGATGCCATCGTCATGATAGAGAACATCTCGCGATACATCGAGAACGGCGACAAACCCATGGACGCCGCGCTCAAAGGCGCCGAGCAGATCGGCTTCACGATCCTATCGCTGACCGTGGCGCTGATAGCCGTACTGATTCCGCTGCTGTTCATGGGCGACGTGGTTGGCCGCCTGTTCCGCGAGTTTGCCGTGACACTCGCCGTGACCATCGGCTTTTCAGCCATCGTTTCCCTGACACTCACGCCGATGATGTCCGCGCGCATCCTGCGGCATAGACCCAAGGAGCAGCAGGGGCGCCTGTTTAAGGCTTCGGAGCGCATCTTCAATCGCGTGATCTCATTTTACGGTCGCACACTGAAGTTCGTGCTTAGATTTCAGACCATCACGCTGCTGGTCGCCGTGGCGACGCTGATGCTCACGGTATTCCTCTACATCGTGATCCCCAAAGGTTTCTTCCCGGTACAGGACACGGGCGTGATCCAGGGCATCTCGCAGGCCCCGCCCACGATCAGCGCCCGGGCCATGGCGGACAGACAGCAGCAGCTGGCAAAAATAATTCTGGCTGATCCGGCGGTTGACAGTCTGTCCTCGTTCATCGGCGCAGACGGCACGAATACCACGACCAACAGCGGCCGCATGTCGATCAGTCTTAAGCCGCTGGCACAGCGCAGCAGAGCTCCGGACATCATCGGCAGGCTCACTGCGAAGCTCGCGCAGGTCCAGGGCATTCAGCTGTTCATGGAGCCTGTGCAGAACATTACCGTGGATGATCGGGTGAGCCGCACACAATACCAGTACACCCTCGAAGACCCCGACATCAACGAACTGAATCAGTGGACCAACCGTTTCGTCGGCCGGCTCAAACAGCTACCGGAACTGGCCAATGTCGCCACCGACCAGCAACTGGGCGGCCTGGCGGTCTACCTGGTCATTGACCGCATCACTGCTTCACGACTGGGAATCGCGCCCTCGACGATAGACAACACGCTGTATGACGCCTTCGGTCAGCGGCAGATCAACACGATGTACACCCAGGTCAACCAGTACCATGTCATTCTCGAGAGTGAACCGCAGTTTCAGCAGGACCCGGACAAGCTCAATCATCTCTACATCCAATCCAATGCATCTTCCGGCACAAGCGGTGCCGGCGCTTCGGCGTCCTTTGCATCCATCGGCTCCGCCTCTGCCGGATCCAATGCTCTAACGAGCTCGGCACTGTACACGCCCGCGGCCAATACGCTTGCTCCCCCCGCGAACGCGCTGGCGGCCGGCACATCAACTTCGAGTTCCAGCAAAGGAGCCGCCTCCGCAGGAGCGACCAGTTCGACCCTGAGCAACGCGGTACCGCTCAGCGCCTTTTCGCATTTCGAGAAGACGACCGAACCGCTGTCCATAACCCATCAGGGCCAGTTCCCGGCCATCACGGTCTCGTTCGACCTGGCGGCGAATGCCTCGCTGGGCAGTGCAATCACGGCGGTCAACAGGCTGCAACGCGACATGCACATGCCCGCCAGCCTTCAGGCGGGCTTTCAAGGCACCGCAGCATCCTTCACGAACTCGCTGTCGAACGAGCCATTGCTGATTCTCGCCGCCCTGGTGGCCGTCTACATCGTGCTTGGCGTTCTGTATGAGAGCTTTATCCACCCGGTCACCATTCTGTCCACGCTCCCGTCGGCTGGCGTGGGTGCTTTGCTGGCACTGATGCTGTTTGGCCAGGATCTGAATGTGGTCGCTCTGATCGGCATCATCCTGCTGATCGGTATCGTGACGAAGAACGGCATCATGATGGTCGACTTCGCGCTCGATGCCGAGCGCACTCAAGGCAAGAGTTCGACGGACGCCATCTACGAGGCCTGTCTGCTGCGCTTCCGTCCCATCCTGATGACCACGATGGCCGCCCTGTTGGCGGGCCTGCCGCTGGCGTTGGGAACCGGTATCGGATCCGAGCTGCGCAAGCCTCTGGGTATCGCGATGGTGGGCGGACTGCTGCTGAGCCAGGCGCTCACGCTCTATACCACCCCGGTCATCTACATATTTTTCGACCGTCTCGGGCAGCGCTTTGCGCGCAAACCCGAAGCCCCGGCATGAACATCTCCGCGCCCTTCATTCATCGGCCGGTGGCCACGACTCTGCTCACGGTGGCGATTGTGATTGCCGGCGCGATCGCGTTCGGCGTGCTGCCGGTTTCCCCGCTGCCGAAGGTGGATTTTCCGACGATCTCCGTGAGCGCGAGCTTGCCTGGAGGCAGCGCCGAGATCATGGCTTCCTCGGTCGCTACACCGCTGGAACGGCAATTCGGCCATATCGCCGGGGTCACGGAGATGACCTCCGCCAGCTCGCTGGGCTCCACCTCGGTCACGATCCAATTTGATCTGAGCCGCGACATCGACGGCGCAGCGCGGGATGTCGAGGCTGCCATCAACGCCGCACGATCGTACTTGCCGGCCAACCTGCCCTCCAATCCGACCTACCGCAAAGTCAATCCGGCCGATGCACCGATCATGATCCTGGGCCTGACCTCGGACAAATTCGGTCCGGACAAGTTGTACGACGAAGCCTCTACCATCATACAACAGAAACTGTCGCAGATACCGGGCGTCGGGCAGGTCAACGTCGGTGGCGGCGCGTTGCCGTCGGTGCGCGTGGACGCCAATCCCACACAACTGGCCAGCCACGGCCTGACCCTGGCGAATCTGAAATCCGTGCTGAGCGTGCAAAACAGCGATTTACCCAAAGGCCAGATCTCGGACGGCTACGTGACTGCAGACATTCTGGCCAACGATCAGATCTCGCATGCAGCCGACTACAAACCGCTCGTCGTTGGTTATAACAACGGCGCGGCTGTGCGTCTGTCCGATGTGGCTCAGGTCACAGACGACGTACAGAACGTGCGCGCCGCCGGCTATTTGAACGGCAAGCGTGCCGTTACCGTGATTATCTCCCGCCAGCCGGGCGCCAACATCATCCAGACCAACGACAACATACGGGCTCAGCTTCCCTTCATCAAGGCATCCATTCCATCAGGTATCGATACCACGATCGTACTGGATCGCACCACGACGATCCGCGCCTCGGTCCATGACGTTGAAACGACGCTGATCATTTCCATCGTCCTGGTCATCGCCGTAGTCTTTGTCTTTCTTCGCAATGCCCGCGTGACATTAATCCCGAGTGTCGCCATGCCGGCGGCGCTGATCGGCACTTTCGCTGTGATGTATCTCTTTGGATACAGCATCGACAATCTTTCGCTGATGGCTCTGACGATCGCGACCGGTTTCGTGGTCGATGACGCCATCGTCGTGATGGAGAATATCTCGCGCCATCTGGAGCAGGGCATGAAGCCGCTTGACGCGGCAATGAAGGGTGCGGAAGAGATCGGTTTCACCGTTCTGACCATCAGCATTTCGCTCGTGGCGGTTTTTATTCCCCTGCTGTTCATGGGCGGCATCGTCGGCCGTCTGTTCCGCGAGTTTGCCGTTACCCTGTCGACAGCCATCGTCGTGTCGATGATCATCTCATTGACCGCCACGCCGATGATGTGCGCGTATCTATTGAGAAGCGAGCGCGAACAAAAGCATGGCCGTATCTACCTGGCCAACGAGAGAGCCTTCGAGTGGCTGCTATCGCTCTACCGTCGCAGTCTGCATTGGGTGTTGGACCATCCGCGGCTGACGATGCTGGCTTTATTTCTGACGATAGCTCTCAATGTCGTGCTGGTCATCACGATACCGAAAGGCTTTTTCCCGCAGCAGGACACCGGAGCGATTACCGGCGGCGTACAGGGACCGCAGGATTCGTCCTTTCCGGCCATGGACAACTCCATCAAACAAATAGTCGGCGTGATCAAGAGCGACCCGGCCGTGGCCAACGTAATCGCCTTTACCGGCGGCAGCGGTGCCACCAATACCGGCTTCATCTACATCGCTCTGAAACCGCTGGCTGTCCGCACGGTCAGTGCGGCTCAGGTCATCGCCCGCCTGCGCCCCAAATTGAACCGTATGCCGGTTGCCTCCGCGTTTCTGCAAGCGGCGCAGGATCTGCGCATCGGCGGTCGCGGTGGTAATGCGATGTATCAATACACGCTTCAATCCGACAACGTGAAGGATCTCTCCAAGTGGGGGCCCACGCTGCTCAAGGAGATGAAGCGCCTTCCCGGTCTGCAGGACGTGAACTCCGACCAGCAGAACGGCGGCCTCGACGAGCTGCTGAACTATGACCGTGTGACGGCGGCTAAGCTCGGTCTCACGGTGCAGTCGCTGGACTCGGAACTGTACAGCGCCTTCGGCCAGTCCGAGGTGTCCGTCATTTATACGCAGTTGAATCAGTACTACGTGGTATTGGAAGTCGCTCCCCAATATTGGCAAAGTCCGCAAGGATTGCACGACATTTACCTGCAATCGGCCCAAGGCAGCAGCATTCCATTGCTCGCGGTGGCTAAGCCCCAAGCCACCACGACCGCGCTGGCGGTCAACCATACCGGTCTGTTTCCCTCGGTCACGGCCTCGTTCAACCTGGCGCCGGACGTATCCTTGAGCGATGCCACGCTGCGCATCAAACAGATGCAGCAGCGGCTCGGCACACCTTCCTCGATCCAGGGTTTTTTCGCAGGCACACTGCTCGCCTATCAGCAGTCGCTGTCTTCTGAGCCGGTATTGATTCTGACGGCATTGCTCTCGGTGTACATCGTTCTCGGGATTTTGTATGAAAGTCTCGTGCATCCACTGACGATCATCTCGAGTCTGCCGCCGGCGAGCGTGGGCGCGATGCTGGCGTTGATGCTCTTCAAGCAGGACCTGAACGTCATTTCCATCATTGGAATCGTGCTGTTGATCGGAATCGTAAAAAAGAACGCCATCATGATGATCGATTTCGCCCTTCAGACAGAACGCCAGGACGGAAAGAGCACCGCTGATGCAATTTTCGAAGCATGCATGCTGCGCTTTAGACCGATCCTAATGACGACCATGGCGGCGCTGTTTGGCGCCGTGCCGCTCGCCTTTGGTACCGGGACGGGCTCGGAGCTCAGACGCCCTCTGGGCATCGCGATCATCGGTGGGCTGATCATCAGCCAGCTGCTGACGCTTTACACCACGCCGGTGGTCTATCTCTACTTGGACCGCTTCAGTCTCTGGTGGGCGCGGCGAGCTCACGGGTCCGTTGCAGCCGCCCAGCGCGGAGTTCAGCCCACATGACCAGACGAGCTCACAATCGCTCTGCCGTGCTCCTGGGGCTGCTGCTTGTGAACGGCTGCAATGTTGGCCCCAGGTACCATACCCCCCCGGTGCAGTCCCCCGCGGCCTACAAGGAAACGGATGGCTGGCAGCTGGCGCAGCCCAAGGACGACGTCCTTCACGGTAAATGGTGGGAGCTGTTCGACGATCCGCAGCTCAACGCGCTCGAACAGCAGGTGAATGTTTCCAACCAGAACATTGCGGGCGCGTTTGCGAGCTTTCTTCAGGCTCGGGCTCTAGTCAAGCAAGCTCGGGCGCAGTATTACCCAACGCTGACGACGAGCCCCAGCATCAGTAGAAGCCGCTCGTCGGCGAGCCCGGCGCAATCCGGCGCGGGTACGGCGACCGGGGCCGGAACGGCGATCGCAGGCACCGCCGCGACGGGTGGCACGTTCACCGCCTATGACTTGCCGTTTGACGCGTCATGGACGCCGGATCTTTGGGGACGGGTTCGCAACACGGTGAACAGCAATGTCGCGGCAGCGCAGGCCAGCGCAGCCGATCTGGAAAACACGCGCCTGACCGCGCAGGCAGAACTCGCTGTCGACTACTATCAGCTGCGAACCCAGGATTCCCTGAAACAGCTGCTCGATGCGACCGTCGTGGCTTATCAGGAATCGCTGCAGGTGAACCAGGCCCTATATGAAACCGGCATCGGTGCGGACGAAGCCGTCGCGCAGGCCGAGGTGCAATTGCAAAGCACGCAGGCCCAGGACACCAACCTTGGAATAGCGCGGGCGCAATATGAGCATGCGATTGCCCTGCTCGTCGGCCAGCCGGCATCGACATTCTCGCTTCCGGTCGAGCCCCTGAAGGCGAATCCTCCGGCGATTCCGCTCGGTGTTCCCTCACAGCTGCTCGAGCGACGGCCGGATGTTGCCGCGAATGAGCGTCTGATGGCACAGGCCAACGCTCAGATCGGCATCGCCAAGGCAGCCTATTATCCAAGCCTTACGTTGAGCGCCACCGGCGGATTCGAAAGTTCCTCGATCGCTAACTGGCTCACTTGGCCGAGCCGCTTTTGGTCTGTTGGACCGACGCTGGCGGAGACGCTGTTTGACGCCGGATTGCGCACAGCCACGGTGGAACAGTTTCAGGCCGCTTACGATCAAACCGTGGCGAGCTATCGGCAGACCGTATTGACGGCGTTTCAGCAGGTCGAGGACAACCTCGCCGCACTGCGAATCCTGTCAACACAAACTCAGCAACAGGACGCCGCAGTCAACGCGGCCCGGAGATACCTCGCGATCGCCACCGATCGCTACAAACTGGGACTCGATCCCTACCTGGACGTGATCACGGCACAGACGACTTTACTCAGCAACCAGCAAACGGCCGTTTCTCTGCGAATGCAGCAACTGACAGACAGCGTGCAACTCATCGAGGCGCTCGGCGGTGGTTGGGATGCCACGCAACTACCCTCGGTCAGGTAAGTAGCGGAAAAGGCTGCAAAAGCAGATGGCGGGAGAGAGGGATCCACATCACTCCCTACGCGCCTGATTTTCAATGACTTATTTCATTTACTGAATATCGGTGCCATCAAAAGTACCAGCACAAGCTCGCGACCATCGGGCCAGATCCTCCGCGGGCCGCTGCCGGTCATTCTTGCGGGAATTGCACGCACTGATCTCAAAAGTTGGACACGCCCGATTGACGCAAGACTATTGCGTGGATTCGCTTTCCGACCCACGCTCCCTCCGCTTGGATGGAAGCTCGAGCGCACGCGCTGCGGGGTCGTCGGCATCCAGGCCCGCAGACTCTACGGTAACGCTCGATAAGGTCATGCCGACTATTCAGACAATGACCAACGAGACTCTTTTCCCCGTCCCGATCACCGAGCGCATAGCGGAATCGAGTCTGGCCCATGAACAGACCTTCGCGGTACGGAGCAAACACAACTACTGAATCAATGCGGTCGGCATAGGCGGAAACAAAATGGGAAATGATCTCTCTTCCCGAGACTCGTCTTCTCGTAGAGTCTATTTCACCGTCTCGGCCGACGCGTCTTAGAAGCGTCGAGCCCACATCCGCTAAGAAGATGCACCGAAACGTTTCAGGTTGCCCACCAGTCAACTGCTCAAGTTTGCGCTTCAAAAGCCGTAGAGCGGATTGTCTTCGATTGAATGCGTCTCTGGAGGCATTGACGACCAGATGTTGTGATATCGGATCTGCCGATGCCTCGTCTTCTCGATCTGAACGTCCAAGCCTGTTTCCACGATTCGCAGGCGAATGCGATCCGCTTCGCCACTTTGAATCCACGCACGGATCTCAGCGATCGTGGAGGTCGCTGCGATCAACGACAACATAGTTCAGCCGCTGATCGTGGAAGGCACACCGCATCTCTCCGAACTTGGCATAGGCCTCCTCGTCCGCCTTCGTTCCCCAGCGTCCTGCCACAGGCTCAGCAGATCGCAGACTCCTCGGTGAGCGAGTCCAGCTGAACGCCGAGCGCATCTGCCTCATCAGCAATCTTGTTGACGTAGATCTTCTTGGCG
>OBLW0100002699.1_pt1 | contig 14235 bp, 12 predicted proteins | sample 1520161 | NCBI WGS metagenome assembly OBLW01 (sample SAMEA3539309, study PRJEB22396) | soil metagenome | biome: tundra; feature: field; material: soil | place: USA | collected 2010-05 | depth 0.15 m
GACGGCACAGTTGCTAGTTTTTTAAAGTACTGTGTTTTAGGCTTGTAATAAGAATAACAAGCTTTAAAGCTTGAATTCAGGTAACAATGTCTTCTGTTCCAAGAAAGCTCGGTTATGCCCTCGTCGGCGACATGGTCGGCTCCCGGTTGGTCGTTGACCACGAGGAAATGCGGCGGCAGGTGGCGGCCGCCTTGGAGTTGATGAACCGGCGGTTTGCCAATGTACTGTGGGCTCCCTTGATGCTTACCAAGGGGATCGACGAGTTTTCAGGCGTGGCAAGCTCGCCAGAGGAGGTTTTCGAGCTGCTCTGCCAGCTTAATGTCGAGGTACACCCGCGAAGCTTCCGTCTCGGAGCGGCATGGGGGGAGACCATCGATCTCAGTCGCAGGCGCCTGGCCAGCAGCATGGAAGGCTCTGCCTTTCATCGAGCGGCGGTGGCACTTGAACGTGCCCGAACAGAGCATCTGCCCATCGCGCTTGGGGTATGCGCTGGCGATCAGTGTGGGCTCTTGCTTCAAGCGGTCGAAGCGATGGCCTCCCTCGACGCCGCGCTGCGCAGCAAGTGGACTCCGGCCGTTGTGAAGGTTGCCCGCGACCTAATCCAAGCACGGGAGAGGAGGCCGACCCAAACTAAAATCGCCCGCCGGACCCATAGAAGCCAGCAGGCGATTTCCCAAACGGTCCTAAGGGGACGGTTCAAAGAGCTGGCACGCGGCGGCGCGGCGATCCGCAATTTGCTTGTTGAGATCCACCGCCTCGCGCAGCATGCGCCCGATTGCTAGGTAATATGTGCCGTCCGCCCGCCCTTTTCTTCGCTGAATACCTCGTGAGCAGGCCGCCGGTGACGGCGCCCTGGGGGAAGGCGGCCATCATCCTGGCCGCTTACGTGGTAACGTTGGCATTGAGTGGCCGCATTGTCCGCTTTATCGTCCTGCCGCGAAATGTTTCGAATCCGCCGGCAGATCCCGTCGGGCCGCGCTTTTCCCCTTCGACCGTCATTGGAAAGTGTGAGAATCTGCTGACGGTGACTTTCGTTCTGGCTGCACAGGATACGGGCTTGGCGTTGATCTTCGCGGCGAAGGCACTGGTTCGGGCGAAGGACATCGAAAAGAATCCCGGGTTCTATCTAGGAGGAATGCTGGTCAACCTCGTCTGGGGCCTTTTTGTTGCTACGGTCGCGCGTTGGCTGATAGCCGGCATATGATCCACCGAGTAGCCCTCGCCCGCATTCGCGCCGGGCATGAAGTACGGGTGAGGATCGGTTGGGAGGATCTGGAAGACCGGAGCCGGTTTGCCGGTCGCGTCGGGGTTGGACTCTTTGCCGGTCAAACCTTCAAAGGGCTGGCCCAGCGGCGAGACGTTGCCCTGGGCCGCGTAGAGGAAGCCCAGCATTTGGTCAAAAGACCGATTCTCGAGCATCACCACGACGAAGTGGTTGATCCCCGGCAGGAACGCGCTCGAGCCGGCGGCGGCGGTCATCGTTTCCGTCTCTTGACGGCCGGCCTTGGCCGCGGCGGCGCGAGATGCGGCTTCTTGTTGGACGGGCGATCGGATGAGGGCGCGGGACTGCTTCCAAGCACCGTGAGCACGTTCTGGCCTTTCGGACTGCCCAGCCCCGAGCAGGCGTTCCAGCCGGGACCGGCGAGGTAGCCGACCTTGGCGGCACCCACCTGATTGCTGCCCTGAACGATGCCCCTCAGGGCGGAGGGATTGGCGTAGAGCAGCGGATTGATGAAGCCCGAGCGCCTGTTGAGCTTCTGGTTCACGAGGGTGATGAGCGCGGCCCAAAGCGGAGCCACGGCGCTTGTGCCTCCGACCGGAAACTCTTGGCCGTCGACGCGCACCATATAGCCCGAGGCGGGATCGCCGTCGCCCGAGACGTCCGGCACGCCACGCCCGGGTTTTCCCGTCGACACGTTGTTCGGCAGGTTCGCCTTGGCTTGATAGGATGGGACGGGGAAAAATTCGCTGATGCCGCCGCCGCTGGAGCCGAACGAATCGCTTTGGGTGTCCGCCTCATTCTGGTTCCAGACGGTCTCGGCGGTTATCGCCCCGTTCGCCACCTGGATGTTGGTCGCACCGCAAGCCAGGGCATACGGGCTGGAGGCGGGAAAATCGGCGTGCGGCAGGTTGTCCCATTCCTTCGGGCCCTCGTCGGCGGCCCCGTTGTCCCCGGAAGCGACGGTGACCGTAATGCCGAGCGCGGTGGCCGATTGGAGCGCCTGGTCGAACTCGGTCTGGAAGCTGACTGCGGCCTCCACTTCGGGACCGCCCCAGCTGATGGAGAGGACTCCAGGGTTGTTCGCGGTGTCGTGCACCGCCTGGGTGATGGCGTCGAGGAAATCCTTGTCGCTGGCGCCCGCGGCGAAATAGACGACCACCTTGGCGCCCGGGGCGATGGAGGCCGCCACCTCGATGTCGAGCATCACCTCGCCGTCCGCGCTGTTCGGATTGGTCGGGGCGTTTTTGCCGTTGTCGACAGCGACCGCCGTGACGGAGAGGACGGGCACTCCGATTTGGGTCGCATAGGCCTGCAAGTCCGCCGGGCGGAACCCGCCGCCCAGTTCGATGATCCCGATGACCTGCCCGGTTCCGTCGACACCCGTCGGAAAATTATAAAACTGGGCCACCTGCGGCGACGTGTAGCCCTTGAAAGCCGGGGCCGAGTCCGCGGCGCTGCGCCGCAGCGCGTTGAAGTGCGGCTTGGCGAACGTCCGGTTATCGAGGCCGAAGACGCCGGTAACGATCCCGTCCAGATTCGCCGGGATCTTCACGGGCCCGGTCCGGCCTCGGTAGGTGCCGTTCGGATGCTCCCATCGGTTCAGGCTGACCTGGAAAGCCTTGCTGCAGGAGGCGACGTTGCCGGACAGGAGGACGCGGCGGCGGGCCGCATTTGATTCGATGACGACGATGCCGTGATCGCGGGCGAATTTCTCGACTTTGCCGATATCCGCCTTGGTGGCGCCATGGTTGGCCTCGAGCTGCTCGTGGGTGAGGTAGCTCCGCCCCCCGGGGGGTCGGCTCCCGTCGAGCGCCGCTGCGAGAAGCGGCGCTCGGCGCCGGATCTGGACAGTCAGTTCAATGCGCTCGTCGGCGGGGGCGGGTCCGACAATCCTGGCGCCGCGCACGGCGGTGCGTTCGCTGCCTGGAATCGAGACATATTTGGGCTGTGCCATAGGAGTAATTTCGTGAGCCGGGGGACTTGGACAGAGGGTTTACACAACTTCAATTTGCCTAATTCGATGCAACAGATTACGCAACGTAGGTGGTCGAGCCGGTATTGCCAGACTGATGACCCGAATTTTGTTCGCCAGGTAGGAACCGATCCCACCTCTCGAATGGAGAGCCCAGCGCCGCCATGGCACGTCACGGCCACGTTCGGAATGCAAACGGCTTGAAAAGCCTGGAACACCTTAAGAACAAAAACACGCTTCATGGGGAGCGGTTGGACTCTGATCACGTCCACCAACCTTCGGCTGATGCCGTTCCCTCGAGATTTCGCTCTCAAGACGGTCCATTTGATTCAGTCAGTTCGGATCTTTATCCAGCCCGGGCAGCCATTTGAGGTGTCCGGCAGCTAAACCGTGGTCGCGGGCGCCCGCGATCGGATCTCAAAGGGTTTTCAGATATTCCAGGAGGGCGTTCTTATCCGCCGCCGACAGATCGGTGCCGTAGGCATGGCCTTGGTTGCCATTCCCGCGCACGGCGATGTCCTCTTCCCATCCCTCGTGCTCGGCGGCGGCCCCCGATGTGACAAAACCCACATCGATCGGATCATAAACGTCGTAGCCGCGGTAGAAGACCTTGGGGCGCTCGTCCGCGGGCGCCAGCAGATCGCGAAGCGTCGGCACCGAGCCATTGTGAAGGTAGGGCCCACGCATCCACAGGCCGTCGAGCGGAGGCGATTGGTAGCCCTGCTGCTTGACCATATTCGGCCGGATGATGCCGATCTCCCTCACCTTTTCGTTGGCCTGGTCCGCGGCTGCCTGATTCCACGTGTCCATCCGATTGCGATCGGTGCCGATTTCGGCGATGGGGATGAGCCGGCTGGTGTGGGGCTGGCCCGGCTCATGGCACGAAGCGCAGTCGTGGGCGTAAATCTGCTTCCCCTGGGCGGCGAGCCCGGCGTCGATCGGAAACGGATAGGCAGGCGGCGGCAGGCCGCTCAGGTATTCGTCGAGTTCAGCCATTCGAACGATGAACCACGCGCGCCGCTTCAACTTCCAATTCAAGGTGTCGAGCGGGACCGTAGGATCCGGCGCGGCTCCGAGCCCGAGCGCCGAATCGATCAGCACCGAGCGAACGGCCGGCGTGTCGCAGCTCCAGTTGAGGGAAAGGCCGTCGCCCTTGCGGATTTTCAGATTCCAGACCGAGGGAAAGTCCGCCTGGCCCGTGGTGTTGTCGACCGGCATCGATGTCATGAAGTATTTCGTGAGGTTCATCGGGTCGTCGCGTCCCTTGCCCCAGTCCGGCCAGCCGGGCCGATTCATCCATGCCAATTGCGCGGCCTGCTTCTGAAGGGCGCTCCGGGTCAGCGGAATGAGCGCAAAGCGGTAGATCAGGCGGTCGACCAGCGAAAGCTTCGTCTCGCGCTCAATCTGGGTGAGCAGGGTATCGGCGTTGAACCGCGGATCGGCGGCGCAATTGATCAGAAAACGCAGCATGCCCTGGAGGTTGGAAGTGTGGGCCGGGGCTCCGAGCACAACGTGGGGAAGATCGCTCTCACGGGAGCGCCAAGTGCCGACGTGGCAGATCGCGCAGTTGTTCGCGATGCGCGGGAAGCCGATCGTCTTCATGGAGAATCCGACGGGGATCTGCTGGCCCGGTTCCCAAACCACGCCGAGCGATTCGTAGCCGCCGGGGCCCGGCAGGAGGTCGGGAAAGACCCGCGGGAGCACGAGCCAGATCCAATACGGAATCCCGCGGGCGTTTTCGGCTCCGATCGAGCCGTACTTGAAGCGCTCCCCTTCGTTGGCAAACGCCGGTTGGGGAACCTCGCGGAAGAACTTGTACCACCCAAAAACGCCGACAAGGCAGAGGACCGCAAAGAGGGCGATGAGCCAGCGCGCGAAACGGGCAAGGTGCATGGTCAGAATGTTTTTAAATACTCGAGAAGGGCCAATTTGTTGTCTTCGGAAAGATCGGTGCCATAGACTTGGCCCTCGTGGCCATAATTGCCGTTGCCGGGCAGGGTCGTGTCGAAGAGAAAGAACGACCTCCCCTTTTCGTTTGAGACGTCGGCGACGAAACCGACGTTCTTTGGATCATAGACATCGTATCCCCGATAAAAGGAGGCCGGTCGTTTGGACGCCGGCTCGAGCAGGGCCCGGAGGTTGGGCACCGAGCCGTTGTGGAGATAGGGGGCGCGCAGCCAGATGCCGTCGAGCGGCTGGTTGGCGTAGCCGTTGGTTTTTCGAAAATGTTGGAAGCGCTCCTCGGGATAGGCGGCGTAAAGCTGGCCCTGGTTCACGCAGAGCGAGAAGGAGTAGGAATCGAGGCGGTGGCGGTCGGTCCAGATCTCGTCGATAGGCGTGACCTTCCCGACAAGCTCCCCGGTGAAATCGGCGCCGCTTGCCCCATGGCAGCGCGCGCAATACTGAGCGTAGATCGGCTTTCCCTTGGCGGCGAGAGCGGCGTCTATCGGATAGGGATAGGCCGGCGGTGCCGCGTCGAGGAGCCAGTCCTCCGTCCGGCGGAGCGACGGACGGTCGAGAGTGGGCGGGAGCGCGCCGGTGCCGAACGCGGCGCTGCGATTGCGCTCGTCCACCGAGGTGTTGTTTCCGTCCCAGTGCAGCTCCATGCCCTGGCGCAGGCGCTGGCGCCAGATCGAGGGGAAGTTGCAAACGCCGACCCACTCCTCCTGCGGAAGATTGTCCATCCTGAAGTTCAGCAGCACCTTCGGGGGGTTGAAAGTGTCGAAGCGCCCGGGGCCAAAGACCGGCTCGCGGTCCATGAAGCTGAACAACTGCCGGATCGTGAGCAGCTGGTCGCGCATGAGGTCGACGCCGAGAAAGCGGATCAGCTCGCGATTCAACCAATCGTCCGTGCCCATTTTCTTGATTACGGGAGCGATCCGGTCCCCAGTGAAATTCCCGTCGAGGGCGACGGCGGAAAGAAACCGCTCAAACCCCTGCAGGTCGACGGTGTTGGAAGGCATGCCGACAATGAACCGCGGCGCGCTCGCGGGACTGTCGCGGACCGAGCCGACATGGCACACGGCGCAGTTGAGGAAAACCCGGTCGATGCCCTGCACCTTGCGTTTCGACACTCCGATCGGCAGGTCCTTTCCCGGCTCGTAGAGGAATCCGAGCGATTGCAATCCCTTCCCGGGCAGGTATTGCGGAAACAACTCCGGCAACGCCATCCAGATCGAGTAGGGTATGCCCGATGAGCGCTCGCCGCCGGTGGATCCGTATTTGAAGTGGTCCTCGATGTTGGCGTAGGTGACCGGCACGTCGCTGGTGAAGCGAACGACCGCCCAAATCACCAGGACGGCGAGGACGATGCCGGCTCCCCAACAGGCCCAGCGGCAAGAGCACCTGGACGGAGTCGATGCCGGCGGCTCGGTGGACATGTCTTCGAATCCCGGTCCGGGCTAGGCGGGAAACTTGAGCGCGAAGTCGATCAGCCGGGTCTTGCCCCACCAGACGATTCCAAGGTAGATGCGGCCGGCGGGGTCAACCATGCGGATCTCGTCGCGGATCTTTCGCGCCAAGAGCGTCGATTTCGAATAATCGAGAACGATGCACTTCTTCCCGTCGAACCAACTCTCCGTGCAATAGACCTGGGCCAGGACGGCCCTGGTGCCGTCGGGGCCAATCTTGTTGAGCAAGGTGGTGGCGCCGTCGGAATTTCGGCTGAAAACCTTCCCTTGCCAAACCAGGTCGTGGACAAATCTGGCGATGAGGCGGTCCCAGAACGAGCCCGCCAAGGCGATGGCGTCGCCCTCCGAATTTCCCTCCGGAATCGGGCCGGCTTCACTGGCGCTGAAAAGGGCTTCGAGTTCGCTTCGGGATTTTCCCAAAAGATCATTTAGATTCATAGGGGGGAAAGCATTGAATGCCCTTGTGGCCGGCTAGAGGGTCTTGAGATATTCGATCAAGGCGCGTTTGTCGGAATCAGCCAGCTTGGAGCCAAAGGTATGGCCCCGGTCGGTGACAAAATCAGGGCATTTGCTGACGGCGAGCAGATCCGGGACCAGTTCCTGGGCCATGAGGGCCTTGGTCGCCGCCGGATCCAGCTTCTTCTGCTTGATCTCGGCGAACACCTCCATGAGCTTCACACAGAGCTTGACCAGCACCGCCGGGTCGGCGTCGGGGTTGATGTTGGCGACCAGGTTGATCGGGGTCCCCTTCGGGATATCCCCGATCCGGAGGTAGCCGTCCGGATCGAAGTGCGGCTTGAGCAACGTGCGCAGCGGCTCGGGAATCACGGCGCCCTGGATCTGGATGCGGCAGTCCTCGCTCGTTCGCCAGATCGAGTCCTTCCCCAGGCGCTTCTCCGGCCAGAGAAGCTTCCCGGCGGCGTCGTTGAAGGCCTCCATCCGGCCGGCGACGGACGGATCGCCCGTGAAAATTCCGAGCGAATTATTGTGAAAGAAGGGGGCCGTCGACCAGATGTTTATCAGTGACGGCGTCCGGTAATAGCCGGGACCGCCCGGCGGGACCTTGAATTTGTCGGTCCCCTCCGTGTAGGGATTGTAGACCTCGATCTCCCCGACCGAGGGAAGGGCCTTGTAGGTGTCGGAGGAAAAGTCGCTCCAGACGTGGCCGTCCACGGCGTTGGTGGCCAGGGCGCGGTCGGCATTGGTCTTTATCTTCGTGATCGGATAGCGGACCTCGTCGGAGAAGAAATTGTTATCCCGGAAGTCATCCTTCAAGACCGCCTCCGCAAACCAGGCCTTCGCGTCGGCTCCCGCGGGGGGTTGCTTGCTGGAGTGGCAGCTCGCGCAGTTTGCCGCAAAGGCAAGCTTCCCCTGTTTCAACACCGCGGGATCCTTGGTGATGAAATCCGTTCCCCCCGGTGCCTCCTCGAGGCGCATCGGCTTAAGCCGCATGAAGAACTTGGCGACGTTGACGACCTTCTCCTGGGTCGCCAGCCAGTAGACGGAATTCTTCTGGGCGACGCTGATCTCGAATGGTTTCTGGGGCGTCAGGCCGACCAGGACATTGTGCCGCGTCAGCCAGTACTGCGAATACATGCCGATGTTGATGTAGACCCGCAGGGTTGCTCCGGGGACGCCGACGGAATCCGCCCCGTCCTTGAGGATGTGGGGAACCTCCATCTGGGCCGTTTCCCCGGGGATGAGGAGCGTGTCGCCCGAAACGTGCTCGCTGTGCGCGACCGACAGGCGCGTGTCCAGCTCAAAGATCGGATTCATCGCATTCGGGTTGTTGATGTGATCGGTGGCAATCCGCGAGGTGTCGGAAGTGCCGGGGGGCTGGGCCTTGAGCATCTCCCAGAAGAAGCCGCCCTCCTTGACATTATGCGCGAAGACCTTGCCCTCGCGGATGTACTGGTTGCCGATGGCGGAGGCCAGATTCTCCAGCCGCGGGTTTTCCGGATCGGCCGGAGGATTGCAGGGATTGAACGCGACGTGGCAGGCGCCGCAGGAAACCCCAACGCGGTAGGGCTTAATCAAGGAGGGATCCGCGGCATAGTCGGGATCGCTATAGTAGCGCTGACCATCCCATTTCTTTCTTGCGGCGCCGTCGAAGTCGGGATTGGGAAAAAGCCGGAGACCCATGATTCCGGTCGAGCGTCCGTAAACGTTTGGGTCGATGGCGCTGGATTCAGGCTCGCCCGCCTCGTCGATCCAGAGTCCGTATTCGTCCGGCTTGGTCGCCTGACGATAGCCCGGGACGTTGATCAAGCCCGTTTCCTTGAAGCGATTCGGGCGGTCTCGCGAATCGATCGTCTTGAGCATGTCGATCATCCCATAGCTCTGCTGCGACATTCGGTTCCAAAACTGCTCGTCGCCGCCGCACCATAGAATCCACGTGTTCCGGCCCTTGATCTCGTCCGGAGCCAGGGCAATTCCCCCGTCCATCGGCTTGAAGACATCGACCGCCAGTTCGGGGAAATCCTCCGGTTTGCGACCGCCGCCGTCGTCGATAAGGGAAACCGGTTTTGTGCAGCCGGCGCCCGACAGGACGGCCAAGACGGACGCTAAGGCAAGAATCCTGCAAAGGACCGTTTTCATGATGCGTTCTACCTGGAAACAACTCTTGGGCTGGGGGTGATTCGGCGGGCGAGGACCTTTAAAGGTCCTCACCCGCCGGAGGATGATTTCAATGCTGGAGGCCTGTGGTCTTTTCCCGGTCCTGCGGGAAAGTCGAACGCTCGGGCTCAGGGGCTTAAGACAAAGCCCATCAAAGCCTCGGCGTCGTACTGGCTTTGCCGGCCCAATCCGTTGGTCATGGTCGAAGGAGGAAACAGATTTAAGGCCGACAATTTACCCGTGGCGCATTCGACGAAGATGAGTTGATTTTGTGCGGTGCGAAAATCGCACCCGATCGCTCCGATGAGTCCGGCGGCGAGTTGTGTTGAGGTTGGCATTTTGAATTCTGATTTTCTATAGTTGCCTTTGCCGGCGACGTCTTCGTCGTGAGGCGAGGCGCCAAATCGTCTCGCCGGCCCCCACGTGATACTGCATTTGTTCGCGCTGTCGCGATGCCAAGTTAATGCATTAATAGGGTCAAGAAGATTTCTTCATGGCCAAGGGCGACGAGCATGGCGGGCGGCCTCAAGCCTTAATGGTGCTTGGATAAGCCGCAAGATTTTCTTAATTAGTGGCTTGCGGGCGCGGCGGCATCCCGGGTCAAGTCCGTGTCGTCGCCGATATCCGCGCCTTTGGGTAGCGAAAACTCATCGGAGGTAGCGGACTCGGCTTGGCATGGACGGTTTCTCTGCTGGAGCCCTGGGCACTGATGGTCGGCGCGGGAACCGCACGCGATCGCTCCTTACTCGCGGCGCCGTTTGGGGGCGGGCAAACGACCAGTGAAGGTGAAATCGCGGACCGACTAGTGAAGCTTGGCTTTGGCGTTCGTGCTAAAACGGCTGGCGTTTGTGCGCGCCTATGCCGTTCACGGGACGGAGGCTGGATACCGGATTGTTTTTCACAAGGACACCACCGTATCGCCAGAACGGCCGTCGTGATGCCGACGGCTTGATCGGTTGCGCCCTCGCCGTCGGCGGCGAAGGACTGTGGTAAAACCACCGTTCAACAAGCAAGTGTCAGTGGGCGTCTCGGAATGGTCGCTGTCTGCGAATAAGATTGCCCTACACCAAGACGACGTTTACGGACAGCCGATGCCTTCAGGTGCCCCTGCGAATGGCCGATAGAATACAAGAATTCCCGCTAAAGCCAGGCGAACTAGTCGCAGTGGCAACTACCGATATCTTGCATTCCCGACCTACGATAAGGTCACGTACGGCCTGATAGGGATCAGCTCCGGAACCTGCATTTGGTTCAAGCGAACGGAGCCCTGATTTCAAAAAGAAACAGCCCATAGAACTCCCCTAAAACCTTCTGACACTATGCCCGCACCGGCCAACCTCGCGCAAATTGACCACTTCGTCGTGCTGATGATGGAGAACAGGTCTTTCGACCATATCCTCGGCTTCCGATACCCGGCGGCCCAGGGCGGACTCAACGGCGACGAGTCCAATCCCCTGGATCCGGTGCTTCCGGCGAACGGGTCGGTGACCGTGTCACCCGCCACGGCCTTTGCAATGCCCTATGATCCGGGCCACGAGTTTCCCGACGTCCAGTGCCAGATCCACGGTCCGCCGGGTGCCGTCGGGCTCGCCCCGATGTGCGGGTTCCTGTATTCGGCGCTAAATCCCCCGTCAGGTCCCACGCCGTCTGCCCAGGACGGGGCCAGGGTAATGCAATGCTTTCGACCAGCACAAATGCCCGTGCTGAGCACGCTTGCCGCGCAGTTCGCTGTGGCGAACGCGTGGTATTCCTCCCTTCCCGGACCGACCTGGCCCAACCGGTTCTTCATCCATGCGGCGACCTCCGGCGGCCTGACCGACAGCCCGAACGACCTCGAGGTGATTCGCGGCTACTCGTTCGACGGGGGTACGATCTACGATTGCTTGAGCGGCGCGGGGCTTGACTGGCGGATCTATCACGACGGTCTGCCCCAGACTGCGGGCATCCAGAGCCTGCGGACGGAGTACATCGATCCCATGACGGAACACTTCCGCGACTTCACGATGTTCGCTGCCGACGCGGCGGCCGGCCGGCTTCCCCACTACACGTTCATCGAACCCGACTACGACACAGGCAACAACTACCAGGGCGGCAATTCCATGCACCCCTTAAACGATGTTCGCCGCGGCGACGATCTGATCCGCCAGGTCTACCTTGCAGTCCGCAATTCGGGCTACTGGACCAATACGATGCTGATTGTCACGTTTGACGAGCACGGCGGCTTCTATGACCACTGCTTCCCGCCCGCTGCGGTGCCCTCGGGCGATGACTACCGTTATGCGACGCCCGGGCGCGGGTTCGGATTCGACCAATACGGGGTACGGGTTCCGAACTTGATCATTTCGGCGTACACGGCGGCCGGCACCATTCTCGACGGCCTCAAGAATCCAAACCTTGTGCTCGACCACACGTCGGTGCTCGCAACGGTCCAGAGCCGCTATGGGCTGCAGCCGCTGACGAACCGGGACAAGGTTGCGAACACGCTGGTGCCGGCGCTGAATCTCCAGAATCCACGCACTGACGCACCGGTGCAGCTGCCCACCGAGCCGGCAGACCTGGCGGCGCCCAACGCGGCGGTGCCTGTGGCCGCCCAGGCGGCAAGCGCCCTTTCCAGCAACCAGAAGAGTTTTCTGGCACTCGCCACCGCGTGCAAGCTCGGCATGTCCGACACACCCGCGTCCCAGCCCGGGATTTGGAGCGCCCACCAGGCGGTGCAGACGCAGGCGCAGGCGGCTGCCTATATTTCGTCCCTCGAGCAGCAAATCATAAACCAGCGCCCGTGAGGCGATCCGTATGATTCCTTCCCAAAACAGGCTCAACAGCATCTCGAATCCCACCCGCGGCACTCGCCCGGAGCGAGCCGGGGGGGTCCTTGTCCTAGTGGCGTCGATATCCTGCCTATTTTTGACTGCGTGCGTTAACCTGACGGCTGTCAGCGATTTTGCGCAGCAGGCGTGCACCCTAAGCGGATACAAGGGGGTGTCCGACGACCTGGTGGGGACCAAGCAGCGCCTGTACATCTATGCGCAGAAGGATCCGGGAAAGGACGGTCTCGCAGAGGAGACCTTGGAACAAAAGGCATTCGAGCAGAGGCAGCAGGTGCTTGTGAACTACATGAAGGCCCTTGCCGCTCTTGCGGGCGGCGACGTCCCGTCCTTCGACACCCAGATCGGCCAGGCGGGCGACGGCTTGAAGAGCCTAAAGCTGATGGATGCAAAGGAGGAGGGGATTTCGGTTGCGGCGGCCGATCTCCTCGTGCGCATAGCTACCGACTACGCGCGCGAACGTAAAATTCACGACCTTGTCGTTGCCGACGACCCGGCCGTCCAGGACCTGATCCTTAGGATGAACACGGTCGCCAGGGGCTATTATATGCGAAGCCTGGACAACGAGAAGTTCGGGGTGGACGAGTTCGTGAGGGAGGCAAAGTCGGAGAACAGCGCAGGGCTGAGCCGCCTCACCGATCTGGTCATGTTCGACCATTACCAGATGATCGAAAGTCAGCGCAAAACCGCGGATACCTATGCCAAGGCACTCGACAAGATCGCCCGCGCGCATGCCGATCTGGCGCACAACATCGGCGTACCGAGTTCCAAGGACGCCATCGCCCAGCTAGAGAGCTATAGCGACGACCTCAAATCACTCTATTCTCAACTGAAACACTAAACTTCAGGATCCAATCATGCCTCCCCTGACAGCAGCCGATGCCGATTCGCTGGCGCAGAGCTTCCGCGATATGGCGCAGACGATGTCCGATTTTCTCCACGCGCAATGGGCCAACCTCGACCCCAACGACCGCCAGCAGGTCCATGACAACATCTTCGATTTGCTGCTGCGCTCTGACGACCTTGAGGCATTGGCCGGCATACTGGATCTTGACAGTGCAGCCACCTCCGTCGCCCAACTGACCGCCGCAACGCAGCAGGCCAGTCAGTTCCTGGAAAAGGTTGCGGACCTGAAAAAGGCCGTCGGCCTAGTCGCCGCAGGGCTGGGTCTCGCCACGGCCATCGTGGCGAAGGACCCGAAGGCGATCATGGCGTCGCTCAAGACCTTTCAAGGACTTTTAAAGCCCAGCCCTTGATCTTCGGGAGGACAGCCGAGAGATAGCCGCGTCAATTTCCCAAAACCACTCCTGCCGGTAGCGATCCACCGGCTTCAATCCATTGCTTCGCAGGTGCGAAGCTTGGAAAGATGGTGATGCGAACTGGTCAGGCTTTCCGACTAACCCTGCGACTCGACGATGATTTCTTCCGAACTGGCCCGGTAACATGCACCATTGCCTCGGTTTGCGGCAATTTGGAACCAGTCAACATAGCATTGATCCGGCGAGCGCTGAACTTGCAAATTCTGGCTCGGCAAGTCGCGCCCAAAGTCTTCTTGCCCGTGCCACAGATAGCGGGGTCCCCTGCCGTGTGTTGGGCCGGAGTGATCATGGGGCATGCGTAAGAGCACCCGGCAGCCACGGTGCCGAGCTTGGGCCATCCGCTCGCTACGCGCAAGTTTCTCTCGTGAAAGAAGCGGCCGCCAGGCCGCTTGGGGCGCTCTCAACGTGGTCCATTAACCCTTAAAGTATCCTTATGGCGTGCTTTTCTGTTTCGGCACGTTATCAACCGCTCCCGCCAAAGCCGGGCGCAGGGCGGCCATTTGTTTCAGCAAGTTAAACCAGAAAGGGCCTCCTAAGCTTAGCAGCGCAGCGGAAAGTAAAATCCCGATTAGATGATACAGGGGCCAGCTCCAGTAAATGGTTGTTCCGTTGTCCAGCCGCTTCCAGGGATGGTAAGGAAAGTACCAACTATCTGTCGGGCTTGCCGGATAGGGATTTGGCATGAGTATCAGCGAGTCGCCCGCGGCTTCGTCCTGGATCGCGCTGAAGGCGGTTGCGTCACTACCCCAAATCGTCTTCTGGAGCTCCTGCTGGAATGCATTGGTCACTTCCTCCGTATTGGGCGCTCCCTTGGCGTGTTGCGAAAGCCACTGCGCCGGCACTTCTGTTCCGGAATATCCAGTATCTATCT
>OBLW0100002701.1_pt1 | contig 14226 bp, 14 predicted proteins | sample 1520161 | NCBI WGS metagenome assembly OBLW01 (sample SAMEA3539309, study PRJEB22396) | soil metagenome | biome: tundra; feature: field; material: soil | place: USA | collected 2010-05 | depth 0.15 m
CTACACTCTTTCCCTACACGACGCTCTTCCGATCTGGCTTCAGCCTGGCCTACGAACGGCTGGCCCTCGCCGAGCGGGTCCAGGCCCAGCGCAGTCGGCTGCATGCGGCTCTCGGCTCGGCCGAGGCGCTGATCGCCCGGCCGGCCCCAGCGCTTGGCCTGGCCTTGATGCCAGGTCAGGACGAGCGTCTTCGCATCAACGATGAGCAGCACATCTGCGCGCCCGGCGCCACGTCGGGCGGCTCTGGGTACACCGAACTCACGGACCGCGAGCGCGAGGTCCTCGAGCTGCTCGCGGTCGGGGCGACGAACGCCCAGATCGCCGATCAGCTGGTGGTCTCGGAAAGCACGGTGAAATCGCACGTGCGCCACATCCTGCGCAAGCTCGGGGCCGTCAACCGGGCCCAGGCGATCTCGCGCTACCTCGGCATCGCCCCGCTGGGCGGCCCGCCGGACTCGCGGGCCTAGCGACTGGATTTCATCCCAACGGGCAGCCGGCTTCCTCCCGTGGGGTGAGGCCTGGGACGCGAGGTCGTTATTAGCTTGCTCATGTCGGCCTTCGCACCCGCTGGGGGCGCAGCAGCCGACGGTCCAGCGGCCTCACGGTCACTCCAGGACTGACGTTCACGGAAGGTAGGCAAGGATCCCATGTCGTATCGCTTCGCCGTGCTGTGGTTGAAGGCATTCCGGGACAGCCCGGAGCAGGTGTGCCAGCTGTACGCGGACGAGTTCCTCTTCGAGGACTTGATGCTCGGCCAGTCGATCACCGACAAGGGCGACCTGGCCCGCGCGTTCGCCCCCTACGCGAACACCGATCCTGACAACGGCATAGGCATCCACCAGTTCCGTATCGACGAGGTCATCGGTGACGAGAACCGGGCCCTGATCCGCTGGACCTGGCGGGCCATCGGCGCGGCCGCGTTCCTCGGCGTCGCCACGAACGGCAAGGTGGTCGGCACCACCGGCCACACGATGCACATCTACCAGGGCGCCAAGATCAAGCGCGAATCCACCTACTGGGACGCCACCTCGGTGCTGCGTGACCTGGGCCAGCCCGTCTCGGCGCACGGCGTCACCGCCGTGCGTGTCCGCGCCACCGTCACCGTCTGACCTCCAGGAGCTGTAGCGATCATGAGTGACTACCCAGACCACGCCCGCCGCTGGGCGAGCCTGATCACCAGCGACACCGACGCCGCCGTCGGCCTGTTCGCCGACGAGCTGGTTTATGACGACCGCCGCGACGTCGACCACGTCTTCGACACCGCCACCGACAAGGCGCAGCTGCGTGAGCGGATCGCGCCGTTCGCGAATGCCGACGCCGGCAACGGTCTCGGCCTTCACCGCTTCGAGGTCCTGGACGCGATCGACACGGTCGGCGTTGACGGTTGCCGTGCGGCCGCGATCTTGTGGCAGTGGACCGGCGAGCATCTGGAGAACTTCCGCGGCGTGCCGACCGGAGGCCAGACACTGTCGGCCCGCGGGCAGACCTGGCACCAGTTTGATGCCGCCGGGAAGGTGAATCGCGAGTCGACGTACTGGAACGACGTGCCCGTGTATCAGCAGCTCGGCCTGCCGGTGCTCACGCCGGCCTACTGGGAAGCCGATTTCGACTTCAGCTCGCTTGCCCCGTCGTCGTGAGAACGACCGGCTGTTAGGTGAGCACCGGTGCTCCCCCGGAGTGGCCGGCCTACTGGAGGTCATGACGATGTGGGGAACACTGCCCGAGGTCTTCGACCGGGTGTGCCGGTACTACGCCGAACGGACCGCGATCCGCGACGGCGACCGCGCCATCAGCTACCGGCAGATGCAGCAGTGGGCCAATCGCGTCGCCAACGGGCTTGGTGCCCTGGGAGTGGCGCCCGGCGAGCGGGTCGGTCTGCTGCTGCCGAACGCGCTTGAGTTCATCCCGACTCAGCACGGCATATGGAAAGCCGGCGCGGTACTCGTGCAGATGCCGGCCCGGGCCTCGTCGGCCACGCACCGCGCCAACCTCGAACAGGCCGGGGCCACCACGCTGATCTACCACGCCGAGTTCGATGACGTGGCCGGGGAGCTCGTGACCGGGCTGCCGAACCTGAAGACGGTGATCAGGCTGGCCGGCCCGGACTCGGCTCAGGCCGGGCCGCCGCAGCCGGTGGACTACCTGACGCACTTCGGCGCCCAGCCGGACACCCCGCCGGACGTGACGGTGGGCGAGCATGACGAGGCCTACGTGCTGTTCACCTCCGGCAGCACGGGTGAGCCCAAGGGCGTGGTGAACTCGCACTTCACCTGGGCGCACTACAGCATCACCGCGGGCCTGGAGATCGCCGACACGCGGCCGGGAGAGGTGTTCGCGCATGGCGCCCCGCTGACCCACTTCACCCAGATCTTCGTGCTGCCCACGTTCCTGCGCGGCGGCACCAACGTCATGCTGCCGAGCCTGGATACCGACGGCCTGCTCACGGCGATCGAACGCGACGGCGTCACCGCCACGGCCGTCGTCCCGACGATCATCTACCTGCTGCTTGATCACCCGCGGCGTTCCGCTGCCGACCTGTCCTCGCTGCAGACGGTGATCTACGCCGGCTCCCCGATCGCGCCGGACCGGCTACGCGAGGCCCTGGCCGCCTTCGGGCCGATCTTCGTGCAGACCTACGCGGGCACCGAACCCGGCTACGTCTCCTGCCTGCGCAAGGAAGACCACGAGGTTGACACCGAGGCGGGCCTTAGGCGGCTCGCATCGGCTGGCCGTCCCATCCCGTACGTTCGGGTCAGCATCGCCGACGAGCAGGACCGGCCGCTGCCCGTCGGCGAGATCGGTGAGATCTGCTCCAGTCAGCTGGGGCAGATGCTCGGCTACCTGGACGCCGCACGGACCGCCGAGGCCCTGCGGGACGGCTGGGTGCACACCGGCGACGTGGGATACCTCGACCAGGACGGCTTCCTCTACCTTGTCGACCGCAAGCGCGACATGGTGGTCAGCGGCGGGTTCAACGTCTTCCCCCGGCAGGTGGAGGACGCGCTGCTGCGCCACCCGGCGGTGGCGCAGGCGGCGGTCATCGGCGTGCCGCATCCCAAGTGGGGCGAGGCGGTGCACGCGGTGGTGGTGCTCCGCACCGGTGCGGAGGCGAGTGCGGACGAGCTGATCGCCGCGGTCAAGTCTGAACTCGGCAGCGTCCCGGCACCGAAGACGGTGGCCTTCGCCGGCGCACTGCCCGCCAACCCGGCCGGCAAGGTGGATAAGAAGGCGCTGCGGGCGCCGTTCTGGTCCGGCCACGACCGGCAGGTCGGCTGATGGACGCCCCCGTCCCCGCCAGGGCCGACCACTTCAGGCGCGTGCTCTCGCATTTCGCCAGCGGCGTGGTGATCGTGACCGGCATGGTCGACGGCGAGCCGGCCGGGCTGACGTGCCAGTCCTTCACCTCGCTGTCGCTGGATCCGCCGATGGTGCTGTTCTGCCCGTCGAAGACCTCGACGTCCTGGCCGCTGCTCGCCACCGTGCCGTACCTGTGCGTCAACGTGCTCAGCGCCCGGCAGCGCGGGCTCAGCGATGCGTTCGCCCGCAGCGGCACCGACAAGTTCGCCGGCGTCGCCTGGTCGCCCACACCGCACGGCGCACCCGCCCTGGACGGCGCGGTCGCGCACATCGAGGGACGCCTCGCCGCGCGCCATGACGGCGGCGACCACCACATCGTCACCTGCGTCGTCGAGGCGCTGTCGGCCGAGTCGGACCCCGACCCGCTGCTGTACTACCGCAGCGGCTACCGCGCTCTAGACAACTCAGGCCGGCTGCGGCAGATCGCCTGAACCGCCGAGACCACCACGCCACATGACACCCACCCACCCGGCAAGTCGCTACCAGGCCAGGAGACACCGATGTCCGTTCCGCACTATTCATTGTTCATCGACGGCGAATGGGTTGACTCGCCAGAGCACTACGAGATCCGCAGCCCGGCCACCGACGAGCTGGTGGCCACCGTCGCCAAGGGCAGCACGGAGCACATCGATGCGGCCGTGGCCGCGGCCAAGGCCGCGCACGCCTCCGGCGTGTGGCGCAGCAAGACACCCGAGGAGCGCGCCGACCTCCTGACTGCCGTGGCCGCCCGGCTCGCCGACCGCACCGACGAACTCGCGGTGCTGCAGACCAGGGAGAACGGCGCCACGATCAGGGTCACCTCCACCCTGCACCTGGGCCTGTCCATCGGGCAGCTGCAGTACCTGGCGGAACTGGCCAAGACCTACGAGTTCGAAAAGCCCGGCCCCGCGATCGGTCCGCTGCCTGCCGAGGGCATCCTGCGCCGCGAACCGCTCGGCGTGGTCGCCGCCATCGTGCCGTGGAACATCCCGCTGCTGGTGATCGTCTGGAAAGTCGCCCCGGCCCTGGCGGCCGGCAACACGGTCGTGCTCAAGCCCGACGAGCACGCTCCGCTGCTCGCGCTGGAAGTCGCCAGGGAGTTCGAGGCCGCTGGCCTGCCCAAGGGCGTCCTCAACGTCGTGGTCGGCGACGGCGAACCGGTCGGGTCCTACCTGAGCGGGCACCCGGACGTGCGCAAGGTGGCGTTCACGGGGTCCACGGCCGTCGGCAAACACATCCTGGCCCAGGCGGCGGACACCATCAAGCGGGTCACTCTCGAACTCGGCGGCAAAGGCCCGAACATCATCCTCGACGATGCCGACCTTTCGGTGGCCGTGGACGGAGCCCTGTTCGCGGCCATGGCCAATAACGGCCAGGCCTGCGAGGCCGGCACCCGGCTGCTGGTTCCCAACAGCATCAGGGAGGAGTTTGTGGCCAAATTGACCGAACGGGCCAGGACTCTCGCGCTCGGTGACCCGCTCGACCCGGCCACCGATGTCGGCCCGGTCATCACCAGGGAGCAGCAGCAACGGATCCTCGCCTACCTCGACGGCGCCAGGGCCCAGGGCGCGACCGCCGTCGTCGGCGGCGGCGCCCCCAGCGGGCCCCAGTTCCAGGCCGGCAACTGGATTGAGCCGACGATCTTTACCGACGTCACCAACGACATGACCATCGCCAGGGAAGAGGTCTTCGGGCCTGTCCTGGTGGTCCTGGCCTACGACACGGTCGACGAGGCCGTCGCGATCGCCAACGACACCAGCTACGGCCTGTCGGCCGGCGTCTGGGGGCGTGACGAACAGCGGGCACTTGACGTCGCCCGGCGCCTGGAAGCCGGCATGGTCTACGTCAACGACTGGCACGTCATCAACCCGGCCTACCCCTTCGGCGGCTACAAGCAAAGCGGCCTCGGGCGCGAGGGCGGACCGGATGCACTGGATGAGTACACCGAGCAGAAGTACATCTCCATAGACCGGGCCGGCCCTATCCAGAACCGTGCCTTCGCCCTCGTGATAAGCGCTCCGCCGGTCTAGCCGGACGCGATGAGCCAGCACCTGGTCGTGCGGGACCAGACCGTGACGGGCGGCTGCCGGGTCACGCGTCCCGCGGTCGGCCCGCACCGCCGTCGCTGTAGTCTGCACAGCGTGCCGAGTCCCTCCCAGCGGCCGACGGAAGTCCGGCCGGTCCGCGCGCGCGATCCGGCCCGCAAACAGCGGATCCTGGACGCCGCCGCGGACCTGTTCGCCCGCAACGGATTCCACCCGGTCTCGATGGAAGACATCGGTGACGCGGTCGGGATCACCGCCTCGGCCATCTACCGGCACTACGACAGCAAGACCGCCGTGCTGGTCGCGATGTTCGAGCGCGTTATCGACCGGCTGCTCAGCGAAGGCCAGCAGCTGGCCGCGGACCGGCAGGCCGACCCCCGCGCGGCGCTGGCCGGCCTGATCGAAGGCCAGATCGACTTCGTCGTCCATGACCGCGACATCGCCCAGGTGTACTTCAGGGAGATCGCGAACCTGCCCGAGGCCGACCGGCGCAACCTGCGCCGCAAGCAGCGGCTGTACCTGGAGGAGTGGGTGCACCTGCTGACCGAGCTGCGGGCCGACCTGGACGATACCGGCGCCCGGACGGTCGTGCACTGCGCGATCGGGGCGATCCAGTCCACCCTGCAGCATTCGGCCGGGCTGTCCCAGGACAGGCTGCGGGAGCTGCTGCGTCGCTCAGCGCTCGCGGTCCTCACCGCCGGGCTGCCCTAGCCGGGCTGATCTGTGAACCGGCCAATGCGCGTTTACGGCAACATCGGCGGCGCGATCGACGGCACCGGCGGCGGGGACCTGGCCGGCCTCGCCGAGCAGGTGGCCGCCGCCGAGCGGGTGGGCTACGACGGAGTCTGGACCACCGAGGTCAGCCGCGACCCGTTCCTGCCGCTGCTGCTGGCCGCCGACCGGTCCCGCACCCTGACGCTGGGCACCGCGGTCGCGGTGGCGTTCGCCCGCAACCCGATGACCATCGCCATGGTCGCGAACGACCTGCAGTCGTTCAGCTCGGGCCGTTTCATCCTCGGCCTCGGCTCCCAGATCAAGGCCCACATCCAGCGGCGGTTCAGCATGCCCTGGTCCGAGCCGGCCGCCCGGATGCGGGAATTCGTGCTGGCGCTGCGGGCGATCTGGGCCAGCTGGCAGGACGGCAGCCGGCTCGACTTCCGCGGTGAGTTCTACCAGCACACCCTGATGACGCCGATGTTCTCCCCGCCGCCCCATCCGTGGGGCCCGCCGCCGGTGCTGCTGGCCGCGGTCGGACCCAAGATGACCAGGGTCGCCGCCGAGGTTGCGGACGGGATGCTCGTGCACGGCTTCACCACCGAACGCTACCTGCGCGAGATCACCATGCCCCTCATCCAGGACGGGCTGCACGCCTCGGGCCGCGACCGCGACCGGTTCAGCATCTGCTACCCGGGGCTGCTCGCCACCGGCGACACCGACGCCGGCCTGGCGACGGCGGTGACCGCTATCCGCGAGCAGATCGCCTTCTACGGCGCCACCCCCGCCTACCGCCCCGTGCTCGACCTGCACGGCTGGGCCGACCTGCACACCGACCTGCACCGGCTGTCCGTGCGCGGCGAATGGGCCGCGATGACCGGCCTGATCGACGACACCATGCTGCACACCTTCGCCGTCGTCGGCCAGCCGGACAGCGTCGGGCCAGAGATCCACCGCCGCTTCGGCGACATCGTCGACCGCTACACCCTCTACACCCCCTACCCGTTGCCCGAGCAGACACGGCTCCGCATCGTCACCAGCCTGCACCACGCATCCGGCCCTTGACTTCAACATTAGTTGAAGTCCTAGCGTCGTTGCTAGCGGGCCGCGCCGGGCGGCCGCCTGGACATGGAGGAGTCACGATGATCGTTGTGGTGGGCGGGACCGGCCGGGTCGGCCGCCAGGTTGTTACGCAGCTCACCGAGAGCGGGCTGCCAGTCCGTTCGGTAACCCGGGGCCTCAACCCCGGCGGCTTGCCTTCGCGCGCCGAGGTCGCGCAGGCTGACCTGGCTGACCCCGCGTCGCTCGAAGCGCACCTACAGGACGCGCAGTCGCTGTTCCTGGTGTGGCCGTTCACCTCGCCGGAGGTGACCGCCAGGCTGGCGCCGAAGGTCGCCGAGATCGCGGCCCGGCATGTCAGTCGTATCGTGTACGTGTCCGCGCAGCCCGCCGCTGACCGGCCGGACTCGTTCTGGGCGCTGGTCGAGCGGGCGATCGAGGAGTCCGGCGCCGAATGGACGTTCCTGCGCCCGACCGGGTTCGCCGCCAACACGCTGATGTGGGCCGACCAGATCCGCTCCGGCGACGTCGTCCGGTGGCCGTTCGGCGCCGCCGGCCGGGCGCTGATCGATGAGCGGGATATCGCCTCCGTCGCGGTGCGCGCGCTGACCGAGGACGGCCACGCCGGGGCCAGGTATGTGCTGAGCGGACCGGAAGTGCTCACCCAGGCCGAGCAGCTGGCCGCGATCGGGAAGGCTATCGGCCGGGCCCTGACCTGGGAGGAGCTGCCGAAGCAGGCCGCGGTGGAGGCGCTGGCCGCGGCCTGGGGCGACGCGGGCTTCGCCGAGACCGCAGTGAACACGTGGGAGCGGTTCGTGGACCATCCCGAGACCGTCACTCTGGCGGTCAGTGACATCACCGGAGCCCCCGCGCGCAGGTTTGCGGACTGGGCCGCCGCCAACGCCGCGGCCTTCATCTAAACCCTCCCGACGACTGGCGAACAAGGAGCCACGCATGACACTCACCGCTGCTGAAATCGGCTACCTGCAGGCCCAGCGGCTCGGGCGGCTGGCCACCCTCCAGCCCGACGGCAGCCCCCAGGTCAAGCCCGTCGGCTTCCGCTATAACCCGGAGCTGGGAACCATCGACATAAGCGGCTTCCGCATGTCCGCGAGCCAGAAGTTCCGCAACGTCAGCCGTGATGGCCGGACCGCTCTCGTCGTCGACGACATAGCGTCGACCCAGCCGTGGCGGGTGCGGTTCCTGGAGATCCGCGGGACCGCCGAGGCTGTCCATCCATCCGGGCAGGCTGAAGGCCAGGACGATACGACCCTGATCCGGATTCGTCCCACCCGCGTCCTCAGCTTCGGAATCGAGGAACCGCCCGGCGACCCGCACCTGACCAAACTCAGGACCCGGAGCCTGGCCTAAGAGATCCGCTGAGACCCGACGGGCGCTGCGGGCAGGTGCGGCCGTCATTCCGCGAGTTCGTCGGGTGCGAGCAGGAACTCACCGATGTAGGTGCGGGTCTGGTCGGCGTTCAGCGGCTGGAACAGCGACGCCGCGGAGTCGCGGTAAAGCCGCTCGAAGACGGTCCCCTTCCGGAAGGACGAGCCGCCGACCAGGCTCATCGCCTGCCGGCTCATGTGCATCACGTTGTCGGCGATGAACGTCTTGGCCAGCCCGATGTAGGGGAAGCGCAGCTCGATCGGCCACTCGTCATCCCGGCCCTCGGCGATTTCGCGGCAGGTCTGGTAGAGCACCCGGCGCGACAGCTCGACCCGGGAGGCCATGTCGCCGATCCCGTCGATGATGTGCCCGACGGTGGCGACCTTGGTGTCCTGGGCGACGATCGCGCCGAACGTCGCCCCGAGCCGCTTCTTCGACAGCACGGCCCGGGACTCCTCCAGGATGCGCTGCTGCATGCCGAAGTAGATGCTGGCGAACATCAGCGACGCCCACTCCAGCACGCCGAACGCCCCGGTGCGCCACTCGCAGATGAAGTTCTCCGCCGGGACGTAGTAGCCGTCGAAGTGGATCACGTGGGTGCCGGTGGCGTGCATCCCCAGCGCGTTCCAGGTCTTCTCGACCCGGATACCGTCGCCCTGCCCGTTCTCGTCGATCTTGAAGTCGCCGATGAAGAAGCTTTCCGCGTTGACCCGCTCGGCGAAGTCGTCGGGCAAGTTGCCGTCGGCATCGGTGATCGTCGCGTTGGTGGTGATGATGTCCGCGGCCTCGCACAGCGTGCCCCAGGTCTTCTTCCCGTACAGCCGCCACCCGCCGCCCGGCTGCGGAACCGCCTTCATGTCGGCCAGCCCGCTGAACCCGGCGCGCTGTTCGGAGAATGGGCCGAAGATCAGGTCCCCGTCGGCGACCCGGCCCAGCCAGTACTTGTTCTGCTCCTCGCTCATCAGGCCGCCGGCGATCCCGGCCATGATGTAGTGCATGTTGTAGGCCAGCGTGATGGCCGAATCGCCCCGTGACAGCTCGGCCACGACCTTGGCGGTGGCGAGCAGGTCGCCGCCCAGGCCGCCGAACTTCTTCGGCACCGGCACGGCGCCCAGGCCGCTGTCCTTGAACGCCTTGATCGACGGGTAGGCGAACGTGTTCTCCTCGTCGTACTTCGGTCCTATCTCGCGGAAGAACGCCGACAGGGCGCTCGCCCTGGCCAGGACGGTCTCGAGCTCCGGGTCGGTCATGGTGGCTTCGAACATGGGCGCTCCTGCGGTGGCGGTGGGGAATGTCGCGGGCGGGGGGTTAGCCGAGGAGAAGGTCGTCGCGGCCTGCCTCGCGCAGTGTCGTGCGGTAGGTGTCGAACAGCGGCGTGGTCAGCGGAAGCAGTTTCAGCGCGACCGACCGCTTGCCGTCGAGCTTCACCTTGCGCTGGGCCATGGCCAGGGTGAAGTTGAGCTTGCCCTGCCAGAACCGGTTGCTGTTGTCCGAGGACATCCGCAGCTGGACCGTGGACTTCGCCCCGACGGCCGCGTCTGCGAACAGCACCTTCTGGCCGGGGAAGTCGATCAGGATGGTCGCGGCCGGGTCGGTCTGCGTCAGCAGGACCACCAGGCCGGTGTCCCTGGTCGCCTCGACGAACGCCGGGTCGACCACCGCGATCTCGAACATCTTGCCGATGTAGGCGTAGACCTCGTCAGGATCTTTGAAGGCGCTCACCAGAGCCCCCTTTCGGCAAAGCCTCCACAGCAGTTCCACTGCACGCCGCGAGGGCCAGGGCGGATGACATTAACGCCGACACTAGGTTCCCGGCCGGTCCCCGCACGTCATCCTTCTAGGCGGTCTTGCGGCTCAGAAGGACGACATCCGGACCTCGGGCCGCTGGGCTCCGTGCCCGCATGTCGGCCCTTAGAGCCTGGAAATCCCCCGCACGGATGATTCCGGCCGGCCCGCGTTCCGGCAGTGTGCACCGTGACGGCCAACGGCAGTCCTCGTCTCCGCAGCGGTCAGGCAGGCATGGTCCGTCGCATGAGCTTAAGGAGGCTGAAGTGCCCGTTCGTCGTTCGTCCATCGTTCTTGCCGCCGTCGGCGTCGTCTTGATCGTGCTGGGGGTGCTGGTCCGCTTCGTGGTCGTCCCGGTCGCCACCAAGCTGCCCGGCAGCACCAACCTGAGCGTCACCTACACCGGCAAGTCCACCCTGCTCAACAGCAGCGCGCTGCTGTCCGGTGATACCAAGAACGTCATCGCGACCAACGTCCCGACGACCGTCGACCGCCAGCTCAAGGTAACCAGCATCGAGGGTGACACGGCGATCGTCTCCGACGACCTGACCATCCATGCCGGAAGCCAGACGCTGCCCAGCGACCACACCTACGCCCTGAACCGCAGCACCCTGGAAGGGACCACCCCGCCCGCGGGCGTCTCGGTCGAGCCCTCGGCCGGAGCGCTGAGCTCGATGTTCCCGATCGGGCCGGCGGCGAACAGTTCCTACCGCTACTACGACTCAACCACCCGCAACACCGTCCCGGTCTCCTACACCGGGCACGCCACCCGCGGCGGACGATCGGTCAACCTGTACCAGATCGCCTCCACTGGTGCGGTGAAGGACCCCGGACTGCTGAAAATGCTCCCGCCGTCGCTGCCGAAGAAGCTGATCGCCGGCCTCGCGCCGCTGCTGCCGGCCGCCGAGCGGGTCAAATTCACTCCGGCCGTCCTGTCCGCACTGCCCAACCCGATCCCGCTCAGCTATACCGGGACCACCAGCATCGTCGCCTCGGTCGACAGCCAGACCGGCATCCCGATCACCGAGACGATCTCCGAGCAGGTCGTCGTCAACGTGACCGCCGGCTCACAGACCCTGAGCCTGATCCCGGTGCTCGCCCTCGATTTCCACCTCACCCCGGCCAGCACGACTTACCTGGCCAATAAGGCCAAGACCACCGGTGAGCTGCTCACGCTGATGAAGGCGATCGTGCCCGTCGTGCTGGTCGTGATCGGGGTGGCCCTGCTGGTGATCGCGATCCTGCGGCGCCGCAAGCCCGCCGCGGCCCCCGCGGCCGCAGCGGAAACCGTCACCGCCGGCAGCGGCGAGGCATAGCCGGAGAGCAGCAGCCTGGACGCCAACCCGGGCTCGCGGGCCTGCCGCAGCGCCTCGGCGCCGTTGGCGGCGACGCCCACCACGGCGATGCCCTGCCGCTCCAGCATGCGACGAGCCACCTTGAGGAAGGGTTCGCTGACCGGGCAGCGCACGGACGGGCCATGGCGCCCCGTGCACGCACGATGGCATGATGTGGTGATGAAGCCCTGGCTCCGGCAGGGGATCTGGCTTGCCGTGGCCTTGATCGTGCCGGTGCTGTTGTCGTTCGCGTTGGTCCCGCTGCGCGACCACGTGAGCGACGTGCTGATCGCCCTGGTCCTGCTGACGGTCTCGGCGGCCGCGGTGGCCAGGGGAGAGCTGCTGCTGAGCCTGGTGGCTGCGACGAGCACCGCGCTGTCCTTCGACTATTTCTTTGCGGTGCCGTACGGCCAGTTCGCCATCCGCGGCGCCCAGGGCGTCGTGACCACGGTCGCGCTGATCGCGGCGGTCCCGGCGCTCGGCACCTGGATCGCCCGGCTGTCCGGGCAGGAGGCGGCCCGGGAACGGGTACTGCGGGAGAAGGCCGAACGGTACGCCGGGGAGCTGGCCGGACGGCAGCGGCAGGTCGAGCAGCTCGCGGCCGAGCTGACTGCCTCCCGCCGCCGGATCCTCGCCGTGGGCGATGAGATGCGCCGCCGGATCGAACGGGATCTGCACGACGGCGCCCAGCAGCACCTGGTGACCCTGTCGCTCATGCTGCGCGGTATCCGCGACAGGGCGCCGGCCGACGTCCGCGCCGATGTGGACGAGGTATGCGACGGGCTGGCCGGCATGCTCGAGGAGCTCCGGGATCTCTCCCGCGGCCTGCATCCGGCCATCTTGGTCGAGGCCGGCCTCGGGCCGGCTGTCCGTGCGCTGGCCCGCCGCTCACCGTTCCCGGTCCGGGTGCAGGTGCGGGCTGACGGCAGGCTCCCCGGCTCCTGCGAAGCGACCGCGTATTACGTCGCCGCCGAGGCCTTCACCAACGCCGCCAAGCACGCGGCGGCCTCCGCGGTGGACATCCTCATCGAACGGGCCGACGGCGCGCTGACCGTTCAGGTCCGCGACGATGGCGTCGGCGGCGCCGACGCCGCCCGCGGCTCGGGCCTGGTCGGCCTGCGCGACCGGGTGGAGGCCGTAGGCGGCACCATGACCCTGGACAGCCCGGCCGGGGCCGGCACCGTACTGACCGTGCGGCTCCCCGTCACCACAGAAGATCATTTATCCGAACGGACCGTGGTGCAGCCGGATCCGGGCCCCGGCGACTAGCCGGTGGCCGACGGATGGAGCCACGGCCGGGTTCCGGCTAGCCGGTAGCGAGGTTGGCCGCCTGCCGGGCAGACCGGGCCACGGCTATGCACGATCGTGAAGTGACAAGGCGCCACGCGCCGCGCTTTCCGGCGACACGAGGAGGCACAGATGGCTACCACCAGACAGACTGCAGCTGGGGTGACGGTCCCCGACACGAAGCTGGCCCGTGAAGCCACCGAGCTGGTGCGCGAGTCCACCACCGACCTCGTCTACCACCATTCCCGGCGGGTGTTCTGGTTCGGCAGCTTGCAGGGCCGCAACCGGGGGCTCAGCTTCGACCCCGAACTGCTGTACATCGGGGCGATGTTCCACGACCTAGGCCTGAACCAGGAGTTTCGCGGCAGCGGCCGCCGCTTCGAGGTGGACAGCGCCAACGAAGCGCGCCGCTTCCTGCAGGGTCACGGCGTGCCCGAGGACAGCATCCGCCGGGTATGGACCGCCATCGCCCTGCACACCACGCCCGGCATCCCGGAGTTCATGGAACCCGAGGTCGCCCTGGTCACCGCGGGAGTCGAATACGACGTGCTCGGCATCGGCTACCACGACGTCAGCGACGCCGACCGCGCCGAGATCACCGCCTTGCACCCGCGGCCGGATTTCAAGCGCAGCATCCTGCGGGCGTTCACCGAGGGCATCGCGCCGAAGCCGGAAACGACGTTCGGCAACGTCAAGGCGGACGTCCTGGAACGTTTCGTCCCCGACTACCGGCGGGTCAGCTTCGTGGACGTCATCGAGAACTCCGACTGGCCGGAATAGGCAGATAGGAATCACACTACGAGCCCCCGCCGCCACGGCGTGCTGCTGGATGCCCGATAGCCCTGGGCTCGCACGTTCAGAAGGGATGAAATGTGGAACCAGCCATTACCGGCCATGAGCGCATCGGTCACGACGACCTGCTCGTGCATGACTGGCGCGTGTCACGGTTCACACGGCTCGGCGTCCCCGGGCCGCTGGCCGAGGTCTATGCCGACCGCCTCGACCGCCTTACCGCCGACGCAAGCTGACCCAGCACCGCGTCAACTGCGATCACCGCGGAACGGCTCCGCCGCGATCAGCTCATACGGTCTTCGGCGGCTCGGACAATGCTCCCCAGGACCGTGCCATTTCCAGGCAAGTCAGCACTGCGCCATGCTCGGGTGGTCGTCGTAGTCGGCCTGGCGTCGGGCGCGATCATCGGTGCCTGCGCCCACCATGGGTACCGGCTAGCGGGACCTGCCGATCCTGGCTAGCTGCAATGCGCTGCGCGGGCCCCC
>OBLW0100002703.1_pt1 | contig 14222 bp, 11 predicted proteins | sample 1520161 | NCBI WGS metagenome assembly OBLW01 (sample SAMEA3539309, study PRJEB22396) | soil metagenome | biome: tundra; feature: field; material: soil | place: USA | collected 2010-05 | depth 0.15 m
CTCGCAACCTCGATAGCCGGCGCCACCGGCGCTGCCCTTGCCGCGAGAGCGCAGAATAGCTCACAGCCGGCCGGAGATGCCGTGCGGCTCGGCATCGTTGGCGCGGGTATTCGCGGCCTCGAGTTGATGCAGGCCGCCCTGAATGCCGGAGGCAGGATCGTGGCCGTATGCGATCTCTACGACGGCCACTTCCGCCGCGCGCAGGAGATTCAGCCCAACACCCCCACTACGCGCGACTACCGCGAGGTGGTGGGCCGCAACGATATCGACGCCGTAATCGTGGCCACTTCCGACCACTGGCACGCGCCCATAGCCATCGCCGCCATGCACGCCGGCAAAGACGTGTACTGCGAGAAACCCATGGCCCACACCATTCCGGAAGCGCTGGAAATGGTGCGCGCCTCGCGGGAAACGGGCCGCCTGGTCCAGGTTGGAAGCCAAAGCCTGAGTATGGAATCTACCGCGAAGGGCAAGCAGTGGTTCGATGCCGGCGAGATCGGACGCGTGTTCATGGTGCAGTGCTCGATCTATCGTCCGAACGCTATCGGCGCGTGGCGCTATCCCGTTCCGCCCGATGCTTCGCCCCAGACCGTCGATTGGGAGCGCTTCCTGGGCAACGCCCCTAAGCGCCCATTTGACGCGCGGCGCTTCTTCCAGTTCCGCAACTGGTGGGACTATGGTACCGGCATCGCGGGCGACGAGTATGTACACCTCCTCTCCCGCGTGCATTACCTCATGGGTGTGCAATATCCGTTAAACGCCGTGGCCAATGGCGGCATCTACAAGTGGGATGGCGATCGGGACGTGCCGGACATTCACAATACTCTGTACGACTACGGAAAGTTCCAGGTGCAGGTGAGCGCCAACCTGGTCTCCAACTGGGAAGGCGGTGAGATCGTTCGTTTCATGGGAGACAAGGGCACTATCGAACTTACGGAAGAAGGCGCCAGGCTGTTGCCCTATAACCCCGTGGAGGATTACAGTTACCCGCTGGAGAGCTGGCCCAAAGACACCAAGGATCGCTTCGTCGCCGAACACAAGAACGATCCGCTGGCGGACGTTGGCACGGCGGCGCGGCAACCCAAGCGCGAGCCGGTGGCGTTTACACAGCAGAGAGAAGGCACGGAAGACCACTTTAAGAACCTGTTCGAGTGCGTGCGCAGCCGCCAGCAGCCGCGCGAGAATGTCGAGTTCGGCTGCGGCACCGCCGTTGCCTGCCACATGGCGAATGCATCCTATCGTCAAGGTGGAAAGCGAGTCGTGTGGGACCGCGAGAAGCAGAAGCTATCGGTCGGGGCTTAGCACTGTTATTTTTGCCCGGCCTTGGATGCCCGCAGGATGACGTTTAAATCCGCCGGCGGCCACGCCACCGTCCGAGGCTCGAACCCGGAGGCTTCAAAGTGCAATTCGTACGGCCCCGGCACAACGGCCGGTGTGTACCAAAAGGCAAACCGTCCGCCTTCCCGCGACTGGAAATGCGCGAGCTCCTGGCCCGGCTTCACCGCCCGCAGGGTCACCGCCGCTCCCTCAATTCCGTTGCCGGACGCGTCCTGCAAGGAGCCCTCGAAACGCACCAGGTCCGCCGGGCGCGTACCGGCCGGCAAACGCACCGGGACGAGGCCGAGCAGCAAGGCGAAGACCAGCAGCATCGCGCGCATTTGAAGACACCTTATCCCCGCCGCACGGTTAGCTTTTGGCGGCTCGCGGGTGCCTGTCGCTCCGGCCCATGAACTGATGCAGGGCGAAGGGGACTTCGTCGGGATGCGATGCGCACCACGCAATGATGCGCTCAAGCTTCAGGGTGTCGTCGGCGATGGCGCCGATTTCCATCAGCTCGGTTTCAATAGTCTCCGGATCTCGCATAGCAACTCCAGCATGGCACATCCCGGCAGCTCACGGCTTTAATGGTAGTAGCATGAGAACAATGCCGCAAAACATGCTTACCGGCCTGGTATTCTCCGCGGTGCTCGCTTTCGCGGCCGCACCCGCTAAGATCGTACTGATCGCAGGCAATCAGAGTCATGGCCCCGGCGATCATGAATACAAGGCCGGGTGCATGCTTCTAGCCGGCTTTCTGAGGCAGAATCGGGTATCGGACCCAGTGGTGGTAACCGGAGGGTGGCCGGAGGATGAGTCGGTCTTCGAAGGCGCGCGCGCCGTCGTGTTGTACATGGACGGCGGCACGGGGCATCCCATCTTGATCGGCAACCGGCTGGAGTCCATGGCCAAACTCATACAGAAGGGCGTCGGACTCGCGTGCCTGCATTACGCCGTGGAGGTGCCTAAGGACCATGGCGGGCCGCAGTTCCTCGACTGGATTGGCGGCTTTTACGACCGTCCGTATTCGCAGAACCCGGTGAATGACATCCGGGCCGTCCAGGCCACGCCGGAGCATCCCATCTCCCGCGGCTGGAGCAGCTTCCAACTGAAGGACGAATGGTATTATCGAATCCGATTTCAGCCCGGCGACAAGCGGGTAACGCCGATCTTGACCGCCATGCTGCCCACCGATGCGCCCAGCCCGCAGGTCTTGTCCTGGGCTACGGTACGGCAGGACGGAGGCCGAGGATTCGGATTTACCGGGCTGCACACGCATGCCAACTGGGGCGTGCGGGAATTTCGCCAATTGCTGGTCAATGCGGTCCTGTGGACCGCCAAACTGGACATCCCAGCCAACGGCGCCAGGTGTGAATTGAACCCGGAGGATTTGAAGAAGAATCTCTTCGACGTGCCCGCGAAGCACCAGTGAGTTGCCCAAGGAGCAACGCGAAATGAGCAATTCCCTAAAGGTCTCCCGACGTGAGTTTCTGTCGCGGACTTCTCTCGCCGCCGCCGCGGGAGCCGCATTCCCAGCCATCATTCCCAGCCATGTGCTGGGCGCGCCCGCCCGTCCCGGCGCAAACGATCGCATCCGGATAGGGGTCATTGGCGTAGGTGGGCGCGCCAACCTCCTGATCGATCAGTTACCCAAACCGGGACAGATCGTGGCGCTCGCCGATTGCTGCCTGTCGCGGTGCGAAGAGGCAGCCGGCAGACGCAATGCCAATTGGGATATTTACCAGGACTACCGCAGGATCCTGGATCGCAAGGATATCGATGCCGTCATCGTGGCGACACCGGACCACGTGCGCGTGATTCCGTGTATCCATGCCTGCCAGGCGGGCAAGGATGTCTACGCCGAGAAACCGTTGACCCTCTATCCTGGCGAGGGAACCGTGCTGGTGAAGGCTGCGCGGAAGTACAAGACCGTGTTCCAAGTGGGCAGCCAGCAGCGCTCGATGGAGATGAATCAGATCGCGTGCAAGCTGGTGCGTACGGGTGGATTGGGCAAAATCAAGCTGGCGCAGGGCGTGAACTATCCCGATTCTTCACCCATCCCCGATCTGGCGGAGGAGCCCGTGCCCCAAGAGCTGGACTGGAATGTGTGGCAGGGCCAGGCGCGCGCACGCGCCTACAACAAGAAGTTGCGATTCGGCTGGATGGGGTTTCAGGACTATGCCGGGGGTGAGATCACCAACTGGGGCGCCCACGGCTTGGACCAGATCCAGTGGGCGCTCGGCATGGACGGCACCGGCCCGGTGGAATTCTGGCCCATGGAGGAACCGCGCGGCGCAATGGCGTTCCGCTACGCTAACGGCGTCGAGGTCCATCTGGACTTGCCCTATAGCGGCGACCAACCCCTGATGGGCGGAGGCCGCTTCATCGGCGAGAAGGGTTCGATCGACATCTGGCGTAACAATTTCAAGATCGACGCGCCCGGCATCACGCTGGACTTGCCGCCAGAGGAAGAAATCGAGAAGTGGCACGACAAGCGCGCGCTGTGGCAGGCGGAGTACCACATGGGGTTCTGGCTGGGGTGCATCCCCACGCGCGAGCAGCCCAACGCCGATGTCGAGATCGGGCACCGTTCGGTAAGCGTCAGCCACCTCACGAACATCGCGCGCCGGCTGAATCGCAAAATCCGGTGGAATCCACAGGAGGAACAAGTTGTCGGCGATGAAGAGGCCAACTTGCTCGCCGTCAACCGCCCACGGCGAAAGGGATGGGAGTTACCCAAGATCTGAAAGGTGCGCCTGCCACACTTCCGCGCTGTGGGGCAGGTTGGCAACCTGCAGGCCGATTGTTAATCGGCCTTCGCGAGCGAAGCTCGCGCGAAACGCGTCATGGCACCGGTACCAATAGGGCCTTGCCGATCACCGTCGTGAAGCCGTCCAACACATCCATAAAGCTGGAGGCAACCAACGGAATGTTGCGGAGCTGCCACAGATGTTCGGCGTTTTGCCAGGCTGACTCACGGGCAGCGCTCACGTTCCAGGCGGCCAACGTATCTTCCAGATGAGAGACCGGCGGAAGCGCTCCGCCCGGAAGACGGACATTCAGTGTCTGCTTGGCGGATTCAATGAGGCTGTCCAGCGTGGAATTGAGTGCGGTGTAGTCGCCATAGTGCGTTCCACCACGATCTGGTGCGGTAGCGGTGACATCACAGGTGGTGACGATGGCCTCGCACAAGTCGTGATTTATATGGGCGTTTATGCCTGCCAGCGCGAACTGGATGCGCGCGATTGCGTCCTGGTTGCGGTCGGCGAATAAAACTTGCCAGCAGGCGGAAGTCGGCTCGCCGGAGAGCGAGGATTTGAGGGCGGAGAAGTAGAGACGCGCGAATTGTACGTCGAGTTGGGCCAGCCACGCGGGATCGGTGAACCCACCACCTGCGACTCGTGTTTCGACCGCCTGCGTAACTTGCAGATACAGCCAGTTGAACCATTTCAGGCCATCCCCATCCACACAAGTGCTGTCGATGGTGCGGAGGGTTTGGAGAACGTCCGCGATAGATTGGGGAACGGCCTGAACGCTGGCGAGCAGCGTCGCGTCGTACGGAAACATGGTCAATTGTAACCTGCCTCTCTATTCCTGGATGACCACGATACTCGTGACCGGATGGATTTCCAGCCACCCGTTGTGGTCCATATCCTTAACCCACGATCCAGTGATCGCCACGTGGGAGCCAACCGGCGGCAATTTCACCGTATTCTTGAAAGCTTGGCATGCCGCTTTTGCATCCGCCTGCGTTACGGGATATTTGCAAACGATCTCGAAGATCAGATTGCCCTGTTCCGCCTGGTTGTTCACGTCGTTGACAAACTTCTCTTGTCCAGGGTCCAACTTCAGCCAACCGTGAGTATCGCCGTCCTCTTCGTGTCGAACGCCGTCCTTGTGGTGTATCTTCTCATTGATCGTGGAATCCACCATGGTCCCCGTCACAGTGACGCACTGCTCCTGTACCACCAGCCGGGACAGATTGTAAACGTGATTCCATAAGGTGTCATCGCAAGTTGGCGATTGCCCAAAGGCCGCGGCGCCGCATAGAACCGCCGCAACAAAAGCGAACGAGAATTTGCAATGTGGCATGGTGGGTCGAGTATACACCATCTTCGGCCAGGTGCTGGCCCGCATCAGCGCATTACGAACCACACTGCGGCCGTGATCGAGACGACCGCTGCGAGCCAAACGCGGTAGTCGCGCAGGCCGCGGTGCAACTCTTCCCCACCTTGCAGTCCGCCCGACCAGTTGAACGTCGCTGCGGCGATACTCGCCGGCGGCTGTGCCTCCGTCGACAGGCTTACCGACACGAGCACGGTCACGCAGACGACGAACTCCAGGATCGCGCCATGCAGCCAGGGGCGCATGACCGGTGCCTGCAACAATCGCAGGAACGGACGCTGTTGGTCGATCATCAACACCGGCCCGAGGGTGAAGCCGGATAGCACTGAGGCCCACACCCCGGCCGTAGTAACCCGGCGCCAGAGCACCCCAAGGAAGAAGACGCCGACAAAGGGCATCATCAGGTACGCGCCAACGCTCTGCAGGTAGATCCAAAGCGAGTGGAACTGGCCGATCACAGGCGCCCACAACGCTCCCAGTGCGAAGACCGCGATGACCGCGATACGGCCACAGCGGACCTGGGACGATTGGTCCGCTTGCGGCCGCCAGTGCAAGTAGAAATCGCGGGTAATGAGCGTGGCCACGGAGTTGTACGTTGCGCTCAGATGGCCCATCAAAGCGGCGGCGATCCCGGCGATGGTCAGCCCCAGCAGACCGGCGGGCATCAGGTCGGCGAGCAGCATCGGGTAGGCTTTGTCCGGCGCGTCGAGCGTGGGGTGGAGGGCCTTGGCGATCAGCCCCGGCAACACCAGCAGGAAAGGCGTCAGCACCTTGAGGAAGGCGCAGAAAATAGTCCCGAGGCGGCCCTCATTGAGGTCGCGTGCGGCAAAGACACGCTGTACCATGACTTGGTCCATCGACCAGTAGAAGCTGCCGACGAGGAAGACGCCCACGAACATGCCGAGCCACGGCACGTCGGGATTCGTGAGTGGCCGCACCATCGAGAACATCGACGGATCCAGTCGCGACCGCAGACCGTGCCAGCCGCCGACGCGCTGGAGACCGGCCAGGGTGAGAACCAGCGCGGCGCTCAGCAACACGGTCGACTGAATCGCATCGGTATAGACCACGGCACGGAGGCCGCCCTTCATGGTGTAGAGCGCGGTCGCCAGGCCGATAACCCAGATGACTGTCAGCCGGTCCCAGCCGAGTAGTCCGGTGAAGACGATCGAGCCGGCCCACAGCGAGATGGAGATCTTGGTGAGCACCGAGAGCACGATCATGAGCGACGAGAACAACATCCGAATACCTCGCGAGTAGCGGCGTTCAAGGAACTCGGGCACCGTGTAGATGCGGTTGCGGATGTAGAAGGGCAGAAATAGCACGACCAGCGGAACGATGCAGAAAACTGCCATCCACTCGAAGCCGCCCACGGCGAGGCCGATGCTGAAGCCGGACCCGGCCAGTCCGACGAAGTGCTCCGCCGAAATGTTGGAGGCCAACAGCGACGCTCCAATGAAGGGCCAGCGTAGCGTGCGTCCGGCGAGGAAGTAGCTTTCCGCGGTTTGCCTCCGCCGCGCGATGGTCAATCCAATGGTCAGGACGACCACGCCGTATGCCGATATAATGAGCCAGTCGAGCAGCCGCAGGCGCATGGTGGACCGCAAGTCCGCGTTTCCGCGGAACGCCCATTCTAGCGAAGCGCTGCGTGGGAGGCACCAGGCGATGAACGGATACGAACGAACCGCTTTGGTTCTGCGTGGCGAGCGGAGCGACCGCCCGCCGGTGATGCTGCACAATTTCATGCATGCGGCGCGCGAAGTTGGCGTCACCATGCGGGAGTTCCGCACCGACCCGGCGGCCTTCGCGCAAAGCTACATCCACTCGATCGAGAAGTATTCGCTCGACGGGATCATGATCGACATGGACACCGCGACCCTCGCCGGTGCCTTGGGCGTGCCGGTGGAATTGCGCGAGCACGATCCGGCAGTCGCGGTCGGCGCGGCCCTCAACGATCTGCGCGCGGTCGACCGCTTACCTCGGCCCGATGTGGCGGCCTACGCTCCGGTGCAGGTCTGGTTGGAAGGAGTACGGCGCATCGCCGAGTACTTCCACGGCGCCATCTTCGTGCGCGGCAACTGCGACCAGTGCCCCTTCGCGTTGGCCACACTCGTACGTGGGATGGAAGGCTGGCTGATGGACATCCTGGACCCGGATCTGGAGGCCGCGGCGCATGCGCTGCTCGAGTACTGCGCCGAGGCGACCTCGCAATTCCTGCGGCTGATGAGCCAAACCGGCGCGCACATGTTGTCGAACGGCGATAGCGCAGCGGGGCCAAGCGTGGTTTCTCCGAGGATCTACCGGCGATTCGCGCTCCCCTATGAGCGCCGCATTGCGGCGCTTGCGCATGAGCTGGGGTGCTCCTACACGCTGCACATCTGCGGCAATACCAAGGCGATCCTTGCCGACTTGGCGACCTGCGGCGCCGACGCTTTGGATCTCGATTATCAAACCGACGTCCGCCTGGCCCACGAACTGATGAAGAATTCGATGGTCTTCATTGGGAATCTGGATCCAAGCGCTGTCGTGGCGTTGGGCACGCCGGAACTGGTGGAGGCCAAGTCGCGTGAACTCATCGACCTCTTCGCCGACACCGGCCGCTTTATCCTCAACGCCGGCTGCGCGATTCCGGCGACGGCGCCCGAGGCCAACCTCCGCGCCATAGTACGCGCCGCGCAGAGCTGGTAGCGGCTTCCCGGCCGGCGCCCAGCGTGCCGCTTGCTCCCGGCCACCGCCGCGTCGAGTCGTGCCCCCAGGCTCTCGAATCCAGGCTCGGGGCCGCGCCATTGCAGTTCGTCCACGTCGTCAAACAACGCGATGTCGGTCCGTAGCGTTGCCAACCTCCGGAACAGCAGCGCCAAGTCTCTCTGGCTGGAGAGCGTGGACGCCAGGGCACTGGCGTTGGCGGCATTCACGCGCCACTCCCTCCAATCCACCGGGATGAATTCGAGATGGGCAAATTTAGCGAGAACGGCAGCAGACGACTTTGCTCCCCAGCCTGGTAAGCCGGGGTAGCCGTCTGCCGCATCGCCCACCAGCGCCAGGTAATCGGGGATCGACTCCGGCGGCACTCCGAACTTTCCGATGACGCCGGCCTCGTCGAACGTCACCCGCCTCCGGCGATCCAACTGGACAACCCGCCTGCCACACACGCACTGGGCCAGATCCTTGTCGGGCGTACATACAATCACCCGTTCGACACGCGCATCCCGCGCCGCGGTTGCCGCCCCGGCCGCGAGCGCGTCGTCCGCTTCGAACTCCACCATGGGCCATACGGTAACGCCGGCCGCCGACAGCACTTCTTCGAGCAACTCGAACTGGGCCAGGAGGTCCGGTGCGATCCCTTCGCCGGTCTTGTAGCCCGGCCATAGCTCGTTGCGGAAGGACTCGATGACGTGGTCGGTGGCGACGGCAACGTGCGTGGCGCCGCCGTGAATCATGCCCAGCACCGACCCGAGCACGCCTCGCACCGCGGCCACCTCGCGGCCGTCCCGATCCCGGGCGGACGGCAGGGCGTAGTAGTGCCGGAACAACTCGTATGTGCCGTCGATCAGGTGGATTTCCAGAGCGCAACTCCAGTACCAACGTTACCGGATTGGCGGCGGCTACATCAACCGGGCGAGGCCGGGCCGGTTCTGCGCGCTACTCAGTTCTTAGGGCCGTCGTGGGCGAGATAGATGCTGCTCGGCTGGCAGGAATGATGGCAGCGACAAATGCGCAGCACGCCAGCGCGCCTGTGGCCGCGACTAACGCAAGTGGGTCCCAACTGGAAACGCCGTATAGCTCGGCCGAGAGAAGGCGCCCGGCGCCGACAGAAAGCGGCACTCCCAATAGCAGCCCCAGGAACACGCGATTCGTCGCTCCGCGCAGTACCAATTGCACGATCTGCGCGCGGCCGGCGCCAAGTGCCATACGAATACCAATTTCGTTGGTCCGCTGCGCTACCGCATAAGCCGTGACGCCATACAAGCCAACAGCAGCCAGCAGCAGAGCCACAATACCAAACAGCCCGGCCAGGCTGGCTACGGCGCGCTCCTGATCGAATGAGAGAGCAACTTGCTGCTGCATGGTCCTGACGCTGGTAACCGTGAGGTTGGGATCTACTTCCGCCAGCGCCTTGGTCAGCAGCGGCTCAAGTGTGCCCGGCGCAGCGTTGGTCACCAGCATGATCCCGCCGATGAAATGCGAGCGCAGTTCAATCTTCTTCATCAAATCGTTCTTGTAATCGACATACTGCGCCAGCGGCACGAAAAACATGGGACGCGCCGGCCTGTTCAATGCAAAGCCCGCAAACTTGGCATCGCGCACCACGCCCACAATACGGAATGTGCCGGCGTTCTCCGGCAGGTCGAGGCCGAAATGCCGATCCAGCGGGTTTTCGTCGCTCTTGAAGAAGCGCTTCACAAAACCTTGATTCACTATCGCCACCGGGGCCGTGGTTTCGTTATCGGCCGCAGTGAAGCCGCGTCCGCGCAAAATCGGCATTCCGAAGTTCTGCTGATAATTCGCGCTGACGCGATCCCAGGACGCGCCTCCGTCCTCGCTCATCTTGGGCGGTGGATGGCCACTTACGAAAATCAACTCGCCCCAATTGTCTGTGAGCGGATTGTACAGCGCTAATCCAGACCCCTGCACTCCAGGTAAACGATTGACGCGCTCTTCCATCCGGCGGTAGAGCGCGGCCAACTGCGGCTGGGTGTAAGTGGCTGGCGGATTGTGCAGCGAAACCACCACGCGCCCTTGAACCTGATATCCAAAGTCTTGATTTTCGAGTTTGTTAAGGCTGCGGGCCAGCATGGTCGCGCCAGCCACCAGGACGACCGACAGAGTCGCCTGCACCACCACCAGTGCCTTGCTGGCGAACGAAGAGCGATCCGTGGTGCCGCGGCCCGACCCGCGCAACGCTTCAGCCGGATCGGTGCGCGTGGCGAACCACGCGGGCGCCGCTCCGAACACGACTCCTGTCGCCAGTGCCAGCCCGAACGCGAAGCCCAAGATCCGCAGCGATGGCGCGGTGCTAATTGGAAGAAAATGGGAGCTCTGGAATGCCAGCGCCAGCAGCAGCCGCGCGGCTGCACCGGCAACCACCAGTCCGGCGACGCAGCCGCCCACAGCGAGCAGGGCGCTTTCGGTGAGCGCTTGCATCACGATCTGCCATCGCGTGGCGCCCACGGCCAGGCGCACCGCCGTCTGTCCCCGGCGCGCCACCGAGCGAGCCAGCAGCAGGTTGGCAACATTCGCACAGGCGATCAGCAGCACCAACCCGCAAACGGAAAGGAGGATCTGCAGGCTGCGCCCATATTCCTCTTTCATCTCCGCGACGCCGGCGCCTGCCGGCACCACGTTGACTACCTGTTTGGGCAGCAACCGGATAATGTCGGGCATCCAGTTGGAGGGATATCCGGAATCGTTTTGCATCCATTGCCTCAGCACACCCGTGAGCCGCGGAGCCATTCCGGCGATCGAAGCTTTCGGCCGCAGCCGGCCCATCATGCGCAGCCATGCGGAGATCGACTGATGCAGCAGCGCGCCTTCGCCATCGATCATTGGCTCCTGCTGCACTGGTATCCAAATGTCGGGAGGATCGCTGCGCAGCGTCTCGCCGAAGAAGCCCGGCGGTGCGACTCCGATCACGCTGAACGGATGGCCTTCCACGATGAATGTCGAACCCACCACCGACGTATCGCCACCGTAAATGGTCTGCCAGGCGTGGTGGCTGAGCACGACAACCGGCGGAGATCCTGCCGTGTCGTCGCTGGGGGTAAACACGCGCCCACCGAAGGCTCCCACGCCGAGCGTTGAGAAATAGTTTCCGGTGACGTATTCCGACCGCAGAGGCCTGGCCGCGGATTCGACGCCTTCACGCCGCACGCTGAGGCCCCCCCGGCCGGCCTGGAATGCGGCCACTTCTTCGAATTCAGGAGCTTCCGCCCTCAGGCGCTGGAAGAGGGGGAAGGAAAACATTCCCCATCGGTCCTGCGGACCGCCTTCTACGCAGCAATCGTCACCTTCGCCGACCCGGTAGAGCCTTCCAGGCTCGGCAACCGGCAGCGAGCGGAGCATCACAGCATCGATCAATGTGAATATCGCGGTGGTCCCGCCGATGCCCAAGGCCAGCGTCAAAATGGCCGCGGAGGTAAACACAGGCGATAGACGGAACTGTCGCACGGAATAGCGAATATTGCCGATCGGGTTTCGCACTTGCAGGCCTCCTCAGTCTTTACGAACCTGGGTTGCCGCCGGTTCCGGAATTCAAGCAGATCCTTTGGGCTGCGGCGAAAGGCAGCCGGGGTTGTCTTTCACCACGGCTCCCTCGCCGTGGCCGCCCAAATCCACCATCAGTTGTTGGAGCGCCCCGTCGTGCAGCACGTTGTTGCCGATGACGCAGTGTTGCAGTTCTTTGTAAACGATGCCGTACGATGGCGACCAAACACCGCTGCCGTTATCGTCGCGCCCGGCTTGGAGGTTATTGGCGGAACAGGTGACCCCGCGTGTGCGCTCCAGCCGGATCTGGGAGGAATCGTATTCTCCGGGCTTGGCATTCTTACCGCTGCGCTTGATGAAGTTGCCGGTGATGCTGATCTGTTGGCCGCCCAAAATAGCCAACCCGCAAGTTCCCGCGCGATCGAAGAAATTCCCGGTGATGTTGTAGCCGTCGCCGCCGACAATCAGAATGCCTTCGCGGTTCCACTCGATGCGATTGCCGGTGAACGTACAGGATGCGTTCTCTTCGCGCGCGGCAAATCCGGCGCCGTGGTTTCCGGAAAACCAATTGTCGAGGAAGAACCCGTCCCAACCTCGCAGCGAAATGCCGTCGCCGGCGTTGTAGGCGATCATCGAATGGCGGATGGAGAAGCACCAGGCGCGCGTGAGGCGCACGCCGTCGCCACTGAAATTGGCGATCTGGCACCGTTCGATGCGGAAAGTATCTTCCTGCTTGCCGTAATCCGGCTTGTTCAGCCAGACACCGTGCACGCCGGCGCCGAGTTTGGCGCCATCGAGTGAGAGTCCGTCGATGGTCGCGCCAAACGCGCCGGTGATGTTGAGCAGGCACCGGGCGCGTGCATCGGCCAGGCGGATTACGGAGCCGAAGCCATGCTCGTAATCCCAGGCCGGAATGCCAGTGAGCGATACGTGCGGGCGCATTTGCAGTTCTCCGCTCCGATAGACGCCGGGCGGTAGGAACACGGCGCCGCCACGTGTAGCGGCGGCGTCAACTGCGCTTTGGATCGCTCTGGTGTCGTCGCTCTTTGCGTCGCCCTTGGCTCCGAACTGCCGGACGTTCAAAAGGGTGTCCGCAGCGGCCTGCGCGGCGCCAATCCTCGGCCTGAGCGCCAGCCATACTCCGCTGAGCGCGGCGGCCCGGGCGACCTGCCGTCGCCCAGATGCGGGTTTCACAACGTCTTCAGACATGTTGATCGGGTCCTCCTGTCGGGTTCACGTTAAAAGTATATGTCTGAGCGCGCCCCGCCGCGTAAGACGCGTTGTTCAAGGAGATTGGCGGGATTCCAGTTGTGGGGCAGCCACTCTTGGCTGCCGCCGGCTCTCAGCCGGCGTCTGGGTGGGCAGACTTCTTGCCTGCATGGGGCCTCCAGGATCCGCTTCGTTGCATTCTGGTCAGCCGTCGGGCGGGCGCAGCCACTGCTTCAGCGTTCAAGCCGGGCCGGTGGGACATGGCGCCCACTCCTCATCGGTATTCCGTGGCGAACCGCATGGGGATATCCGCCAATTCCATCCTGCCCGATCGGCTCGCGAATCGGCTTGGCGACGGACACAACGTTGCCTTGCCAAGTGTCATAATGACTGGCAGGCGCGCTTACCGATGTCCACGTCCGGTATCGTTGGCGAAGAGATCGACAAAAGCGGCGCTGGCCAGCGCCGCTCTCCAACACATCGCCGGCGTTGGGGCTGACGCGAGAGCAACGTTGTTGCTTCCGCACGCTGTCCTCGTCGTGCTTGGGCCGTATTCGGTGGCGCCCTAACGTTGCGGAGCACTTCCTCGAATCCAACGTCTTCAACGCGGAACTCGTCCGGACGCTCCACTCCAAGCTGCTTCCGCTTGAGCGCATGGCCGACGAGGCGCTCGCTGCTGCCAAGCAAGGGGGTACTTCGACGATCCGGTTGCAGCCGACCCGCTTCGTTGGCTCGGAAGGCTGCAACGAGCAGGTGAAGGATTGCATGGTGGCGCTGGAGTCCATGCTGGACCCGGAGCTTGACGGCCTAATGACGCTTGCGCTGGAGGAGCACCAGCGGTGCGGCGCGACGACCCGTGGCCGCTTACGAGAGAAGCTCGAAAAGCTGAAGGCCGGGCTGACCAGAGATCAGCGAGGGTCGGCGGCCTTCGCATTCTTCTTCGCGTGGAAGGCTTTGCCGTCATCATCGCGGAGATTGGCCCTCGTGGCGATCTATAAGGACGGGCAGTGAAACAACCAAATTTTGGGGCAGGTATCGGAAGATTTGCTTAAAGAGCTTGAGGTCGGATACTCGCCGATCGGCCACAGCGTTATGAAGGGCTATGCGCCTGCAAGACTCTTGCGGGATCGCTAGATTCAACCCGCCATGACAAGCAAGGCGACCACTGCAAACCCCGAGTGCACCACCGGGATTTCAGGCTGCCTGAAATTGGATGCATCTCAATTGGAATCGATGATAATCCACAAGATCCGGCAATTCAATAGCCTCTAAGTAACTGATTATGCTGGTGAGCGCGGAGGGAATCGAACCCACAACCTAGTGATTAAGAGTCACTTGCTCTGCCAATTGAGCTACGCGCCCGCTTG
>OBLW0100002704.1_pt1 | contig 14218 bp, 8 predicted proteins | sample 1520161 | NCBI WGS metagenome assembly OBLW01 (sample SAMEA3539309, study PRJEB22396) | soil metagenome | biome: tundra; feature: field; material: soil | place: USA | collected 2010-05 | depth 0.15 m
GCAATCCGGAGTTAATCCGGTCTCGCTATCACGAGATTAGTAACGGGAAGTCGGCTAGCGTTTACCGATGGAGAGAGGTGGCGATTGCGATTGCTGCTCTGCCTGAGTCACGGCGGAGCGGATGCGACACTTGATCGCGGACTTTGACGCTGGCCAGAAGTCCTCTTTAGGGAAATTGGCCGCTGGCCGTGGCTGAGATTCCACCCAGTTGACGCGCAAACGAAAGTTGGAAAAGGGCGAGAACAGGTTCTGTCCCTGGTTTAATCGGGTGTGCCAGAATCCCTGGTTCCAGCTGCCTCCGGCGGCGCTGAAAACACGCTGCTTAGTGTCTCTAGATTTGGGGTTCGGACCTGTGCCGAAATCTACAGATTGGGGAACAGTGCCCGGATCAGTGCAGCGTAACCAGCGGCACGTCTGCTCTTGTTCCAAAGGGCGGGAATCCCCTCAGTTCAGCATTCGATCACGTTCAAAGCAAGACCGCCGAGCGACGTTTCCTTGTAGTGGGTCTTCATATCCATGCTCGTCTGATACATGGTTCGGATCACCTGATCGAGCGAGACCTTGTGGTCGCCCGTTTCGCGCATGACGATTCGGCAGGCATGGATGGCCTTCACGGCGGCCATGGCATTGCGTTCGATGCAAGGAATCTGAACCAGCCCGCCGATCGGGTCGCACGTCATGCCGAGGTTGTGCTCCATGCCGATCTCGGCTGCGTACTCAATCTGCTGATTGTCACCGCCGAGGGCAGCAACCAAACCTCCCGCTGCCATGGAACAAGCAACGCCCACTTCTCCCTGACAGCCCACTTCCGCCCCTGAGATTGATGCGTTCTCTTTGTAGAGGATACCGATAGCCCCAGCGGTCAGCAGATATTGGAAAATTCCACCATCGGAAGATCCGGGGACAAATTGCAGGTTATTTGCCCGAACAAGTCCTGTTCTCACCACGTTCGACAGCGATTGGCGCTGACCATCGGCTGGCCTGCCTTGCACCCATAAGCCTGCTGGAATTCCGGCATATTCACTAGTACGCCGTCCACGCGGTACTGGCCCGGAGAGTGGGAATCCGTAATGGCTCGCAGACGCGCGCTCTCGGGCGTGACGTTCTGACACCATATCTGCGCGAAGCCCAGGAAGAAGCGCTGTTCCGGCGTGAAGCCATCGATCTTGGCGGTGGCCGCGCTCGAGCGGTGTTTCAGGCGGCTTTCTAGCGCCATGTAGCTGAGACGCAACCCGCCATTGTCGGCGGTGTTTTCGCCCAGGGTCAACTCGCCATTGAGATGGACATCCTCGATCGCGACGAAGCCGGAATACTCGTCCACCAGGCACCGGCCGCGCTTCTCAAATTCGGCAAAGTCCTCCTTCGTCCACCACATACGGAAGTTGCCGGTGGGATCGAACTTAGCTCCCTGGTCGTCGAAGCCGTGGGTCAACTCGTGCCCGATGATTGCGCCGATAGCGCCGAAGTTCACGGGATCATCGAGCCGGTTGTCGTAGAAGGGCGGCTGCAAGATGCCCGCCGGGAAATTGATGTCATTGCGCGAGGGATTGTAGTAAGCGTCAACCGTGGGCGGCGATGCAAGCCATTCGGTGGGGTCCACAGGCTGGCCGATCTTGTTTACCTGGCGAAGGAACTCGAAGGCGCTGGTGCGATACAGATTGCCCATTGCATCACCGCGCAGAATGTTCACCGTGCTGTAATCACGCCACTTGTCAGGATAGCCGATGTTATCGACGACTTTGGCGAGCTTCTCGTGCGCCGCTTTCTTCGTGGCATCACTCATCCAGGTAAGCGAGTCGATGTCCTGCGACATCGCGGCGAAAATCGCTTCTGCCATCTCGCGGGTCCTCTGCTTTGCATCGGCGCCAAAGGCGCGTTCGACATATAGCTGGCCCAGGGCCTCGCCCAGCTCGTGGTCGGTGTACTCCAAGCAGCGCTTCCAGCGAGGCTCCAACTCTCGCACGCCAGCCAGGTATTTGCGTTCAAACTCGAACTCCTCCTGGACGAACGGCGTGTCCAATACGCCCGCGGTCGCACGCAGCAGATGCAAGCGCAGGTAGCTCTTCCAATCTGCCACTGGCACGGAATCGAAAGTGCCGCTGATTGCCTTGAAGAAGCCAGGATTGCCAACGTTCAGGCTCGTGAACTCGGGCGCGGCCACAGCGGTGAAATAGCGCGGGAAATCGAAATTTGGCGCCAAGGCCGACAGTTTTGCGACGCTCATCTTGTGGTCGCGGCTCTCGACGTTGCGGCGCGCCGTACGATCCATGGAGGCCTTGGCCAACTCGGTCTCTAAGTGCATGACGGTCTTGGCCTCGTCCGCGGCGGCTTTAGGCTTGTCGCCTAGTAGCTCGAACATCTTTTGCACGTGGGCAGCGAACTTCTCGCGCGTCTCGACGGACTTCGGGTCGGTTTTGAGATAGTAATCGCGATCAGGGAGGCTGAGACCACCCTGATCGATGTTGGCAATGGTCATCGTGGCATCATGCAGATCGGCGTGGGGATAAAAAACGAATACGGCGCGCACGCCGCGAAGGTTGAGGTAGGCGATGGTCTCGATAACGTCATCGCGAGTGCGAATGGTGGCAATGCGGTCGAGTTCCGGCTGGATGGGTTTAGTGCCCAACTTGTCAATCGCGCTAACGTCCATGCATGAGGCGTAAAAGTCGCCAATCTTCTGCTCGACCGGGCTGCGGTTGAGATGTGGCTGCGAGGCTTTTTCAACAATGTCTCTCAGCAACAGGCGAGTACGCTCCGCTAGCTCATTGAAACGGCCCCACACCGACTGGTCCGCCGGGATAGGATTTTGCGCTACCCAGTTGCCACAGGCAAACTTGTAGAAATCAACACATGGGTCGACGCTGCGATCTAGGGCGTCGATGTCGAAGCCCGGAATCAACACGGTCGGGTCTGCAACCCTAGGCTTGCCTTCGTCGATGGCACTAAGTACCGATTTCGCCTGCTCAACGGGTTTTCCCGCAGGCGCCTGTTGCGCTCCCAACAAACCACTACATAGAAACAGAACAGAAAAAGCCTTCAGTAAAGGCATATTTTCCCCCTATTTTGTCGTCGTGGGTTGGACGTTCGCGTGTCTCTTTTTGATTTCTTCGAGGTAGTTGTAGATCGTGTACTTAGAGATGCTCAGCAACTCGGCCATCCGGTCGGCGGAATAGCGAATGAGAAACGCACCCTTGTTCTCCAGATAAGTTATGACGGCGACCTTGTCCTCGCGGGTGAGGTCGGCAATTTCCTTTCCCGTGCTGCGAACGGCGTCCCGAATCAAATGGTCAAGAATGCTATCCACGTCGTGCTCGAATTCCTCTAGCACGCCACTTTCGGCTGGCAACACTGTGTCTTGCAGCCAGTGCTGCAGCTTCATCAGCCCGGAAATGTCGTAATTGATACAAAGGGCACCGAAGATCTCGCCCGAATCCTTGCGCAAAAAAATGGACGATGAACGCAAAACCCGGCCGCTCTTGGTTTCGGTGCGATAGTTCAGAAGATCCCCAGGCGGCGGATTGCGCAGCAACTGCAGGCCAAGCACGTCTACTGTGTCGCCGACTTTCCGTCCAGTGATGTGGCCGTTGGCAATGGCGGCGATTGAGTGCTCTGGATCTTCGAAGTCGTGAACCACAGCCTCACAGTTTTTTCCGATGGCCTCCGCCAAACCAGCAGCCAGCCGAGAACATAAATCAAGCATAGTCCTGCGTTCCGCGTCGGTCATCCTTCTCTCCTCGACTGAACCATAATGCGGGCGGTCAATGTTTGTCAAATTATTTTGTAAACTTTCCCTTGACTTTACAAACACTTTGGATTACAGATGTAGCGATTACTTGTTGGAAATCACTGTTGTAGTGCATGCAAGTACAACATTCCTTGTCATGCAACTGCAACATGGCAATGGTTTCGGCGTTCAAGACCGGCATCAAATTATTTTTTAATTTAAAGAAGTTGTCTGAATTTAAGTACAAAGTTATTTGGCAATGGAGGTACCATGGGCAAGTTACGTTGGCTGGTGACAGGAGTACTGCTTCTAGTTACCGCCTGGCCCGCAGTCGGAGTGAAGGTAACGATTGACGACCTGATCCGCATCCGGTCGGTGTCTGATGTGCGAATCTCGCCTGATGGCAAACGCGTCGCCTACGTGGTTTCCACGCCCTCCCTCGATACAGCCTCCCATGAGCCCGTGCTGTATGTTGCGTCGACGTCGGGCGGCCCTCCCTTGCGTTTCACGCACAGCACCCGGATTTTCAATCAACCAATCCCAACCCCTGTGCTTCGGTGGTCGCCGGATGGCTCGCTGATCTCGTTTCTTGGGTTTGTGGGCGACAATCCGCAGGTGATGGCGATGTCGGGGTCCGGTGGCGAGGCCTATGCCGTGACCTCGATGAAGGATGGCGTTGGCGCCTACGAATGGTCGCCTGACGGCAAGAAAATTGCCTTCCTTACTCCTGACCCGCTCACCGAGGACGAGCAGAAGCGGAGGAAAGACAAGAGTTACTACATCCAGGTTGATCGCAATAACCGTGTGCCGAGGCTATGGATACAGGATGTGCCCGGTGGTACGCCCAAAGCGATTTCGCCTCCGGGCCAGGCCATTGTGGACTTCAGTTGGGCTCCGGATGGGCAAGCCATTATTTATTCCTCTTCCAAAGAGTACGGATTCAACGCGCAGTATCACAGCTCGATTTACCTGCTGCCGGCCGGCGGCGGAGAGCCCCGAACGATTCTGAGCAGACCGGGTATGAACCGTACTCCGCGCTATTCGCCGGACGGGCAGTCGATTGCCTTCATATCCAGCGGCGGCTATGACGGGATGATTTCGGCGAAGGACCTGTACATCATGTCCGCCAATGGGAAGCCGGAGACGATCCGCCGGCTTACCGATGAAACCTGGATGGCCGAATATGTTTGGGCGCCGGACAGCCATTCAATTTACTATCTGACGGGCGAACAGACGCACGGTTCCGGCGCGCAGATGTTCGAGCAGCCAGTCATGCGCGTTGCAGTAGCGGGCGGCCGTGCTGAGGTCGTGACAAACGGAGCGGTTGTGACGTTTTCCATCAGCATTTCAAATGATGGGACACAACTTGCTTATAAGCAGGTCGAGAGCCGTACCTCCGGGGACGTTTACGTGATGAACCTCGCGGAGCGTCGCTCCTCGCGCCTCGTGGAGATCAATCCTGAATTGCGGCAGTTCGAACTCGGAGAACTGAAGGCGGTTTCGTGGAAGAGTTTTGACGGCGCTGAGATCTGGGGCCTGCTGCTGACGCCGCCCGGATACAAGCCAGGAAAACGGGTGCCGCTGATTGTCTATTGCCACGGAGGCCCGATCGGCGGCTTCACCTACGGCCTGTTCCCGCAGTTCATGCACATCCCCGGCCAGGTGGATCCCTATCCGGTGGAAGCGATGGCGAGCGCGGGGGTGGCGATCCTCTTTCCGATGCCGCGAGGCGGGTCAGGATACGGTGTCGCTGGCTTCCGCGCGATCACGAAATCCTGGGGCGAGATGGATTACAAGGACATCATGGCCGGTGTGGATGCAATGCTGGAGCGAGGCATTGCCGATCCGGATCGCCTTGGCGTGATGGGTGCTTCTTACGGCGGATTCATGACGAACTGGATCGTCACCCAGACTTCGCGGTTCAAGGCAGCTGCGTCGGCCTGCAGTCTGAGCGATCTCCCGCAGGAGTATTACCTATCTGAAGCCGGGGATTTTATGATCGAGTACTTCGGTCTGCCTTGGGATGCAAACGAGTCCCTGATTCAGCACTCTCCTATAACGCATGTTCGCAACGTCAATACACCACTACTCATTCAACACGGTGAAAACGACATGCGCGTGCCAGTGGGTCAGGCGAAAGAGTTTTATCGGGCCCTGAAGGCTTTGAACAAAACGGTTGAGCTGGATATTTACCCGCGCGGCGGTCATGTCAACTTCGAACCCCCGTTGGAGCGCGAATACTGGCGCCGCAACCTGGAGTGGTTCACTCGCTGGCTCAATCTGGCTCCGTCGGTAAATTGAATTTCGAGGTACTGCCATGTACGCACGATCTAATGTTGTGTTCTTTGCGGTAGTGTTGTGTGTGTTATGTCTGCCCCTCACGCTCGCGGTTCCGTGGGCGGTTGCGCAAACCACCGTCTCCATTCTGGAGGGCAAGATCACCGATAGCACGGGCGCAGTCCTGCCCGGAGCGACGGTGGCGGTTGAAGGCACGACCGTGACACGGACTATTGTGACCGACCCAAGCGGTCTCTACCGCGCCGTCGCCCTCCCTGCGGGCACCTACACCGTGACAGTCAACAAGGCCGGGTTCGAGACCAAAGTCCTTCGGCAAGTGACTCTGGTGTTGGACCAGACCGTCGAGTTGAACCTGGCCATGGAGGTCGCGTCGCACAAAGAATCGGTGACCGTCACCGCCGAGGTGCCACTAATAGATGTTACCTCGTCGTCCACGCGGGGAGTTATCGAGAGCAGCGTAATTGACAGCATTCCCCTCAACGGACGCAACTACCTGGACCTGATACAGCTTCTCCCCGGCGTGGCTACCAACGCCAATGCCAGCTACGGGGGCCAGGCAAAAGATGCCGTGGGCAGCATTCTAGGAGAGCGTTCTGGTAATGCCACTTACATGATTGATGGGCTGGAGAACAACGACGATTTCCACGGCGGAGTGCTGCAGGCTTTCACCCAGGATGCCATCCAGGAGTTTGAGGTGATTCAGGCCGGCTACAAGGCCGAATTCGGCCACGGCTCCGGCGGCGTGGTGAACGTGATCACCAAGAGCGGAACCAACGATCTGCATGGTTCCGGCTTCCTCTTTAACCGCAACGACACGTTCGATACTTCGGATGTCAATGGCGCGCCCCCACCAACCCTGAGCCGCTACGACTACGGCTTCACGCTCGGCGGTCCGATCCGCAAGGACAAGTCCTGGTTCTATGGTTCTTTGGAGCAGGTGCACGAGACACGCGGCTCGATTTTCCCACCGGACATCCCATCTCTCCTACTAACGGGTGAGGATTTCAGTCGTATCCCACAGACCAACGATCTGCGCTCCTTTGGCAAGTACAGCCAGCGGATCAACGCCAACAATGACTTCCGCGCCGAATTAAGCTGGACGCGGGCCGTCTTGAAGAACGACCTTACCGACCCGGTGGGACTCCCCAGCGCCAGCTTCAACAACCAGACCAACACGTTCCTGGGCAAGCTCGCGCTCACCACTGTGTTTAATCCACATACATTTCTCGATAGCTCTTTTGGCGTCCGCGATCAGGATTTCGGGCAGAACCAAGGCCAAGGGCCCGCAGCTCTCAGCTATGGTGTGATCCTCCTTGACGATGGGACGAGTTATGACTGGAACCCGCCAATTGGAAGCGTTCAAACCCTCCACCAAAGGTATTACACCGGCCGCGAAGTGCTCAGCTTTTTCCCGGGGCAGAAACACTCTGCCAAGGTGGGGTTCGAATACATCCGCACGGAGGCTGAAGGGAACAATGGCCCAGGCGCCCTTCAATCCGTGCTTCTAAGCACGCGGAGTCTTTTTGACCTGTACGGGACCGGATCGTTTCAGATTCCCCAAGGAGTAGCGTTTCTCAACCCGGGAGATAACCTCTCCCACCTACGCAACAATGGCATCAGTTTCTTCGGCCAGGACGATTGGAAGATCGCGAACCGGTTGCAGATCAATTATGGCCTGCGTTGGGACTACGACTCCACGTTCGGCAATGCGAAGGAATTCTCCCCACGCCTGGGCTTCACCTACAGCCCGGACCAGAAGACGGTGATCCGAGCCAGCTTTGGCATGTTCTATGATCGCTACCGCATTGGCATCGCCCAACCGGTCCGGGAGTTGGGCGGGTTCAACGGCCAGACCGTCGTCGGCATTGACTATCCCCGATTCACAATTGATAACCTGCTCTCGCTGAACCCGGGCAGCCTGACGGCGCTGTCACAGACACTGGGGGACCCGGCATTTCTCTACACCCACTACGGCATTACTGCTGGCGCCTTGGTGGACAAGACTACTATCCAGACACTAACCGGTATGACGCCAGATCAGTTCCTTGCATCCCTAAATGACTATGTTGCCAGCTTCGGCTCTTACCTCCCGGTGGTCTGGGATCCGATTACCGGGTACTTAAGCAATAACATCACCGGCAATTTTACGGACCAGATCCAGGTCGCAAAGCCCTTTCGCACTCCTTATAACAACACGTTCAGCATTGGGGTGGAGCGGTCGATCGGCGGCAATGTTGTTGTCGGGGCTACTTACATCAGAAGAAGCATCATTGACATTATGGGCGTCAAGATTACGAACCTGGCGTACGATTCGCGCCTGACTGGAGTTCCCACTACAACAGATGGCCTGCCCCTGGAGCGGACTTACGGACCTTGGTATAACGGCAAGTATCAGGCTCTGCTCCTGACCATGAACAAGCGCTTTGCACACCGTTTCCAAATCATGGCGAACTACACTTACGCCCAGGGAACCGACGACTTATTGAACTCCAGCTTGGGCATCGGTATCGCCCAGCAGGGCGGCGCATCCATGCCCACCGACAACCTGAATGTGGAGGCCGACCGCGGCAATTCGGACCTTCTCGTGCCGCACAGCTTTGTCACCTCCGGATTAATTGATTTGCCGCTGGGATTGAAGTTCAGTGGCGTGTCGCGGCTAAATAGTGGCGTGTACTTTACGGCTTACTGTTACCCAAATGACGTCGATGGAGATGGCATCTCCCAGTTGACGTGTCCCGGCACAAAGCGTAATCAGTTCCGCGGACCCGTGACCTACAACCTCGACCTCAGGCTCTTAAAGAGCTTTAAGATTAGGGAACGCTTCACTACGTCGGTGTTGGCGGAGGTTTTCAATCTGACCAATGCGCGTAACCCCTCTGTGATTCAAAACTTTATGCAACTCGGCTCAGGCGGCAACTTCGTCCCCGGCCCGAATTTCGGGGGAACGCAAACGCCTCTGCCCGGACGTGAGGCCCAGTTCGGATTGAAATTCGAGTTCTAACGCGTGGTTACACACTGGGCGCTGGGTCGATTCCGGCGCGAATTTCACGCTGCGTTAGTCGCACGGCAGACCGGTCCGCCAGAAGGGCCTGCTCAACACCAACATTCTCCTGGCCGATCCGGGCCTTCGGATGCCTGGCGAAGGCAGGTCACGACTGAAAGGAAAGAAAGAGGTTGGCGATGCGCATTCGTATATTTGCAGCGAGCTTGCTGTTGTCTTTCGTGCCGCTTTCGTCCTCCTGGGCCCAAGTGGGTGCCACTCCGCAAACCAAACAGGAACTGGTCAAGATCTACGACGACGCGAAGAGTGAGTTCTTTGTAACTCTGGACAAGTTCATTTTGATTCATCCACGCCGATTTGAGCTCACAGCGGATGATGCTTTGCGGCTCCATGACGCCCGCAACCAGATCCCAAACTTATTCGAGCGACTGATGATCGTTGCTTACCAGAAGGACGAGCCGCTTTTCTCGGAATGGATTCGCAAAGGCGACGAGGAATCCCTCAAGGAATTCCGCGAGGAATTCACCGACCTTTCCAAGGAGTACGCGGCTCGGTTCGTGGGTTCATTGTTCCGGCAGGAGAAAGGCTACGACTTCGCAATGGCTCTGCCGCATAACCGCGGCAAGGGTCGGCTGGATCTGGTGTTGCAATCGATCGGGTACAACGCGAAGAACGATCCGCCGCCAGCTCAAGCCGAGCAGCGGTTCGGTAACAAGATCGAACCGGAGTTCTACAGCCAGTGGACTCTGGCCGCCCTAAATGCGCCCAAAGCTCAGCAGGCGTCCAAAGGAGAGGGCGTCATCGTGGCAGTCATCGACTCCGGTCTGGATCCGTACAACGCCCTTTTCAAGGACAAGACGGTACCAGGATTCAGCTTTGTTCAGCAACGCAGCAAAGCGCCCTGGGTGGACGAACCGGTCACAACCGTAGACTGGGGTGTCCACGGAACCGCCATCGCATCCGCCGTTGTGCTGATCGCGCCGGAAGTACACATTATGCCGATGCGCGCGCTCGACGGTGACACCATGAATGATCCGCCGTACTTGTACTGGCCATACGAAACGATGGCGTCCTCGATCTATTGGGCCGTCAACCACGGAGCGCATATCGTCCAGGTCTCGGCCGCCCTCCCCTCATCTGAGCCGGTGATCTGGCAAGCTGTGCGCTACGCCTACGCGAAAAATGTGGTCATCTCCACCTCAGCTGGAAACATCCCTCGTGCCCAGTGGGGTCTCCGGCCGCAGGATGGCATGTACCGTTCGTTCGACCACGAAGTGTTATTGGTGGGCGGCGTCGCACATAAAGGGGCGACTTTGCGGCCGTGGGAGCACACCATGCCCGGACCGCAGATGTCCGTCGGTGTTCCTTCCGCGGATGTGTTCGCGATCGTGCCCACATACATACCTGGAATCAAGGACGACTTCGTTGCCGGCACCTCGATCGCGTCGCCGCTGGTTTCGGGCGTGGCCGCACTGATGCGAAGCGCGGCGCCGCCTCCGCAGCGATTGCTTGAGCAGCCCGGAGCGTATGTCCGGCTCGTGACTGATGCATTGAAAAACACCGCGCGCCTGGACGTGCTTGGTTTGACCGACCCCAACGAGATTGTCGGACACGGCCTCGTCGATGCATATGCCGCCGTGCAGGCCGTGCAGAAGAAGGTTGCGGCACTGAACGCGACACTCGCCACCAAGTAGCTTTGCGTTAACCGTGAGGGTTGAAGATGAAAAGAGTATCCATGCAAATCGTGGGCGCCGTGGTGTGCATCGTTCTTGCACACCCATGTGTCTGGGCTACGGCGCCGCAAGCCGTTGCGAACGCGCCGGAGCCGGCACTCGCACAGATCTTCGCCGACGGCAAAGACGCGTTTTTCTCCACCATCGAAAAGTTGCTGGCGCGGCATCCGTTGAGAAACGATTTGAGCGCTGCGGACGCTCTTCAGCTCCATGACGCTCGCACCCAGATCCCCAACCTATTCGAGCGGGTGATGATCCTCGCCTACCAGAAAGACGAGCCGCAATTCGCCGAATGGATCCGGAGAGGCGACCCCGAATCGCTGAAGACCTTCCGCGAGGAGTACATCGGCCTCGCGCAAGAATATGCGGCGCGGTTTGTTGGATCGCTGTTCCGGAAAGATCGAGCTTTCGACTTCGCGATGGCGTTGCCGCACAATCGCGCGAAAAGCCGCTTGGAGCTCGTGCTGCAGACACTCGGCTACAACGCCAATATGAATCCGGCGCCCGTCGCGCCCCAGCAGCGGTTCAAAAACAAGATCGACCCGGAGTTTTTCTCCCAGTGGGCCCCTGGCGCGGTGAATGCGCCACAAGCACAGAAGCTCGCTAAGGGGACTGGAGTAGTTGTCGCGGTGATCGACTCGGGTCTGGACCCCTACAACAGCTTTTTCAAAGACCGAGCGGTACCCGGGTTCAGCTTCATAGGGCGAACTAAGCCGCCGTGGGAGAACGAGCCCGGAGATACGGTTGATTGGGGTGAGCACGGCACAGCGGTGTCGTCGGTCCTTGCGCTGATTGCGCCGGAAGCGCAAATCATGCCGATTAAGGGGCTCGATGGCGACACCATGAACGATCCGCCATTCCCGTACTGGCTGAGCGAATTCACGGCCGCAGGAATCTACTACGCCGTACATCATGGCGCGCAGGTGATCAGCCTTTCCCAGGACGTCATTTCTTCCGAACCGGTGATCTGGCAGGCAGTCCGGTACGCGTATAGCAAGAACGTCGTGATCTCCACCTCGGGCGGCAACATTGCTCGCGATCAGTGGGGTCTCGGCTCGGATAGCGGTATGTATCGCTCGTTCGATCACGAAGTCCTGCTCGTAGGTGGGCTCGAGAAAAAAGGCGGTGCGATTCGTGCCTGGCCCGGAACGATGCCAGGTTCTCAAATGACCATCGCGGTGCCCTGCAACGCGTTTGTGATCCCGCCTACCTACATGAGCGACGCTAAACCTGACTACCACACGGGAACATCGATCGCTGCACCGATTGCCGCGGGCATCGCGGCCCTGATGAGAAGTGCCGCCCCACCGCCGCAGTTCCTGCTGGACCATCCGGGCGCATACGTGAGAATGGTCTCCGACACACTGAAAGAAAATGCGCGGCTTGACGTGCTCGGTTTTGTCGACCCCAATGACATCGTCGGACACGGCCTGGTCGACGCCGAAGCGGCCGTACGCGCAATGCAACAGAAAATGGCGACGGCCCTGAACACGACCTATTCGGCGGCGCACTGATTTCTTACTACCGGTTATAAGGAGGCCTAATGCGCAGTTCATTCTCCCGGATCATGTTTGTGTTGCTATTTGCCGTTCCAGCGTGTGTGCCGGCTGCTATTGCCCAGACAGCGGCTCCTCAGCAGGACTCGCCCGCGAAGATTTACGAAGATGCAAGGAACGAGTTTTTCAGTGCCATCGATAAGTTTATTGAAATCCATCCGCGGCGGCCGGAACTGAGCGGAGACGATAGGCTGCGCCTGCTCGACGCGCGAAACAAGATCCCCAACCTGTTCGAGCGGGTGATGAACATCGCCTATCAGCAAGATGAGCCGGAGTTTTCGGAGTGGCTGCGCAAGGGGGATGCGGAATCGCTCAAGCTGTTCCGAGCGGAGTTCCTGGATTTATCGAAAGAATACGCGGCGCGCTTTGTCGGTTCGCTGTTCCGTGAGGAGAAGTCGGTGGAATTTGCGAAGTCGATGGCCCACAATCGCGGCAAGAGCCGGCTCGAGCTGGTGTTGCAGACGCTTGGATATAACGCCAAGAATGATCCGGCTCCGGTACCCCCGGATCAGCGTTTTTCCAACAAGATCGAGCCTGAGTTTTACAACCAGTGGACAGTAGCCGCCCTCAATGCTACCAAGGCCCAGCAGATCTCGAAGGGCTCTGGAGTGATCGTCGCCATTATTGACTCCGGTCTTGATCCCTACAACAGCCTCTTCAAGAACAAGACAGTGCCGGGATTCAGCTTCCTACAGCGGACGAAAGCGCCATGGGAACAGGAAGAGGTAAGTACGAATACGGTGGACTGGGGCTGGCACGGAACCGTGGTTGCCTCGGAAGTAATGCTGATTGCTCCCGAGTGCCGCCTGATGCCTATCCGCACGTTGGATGGCGACACCATGAACGACCCGGTTCACGACTACTGGGCGTACGAACTTTACGCGGCGGCGGTGTATTACGCCGTAAACCACGGCGCGCACGTTATCAACATATCCGCGCCAATGCCTTCGTCCGAACCGGTTTTGTGGCAGGCCATTCGGTACGCGTACAGCAAGAATGTGGTTGTGAGCACAGGAGCCGGCAATGTCTCCCGATCACAGTGGGGCATCAGCAACGTAACTAAGATGTACCGCTCCTTCGACAATGAGGTTTTGTTGGTCGGAGGCGTGGAGAACCGGCGGGGCAAGTACATCCCCTGGCAGTACAGCCTGCCCGGGCCGCAGGTGACCGTAGCCGTGCCGGCGGACAAGGTCTTCATGATCGCCCCGGTGTACGTAGAGGGCACGAAAGACGACTACGGTTCGGGCACGTCCCTGGCAGCACCGCTTGTCTCGGGTGTGGCGGCACTAATGCGAAGCGCGGCGCCGCCATCCCAGATACTGCTCGATCAACCGGGAGCGTATGTGAAGCTCGTCAGAAGTGCCCTCATACAGACCGCGCAACTGGACGTTCTGGGGCTTGGTGATCCCAATGACATTGTCGGCCACGGCTTGGTTGATGCATACGCCGCAGTTCAGACCGTACAGAAGAAGATGGTATCTGCGAACCGCACAGGCGTGACGCAATAACACCTTTGTTAAACCGATGCCTCTCAGGAGAAGCACCATGTTCAGATCAATTGCCCGACTGGTCGCGTTCGCAGCTCTCGCCACCGTATGCGCACTGCCATCGTTCGCCCAAGCCGGAGCGCCGCAAGGACAGGATTCAGTCGCGAAAATCTATGAAGACGCAAGGACCGAATTCTTCAACACCGTGGACAAATTCCTGTCAGTGCACCCACGAAAAGGTGAACTGACGGGAGATGACGCGCTTCGTCTTCATGACGCTCGCACCGGAATTCCGAACCTGTTCGAGCGGGTGATGAACATCGCCTATCAGCAAGATGAGCCGGAGTTTTCGGAGTGGCTGCGCAAGGGGGATGCGGAATCGCTCAAGCTGTTCCGAGCGGAGTTCCTGGATTTGGCAG
>OBLW0100002705.1_pt1 | contig 14218 bp, 16 predicted proteins | sample 1520161 | NCBI WGS metagenome assembly OBLW01 (sample SAMEA3539309, study PRJEB22396) | soil metagenome | biome: tundra; feature: field; material: soil | place: USA | collected 2010-05 | depth 0.15 m
CACCGAGATCTACACTCTTTCCCTACACGACGCTCTTCCGATCTCTGCAATCCGCCACATGGCAGTTTTCGACGGATCGTCTTGCAGGCGAAGCGATAGATCGACTAATTTCTCATGCGCGGCATGGGGGGAATACAACAAGCCCGTGCGCGCGCTCGAGCGAACACCCAGTGGCCAACATGGTTAGTTGCAGGATCTTCAACTTCAACTCGCCGACTTGCCCGCCTTTCATACGTTCGGCGGAGTGTTCCGAAAGCCATGTTTGGCGTTGCTTACAAACTCTCGAGCCTCGGCTGGCGCTAGGTTGGCGAAACTAAGCGGAAGCAATTGATTGTGCATCACTATGGGCTGCAGCTGATACCAGCCTGGAACCTGCCTACCCCGCGGGCCACGCTTCGATCTTGAGGTGTCGTAGAGGTCGTTGTCAGATCCGTCGTCTGTGAACGGGTCGTCATCTGCATCGAGCGCCCGGCGAATCTCATCGGCATTCCTGCGTTTACACACTGCCAGCGCCGTTGGAGACGAACCACCGATGTACGGGTCGTCAGGATCACCAAGTGTTAGCAGCCTCCGAGCCAAACCGCCCCCAATTTCGGTCTTTTCTCGCAGGATCTCGCCCATATGCCGAGTCACCTCATCAAGCTCCGGAGGAGCTGAGAATGGGAGCTCTCCAATTACCTTTCGCATGAAAATGCGAAGGTGGTGATGCCTAATTGCCAACCATCTGTTGCACACCGCGACGATGATTCACTTGTCTTGCGACTTGCCGGTTCGCGCGATCTCTCTGCCGTCTTGGCCGGGGCCAAACTCGTTGCCTGGCGCGGCCGTTTGCGTCGTTTTTTTTGTGGGCGAAGGTCGGCGCGCGGGGCTCGATTTTCCAGTGAGATAGCGGCGGGCGTTTCGTTCCCGCGGGCCGGAATGGCATGGCTTCGCCGCCGCGCTCGATTGCACCGAGAGATGGAAAATCGGGCTCGTGTGGGCGAGGTTCCGGGCACCCTGCCACTGGCCAGCGTCGGCTTGCGATCAGTCACTCGCCAGCGTCCAGTGTCCCTGAAACCACCCGGATTTCCGGCACGCGGCGTATGGTTTGAGCGCCATGGGCCGACGCGTTCCGGTGCCTTCATCATTCATCGTGGGTGCTTCGAGGCCGGGGTGCGCGGCGGTTGGGGAGCGTAGGGATCGTCCCGCTCGGCTTTTCAGTCCGGGTTTAGAAGCCGAGGTCAGGAAAGCAGAGGCAGCGGCAGCCGAGGACGCAGGTGCAGTGTTCGTAGGGGAGCTCGGGGAGTTTGCTGACCGCGTAGCGCTTTCCATCGAGGGCCTCGCAGGCATCGCAGCTTCCCGAGTGGCAGCAGGCGATGCGCGCGGTTTTGACGCCCAGCGGCCTCCACTGCGCGAGTTCCCTTTGGTGATTGGCGTAGAAGCCCAGCATCCGAAGCACCGCGGCCGCGTCCATTGCGCCCAGGCCGGTGAACCCGGGCATGCATTTCTGGTCGGCCGATTGTCCGAGCAGTTGCCAGACGGCGTAGTCGAGGTGGAGGCCCTCCCACTGCTCCGCGTCGAGGCCTTTTAAGATTTTCGGCCGCAGGGTGAAGATTTCAGCAACTTCTTTCACTCGGTCTTCGAGACTGCGGGGCCGCGCCGGAATGGTCATCGCTTCCTGTGCGGGATGCACGGGCGGTTCAAATCTCTGGCCGCGCCAGGCGTCGGCAATCCCGATGGCGGTCTTGAATTGCCGATTGCGCAAAGCAGCGATCAACTCGTCGGTCGCGGTTTCGAGCGCCTGGGCCTGGTGATCGAGCCAGGATTGGACGGCCTGCCTGGCCTCGGGGGAACAGCGCACGATCCGGTGTTCGGCCGCGAAACTGCGCATCCCTTCGGAATCGGCGTCGAGGAGGCGCTGGGCCTGTTCTGCCTTCCGGCCGCTGATCTTGAGTCCTCGCTCCTTCAGTAGTTTCTTCAGTTCGATGCCGGTGTGGCAGAACTCGATGGTCTCGGCGAGGGAAGCGGGTTCGAGCAAACGGAGCTGGAGCAGGGCTTCGACAACGTTGCGGGGATGGGTTCCGAACATCGGCGCCCAGTGCTCGGGAACGCCGGTCCGTGCGTCGCGCAGGGAGAGAAACCGCTGGAGCACGGCCAGATAGGACGGCCGACTCGCCCAGTCGGCTGGAATCGCCGTAGCCCTCGGCAGCGATGGCGACGGAGAAGACTCCGGCTTCCGTCCCAGCCATCGGCTCAAAAATCCCATCGCGCGCCACCCCAGGTGATTCTAGCTCGCAGGACGAGCGGGGACGCCCTGCAAGATTTGCGTCCGATGATTCGCCGTATGATGGTCCCATGCCAGCAGAACAGCCGAAGAGCCTGCGCACCACGCTCGAACAGCATAAGCGTGTGGGGAAAGAGCTCATTCCGCCCTTCATGGGAATGGGCTTCCCGATTGAGCAGATTTTCTGGTGGCGAGACTATCTTCCGGAATTCCTCTGGATTGACTCTCTGGTGAATGCGTTAGGGGAGCCCTTTGCCGTATCCGCATTCAGTGATTTCCTGTCCGCCGCTGATCGATTCAACCCCGATCCCAAAAACATCTTGGACGGCACCGTCAGCGCATTCCGTCTCGTTCCGATCGAACAACGAGACGCATTCAAAAGAGAGCTGAGAGGTCAACTCCAGTACGCCGTTCAATCTCCTTTCGGAGAGGTTCTGAAGCTCTATCCGGAGTGTCCCATGGCCTGGATGGTGGATGAATGCGAGTTCGACCGCGAGGGCGCCATCGAATCGGTTCGTGAGGCGGTCCTCAGGTTATGGAACGGTAAAGACACTTACGGTGGGCTCTGTCGGGCACTTCCGCTCCATCGGCTGTTCACGCACCGCAAGGTCTTTATTGTGGACAATCTGACCGAACTTATAGAGGCGATCCCGCAGTATCCCAGAGGCGACCGATATCGGGTGGAATCCTTCGCCCGACAAACCCATGGAATCATGCTCACCAACCTCCGAAAGGAAGATCCGGCTTGGCTCGACTGGACGCGCTGCTTTTGGCGTACCAACCGGTCCCTGATCCCGTGTTCCTCACACTTATGACCGAACGCCAAGAGATGATTGTGAAGCTGCGGCATTGCGGCCGGAAGTTTCTCGATGCCGCGATTCCCTTGCTGGAGAGCCAACGCATCCAGGCGAACATCGACTTGTACGAGCCCGAAGCCGACGAAGTGTTGGGAGGGCTCTTTGCCCGGGTGTTCCGCTATTGTCAGACCTTTCTGCTCGATTACCATCTGTGGTCCGTCGATCTCGGACAGGCCGTCCTGCGCATGATGCTCGAGTCTGTCTTCTACATGAACTTCTTGAGCGATCACAACGAGCATCCAATGTACGTCGCCTTCCAGCGGTACGGTATCGGCCAAGAAAAGCTCTACAGGCTGCAGCTTCGAAAATTGATCGAGGAAGGCAGCATCGAAGAAATACCCCGGCTCCGGGAGTTTGTCGAAACCGACTCGGACGAGGAGATTCCTGATGAACTCATCAATGTCACGCTCAAGAACTTCATGGATCTGAGAAAAGTCGCCGAGGACGCGGGCATGAAGCAGGAATACGTGCTTCAATATCAGCCCGAGAGTGTCATTACGCATGGTCATTGGCCGGCTCTGCGCCGGTTCCATCTTGAGCGATGCAATGAGCCTTTACACCGAATGCACTACCAGCCATACTTCGGCATTCCGGCGCTCGATGAATCCTTGCGTCTCCGCGCTCTGCTTCAACTCGAACAGGCATACGAAATTTGGCGCAGTCGGTATGGCTTGGAGGATGGCTTGGGCGCATTGGTCGAGGAATACCTGAATTGTTGCGATGCAGGGACTCCATCGGAAACCTCGTCGGACGGTGAAGCTTGACCGAAGACTCTTTCTTGCTCCTGCGGATTTCTGCGGCAGAAGCACGGGATCGCTATGCCCGCGTTTCGCACGTGGCGAGCCTTGAGTTGCGCCGGCGGCGGGTGGCCCGCAGATCGGCGCCGCATCATCGGCGTCTTTTTCTCGCCAGCTTCTGTGTCTGGGAAGGCTTCGTGGCTAGAGCTTTGACTTGGTCGGCCAGGGCCGCTGATTTTGCCTTGAGCTCCTCGATTTGGACCTGCTGCTGGGTAATGGTTGTGGTGAGCCGCTGGATCTGCTCGGCGCTGGGATTCTCGGGCTTGGTGCGTCCCGCGAAAAGCGAGGCAAGCAGAAGCGCCATACCGAGGAGACAGGCCATCGCTTGTTTGTTGAAAGAATCGCCGTCGGGCTTGAGAGACCACTTGCCGTCGAAGCCGCCTGACGCGATTGCGGCGATGCCCCTGCCGCCAAAGACGACGCTCACCACGCTCGAAACAATACCTGCAATCATCCAGACGTAGAACCAGGTCAGATGGTCCCGCTTGTCCAGCACGAACGTCGCAAGGGCGGCTTGGGCCGCGATTACGCCCAACGACGCGGTCATCACGTAGCTGCTCAAGGACGCGTAGATCGTTGCTGCGTTTCTCTGGTCCTCGGGTTGGCCGGGCATAGTGACACCTCCCCAAATATGCTGTCGGAATCAGCGTTCGCCCCAGATGCGATAGCTGTTCAATTTCAGGCGCGTCCAGTTGGCGGCTAGCGCCTCGACGACCGAGTGGCCGGAGATCTCGGGATCGGGCGCGCGTCCCGCGCTAAGCGATCGTTGGCGTTCGATATGACTGCGCGCAGCAAAGGAAAGCAGGAGGTCCAAATCACCACGGAGCACGCCATCGAGGTCGACAGAGGGCCCGGCAAAGGGCGGTTCCGCCGTTCGCATCCGAATAGGACGTGCCACCATCTCGGTCAAGTTGATCAGAAGGAAAAAACGGGCATCGGAACGCAAGCGCAGTCTATCTCGGTCCAGCAGCCGCCGATCGGCGTTGTCGATGGTCTCCCGGATCTGACTGAAAGTATCGTTCGATTCGAAGCGCGAAACTTGGCGGACCCGGTCACGGTCAGGAAAATCGCGGCCAGACTGCAGGTTATAAAGGTCATCGAATATCTGCTCAAAGCTAGGGTCCATGCGCCTTCCTCCCGGATTCATTCTCTTGGCTGCGCGGGAAGTATAACAAAGAGAGCTTCACTCGAAACTGCGCAGATGAACTACCGGTACGCCATTTAGCGAGGGCGACCACTGATTATGATCATTTCTGGTGGGCCCATAACCATGATCTCTTCCGTCGAAGAATTCCTATTGCTGCTGACGAAGTGGAGCGCCGGCTCCACTCAAGTTGGCTTGTTGCTAAAAACAAACGCCACGTCTGTGATGCCTCTTTCGACTGCGCTCATCTTTCAAATTCGAGGAACTGTCGCAACGGTCGATGAAGCCGGTGCCTTCTTTGCGTTGTCAGTGGGGAAAAATGGATTGGTATCGGTCGGATATGAAGGCGCATTTTTCAATTTCAGTAATTCATTCGAGACCGACGGATTAGGTGAGTTGATCGCTCCGGCGCAATCCCTCGATGAGGTGGTCAGCATCGGTCGTCCGGACGGGTTGGTTCTGACCCTCTATACCTTGAAGGAGTGAAGCAGGTTAGCTCACAATTCTTGTCTCTAAATCACTCCGACGCAGCAGCTTCGTAAACCGGCATGGATGCGCCCAACACCGGCACAAAAACCGATGGCCCACCATCACTGGTGGACCATCGTAATCGCAGGTCTTAAACTTGGTAGGATATGTGGGATTCGAACCCACGTCCACGGATTAACTCGAACCTGCGATTATTAAGAAGTCCGTTGTCCTAGACCACTAGACGAATATCCCCTTGCAACTTAGCTAAGTATAACATGAACTATAAGTTCACGTTGACACCGAACCCATCTTTGTGGTGCGGCGCATGCCCGCTTCATCCCTGTCTGTTTATTGCCGGCGGCGCGTGGCCCGCAGAGTGCTCGCGGTGGCGCGAAATGGCGCGTGTTGTGAAGAGCGTGGCGGGCGCTGTTTCTTCAGCTGCATCAGCGGGATGACAGGCACGAGGTGGGAGGGGTGGAAGGTTTTCACGGAAGGCCAATGGTCGGATCCTTTTCAAAGTCGCCGAAATAATGCAGCATGCCGAACCTCTTGAAGAACTCACGGGCCGGCCGCAGCTTATCGACCTTTGGCTTCTCGGACCTGACGGCCCTGAGTAATTCGGCGAACTTGTGGGGCGCATAGCGCTTGCACTGGACGACGGTCACTCCGGACCCGGCGAAGGTGCGCGCGTTGCGCAGATCAATCCCTTTGTCCTTGCCGGGTTTGAAGGACTCAAGGCGCACACCCCAGTCGCGCGACAGCAGATCCGAGGCCAGTTCCTCGAAGTCGTCGGGCGACAGGATTGTGAAATCATAAGGCATGCGGCAAGGGAGCGCCTTTCGAGCCTCGCGCCACGAGTAATGGTGCTCCAGGAGTTTGGCGATACTTACAAGGATTAAGGAATCTTCATGGATACGAATCAGAAGATGGACCGGATGCTGTGTGAACAGGCGCTGGAGAGGTATCGAGCAATTGAGGCAGCAATTGAAGGTGGGAGGGGCGGGTATGCCAAGGAAAGACTCGCCGATCTTCGGTCATTTTTGAAAGGCCTGACCCAGCACTCGGCGTTCCGCAATGCCCACGCTTATCTTCCCCGCGCCAGCACCAATCTTTCTGAGTGGAAGTCGGAACTCGCCTATTCGCGGCTCTCGATCGAGGACTATCTGCACGCGTTGGAACGGAACGCACAATGAAAAAGCTTTCTGACTTGATCCCAAACTGGGAGGATGTGCTGCGGCTGGAGCCGGAGCAGCTAGCTGGAATTCTCTTGGAGATTCTTCTCGAGATCGACGGCAATGATCGCCAATTCTTCCATCGCGGGAACTTCTTCAACCAGTTCGCGGCCACCCAAAATTACCCGGCGGCGCGCGGCGGCGAAGTCGCCCAGGCGACGCTCGAAGCCTGGATGTACCTCGAACGCGAGGGATTCCTCGTCCCGCGTTTGAACGATGGCATCCATGGGTGGGTGGACCTGAGCCGACGGGCGAAAAAGGCAGCCAATCGCAAGGGTGTTGCTCTCTACCGGAAGGCTTCGCTTCTGCCGTTTCCGGAGATCCACCCAACGATTGCGTCCAGCGTTTATCCGATGTATCTTCGCGGCGACTACGATACGGCTGTCTTTCAGGCCTTCAAGGAAGTCGAGATCTCCGTCCGCAACGCTGCACGACTGGGGAACGATCGCCTGGGCTGCCCGCTGATGCGCGATGCCTTTAACCCGAAAACTGGCCCCTTGAGCGACACCAAGGAAGTCCCGGGAGAGCAAACCGCACTGATGGAGTTATTCGCCGGGGCGATCGGGTATTTCAAGAATCCGGGAAGCCACCGGGAGGTGGAGCTGACCGCGATCGAAGCCGCGGAGGCAATCATGCTGGCCAGCCGCTTGCTCCGAATCGTGGATAGCCGTACCCCGTAAATCAACGGCCGACTAATAGTTTTCTGATTTTGTCCGCGGGAGACCCTTTTCCCCGCACCCAGCCACATTTCCTTGCGGGGGAGACGCTCCCCTCTCCCCCGCACACCTCCTCTACCCCACCTTCCCCGGTGCAGGCCCCAACGTGCGTCGATACCCGTCGGCTAGAATTGAGGATTGCGCGGAGAAATGATTCACGGTGTTGGCGGGGATGCTGTGCCGAAGAAACCGAAGGCAGAACAAGAAAAAATCGGGACCGAAATTCCGCCAGGGGCGGTCATCTATGGTTATGCGACGGTCGAAGAGGTCGATGGCGTGCGGCAGGTGCATATCCATGGCCGCGGCGGCCGATTTACCAGCCTGTTGGCGAAGAAGGGCGCACGAGAAGTCGTTCTTCCGGGGGCCAGCATCGTGGGTGTATCTCCAGACTCCAAATATGTGGCGTGGGATGGCGAATCCTATGTGCTCCGGCCCACCCTCGAATCGATCCAGGAAACCGACCATCTGACGTTGATCGCGAAAGTTGACGACCCGCAACGTGATTCGCGGCCTCCAGTCGAGACCAGCAAGGAGGGTAAAGCCACGCGCCGCACCGCCGAGGTTTTGAACATCCTGATTGCCTCGCCCTCCGACGTGACGGAGGAGCGTGATGTCGTCGAAAGGGTCCTTCACGCATGGAACGCATCGCATTTTGAACGCATGGGAGTGATGCTGCGTCCGGTCCGCTGGGAATCGCACGCCTATCCAGCGTCGGGAGACCGTCCGCAGGCAATCATCAACAAGCAGATTGTCGAATCTGGAGATATCCTGATCGGAATCTTCGGCTACAGGCTGGGCACGCCCACCGGCGAGGCGCAGTCCGGAACCATCGAAGAGATCGAGGAGTTTCGCAAAGCAGGTAAGTACGTGGCCCTGTACTTCTCGACCGCTGATGTTCCTCGAAGCGCAGATCGAGCCCAGTTGGAAGCCCTCGAAGCCTACAAAAGAGAGCGCCAGAAGGACACGCTTTATTTCGAGTTCGAGGATGCCGCTGCTCTGCGCGACCATTTGACCCGGCAGTTGCCGAAAATTGTGGACGATGTCCGGCGGCAGTTGAGCCCACCCAGTTCATCTGAACGACGGCCGGCGGCTGGAAATCAGCCTACATCACCGGGTTCTTCCTCCCAAAGCTCTCTATTGCTGGCTGACCTGATTTCCGAACTCGAAGACAACCTCGATTGCGCGTCCAGGCCCAGAACAGGCGATGTCTACCGCAGGCCTTCAACGAAGACCTGGTTGGAGAACCGGAACAAGATCACTCTTCCACAGGACATTTCTTTGGAGGTCAAGAATACCTACAACCGGATTGGCAGCTGGGCCGACGTGGTGGCAAGCGGTCTGAACCCAAACGCGGGGAGCATGGAGCTCAACATCCTTGTTACCGATCTGAGATCGTCGCTTCCGTCGCTCATCGATCGGCTTCGAAAGTTGAACGAAGCCAGTTCTCAGCCGGATGAGCCCGAAGATTCCGGTGCAACCATACAGTCAACTCTTGATGTTCCGAAGCAGCGGAGGCCCCTGGACTTTTTGCCGGAGTTGAATCCGAAGGAAATCGAGATCCTTGCGCTCACCAAGCGAGACCAAGCCGGACAGCTCTTTCGCGTGCGATTGGCAGGTCGAGAGCGGCTCGCTATCGGAAAGGTCGTGCTGTTTGATTCGAACGAAGCGCGAAGCCGGGCGGAATGGGTTGGGGCTCTTGAGAACCTTGTGTCTTTCGGATTCCTTGAGATCCGGGGTCAGAAGGGGGAATTTTATCAGCTCACGGCCTCCGGCTATGAGGCTGCTGACCTGCTTCAGGACTTCGCTCGCTGGCCAGCCACTCAAGTCACTGTGGAAGCCGGCTACGTGGGTGCTCCGGCGGATTCCCTGACCCTTCCCTGCAGTGGGATCGTGCAACTCCCGGCGACGTGTTACGAAGTTCGGGTCCGGGCTGATGTGGATGTGATGAGGAGCGAGAAAGAACCCAGAAGCCTGCTGATCGAGGGCATTCCTCTGGGACAGCTCAACGGGATTGCATGGAAACCGAATCACATCGTGTTTGTGGATACTGCGACCAATGAGTCGAGGAACTTTCTCGTCGAACGGGCTGAGAACCGCAAGGTCGCCAAATTCTATCTGACCGGTTGATCTTCGGCTTCTCGGTGCCCGGCGCTTTTTCGCTCGCGGAACTCGATCGGTTCAGGGCCGAGAACGTTCTACGCCTGTCACTTCGATTTTCTTGATCGCGCCCTCGACGACCTCTCCCAGTAGGGACACGTTGAACGTCTCGGAAAGGATCTTCTGTTCAAACTGAGGGGGCTCTTGGATCCTCTCTGATCCCAAGCCGCCGAAAACTGTCAACCAATTGACCTTTTCTATGATTGCCTCCATTTCAACCGTAGCCCGGGCAGAGATCTTAACTTTTTCGCCTTCCACGCGATGGTAAGGCGCATGCGGAGGGCGTTGAGCCGAATCGGGCAGTTCGATTGAAACCATGTTGAACTCCCTGACAGAGAAGCCCTTCTTTACTTTGGCAGCGATCCACAACTGCTCACCGAGATCCGAGGTATTCAACAATGCGACGATTTCCTTCGCGAGATCGTCATTCCGCTGGTTCAGCTCGGATTCGATGTACTTTTCTTCTTCATGCCACTTTTCCCGTATCTCCGGCCAGAAGTGGTTGAATGAATCCTCCCACAGCGCACGAATACTTTTGAAAATCTCGATCTTCACTCCTTGCGATTCGATCAGGTCCCGGGTCTCCGTTTTGCTGAAGACACCGTCGTTGGTGACAAACGCGCACCGCTCTCCGGGGGCAGCTGACTTCATGTGACCGAGGATGGACAGCAGGATCGCTGTATCCTGAAGGCCGACAACAGCGCGGTGCTTGTCATCCAGCCGGATCTCCTCGAATGGAGCCAGGCGTTCGATCGCCATGGTCAGAACGGTCGAAAGCGGCGCTTTGGTTAATGGAACGGTTCCGATCTTGAAGTGTTCTTTGAGTTCGTTGGAGCGCTCCCGGAAAGCGCCCGCAAGCACGTCCGGAGCCGGCTCTTTTCCGCTCACATCAGGCTCGATGATGTTGCGGCACAGCTTTCGCAGCACTTTGACCTGACCGTCGATACCGTCATAAGCGTTCTGGACCCCGCGGATGAATTGGGCTTGGAGCTCGTCCTCAACGGTTTCGGGAAAATACAGTTCAGAGCCGAGCCAGCGCGCAGCCGACAGGGCGTTCCACAGTTCATTGGTCCCATTCGGCCAGTTGTGCAACGGATTGCTGTCGAAGTACACGCGCTTGAGTGGAGAGGTGTTCGCCATTTCAACTATCGGTCCTGGCACCGATTATCGCCGATGCGCCCAGTCGGCACTGGACATTAGCCGATGGTCGTTGTCCTCACAACGCGTTGGAGTCGAGGGGGCATGGCGCGACGAAGCCGTTTTTTCTCGCGGGATGCCGGCGGTGCCGGCGATACGGGAGGCGTCGTACTGGGCATCGGCGGTTTTCCTGGGCAGAGGCTGAGCCCAGGCAGCGCCGCAGGAGGGCCGGGGGTCGGTGCCTTCGATGGGCATGGCGGCCTGTACTAGGGTGTTGTTTCTTCGATGTCCGAGTTTTGGCGTGTGCATTCGTCATCCACGCACACGCCAAAAGAGCCGTCAGGACATTCCGAAATCGCAATCCCCGCTCCGTTCAGAGTGTCCTCAATGCCTCACTCGAGTCAGTTGCGCAGCCAGCCAGACAATGAGAGCTGCCAAGAGCACGAGCAGGAGGTTGATCGCCCATGCGAAGCGCGCGATGAATCCACGCCTCGGCGCACGGGCCTCATTTTGATGGCCTGGCATAGAGTTTGGTGTTGAGCGAAAGGACATCGCCGAGGGTGAAATGCTCCTTGGGCGTGGTGCGGAAGGTCAGCGTATACGGCTGGCTGGTTGCGCCGGGGACGAGGACGCAGCCAGGCACTGCGCCGGTGACTTCCCACACCGCGCCGCCGCCGGTGGCGCGGTTGGCTGCGTTGGCGACTTCGACGTTCAGGTAGGCTGAGTCCGCGCTGGTGGCTTCGAGCTTGAACGGGCCTCGGGCTGCGAGTTTGCGGGAGAGTTCGGTAATTGAATCAAACATCGCTTTGTCCTCGCACCTCCGCTGCAATCGGCATCGCGCCCCGCGGCAACTTGCGCTTTGACTTCCACGCGGAACGCATGACTCCGGGAGCGTCTGGGCCCAGACATTCGCGAGCGACATGGCCCCTACTACCGTAAGGAGGACCAAGAAGCCGCACCCCAAGATGTCTCCCGCCGCCCTGTCCAGACGGGCCAGCCGCGACAAACAACCACCGCGACATCGAGAACTGCCAGGACTACAGCAATGATGAGAAAACTGGGGCGCTTCGTCATCTGGACCTCGCATGCGGAGACAGCATCGGCCGAATCCGGAATTCGGTCAAATCTCCCGACCAGGGGGCATCAGGCGCTGACAGCAAGCCTGGTGCGGATTACGCTTTTTGGACCGAGCTGCCTGCCATCTGCTGCGGTAGGCAGATTCTCGACCCAGGCCTTTATGTCGGCTTCGCGGTATCGGACCATGTTGTTGACCTTCACGTATTGCGGCCCTTCGCCCTGCAGTCTCCAACGGCGGAGACAAGCCAGACTTATCTTGAGGCAGGCCGAAACTTCGATTTCCGTAAATAGGGATTCCAGATGCACCTCGCATCTGTGAAAAGGCGCCTGCCCGACTCCATCACGCGCGATGGGACAAGCAGGCGCTGAACATACTGTGGTCTTGCACCTCGGTCAGATCCCCGAGGCGCCATCTCGCTTTCCTATGCCGTTTCCGTTTTTGGGGGTGGCTTCACGATACCCTCCAATGCCTCCCGCTTGGCTTTCACACTGAGGAGGGAAACAACTGTGCAGGATTGCTATGGACAGGGCGTCCGTTCGCGCAGAGCTTGACTCTGGATCAGCAAGTCGAGCTAGCGAACGACCATCTGGACAATTTCAGCAGACGCTATCAGCTTTTCCGGAACCCCGACGCGGACCTTTCGTTGCATGTCGTTGATATTGAAATGGGCGAGGAACATCGCGCCATTCGCAGCCCCTCAGGAGGCGAACGATTCCTCGTCTCTTTGTCACTGGCCCTGACGCTTTCTGGTCTCGATGGTCATGAATGTTCCGTCGACACTCTTTTCATCGATGAAGGTTTTGGAGCCTTGGATGCCGACACGCTCGACGTCGCCATTACGGCGTTGGAAACGCTCCATGGGCGGGGGGGTAAAGTCGGCGTTATAACGCAAGTCGCTGCGACGATCGAGGACATCCCGGTACAAATCAAGGTCGACAAACTGGGCGCCGGCAGCTCAAAGGTTCGGATCCAAGCAGCGGGAGGATAGTGTTCTACTAGCGGCCAGAATGTCCTAAGCTTGTTCTGTGGAAACGGAACAGCCGAAGATCTACCACCACCACACCCCGCGGCAATATCTCCTGCCATGGGCAGACGCGGACGAACGCATTGCTTGGCTGGGTTATGGGAAGATCCAGCGTTCCGGGCTCACCGTGGTTGGCGGCGAGAACGATTTCTATAAATTGAAAGAGCTTACGATCCCGGACATCGACTGCCTAAAGGTGCTTATCGATGGTTTGCCGGTGGAGGCAGGCCGGGAGAATCATAGACGTTTTCTGGAAATGTATGTTTTGCCGACGCAGCTCAAGGCCCGGTTCGAACAGCGTGTCGCCGAGAACGGCGAGGTAATGGACGAAGCGCACGTCGCTGAGAACAGGCACATGCTTGAAGTAGCCATCTCCAATCTCAACGAAAACTATCACGCAGCCATAGAGCGCAGCTTTTGGCCTTATCTCGAATTGATCAAGCGCCGCGATTTCAGCTGGTACGAAGACGCGCCGCAAGCGCGCGAGTTCTTCCACGCCATATTTGTCCAATACTTCAGAACGAAGGCTGTGAAGGAGCGTGTCTGCCAAAAAGGAAACGTTCTGTTCGACGACATGGAGCGTGTGTGGGACGTACTCAGCTATATCCTCGCCGTCGAGGCTGGCAGATCCTTTTTTTGCAGCCGCAGAGACTTCCAAATCGTCGTACTCGACAACGACACGCAGGTCCCGTTCATCACGTCCGATCAGCCGATCATTAACAGGCTGACAGAAGGAGGGGGTTGGGATGTTCCGGACAAAATGGAGCTTTACTACCCACTCAGCCCCACCAAAGCGATGCTCTTTTTGGAAAAATCAACTCCAACCGCTGGTATCAACCAGAATGTCTCGATTGACGACGCGCATCGATACAACATGATGATGCTCGATCACAGCGGCCTTCGCGTATTCTCGAATTCCGAAGAGTATTTGAAATTCCTGAAACAATGTATCGACGCCAAAGGCTCGAATTCGCTTCAGTAAGCCAAGACCCAACATCGGATCAGACCGGCAAATCGGGTAGTGCGTCCCATTCCACCATTTTCTTCACGAGCATTCCCTACGCACTTGCTCGCAAGAGTTGGATCGAATCTGCTCCGTCCTTACCCTCAGCCCTGAAGTGGCGCTCAAGAACGAGATAAGCGGCACACCTATGGCACAGTGCGCAGTCACTGATGACGGTTGGATTTATTAGCTAATCAGCGAAGGGTGGACTGACGGGGGTTCAGCATACCTGCGAAGACGAATCATGCGATCGGGGGTACCCTACGGGCGGGCCTCCCGATTGTCGCGGCAGCAGCCGGAGTTTTCCTATCTCGATGACTTGATCGCCGGGCTGTGGAG
>OBLW0100002706.1_pt1 | contig 14217 bp, 12 predicted proteins | sample 1520161 | NCBI WGS metagenome assembly OBLW01 (sample SAMEA3539309, study PRJEB22396) | soil metagenome | biome: tundra; feature: field; material: soil | place: USA | collected 2010-05 | depth 0.15 m
GGTCGGATTCGCGACGAACGAAGTCACGGTCCAGATGCAGGTCTTCTACTTCTGATCGAACCGCGAAGGGGACGCGCGCGGCGCGTCCCCTTCCGCCGGGTTCCGCCGAAATCCCCTCCCGGCCCAAGGCCCGTGCCGGCCTAGCGGTCGCGCTCTCCCGACGCGAGCGCGGCCTGCGCGGCCGCGAGGCGCGCCACGGGCACGCGGTACGTCGACGGCGACACGTAGGTGAGCCCGATCTGGTGACAGAACGCCACCGAGCTCGCCTCCCCGGCGTGCTCGCCGCAGATGCCGATCTTCAGGTCCGGCTTCGTCCTGCGGCCGCGGTCGACGCCCATCTTCATCATCTCGCCGACGCCGCCACGGTCGATCACCTGGAACGGGTCGTCGGGGATGATCTTCTGCTCGACGTACTTCGTGAGGAAGCTCTTCTGCGCATCGTCGCGCGAGATGCCGAGCACGGTCTGGGTGAGGTCGTTCGTGCCGAACGAGAAGAACTCGGTCTTCGTGGCGATCTCGTCGGCGATGATACAGGCCCGGGGGATCTCGATCATCGTCCCGAACTTGAACGGGATCTTCCGCCCGCGCTCCTTCTCGACCGCCGCGGCGACGCTCATCACCTGATCGCGCAGGCGATCGAGCTCCCCCATCGTGCCGACGAGCGGCATCATGATCTCGGGTTTCGCACTCACGCCCTTCTCGGCGGAGTCGGCTGCGGCGCCGAGGATCGCGCGGATCTGCATCTCGAGGATCTCCGGGTAGACGAGCAGCAGGCGGCAGCCGCGCAGGCCGAGCATCGGGTTGTCCTCATGGATCTGCTCGAGCCGCCGCCAGATCTTCCTCTTCTGCTCGAGCTCCGGTCCGTTCTTGCCGGTCGCCTCGGCCACGGCGATCTCGATGTCGACATCCGCGAACTCACGAAGGAACTCGTGGAGCGGCGGGTCAATGAGCCGAATGACCACCGGCAGGCCGTCCATCGCTTTGTACATCTCGCGGAAGTCGCCCTGCTGGAACGGGAGGAGCTTCGCGAGCGCGGCCTTACGGCCCGCTTCGGTGTCGGCCATGATCATGTCCTGCACGTGCGGGAGGCGCTCGGCCTGCCGGAACATGTGCTCGGTCCGCGCGAGCCCCACTCCTTCCGCGCCGAGCTTGCGCGCCTCGATGCACTCGCCCGGGGTGTCGGCGTTCACCCACACGCCGAGCCGGCGCCGCTCGTCGGCCCACGAGAGAAGCTCGATGAGCTCGGTCTCCTTCTCGTAGTTCGGCGGGATCGTCGACAGCTCGCCCGCGAACACTTCGCCCGTCGTGCCATCGATGGAGATCGAGTCGCCCTCCTTGATGACGGCCTTGCCGACGCGCATCTCGCGCTTCCCGAGATCGATCGAGAGCTCGGCGCAGCCGGCGACGCACGGCAGGCCGAGGCCGCGCGCGACGACGGCCGCGTGAGAGGTCGAGCCTCCGCGCGCGGTGAGGATCCCGGTCGCCGCGATCATGCCGTGGAAGTCGTCCGGCGAGGTCTCCGGCCGGACGAGGACGACGAGCTGTTTCTGGCCTTTGAGCATGACCGCGCGGTCGGCGTCGAACACGGCGCGGCCGGTCGCCGCTCCGGGTGACGCGTTCAGGCCCTTCGCGAGGAACCGGCCTTCCTTTCGCGCGCGCTCGACCGCGGCCTGGTCGAAGCCGGGCACGAGGAGCTGCTCGACCTGCAACGGATCGACGCGCTGGATCGCCTCGTCCCTGGTGATGAGCTTCTCCTTCACCATGTCCGTCGCCATCTTCACCGCGGCGCGTGCGGTCCGTTTCGCCGAGCGCGTCTGGAGCATGAAGAGCTTGCCGCGCTCGATCGTGAACTCGAGGTCCTGCGAGTCGCGATAGTGCTTCTCGAGCCGTTGTGCGATCTTCTGAAACTCCGCGTACGCCTTCGGGATGTCCCGCTTCAGCTGGTCGATCTTCGAAGGCGTTCGGATGCCGGCCACCACGTCCTCGCCCTGCGCGTTCATGAGGTACTCACCGTAGAGCTTCTTCTCGCCGGTGTTCGGGTCGCGGGTGAACGCGACCCCGGTGCCGGAGTCGTCGCCCATGTTGCCGAAGACCATCGTCATGACGCTGCACGCCGTGCCGAGGTCGTCCGAGATCTTGAACTGCTTCCGGTAGTCCTTCGCGCGCGGGCCGAACCACGAGCCGAAGACGGCTTCGATGGCGAGGCGAAGCTGGTCGTGCGGCTCGGTCGGGAAGGGCTTTCCGGTCTCCTTCTTGACGATGGCCTTGAACTCGTCGACCAGCCCGGCGAGGTCCTTCGCGTCGAGCTCGGTGTCCGACTTCGCGCTCCTCGCGTGCTTGCGCTTCTCGAGCGCCGCGTCGAACTTCTCGGCGGGGACATCGAGGACGATCCGGCCGAACATCGAGATGAACCGGCGGTACGCGTCCCACGCGAAGCGCTCGTTCTTCGTGAGCGTCGCGAGGCCCTGGCGGCTCTGGTCGTTGAGGCCGAGGTTGAGGACCGTGTCCATCATCCCGGGCATCGACATCGCAGAACCCGAGCGCACGGAGACGAGCAGCGGGTCCCTCGGGTCGCCGAGGCGCTTCTTCGTGGATCGTTCGACCGTCGCGAGGCCATGCTCCACCTGATCCCAGAGTCCCGGCGGCAGCTTCCGGCCGCCCTTGAAGTACGCGTTGCAGGCCGCGGTGGTGATCGTGAACCCGGGAGGGACGGGGAGGCCCGCGTTCGTCATCTCCGCGAGGCCGGCGCCTTTGCCGCCGAGCAGCGCGCGCATCTTCGCGTTGCCTTCGGCCTTGCCGCCGGCGAACAAGTACACCCACCTCTGGGCCTTCGCTTTCGGAGCGACCTTGGTCGCTTTCTTCGCACGCGCTGACGGCATGTCGTACCTCCCCTGGCTGCAGGACGGATATTGGCAGATTGAAGGGCGTCGCGTCGTCAGTCGGGCACGGCCGCGGGACCCGGCCGGTACGGGCTGAACTGTGGCTCCCACTGGGCCTTGCGGACGACGCCCTCGAGCTCGCGGTCGGGAAGGAGGCGGCCCAGGCCGGCGTCGCGTGCCTCGATCGCGACAGCCGTGGCCACCCGGGCAGACACTTCGCGGATGGCCTCCATGTCCGGGAGGAGCAGGCCTTGCTCCTCCTCCCCGGACGTCACCATCGCGCTGACGGCGCGCGTTGCAGCGAGGAACATCCCGTCCGTGACCTTGGACGCCTTGCTCACCAGCGCGCCGAGCCCGACACCCGGGAAGATGAAGAGGTTGTTCCCCTGCGACGTTTTGATCGTCCGGCCGTTCCACTCGAGCGGCGGAAAGGGGCTTCCCGTCGCAAGCAGTCCCCGCCCGTTTGTTGCGCGGGCCAGCTCCTCCGGCGTGCACTCGGTCCGCGACGTGGGGTTGGAGAGCGCCATAACCACCGGACGGCCGGTATTCCGGGCTGCCTCCTCGAGGATCTCAGCGGAGAAGAGGCCTCGCTGCGCCGTGACGCCGATCAGGACGGTCGGCTTCGCGTTCCTCACGACGTCGAGAAGACCGACGCCCGAAGGGGACTGGAGCCGCCAGCCCTCCACCGCGGCGCGGGGCTGGGCGTACACCTTCTGCTGGGGCTCGAGAGCGGGGTCGTCCTCGAGGAGAAGACCCTGCACATCGAGCGCGAAAAGCCGGCGGCGCGCCTCCTCCTCGGAGAGCCCCTCCTGCCGGAGCATCGTCCGGATCATGTAGCAGATCCCCGAGCCAGCCTGCCCCATCCCGACCACGACGAACCGCTGCTCGTGGAATGCGGTCTCCTTGATCCGCATGGCTGTCATCAGAGCGGCGAGCGCAGCGGCGCCGGTCCCCTGGATGTCGTCGTTGAAGGAGAGGATCCGCTCGCGGTAGCGCGCGAGGTTCTGGAGGGCCTTGTTCTTGGCGAAGTCCTCCCACTGGAGAAGGGCGTCGGGAAAGTTCCGCTTCACGCCGAGGACGAACCGCTCGACGATCTCCTCGTACGCCTCGCCCTCGAGGCGGCGGTGGCGGTAGCCGAGGTAGAGCGAGTCGCCGAGGAGCCGTTCGTTGTTCGTGCCGATGTCGAGGCAGATAGGAAGGCAGACGGCCGGGTGCAGGCCTCCGGCGGCCACGTAGAGGCTGACCTTTCCAACCGGGATTCCCATGCCGTCCGAGCCGAGGTCGCCGAGGCCGAGGATTCGCTCGCCGTCCGTCACCACGATGAGGGAGACGTGCGGCCGGCTGATCGACTGGAAGATCTCGTCGATCCGGTCGATGTTTTCGGGGCTCACGTAGACGCCCCGGAAACGCCGCTGGATGTGGCTCAGCTCCAGGCACGCCTGCCCGACGGTGGGCGTGTAGACGATCGGCACCATCTCCGTCAGGTTGTCGCGGAGGAGCCGGTAGAAAAGGGGCTCGCTCCGGTCGAGCAGACTGTTCAGGAAGATGTAGCGCTCCATGGTGTCGGGCTTGCGGCGATAGGCCTCGAGCGTCCGCTCGACCTGCACCTCCATCGGGGAATAGCCCGAGCGGACGTACCCCTCGAGGCCGAACGCGAGCCGTTCCTCCCGGGTGAAACCCGATCCCTTATTCAGGAGCGGATCGTTCAGGAGCTGGCGCCCTCGGATGTAGACCTCGAGGAACTCCTCGCCCGTAAGTGCGTCGATTTTGAAGGAGAACGTCTTCATGCGTACACCACCCTGCGCCGCAGCTCGGCGGTTCAGCCTAGCACCCGGCGCCACCGTTTACGCCTCTCCGATTCCGGAAACAGCCGGAGATGTCCCGACTCCCGCAACTCGACCTCCGTCGACCTCGAGGACCAGTTCAACTCCCCGAAGGCTGGTAGAATGGCTGGCCGTGGTGCGTCCTGAAGCCACGGGTTTTCGGAGACACCTGGGTGGATATCAGCTTGATCCTCGCGTTTCTGACATTGGGTGCCGCGGTCGGCTTTGCTGCCGGCCTGCTGGGAGTCGGCGGTGGCTTGTTGCTGGTTCCATTTTTCACGTTTCTTTTCACGCTCAAAGGAGTGCCCAGAGAGCTCGTCGTCCATATGGCGATCGCGACCTCGCTGGCGACCATCATGTTCACCTCGATCTCGTCGGTCCTCGCACATCATCAGCGCGATGCCGTGTCATGGCATATCGTGAAAGTGCTTGCACCCGGCATTCTGATCGGTTCATGGATCGGCCCGTGGATAGGCAAACAACTGAACTCGGCGGGCTTGGCGATGTTCTTCGCGCTGTTCGTCTCGATCTCCGCGACCCAGATGCTGCTCGACAAGAAACCCGCCGCTTCGCGCGAACTTCCGGGAGTCCCCGGCATGTTCGCTGCCGGAGGCGTGATCGGCATCTTGTCCGGGTTGGTCGGAGCCGGCGGCGGCTTCGTTTCCGTGCCCTTCATGACGTGGTGCAACGTCAAGATCCACAACGCCGTCGCGACCAGTGCGGCTCTTGGTTTTCCGATCGCACTGGCCGGCACTTTATCGAATATCTATTACGGCCTGAAAACGCCAGACTTGCCGCCAGGGTCGCTCGGCTTTGTCTACTTACCGGGGCTGCTGGTTGTTTCATTGGCAAGCGTCCTGACGGCACCGCTTGGCGCCACCACTGCACATAGCTTGCCGATGAGCTCCTTGAAAAGAGTGTTTGCGCTTAGCCTGTTCGCGCTTGGGGGGTATATGTTTTACAAGGCGTTGCGGTAGATACGGGTTTTTATGCTCGAGGAGTCCTTGGTGTCCGAAATCGAATTAAAGGTGGCAGAAGTTTTCATCGAAGACGTCGGCAAGGGGTTGGCGCGCTTCGACCCTGACGACGTCAAGGCGCTGGGCGCTACTCTCGGCGACATCGTCGCAATTACCGGCGATCAACGCACCGTTGCCAGAATTTCCGGGATTTTTCCCGAACATTTTGGCAAACGACTGGTCCAGATTGACGGCTACACCCGTGAGAACGCCAAGGTTCAAATCGGCGGCACGGTGAAGATCAAAAAGGCGCCCCGCCAAACCGCAACCGCGATCGTGCTCACCCCGATCGACTCCGGAAACTGGTGGCCCGACGAAAACGAGGTCGGCTATATCGGCAAGGTTCTGCAGGGGTTGGCGGTCATTGGCGGCGACAAAGTGAATATTCCGCTTTTTGGAGGCAAGGACCGTTTTTTCTCCGTGGACGGCACTTCACCTTCCGGCGCGGTGATCATCAACCAGCACACCAAATTCAAGGTAAACAAACCCGATTATACCGAAAAGACGGACTCCTTCATTTCTTACGAGGATATCGGCGGATTGGAACGGGAGCTGAGATCCATTCGGGAGATGGTGGAGATTCCGCTCCGTTATGGAGAAATTTTCGACAGACTGGGCATCGAGGCGCCGAAAGGGCTGCTTCTCTACGGACCGCCGGGAACCGGGAAAACCCTCATTGCCCGCGCCATTGCGGGGGAGACGAACCTTCACTTCATCAAAATAGACGGACCGGAAATTATCCAGAAATATTACGGCGACAGCGAGGCCAGATTGCGTGAGATCTTTGAAGAGGCCACACGCAAAGCCCCGAGCGTCATCTTCATCGATGAAATCGACGCCATTGCCCCGAAACGTGCCGAGGTCGTGGGGGACGTGGAAAAGAGGGTGGTGGCGCAGCTTCTCGCCCTCATGGACGGCACGGTTCCCCGCGGTCATGTTCTCGTGATCGGCGCGACCAATGTTCCGGAAATGATAGACCCTGCGCTGCGGAGGCCGGGCCGGTTCGATCGGGAAATCGGCATCTCGGCTCCCCACGTGGACGGACGCCGGGCGATCCTGAAGATTCACAGCCGTCGCATGCCCCTCGCGGCCGACGTCGATCTCGATCAGCTTGCGCAGATTACCCATGGTTTTGTGGGGGCCGATCTGGAGGCACTCTGCAAAGAGGCAGGGATGGCCGCCGTGCGGCGGTATCTGCCGGTGGGCGCTTTGGGCAACTCCGACCGTCTCCCCGTCACTCCGGAAAGCATGCAAATTTCGCGCGACGATTTTCTGACGGCCCTTCGGGAGGTTGAACCCACGGCAACCCGTGAATTCTTCAACGAGAGGTCGACCCTGAAGCTCAGCGACATCGGCGGTCTGGGCCAAATCAAGGAGACGCTCCTCTCGATCGTCGATTGGCCGCTGAAGTATCCCGACCTCTTCGCTTCGGGCAAGGTTTCGTCACGCGGCATCCTGCTGTCCGGTCCTTCCGGCACCGGGAAGACCATAATGGTCAGGGCTCTGGCCGGAGAAACCGGTATCAATTTTATTCCGATCAGCAGTTCCATCCTTTTTTCAAAGTGGCTGGGGGAGTCGGAGAAGGCGCTGCACGGGATATTCAAGAAAGCCAAGCAATCCGCTCCGACCATCCTCTTTTTCGACGAGATCGACGCGCTGGCGCCAAAGCGCGGTGAAGATACGGGATCAGGAGCCATTGAACGCGTGGCAAGCCAGTTTTTCAACGAGCTGGACTCTCTGAGCGATCTCTCTCAGGTGATCGTGATCGGGGCTACCAATCGGGAAGACCTGCTTGACGCGGCCCTGGTACGGCCCGGCCGACTCGATTATATTCTGAAGTTTCATGCACCGGATGAGCGGGAGCGACTCGAAATATTCCGCATCAACACGCGCGGAAGGCCGTTGAGCGGCGACGTGGATCTTGGCGTGCTGGCAAGCAGTACGGAGGGGCTGGTCGGGTCCCACATCGCCTTCCTGTGCAAGAGGGCGACGATGCTGGCCATTGCGGACCTGATTCACGAACAGCAGGGCAAAAACCACGACAAGCTCTGCGTGTCCGCAGTACACTTTAAGACGGCGACCGAAGAACTTAGAAAAGGCCTTGAGGCCACGCCATGCTGAAGCCGGTGGAGAAAATAAAGTCGTATGCGGTCCGTCAGCCGCGTCGGGCGCTATCGATGGTGTCGGCGAAGCTCATGCCGCGGTCCCAGGGGTTCGATAGCCCTCTGACTGATTCATTCGCCTCATACCTTCCGCGCGGCTGGACCCTAGACTCACGCAGTGTCAGGCTTTATCGCCACTAAAGGATCCTGAAGCATGACAAGGCAGCACCTCCCGTGATCGGCAAGGACTGCATGAACCGGCTTGGCTTGGCCCGGCGCCGGAGCTGGCCGCCAACCGGCACGCGACACTTTCGAAGTTCGTCCGGCGCCCGCGACTCTGGTCTGATCGAGCCGATCAGAAAGACGCGGGTGGCCGAAGAGATCGCCGACCGCATCCGGGTGCTGATTCTCGACGGCACCTTCCCGGCGGGCCAGGCTCTGCCCGCGGAACGCTCTCTTGCCGAACGGTTCGGCGTCAGCCGCGGGTCGATCCGTGACGCGTTCCGTACGCTGGAGACCATCGGTCTGCTCGTCACCCGCCACGGTCAGGGCACATTTCCTCAGGAGCTCGACGTCAACCGGCTCATCGCGCCGCTGGCTTCCGTCCTGAGCTACCGTTATGAACTGCAGGACGAGCTGCTGGACCTGCGCCGGATGTTCGAACCCGCCGTCGCGCGCGCCGCGGCCACGCGCGTCACCGACGAGGACCTTGCCGACCTGGAGCGCATCCTCCACGCGCAACGGCAGAAGCTCAAAACCGGCCGATCGGCCATCGTCGAGGACACGGCTTTTCACCACGTCCTCGCCCGCGCCACGCGCAATCGCGCGGTCGTCAGCATCATGGCCACACTGAACGATCTGCTCGTGGAATCGCGCAAGCTCACGCTGAAGCAGAAGGGCCGTCCAGGCCGATCCATCCTGGGACATGAAGCCGTCGTCGCGGCATTGCGGCGGCGCGACGCCGGCGCCGCAGCGGAAGCCATGCGCGAGCACATCGATCAGATCGCCGACCTCCTCCAGGACACGTCGATCCCCGTTCGTCATGGATGACAACCTGCGCCACCAGCATTTCGGGCGCCAGATTCAAATACGGCCTGCCTCCACGGGCGGCGCTCTCGAACGCGCATCGGGCGCTATCGATGGTGTCTGCGATGCTCATGCGGCGGTCCGGGGGGTGTCGATCGCCCTCTAACTGATTCATTCGCCTCATATCTTCCGAGCGGCTGGACGCTCTACATTTGGTCTGATGGTCGAACCACTTAGACGGGCGAGTCTGACATCCAGGCACCGTCGTCTCAAGCGCGTGGCCCCCTCCCAGCAGCGGTCCGGAGGTGGACGCTCGGAAGACCACCGGCGGCTCTCTTCGACCATCAAAACAGGCGACAGCCACGAGGCGCTCCAATCCTGCTCTGTCACTTCGATGACGTCGCGACTCATTCCAAATAGAGAGGGGGGACATTGAGGTTCCTGTCTTTTACGGCCGCCGGTCTTCAGGGAAAGCGGCATCACACAGCATCAAGTTTTCGACGCGCTTAAGGAGATGTCTATGGCAAAGGTCCACGAAATTACGGTCTGGGCGCGCGGCGTCCTCATGGACAAAGAGGGTCGGGACGTCATCAATATTTTCGCCAAGGCCGCCCAGGCCGAAGGCAAGCACGCCCAGGCTTTCGACAACTACGAAGACCTGCCCGATCGCGTGCTCGTCACGGTCCGCAAGTACGTGCGACTCAGTGACGAGGAGATCACGCACAAGTACGTCTACACGAACGACAAGCCGGAAGTGGTCGTCATCTGCGAGGCGACGATCGTGAAGGGCATCGATGTCCTGAGGGGCATGGAGCCGGGCGGCACCCTCATCATCAACACGAACCGCTCGATCGACTCCATGTTGAAGCTCCTGCCCAACGCGAATCTGCTCGCCACGATCGCGACGGTCGATGCCGACGCGATCACCGGAGTCCGCACCGTCGACTTCTCCGGCTCGGAAGGCGGCGTGGACACGACGGGTATCGGCAAGGGCATCGCAGCGCCCATCACCGGCGCCATCGCGAAGGTGACCGGCCTGATCAAGAAGGAAAGCCTCGCCAAGATCGTCAGCGACGTCTCCGGCATGGAGCGCGGATACAACGAGGTCAAGATTCAGCACCTCAAGCCCGCTGTCGCGGAGCTCGTCGCCGCCGCCGGCAGCAAGCACAAGTGATGAGCAAGGAGAACAACATGGCAAAAGCACTTCCCGGCTACGGGACGATCGTCGTTCCCGAGGATCGCGTCGTTCCCTTCGGCGCCGTCACGCCGGCTCCGGTCGGCACGCAGAAGCTGTTCCAGACGTCCAACTGGCGGGTCGTCCGTCCCGTCCGGGACGAAGAGAAATGCACGAAATGCCTGCAGTGCTATCTGGCCTGCCCGGACGCGTGCTGGGTCTACAAGGCCGAGGACGAGAGCATGGAGTGGGTCGGCGATTTCTGCAAGGGCTGTCAGGTCTGCATCCAGGCGTGCTCGGTGGACGGGGCGCTCGTCGCAGTGCCTGAACTCGATTTCGACGGCGGCGTCGTTCGTCTGGATAAGCCTTTCTAAAAGGAGAACGCTATGGCAAAAGAAAGCATGATGACCGGTTGCCGCGCAGCCGCAGAGGGCGCGAAGGCGGCCGAAGTCGAAGTGATCTGTTCCTACCCCATTCGCCCGTATACGGCGATCATGATGGAGCTCGCGAAGATGGTCGCCGACGGCGAGCTGAACGCGGAGTTCATCCACGGCGAGGGTGAGCATGCGCAGGTGTCGGTCGTCCTGGGCGCCTCCGCTGCCGGCGCCCGCGCCTACACGGGAAGCTCGGGCGTCGGCGTGACGTACGCCATGGAGCTTTACAGCCCCATGGCCGGCGGCCGGTACCCCGTTCAGATGTCGATTGCCGACCGTACGCTCGATCCTCCGGGCGATTTCGGCTCCGAGCACACGGATGCCATGTCGACCCGCGACCAGGGCTGGCTTCTCGGCTGGGCCGCCAGTCCGCAGGAGGTCTACGACAACACGCTGATGGCCTACCGCATCGGCGAAGACCATCGCGTGATGCTGCCCCAGATGGTGTGCCAGGACGGCTACTTCATCTCCCATATCCCGGACAAGGTGACCCTGGGAGAGGTGTCTCAGGTCAAGGAGTTTCTGCCTCCTTACCAGCCGATCCATCCCCTGAGCCTCACGAATCCGGTCTCCCACGGTCCGCAGATCCGGCCGGACCAGGGCGCTCCGATGGACGCGATGCGTGCTCAGACGTTCCTCGCGGTTCCCAAGGTCATCGAAGAGGCGACGGCTGATTTCGCGCGCATCTTCGGGCGCAAGTACGACCCGTTCGTCGAGCAGTACAGGCTCGACGACGCGGACATCGCGTTCTTCATCATGGGCGCCCATTCCAATACCGCCCGTGCGGCCGTGGACAAGCTCCGCAAGGAGGGCGTCAAGGCCGGCGTGGCCCGGCTGCGCTGGGTGCGCCCGTGGCCGACCCACCAGCTCGCCGAGGCCCTCGGCCATGTCAAGGCCGTCGGCGTGATCGAGACCAGCACCTCCTACGGAGGAGCCATGCGGGGCGGCAACCTCATTCACGAGCTCCGGGCCAGCCTCTATGACCTGGACAACAGGCCTCTCGTCACTTCCTTCATGGGCGGTCTCGGCGGCGAGACCATCTGGCCCGCCGATTTCGACTACATGGCGGGAATCCTCACCGGGATGGTCAAGGAGAAACGCACCGATCGATACGTCTACTGGCTCGGGATGTAGGTCGAATGGAACTCATCAGAGTATTACGGAGGAAACATGCCAGCATTTGACTATAAGTTTCAGCAGTTGGAACCGCTGAGGTCATTCAAGAGCGTGCCGGAGGACGAGCAGTATCTTCCGGGACATCGCACCTGCGCCGGCTGCGGCCCTGCCCTGAATTACCGGCTCGTCGCGAAGGCGGCAGGCAAGGACACCATCTTCATCGGCCCCACGGGCTGTATGTACGTGGCCAACGCCAGCTATCTCTGCACCCCGTATGCCGTTTCATGGATCCACGCCCAGATCACGAACGCAGGCGCCGTGGCTTCCGGCATCGAAGCGGCCTTCAAGATCGCGGCGCGCAAGGGCCGGAACAGCGGCCCGTTCCCGAACATCATCGTCATGGCAGGCGATGGAGGCAGCGTCGACATCGGCCTTCAGGCCATGTCCGGAATGATGTACCGCGGTCACAAAGTTCTCTTCATCTGCTACGACAACGAGTCGTATGCAAACACGGGCGTCCAGGTATCGCCGATGACGCCGTATGGCGCCGCGACCACTTTCACGCCTCCCGGTAAAGAGATTCCAGAGGGCAACGCGCTCTTCCCCAAAAACGCCCCGCAACTGGTCATCGGCGGTCACCCGGCGGTCAAGTACGTCGCCACCACGACCATCGCCCATCCGCTCGACCTGATGAACAAAGTCAGGAAAGCGCTCAGCAAACCGGGGCCGACCTTCCTGCACATCCTCTGCCCCTGCCCCAAGGGCTGGCTGTTCGATGAGAAGATGACGCCTGACATGGCGAAACTGGCCGTCGAGACGGGCATGTGGTCGAACTACGAGTGGGAAGACGGCGTGTATAAATACACGCAGGTGCCGAAGAAGTACAAGCCCGTCAGCGACTACATGAAGCCGCAGGGCCGTTTCGCTCACCTCAAGCCGGAGCACATCGCCAAAATGCAGGCGTTCGTCGACGAAAAGATCAAGCAGGTTCAGCGGCCGATACCGGTGGCCGCCGCGGTCCCCAGCAAGCAGTTGGCCTGATACGCACGAAGGCGAGGCACATACTATGGAACAGGCGAAAAGCCTAGATCCAAAAGTCGTCTATGGGCCGATCGTAGGCAATCGGTGGATACAACTGATCGCCGGTGTCGTGGCGATGATCGTCATCTCGAACTTTCAATACGCGTTTACCCTCTTTACGCCGGGCCTCAAAGCGTCGTTCCCGAATGTCGCTTACAAGGACATCGCGCTTATCTTTACCCTGTTCATCCTCTTTGAGACCTGGCCGGTGCCGCTTGCCGGGCACTTCATCGACAAATTCGGCATTCGCAAGCTCATGCTTCTGGGAGCGACGTGCATCCTTCTGGGATGGGTCCTCGGAGGAACGATCGCGACGTCCGTCTTTCATCTCTACATCTTTTACGGAGTGATCACCGGGACAGGCGCAGGTATCATCTACATTGCGACGGTGGCGAATGCCGTCAAGTGGTTTCCCGACCGACGGGGTTTGGCGGCGGGTCTGACGGCCGCAGGATTCGGAGGCGGAGCGGCGCTCACGCTCATCCCCATTTCCGCCACGATCAGCAGGATGGGCTGGGCTGGCGCCATGACCACATGGGGGCTTGGCCAGGGCGTCGTTGCCATCGCGGCGGCGCTGGTTCTACATCATCCACCCAAGGGCTGGGTACCCGCGGCCTGGACGCCACCCAAGGCGGTCGCGCAAACGAGGGAGGAATTTACCTGGACGCGGATGCTGACGAGGGGAGAGTTTTACCTCTTGTACGTCATGTTTCTCATGGTCTGTACCGGCGGCCTGATGACGACCGGAAACCTGTCGCAGATCGCGAAGTCCCTCAAAGTATTCGACGCGAAGGTCCTGGGTATCGCCCTTGTCCCCTTTACGGCGACCATCGCGGGAGTGACGAATGCCTTCGCCCGGATCATGTGGGGCGCGCTTTCAGACAGGTTCGGGCGCGAGTATACGATGGCCTTTGCCTTCGCGTTCGAAGGAGTGCTCATCTTCCTGATGACACAGATCATGGGAAGTCCCATACTGTTCGTTCTCCTGCTGCCCTTTGTCTTCCTGGCCTGGGGCGAAATATATGCCCTCTTCTCGGCGATAACGGGAGACGTCTTCGGCGCACGGAACGCCTCGGGCAACTATGGCATCTTGTACACGGCCAAGGGGCTGGCTTCGATTCTCGCCGGGTACGGCGCGGCGCTGGTGGCCGCACATTATGCCGGCTCTTTCCAGGTGCCCTACTATATCTCGGCGGTATTCGACATCACTGCGGCGATCTTGGCCCTTTTCGTATTGAGACCGATCATTAGAAAGAGAATCGGCAAGGAGGAGGACGCAAGGGTTCCCGCAACGCCTTTCGGATCGGTTGTGTCGCCTGCGCATCTGGAGGGCAGAAGCTGAAACAGGAGTTCTTATCTTTGGAAAAGGGGGAACAGAGGATCAATAAGGCGCCTTTGTCCCCCTTTTTATTGTAAGGAATGAGCTCGAGCTGATGCATGAGGTAACCTCAGTGGAGCTTCGGGTCGGTGAGGACCCAGTGAGCATGGCCGACGTCGGCGACGATCTCGTATGCCGGGCGTCGTGGCGGCCTGCCTCGGAGCGTTCGCGGTCGGTGTTCTCGCGGAT
>OBLW0100002707.1_pt1 | contig 14212 bp, 10 predicted proteins | sample 1520161 | NCBI WGS metagenome assembly OBLW01 (sample SAMEA3539309, study PRJEB22396) | soil metagenome | biome: tundra; feature: field; material: soil | place: USA | collected 2010-05 | depth 0.15 m
CCGTTAAACCGGCGACGGTCTGGTCGCGCTCGGCATCCACACCGGCCCCGATCTTCAGCACTAGTTCCCACGCGTCATCGTACATTTTGGCGGCCGACGCGAGCGCATGGCGATCCTGCGCGGCGCGGGCGTCAGCCAGTTTCTGGCGCAAGGCGATCCGGTTGGCCTGGCGGTAAATGGCTTCGTTGACCGCCGCCTCCTCCGGCGAGGTCTGGGCAGACGTCGGCGGAACGGCGGTGAGAAAAAGGATCAACGCGAGTGAGAGGGTAGCGGCTCTAATCATGGTTCAGGTTGTGATTGCTAAGCGACTAACGCAGTTCAGGATGCGGCACTGGGACTGGGACTAGGACTGTACTTAATGGTCCATTTCTTCTGGTTCGACTTGGCGGACAATACTACTTCGTTCTCTGTGATAGCAACGATATTGTAATCCTCTCCGTTGAAGGAGAGCGAGGCGCCGACGCGGCGGCTAGTCCAGGACTTGTTCTCCGGCGCGTACTTCAAATCCACCGTGTAACCGTCAACACGCCGGAACGGCTGTTCTTTGGTCACGGTCACCCGCTGCCCGGTGTCATTCAATTCGAGCATGATGCTGACTACGTTGGTCGGGTTGTCTGGCGAGAGTTTGACGTCGCGAAGCGTGAACGTATCGGTCTTGGTGTTCAAAGAGCAGTACTTCTGCGTCTTGGTGCGGTCGCGGGGGTTTAGGGCGGCTTCCTTTTCGATGCCGATGACGCAACGCGGCCCAGATTCCGAGAATGTCACGTTATCGAAGGTGAGCCTCAGGTAGAGGGGAACCATCTTGGTGATGGCCACCGCGCTCGGGCCGATGTTGGTGGAGTCCACTTTGATGAGATGCCCGTCAGCGGCTTTCTGCCAGGCCATCGGGTTGAAGACTCGGTGGGGTGCGGAGAAGTCCACCAGCGCAGGGGCCGCCACCCGCTTGAGCACACCGTCCGGCAGGGCGAGGTCCAGGTTGGTCAACGGCTTGACCTTGGGGTGAATGAGCTGGTTGCGCATGTCTTCCAGCTTCTGCTTCTCACTGGCGATCTTGAAGGGCAGAAACGCCACGGCCACCGCCAACCCCACCAGCACTACGCCCAGCAGGACCTTTTCGTAATGTTTCTTGAGAAAATCCATCTTACTTGCGTGTGACCGGTTTCACCGCCTCGAGCATCAGGGTGACCTTCAGTAGTTTCTCGTCCAGCGCGATCTGCAGCCCCCCGCGGCTGGCCGGCGCCGGCCCCACCGGCGGCGGTGCATACGCCGCCGGCGGCGGCGGAGCCGGTCTGCCCGGGCCCCGACCGCCTCTAAGGCCATAGCGCTGGGCCATGCGATCCGACATGGATGTCCGCTCTTCGGTCCTTGCAGGCTGGGGGGGAGGAGTGTAACCCGGGGTCGCGGTCACGGCTGGCATGCCCGGCTCTTCGCCCGTCGGCGCCACCGCCGGCGCCGATTCGACGTTGATCGTCTTGACCAGCAAGCCGCAAGGCGCGCCCGCGAAGCCGGACAGCACCGCCGCCAGCTCCGGACTGAAGCAACGGAAGCTCACTTCGTAAGGCGACAGTATGGCCAATTCATTGGTCACCGACTTGTCCGGCAGGTAATCGGTTTGTGGCCCCTTCAAATCGTCGTCGGAGACCCGCTCCCGCCGGATATTATCCAGCGAGTTGATCTTGGCCTGGCATAGCGCGCCGCAAATCGCCTTGACCTCGGCCAATTGGACCGAAAGCGGTTCGAGGCTGCCGGGCGCGTAGGCGAGTCTTTCCCGTTGCGCGGCGAACGAAAAACTGTAGGTCTGGCCGCTGGAATCCTTAGGTGGCAGGGCCACGCTCGATTTGGCGGCCTCGCGCTGCATCTGGTCAATGGTTCGGCTGAGGGCGGAGCTGAATTCCTGGCTGGTCAACTTGCCCGCCTCCGGAACGGGGATGGGGGGGCAATGCTGAAAATAATCACGAGCTTTCTGAATATATGCTCGCAACTCCTTCTGCTGCTCTTTGGCGGCTTCAATATTGTTGACCTGCTCCGACCCAGGATGCGGGTTCTGCCCATTCAGGCGCTTCAGCTCCGTGTACTGCTCATCGAGCTTGCCGAGGATTTCGTTGTTAAGCTGCCATTTCGAGTAGAGGTACCACCCCGCCAAGCCCATCAGCGCCAGCGCTATTAGGCTCCCGATCAGAAAGTACAAATTGCGCTTTATCCAGTCCATACTACAGCTTGAGCGGCTTCTTCAGCCTGGCAGCCACGCTGAAAGTGAAGGTCTTGGTCTGCTCATCGTTCATGACATCACTCGTCGTGTGTGTTTCCTGTGGGTCCGAATCAAAGAACGGACTATGCTGCAGTTCCTCCACCACGGTATAGGCGATGTCCTTGTCGGCTTCGGGCCTGCCCGATACATCCTTTAGACTCACCGCCCGGAAGGTAATCGTGAGCGTGGCGACCTCGTTCGTATCCCCTTTGGGCTTGCGGGAGGCGGCTCCCTCCGCCGTTGGCTCCGCCGCTGGTGGCGTAGGCGCTGCCGTTCCTCTCCCCCGCAGTCCATAACGTCTCATCATGGCCTCCGACATGCCCCCCGGGCTCGGCGCGGCGCCAGCCGCCGCCTCCGTGGCGCCTTCGCCTTCCGGCGTGGGGGCGGCCGAGATCAACTGCTCGATCCACACGCCCGCATCCGTCCGCAGTTTGTTCTTGCTGGTCTGTTCCACCTGAATCAGGATCCGGCGCAGCTCGCTCAAGACGTCGGACCAGTAAAAGCGGTCGCCCATCCAGGCCACGATTTGGTCTACTTCCTCCTTCGTCTTCTTCAGGTCGCCGAAGGACTTCTTGAACGAGACTTCCTTCGCTTTCTCCGGTTCGACGTGCTCCTTCACCTTGGCCAATTCGTCTTCTTTGACCCCGGCCAGTTTGTCAAACAGGAACCCCATTGCCGCCACCACCGCCACCATGCTGAAGACGGTGGCAATAAAATACGGCTTCTTCTGGTTAAAGCTCTGCCACCGGAGGGTGCTCTCCGGCATCAAATTCAGCTCCACCGGACAATGCGCCAGGTTGCGCAAGCCCAAACCGACCACCTCGCCGAGCGAATGCGCTACCCCAACCAGCTCCTCCACGTTGATGGACGGGTCGCGCTGCACGTTGCGGAGCGGATTGAAGTACTCGACCGGCACGTTCAACTTCTCGGCAAAGAACTGCGCGGTGTACGGCATCACTGACGCGCCGCCGGACAGGAACAGCCGCTGCGGCGCCGAGCCGCCCTGCTGCCCGCGGTAGAACTGCATAGTTTGGTTGACCTGGATATGCAGCCGCGTCATGAACTGCCGGGCAATCTTCGAAATCGCCGCCTGGTGCGGGTTCTCGGGTTCTTCATACGCGCCCCCCAGGCTCACGAAACCTTCGTCAATCTTGAGCTTCTCCGCCGCGTCGAACTTGAGCTTCGACTCGTTGGCGAAATCCTGTGTGATCGAGTTGGCGCCGAGGTTGATGCTGCGCGAAAACACCTTGCCCTTCTCGAAGAACAGGAGGTTGCTGGTCTTGGCGCCGATGTCCAACAGCATCGTGCAATCTTCCAAATCGCCGTAGTTGTAGCGGAACGCGTTGCACAGCGCGGCAGGGGAGACATCGGTCAGTTGCAGGCTCAGCCCGCTGCTCTCCGTCACCCGGAACAAACCCTCGACAATGTCCGCCTTGATGGCGACCAGGAGCACCTCGAGCTCGCCGCCGGCGGTCGTGCCCAGAATCTGGTAGTCCCAGACGACTTCTTCGAGCGGGAACGGCACGTTCTGCTGCGCCTCGTACTGGATGATCTGCGTGACCTTGCTGGCATCAACCGGCGGCAGCTTGACGAACTTGGAGAAGACGTGAAAGCCCGGGGCACAGACATTGACGCTCTTAGCCTTGATGTCCTTCTCGGCCAGCAGCCCCTGCAAGGCTTTGAGAATCGCCGCCTCGCGCGTGGTCTCCTGCGCCCCTTCAGCTCCGAGAGACTTGAGACCATACTTCTTCAGGCGCAAGCCGCCGGCTTCGCTGACCTCGAACTCGGCCAGCTTCAGGCTGCCCGCGCCGAAATCAACGGCGAGAAATGACTTTGTATTCAGCATTTACTGTTGTGGCATTGGCCGACAAAACTCTTGCCGCCCGCATCGGATCAACCTGCGGGCGGCCGAAGGTGCTTACAGAAAACCCCAACACCGGTCAAATAGAAAGAGAAAAAATGGGTTCGACGGAGAAAAAAGCAAAAGGGGTTCAGGCGCCGGAAATCCAGAAGCAATTTGCGTATCATGCCGGGCAGTTTCATGACTAATCCAGATTACTTATCAGGAACCATGCCAACAGGGTTTGTGAGGAAAATACAGGCCGGGGATCGGCCGGCAGGGTGAACCTCACGCAAAATGCGTGCGGCAAGCGCACCGTGAGGGAATTCCCTGACCTTCCAACGCGCTCTCGCGCAAACCAAGCCGCGGCACAACAGCCAGACCCGCTGATCCAACCCGCAAATGGGCTTGACACGACGGTCCATTCCCCGCATAAGCAGGAGCGACATAACCGCAAGCAGTCGCGTTCCTAACTCGGTTCATACGGGCCGCCCGCAGCGCCTCCGAGCGTCTGGGCCTTCCTGGAGGTTGACCTGGACAGCGCGGGATGTGGGTGGCCCTGGCGTTGGAACGTTCGGATGAATACATGAGATGGCGCACCTGCCGCGTTGCAAGGCCGCGAACTCCAAGAAGCTGCCTCCGGTGCCAGGCCGAAAATAGGTGGCATCCGCCATGCTATTGGTTGCCGTTCACCCTGCAGGGCCGGAGGAACCGGGGGGTGGAGGGCCGCCTTGAAGTGGCAATTCTATGAACCAGTCCGACAAAGCGCGGGCAATCACCACGTACTCGAACAGTAACCCCATCCACGAAATAGCGCGTCACGTTACATCTATCCCAGTCGTCAATCAACTCACCAGCAGGGCGTAGCCGCCGACGCGCCGGCGGTCCCATTCTTATCCGCCGATCACACTTTCCGCCGGAAGTACTCCAGGGTCTTCGCCAAACCTTCCTCCAAAGGGACCTTCGGTGCCCAATCAAGGATCTTCCTGGCCAACGTGATGTCGGGCTGGCGCTGCCGCGGATCGTCCTGCGGCAAGGGCCGGAACACGATCTTGCTGCGCGAGGCGGTGGCGCGGATGATTTCCCTGGCAAATTCCAGCACTGTCATTTCCGTGGGATTGCCGATGTTGACGGGCCGATCATACGAACTCAGCATCAGCCGGTAAATACCTTCAATCAAATCAGATACGTAGCAGAAACTGCGCGTCTGCCGGCCGCGGCCAAACACTGTGAGCGGCCGTTGCTTGAGCGCCTGGCTGATGAAAGCCGGCACCACCCGACCGTCGTTGAGACGCATTCGCGGTCCGTAAGTGTTGAAGATGCGGACGATCCGCGTTTCGACGGCATGCTCCTGGTGGTAGGCCATTGTCAGCGCCTCGGCAAAGCGCTTGGCCTCGTCATAGCAGCCGCGCGGGCCGATGGGATTAACGTTGCCCCAGTAATCTTCCCTTTGCGGATGCACCAGTGGATCGCCGTAGATCTCCGAGGTCGAAGCCAGCAGAAAGCGCGCCTGCTTGCTTTTCGCCAGGCCCAGCGCCTTGTGGGTCCCCAGCGAACCAACTTTCAGGGTCTGAATCGGCAGCTCCAGGTAATCAATCGGACTGGCGGGCGAGGCAAAATGCCAGACGTAATCCACTGGCATATCCAGGAATATGAACTCTGTCACATCCTGCTCGATAAACTTGAAACTGCGGTTGCCGCCCAAGTGCGAAATGTTATCAACCGCGCCGGTCACGAAGTTGTCAATGCCGACGACCTTGTGCCCGCGCGCCAACAGCAGATCAACCAGGTGCGAGCCCAGGAAGCCCGCCGCGCCCGTGACAACGGAGGTGGGCCCGGATGAAGAGAGATGTTTCGTTTTCTTGCTCATAGGTTGTTCAGGTATGCGAGTTGTGGTTACGTGTCAGCAAGGGCCCTGGCCTCCTCACTTCGCGCCGGTGGCGGCGAGCACGGCTGGCAAGGTGAGCCAAAGGATCTTGAGATCAAGCCAGAGAGACCAGTTGTCAATGTATTCCAGATCCAGCCGCACCCACTCCCTGAAATCGGAAACATTGTTGCGCCCGCTGATCTGCCAGAGGCAGGTCAGCCCGGGTTTGACGCTGAGCCGTCGCCGGTGTGCCAGGTCGTTGAACCGTTTGACTTCGTCCACCGGCAGCGGGCGCGGCCCCACCAGGCTCATCTCGCCACGCAGGACGTTGTAAAGCTGCGGAAGCTCGTCGAGGCTGTACTTGCGCAGAAGTTTGCCGATGGGCGTGACGCGGGGGTCATGAGTCACCTTGAAGACCGGGCCGTTCATTTCGTTCATCGCGGCCAGCTCATGCTGAAGCTGTTCGGCGTTCGTGACCATGGTGCGGAACTTATACAGAGTGAACGGCCGGCCGTTGATCCCGGAGCGCTGCTGGCGGAACAGCACCGGTCCGGGCGACGTGACTTTGATCAGCAACGCAATGAGCGCAAACAGCCACGAGAGCCCAATGAGCAGCAGGAACGACCCAACCGAGTCAATCACCTGCTTGGCCAAGGTTGGCCAGGAGGATTCCGGTGTGGAGCGAAAGACCAAAACGGGCCACCCATAGAAATCATCGAAGCTGGTGCGGGAGATTTGGGCTTTGAAGAAATCCGCCACCAGCCAGGCTTCGACCCCCTCCAGCTCACAAGCCCGGATCGCAGCTTCGACTTGCTCAAAATAGGCATGCTTCGCGCTGAGGATCACGCCGTTGACCGAGTGCTCGTGCAATATCTCCACCAGGCGCTGGACGGATGTCTTGCCCAGGTCCACATGCGCCAGGATTTCGATCTCCTCCGCCGACTTGGAGTTCAGCTCCATCTCCATTCGCGCGGTTTCATCACTCGCGCCGACGAGAATGACCCGCCGCCGGTACTGCGCCTGTGCCAGCTTGGTGCTCGCCAGCCAGCGCGTGACCTCTTCCTTGGCGAAAACGAGTCCGAAGCTGATAAACCCAAACCAGATGACCACCCACCGCGCAACGGGCGGCATCCTGAACAGGAACATCGCGAGGACCAGGCCGAGGCTGGTATAGAAACAACCTTTGAAGAGGATGCAGGCGGTCGTCCAGCGGGGACAGAACGGCGGCCGCGCATAAAACCCCTGCCCCTCGAGAATCAGCGGCGCGGCGGGGATCAGAACCAAGTACAGCGGCACGTAGGTTTCGAACGGCTGGGTCCACGCCAGCAGACCAAAGAGATCAATTATGTCCTGGTTGGCCCGCAGCGCGTAGGCCAGCCAAAAACCAACCGCAAACAGGCAGGCATCCATCAATTGATGGACTTGCATCCGGAGCTGGCGGTCGCGGCGTAGCATGCTTCGTTAGACTCTAGCCATTCTCAACAAAGTCCTGCAGAATAAATCCGGCCTGATTCTTAGCGGATGCGCCTGAAAAACGCAACCTTCCACCGAGGCGTCCAGCCCTCTTTGCTTCGCTCGAATCATGGCCGGGAGGCGCGCGCCTGTCCGACCGGACGGGGGACCAATTGAAACTCCGGCGCCGAGGCGCTGATGAATTGTTTCAGGCGCTCGAAGACCGCCTCTTCCTGGCCGGGCGGACAGGAAGCGAAGTAGCCGATGGAGGCCCAGCGCTGCAAAACACCAGTGCGCACAAGGTCCCGAGCCATCCACCACATCCGCTGCCAGTGTTGCGCAGTGAACTCGTCGTCAGCCACGAACCATAGGACATAAATGCCCCGGGCAGTTTGCCGTTCGCCGCCGATTGTCACTTCCCGGGAGGCCACGAACTTCATCACGGGCAAATCGTAGGGGTATGGCCGTTCCATGCGCACCTTGGTTTGGAACGAGGCGCCCTGATCAATCCGCCAGCCCTGCCCTTCCAGGCAGAACTCCGTCTTGTGGATGCTGGTGCGGTCGCTCCCCATCAGCACGACGTTGATCAAGGTTTCAAATCCGTCGCTCGCCCGGTAAATCCTCTGGCCAAAGCTGGTGTCCGGTGGCAGCCATTCAAGGACCCCTTTGTCCACTTCTATCACTTCGGAGGTGTAATCCAAAACCTGCGCAGGCAATTCAATCTTCAGCCGGGCGCTGCCCGGGATGGGACTGGCCTTGACCGCGGGCTTTCCAAGTTTCTGGCCGGTCTGGAGCCTTGTCAGCAGGGCCGCGGTGCCGGCCATCAAGCCGAGCGCGGCGACCAGGATAATCCACTTTTGCCTGTTCATGTCATCCCCTGGTCGCAGGCCCGCAAACCCCGCTGGCATGAGACAATGTCTTGCATGGTTTCATCCTAGCTGGACCGCTCGTAAAGGAAAGCACTTTCCCGGCGCTCCGCTCGCTAGCGCCCGCTCCTTTCCCAAATAACAAAGGCATTGAAGTTGCCGGCCGGCCGGAAGCCTTGCCCATGCAGAAGCTCGGCCAGGGCCGATTGACCGTCAAAGAGATCGGGCTTGGAGGCGATGATCACCTCGGGCAGCGGCAGGTGGCTGAGGGTTCCGCGCTCCGGATTCAGCACGATCAGCGCTGCGTCTCCGCGGTCGGAATCGGTGGTTAGCGGCACATGATAATACAGGGCTCCTACCGCCGCGGCATTCCACCAAACGCGTTTCCCCTTGTTCAGCGCGGTCCTGGCCCATGCAGCCGCGGCGCGGTAGTTGTCCTTTTCGTGACGTGGTGAAAACCGCAGGGAGAGACAGGACAGCAGGCTCAGGCCGCAAAAAGCCAGGGCCACGACGCGGGCCCACGTGCCGCGTCGCGACGAGAGCCAGGCCAACCCCGAGGCAGATAGGAGCAGGAGAACCGGGAGGATCGGGGCAAAGTGCCGCCCCAAGACACGAAAATGCGCCACACAACCTACTGCCAGGATAAAAGCCGGAGGCAGGCTGCAGCAGAACGCCAGGACCAGGTGCCTGCGATTCCTATGATTAATCTCTTGCCGGACTGCTGCGCCTATCGGGACCGCAATTGCCACTCCGTACAGCGTCAGCCACGCCAGGTGAGGCCGTAAGGCCGCCAGACCAGCGGTGCGCAGCTCCAGACGCCCCGGCCCCAGTCCGCCGAAGCCCAGCAGTTCGTAGCCCACGAAACAGAGGCTCGCCAGAGTGGTCGTCGCCGAAGCCGACGCCCGCGCGCCGCGGCTGAGCGTCCAGAGATAGTAGCCGGCAAATAGGATTAGTAAACCGAAGGCGGTAAGCCAAAGAGACCAATGGCGCTTCGCCAGGCTCATGACGTGGCGCGGAGACAAGAGCACCGGCAAGGCCGCAAGCGCTGCGCCCGCCCACACCATGCCCAACAGGCTGCTCCCTGACAGAACGACCAGGCCAAAGAGGAACAAGGCCAAGTGAAGTGTTGAACCGGACGGGAACATCCAACATCCAACGCTCTCCGTTTTGGGTAATACTGGATGCTGGAGATTGGAGGTTGCAGGTTGGACGTTTCCATCGGAGTTCACAGGGAGAGAATTCGTCAAGCGTACTAGCGACGCTACCACCAGCAGGGCGGCCCCCAATTGCATTACATAAGGTCGGGCTTCATCGAGGTAGTACCAGGCGAACGGGCAGAGAGACACCACGCAAGCGGCAGCGGCGCGGCGGCGGTCACCGAGGGGAAAGGCATGGATAAAGGCGACGGCTCCCGCAAGAAACCAAGGCACATTGGCCGAGTGCAAACTCAATTCACCGGACCCGAAGATCCTGGCCCACGCCCAGATGTAGAACATATAGAGCGGCATCTGCGCATCGGCGCTTCGTTGGTCCTGAGATAGCGCCTGCCACCACACGCCCAGCGTGGGCGGCACCGCCTTGGTGGCCGTACACGCCTCGTCAATCCATAGACTCCGGCCGCTAATCCCCACACAACCAACCACCACGACCGCCGCGATGGCCAGGACAGTTCGCCAGTCCCCGAAAGGGCTGGTCCTGGGGGGATCATATGATTGGCTATCCACGTCGTCTCCCGTCAGCGGTGGTCTTCGGCCAAGACTCCATAGCGTGAAAACCCGGGGGCCGGATGGCAGGGTCAGGTGGGCTGCGGGATGGCCGCCGCGGCCGGAGGCTCCACCGGTCGTTCATGCAGCCAACGCCCCATCACGAGCAGGCCGGCGAATGCAGCCACGTACGGCAGCAGGCTGAGAACCCCGTACGGCCCGCCCTCATGCACGTAGTTGCCCCCTTCCTGACCCCAGATCTCCGCGGAAATGATAATGGTCAGCATGCGCACGATGTTACCCAGGACCGCCAACGGCAGCGCGGCGGCGATCAGCAGGCCGCGCTTCCACCACGTGCGAAAGCTCAGCATGGCGTAGATAATGGCCACTGCGAACGTGGCGAACAGGCTGCGGATGCCGCTGCACGCCGCCGCCACGTCGTATTGATAATGGCCGGTCGGATCCGTTAACGACGTGCCCATCCTCAGGATATCAATCTGCAGCACGTAACTGGAAATCAGCTCCACGGCGCGGCAAACCAGCAGCCGCAACGGAAAGGTGACGTTCACCGCCAGCCAGCCCAATGGCACGCAGAAAGCGAACAGGCAAAACGGGAACAGGCTCTCGCGCAGGAATTGGGGGCCCCAAGCCAGCCCCATCAGGCCGTAAATGCCGGTGAACAGCGCGACGATGGAGATGCGCGGTTGCTGGACCATATAGCCCACCACATGCAAGCCCAAGGCCAGCGCCACCAGCAGAAACCCGGGCCACCAGGTGCGCAGCGGCAGGGTCAGCAACTGTTTGCGTTTCCACCAGAACAGCGCGATCACCACGAACGGAATTAGCTTCCCGTGGCTGTCGTCGGAACCGTTGGCATCGGGGTTGGAGCTGTAAGCCACGCGCATCCACGTCAACAGCGAAGTCGTCTGGATGTAGCCCAGCGTCGCGTTGCCCAGGAATTGAAACAGCGCCAGCCACGCGACCAGCAGAATAAGGAAGAAGCCCTTGTTCGGCAGCCGCTGCCAGCATTCCAGGAACTGAATGCGGAAGTCTTCGAGAATACCGTTGGCTGATCGATTTTCCATTCGCGCAGGTTCTAGCTTATTAAATCAAGCGTATTGGATACAATCGCCGCCGAACTTACTCAATCAAATTCACGCGCCCTTCCGGGCTGCCCCAGGGTCGGTGACAAAATGTAGCATGGGCGTCGTCGCCTGCGGCGTACCCGGGGCCGCTCTGGCCAGGATAGGCTCAGTAGATGCCCGCGACGGTTCGGCGCGAGCCTTTTTCGCTTGAAAAGCACCTGGCGAATCGGTTGCAATCTCCTGCACTGGTTTTCGATTGGGATTGCGATTGGAAGGACGATGCGGAGGATCAGGAGATAGGAATGTCCGGACGCATCTTCGGAGCGCCATGAACTGGATTTATTTGCGACGGTTTCCCTGGGTGGATACCCGCGCGCGGTTTGTCGCTGGCACGCCGCGCGGAGGCGCGCTGCTGGACCTGGGGTCGTCGGACGGCGAAACGCTGGGTCACATTGCGGAATTGCGACCCGACCTGCGCCTCTTTGCCGTGGACTCGGAGGGCACGCCGGAGGATTACCCGGCCGGATGCCAATTCCACCGAGCCGATTTGGAGCGGGACCGGCTGCCTTGGGCGGCGGGGTCCATGAATGCGATTACCTGCATGCAATTGGTGGAGCATTTGCGCGACGTTGCTTTGTTGTTGAGAGAGGCCGTGCGCTTGCTCAAGCCAGGCGGGCGAATCTATTTCGAAACCCCGCATCCCAAATCGCTTACCCTCTCCAGCCCGCGCGGCCGGGCGGCTGGGACTTTTACGCTGAACTTCTTCGACGATCCCACCCACGTGCGGTTGGTACCAGTGGGCGAACTGGCCCAGCGCGCTCGCGGGGTTGGCCTGGAAGTCGTGGCCAGCGGGACGTCGCGGAACTGGGTGTTTGCGTCGTCCTACCCGCTGTTCGTCTTTTTGCCCCCCAGCCGCCAGAAATTCACCGCCCGCGTTCATTGGCTGGGCTGGTCGGCCTATCTTGTCGCTCGCCGCCCGTTTTAGGACAGGCGTTGGTGCCTCATTAGGCCACAAGCTTGAACCTCATCTGGCTTTCATCGCCTTGGTCATTCACTCCTCTGACTAACCCGCTTCGGCTTAGCTTCCTATTCATTGGGAATCCGCGTCACATACCAACGACGCTGCCCCTGAAAAACGGTCGTTGTGGCAGTAGCCGTCGCCATCAACTCCGCTCCGGTCCGCTTCTGCCACTCGGCCAGGGTCGTGTTGTTTTCCAGCAGGTTCACCTCGCCCACCACAGCGTATTCTATATGCCGCTGGCGAATCTGTTCGGGCGATTCGCTCAGGAGGATGTGTTCGAGCCGCCGGCTGCCGAACGGCCGCCACAGCGAAATGTCAAGGTCGTCAGCCGTGCCCATGAAGCCGACCACCTCCAAGCCTTGCGGGAGCAACGCCCGGACGTTGGCCAGCGGGTCCGAGCGCACGTTATAGACGCTATAAACCGTCAGGGCTCGCCGAAGCAAACGCTGGTCGGGTCTCCAGGCCGTCAGTCTGGACAAGATGGTCTGGGCCGGCCACAACGGGCGGCCCGGCACCAGCACCACTACCGGCACGGCCAGCAGCACCACGCCCCACGCCAGCGTCCGCCACCAGCAACGCTGAGCGATCACCGCCTGCCCTACGCCCACGAGCAACAAGGGCAGCAGCAAGGGGTAATAGGCCGACAGGTGGCGGGGCAAGTCCATCATCGCGGCCTTCACGAAATAGGCCAATAACGAAATCCACGGCGCCACCAGCGCCAGCCGTCGAAGCCAGCAGGGAATGCACCGGTTCCCGGACCACTGGGCTGGGGAAGCGGGGCGGACCCACCAGCCCGCTACCACTGAGATCATCAGGAGCAGACTGATTCCGAAGCCGAGGCCGGCCCAGTCCTCGGTCGGCAATTCCCCCACCGTATGAAATCCGGGCTCGAAGTTTGCCACCATCGGCGCCACCAGGCCGTGCGGCAGGATCGTGAGGGCGGATTGGTTCCACCAACCGGCCAGCGGGAAGATCGGCGGCGCGAGGTTCTTGAACAGCAGCAGCGCGTTGCCCCAAATCCCGACCAGCGGATGTTTCATCTCGATCACGGAATGCTCGACCGCCAACCCTGCCCAATCCCCGCCGTAATGGATATTGAAGGCGGCGGTGGGAAGAAAGGAGACCGAGGCCGCCAGCACAACCACCGCGAGCGTTGTCAGGGGCCGCCGGACTAACAGCAACAGCAGCGGAAAGACCACGACCGCCCATGGCAAGAGCAAAGGCAAGTCGCTCACCTTGGTAGCGGTTAAAAAGGCCGCCGACAGGATTGAGAGCCAGAGGTCGGCGGGCCGGCGCGAGGTCCAGGCGCGCAAACCGAAGTCAACTGCCGCCAAGGCATAGAAAGCCGGGGTAGTGTCGTTGCCCAGGCTGCCCGACTGGAGGAGGAAGTTATAGCCCGTCGGCAGCAGCCACATCCAGTGCCACGCCACGCGCGGCCGCACCCCCAGCCGCGTGAACACGCTGAAGATGAGCCCGGGCAAAAGGAGCAGTGGGATGAAATTGATCAGGAACAGCCCGCGGTCTGACCGGGTAAAGAGCAACAGTGGAGCCGCCAGCCACTCGAGGCCGCAGGGCCGGTCATTCAGGCGCGCGTTCGGCGTGATGATCCAGTGCCAATGCCCCTCCGCCAGCCAATGCAAGACCCGGGGTACGCGGCACGTCAAGCCCTCGTGCGTTGTGGGCGGATACAAGGTCGCCCCGAGTAAAACCAGGAACGCCAGCCCGGCAAAGCTGGCCGGCAGCCACCGCCGAAACCGCGCCCGGAACTTCCGCCAGTTGAAGATCCTCGCTGCCGACGCACCGCCTGATAGCTTCCGCCCCGCCCAGAATCCCACCAGCACCACGCCGCCGAATACGGCATAGCCGGCTCGGTTCAGTTGGCCCAGTGCCGACAGCAGCCACCCCGCCGCACTCGCGAGGACCGAGACCCAAATCCAGATTCTGACCAGCGGGAGAAAGGACATCTACCCGCAGCAACCTGCCGACGCCGCCGCGACCTGTAAAGCTTGAATCACCCCTCTGAAACGGCTATGGGCGCCCCAATCGAGTGCACTTCGACAATACCACCGTGGGGACTAGTACAGTTACAAAGGTAAATCGTTACATGAGTTACATGAGCGACCAGCGCCA
>OBLW0100002708.1_pt1 | contig 14210 bp, 4 predicted proteins | sample 1520161 | NCBI WGS metagenome assembly OBLW01 (sample SAMEA3539309, study PRJEB22396) | soil metagenome | biome: tundra; feature: field; material: soil | place: USA | collected 2010-05 | depth 0.15 m
CTTGTAGAACTGCGAAAGCAGACCGATGGCACCGGCTACCCCCGGCGCTGCAAAACTCGTCCCGCCGGGCACCCATATTACGTAATTGGTATCTCTTGCGGCACCGGGCGTTATATCGTTTATGCCGTCTGCGACGACATCTGGCTTGATGCGCCCGTCATCGGTCGGACCGCAGGAACTGAATGACGCGAGCACGACGTTTGTCGGCCCAGAGTATCCGTTTGCGAGGGGGTAAATCGCGCCAACTGTAAGGACGTTCTTCGCGCAGCCCTGCTGCGACATTGTGTCGTAGCCGCCCTGGTCGCCGTCGGGTGGCCGGTACGTCGTTGTCGCCCCCGTGCGCTCGATGTGATTCGTTGGCTGCACCAGTGGCGCCTCGCCCTAGTCATTGCCCGCAGCCCACACCTGCAAGTAGGTCGGGGCGCCTTGGATCAGGTTGTCATAGACCGAGGCGTTCGTCGTATAGTTGCCGAACCCTGGATCTTCTGTCGCGCTGACGCTCGGGTAGCCATACCAATACCAACTGGCGCCATCATAGTACCATCCGGCAATCCAACCATAGGACTGGTTCGATAACCGCATGTGATTCGTTCCAACTGCTCCAGTCATTTCACCCAGATCGATTCTGAGGTCCCTCGCTTGAACCTGGGCGGCGTAGGCCATGCCCTTCGCCAGCGGTCCTAAGAGGTTTGTGCCGCTGTAGAGGTTGACCCCGACCCCGGCGAGAATTCCAGCAACGGCGGTGGAGTGGTCGGAGTTGGTGGTGTTCCCGTCCAGTTCGGTGACGCGCGGGTTGAGCTCGATATGCGTGAGGCGCGGAGATGCCTCGTCCCACATGCTGATCGTCACGTTCGTTCCGGTCAAATTGAACCCCGTCGGGCCGCCGGGCCAAACATTGGTGGTCGAAACCGTAACCGCCTCGGCCAAACCGAAGGGCATGAGGTAGTGTGGCCCGTTTTCATCACGGCTGACAAGGTAGCCACGCGGGGTGCCGTCCGCGCCGATAACCGCCGGCCAACCGTTGGTGGCGCCCCAGGCGACCGCGTCGTCAAGGGCGGCTTATTGCTGGGCGATGATTGCATCCGCGCTCGACGAGGCAATCATAGCTTGCGCGTCCGTCAGGTCTTGAAGTGAAGTGGCCGGCGTGCCGTCCGGCATCTTGATTGGCTGGTGCAACCACGGCGACACTTCCTCAATGATTATAGCAAACGAGGCCTCCTGAGCGGCTGCCGACGCGACTTGGGCGGCTTGGGCGGCCAGCGGATTGCTGGCAATTGCTTTGGCCCGCGCTTGTGCGACCTGCCGCGCCGTTCTGGCGGCGGCCTCCTGCAGGGTATCTGGAATGACCGTGTCATCCACGACATAAACCCCATTCTCCACCTCCACTGTGCTCAATTCAGGGTGAGGGTTGAAGGGGAGCGGAGGAAGGTCCGGGTCCTTTGCGGAGTGGAATGAGCCGTAAACTGGGGCTTTCTGATCTGCGGCCTGAACGCTGGCAGCCAGACTGAGGGCGAGCGCGCTTGCCGCTATCAACCGTCCGGTAGTCTGTCCGATTCTTCTCATGGTGTTCTGTCTTCTGTTGATTGTTTTTGGCTCTCGCAGCGTTTGGGCCGCGAGGACTTCAACCTCCCGGCCAATGCCCGGACAAAAGATTCGAGTCCTCGGATCGCAAAGATTCATGCCGGAAGCGGTCTGTCGCTTCGGGCTATGGTAAAGACCTGCGGGTGTTGTGACAGAAGGGCTGCGGATAGCAAGGGTTGACTTAAGAAAAGTGGTTTGACCGGGTGGCCTTCCGTTGCTGCTGCGTAGCAAGAAAGGTTCGGTGATGGGGTTCCGGGTTGTGAACAAGTCTGTGAATAAGTTTTTTTTCAGGTTGTCCACCAGCTCGGAGCCGGGGCCAACGCGAGCGTCCATGCAGCGAGCGGCGACAAGCTCAGCCTGGGCTTGTTTGCCGGTCCCTACCCCTATCTCGATCTGGGCCAGCCTTTCGGGTGAGGCTCTCGTGGTGGCCGGGGGCACCGGGGCGCAGCGAACCAGCGTGGCATAGCGCCCGCCTTTCGCCCCAGAAACCCTCACTCGGGCGCGGGGCGCCAGCTTAATGAAAATACCCGAATTGCTGCTGCTTTTCCGCTAGCTTAAATCGCCCGTGCCGAGTAGTCTGGGAGGGCGTTAATGCAGTATCTGAGCCACTCTATGAAAGCCCTCCACCTCAGCAACACCTCGTTCGCGACCTTTGCCCTCTTGGCCCTGACCGCGCTGCGCACCTTGGCCGCCAACATGACCCCGGTCGCCGTCACCGGTTTCAATTGGGATGTGGTCATCGAGAACACCGCCTCCGGGCCTCCGTACAGCAGTTACGCGGCAGAATTGAATCCGGGCGAGAACTTGTGCTTTTATCAGAGCGGTTTGTCTGGACAATCCTACGGCTTGCCATCCTCCGGCAGTTTCACAAGCGCTGTGGGCGATGGCACCGTATTCCAGTTTCAACCTTACACGAACAAAAACGCGCTGGTGTTGAGCACCGATACCGGTGTGAGCACCGGCACGCTGACGCTGGTTGCGCCGGCAGTCTATGGCCGCCTGGCCGTCATCGCTAATTCGGCCAGCGCCACCTCGAGCAGCGCGGGCGCTCTGATCCTGAAGTTCAGCGACGGCACCACTTTTGTCACCAGCTATAGCGCGCCGGATTGGTTCAATAACACCGGCTACGCGCTGCAAGGGGTGGAGCGCATCAACCTCACCACGGGCGCCACCTCGGGAGCGACGACCAATCCGCGGTTTTACCAGACAACCCTCGATTTGAACGCGTTGCTGGGCGCGACCAACAAGGTGTTATCCAGCCTGACGTTTGCCCAGGCCTCGGGAGCGAAGTCCACAGGCATTTACGCGGTCAGCGGCGACGCGACGCCGTTGCCGCCCACCATCACCAGCCAACCAGCGGACACGACGGTCAATGAATCGCTCCCGGCGAGTTTCACCGCCGGAGTGGCGGGCAATCCATTTCCGAGCTTGCAGTGGTACAAGAATGGCAGCGCGATTTCTGGCGCCACGGCCCAGACCTACGCCATCGCCGCCGCCGCCATAGCCGACAACGGGGCCTTGTTCCGCCTGGTGGCATCCAATGTGGTCACCAATGTCAGTTACAGTGTTACCAGCAGCGTCGCCACGCTCACCGTGATTAGGGACACCAACCCGCCGGTGCTACTGGGCGCTCAGTCTCTGGGGCTGAGCCGGGTGCAGGTGTTGCTGTCCGAGCGGATCACGCTGGCGAGCGCAACGAACCTGGCGAACTATTCGATCCTCGGCACGAATGGCGGTTTGCTGATTTCCAGCGCAACCCTGGACGCTTCGCAAAGCAACGTGGTGCTCGCGGTGGCTTCCATGACCGACCGGGCGGCTTATACCCTGACGGTCAATCATCTGACCGACCAATCTGCCGCCGCTAATGTGATCGCCTCCAATTCCCTCGCCACCTTCCTCGCTAGTGTTTATGCCCCTGTTTCCATCGGCAACGCGACGCCCGCCGGGGGCTTGGTCCCCTTCGGGAACGGTTGGAACATCACCGGCGGCGGCAGCGGCTTGGGCAGCACGAACGATCAATGCCTGCTCGCGTACGTCCCGCAGACCGGCGACTTCGATTACAAGGTCCGGCTCGATTCCCTCGGCCTGGCCGACGCCTGGTCCGAGGCGGGATTGATCGTGCGCGAAGACCTCACTCCCGGAGGCCGCTTTGCCACGACGCTGGCGACCCCAAGTATCAGCGGCGCATTCTTCGAGTCCCGCACCGCCACTAACGGCTCGCCCGCCTTCTCAGGTTCCTTCCCGGTCAATTACCCCAATACTTGGCTCCGTCTCAAACGCGCTGGAACCACCTTTTCTGGCTTTGCAGGATTTGACGGGACCAACTGGGCGCAGCTTGGAACCGCAACTATGGCGCTGCCAACGACGGTCTATTTCGGCTTCGTCGTTTCAAGCTACAACACCAACCAGACCGCCACCGGCGCGTTCCGCGATTTCTCCGCCGTGACCTCCGTCGGAACGAATACGCCGCCCGCTTTTGAAACTCTCGGCCAGGCTGCCCGCCCGACCAGCCTGGTTATCTCGGAAATTATGTACCACCCGACCAACAACATCCTCGAATTTGTGGAGCTGTTTAATTCGCGTGGCGAAACCCAGGACCTCAGCGGCTACCAACTGGGAGGGAGTATCAATTTCACCTTCCCGTCCGGAACGGCCATCCCGGGCGGCGGTTTCGTTGTCGTCGCCAGGTCTCCCGGCGCCCTCCAAAGTGCTTATGGTATAACCGGTGTCTTCGGCCCTTACTCCAATAGCCTGCCGGGCGGCAGCGGCGTCGTCCAATTGTTCAACCAAGCCGGCGGACTGCTGCTCGAGACCGATTACGCCGACCAGTCCCCCTGGCCCGTCGCCGCCGATGGCGCTGGCCATTCGCTGGTCCTGGCCCGGCCTTCCTTCGGCCAAAACAACTCGCTCGCTTGGGCCGCCAGCGATTCCGTCGGCGGCTCCCCCGGCCGCCTTGACCCGGTCACCCTCGACCCGCTGCGCAATGTTGTTATCAATGAATTCCTCGCCCACACCGATCCGCCGGACTACGACTACATCGAGCTGTACAACCATAGTTCTCAGCCCGCCGACATCTCCGGCTGCATCCTCTCGGATGACCCCACCACCAACAAGTTCGTGATTCCCCCCGGCACCGTTCTGCCGCCGCGCGGCTTCGCGTTTTACAGCGAAACCAACATGAACTTCAAGCTCAGCGCTCTCGGCGAAACGATCTACTTTAAGAACGCTGCCCAGACGCGAATCCTGGATGCCGTCCGGTTCGCCGGCCAAGAGAATGGAGTCGCGACCGGTCGCTTCCCGGATGGCGGCGACCAGTTCTATCGGTTGACTGCCAAGACGCCCGGCGCAACCAATGCCCCAATTCGCGTGAGCGACATCGTCATTAATGAAATCATGTACAACCCGATTTCTCTCAATGATGACGACCAATACGTCGAGCTTTACAACCGCGGCACCAACGCCGTGAACCTCGGCGGGTGGGAGTTTGTTTCGGGCATCAGTTTCGCCTTCCCTTCCAACACCATCGTCCAGCCGGACGGCTACCTCGTGGTTGCGCGAAACACTTCGCGGATGCTGACCAATTATCCGAATCTGAACTCCGGTAACCTGATCGGCAATTTCAGCGGCAAGCTCTCCCACCACGGTGAGCTCCTCACCCTGGCCATGTCTGCCCCCACCGTCACCACCAACCAATCCGGCCTCGCGCAGACCAATACGATCCACATCACGATGGATGAAGTCACATTCGGCACTGGCGGCCGTTGGTCCCAGTGGTCTGCCGGCGGCGGCTCGAGCCTCGAGCTAATCGACCCGCACGCCGACCATCGCCTGGCGCCGAACTGGGGCGACAGCGATGAGACTCATAAAGGTCCCTGGACCATCATTTCTGCCACCGGCACGATTGACAATGGCTCTGTCGCCGCTGATGAGTTGCAGGTGTTGCTCCAGGACGCCGGCGAGTGTCTCATCGACAATGTCCAGGTGCTCAACTCCAGCGGCAGCAATCTCATCGCCAATTCCACTTTCGAAACCGACGCCACCGGTTGGACCGCCGAAGGCACGGAGAAAACCTCTAGTCTCGAGACCAGCGAGGGTTATTTGAGCGCCAAATGTTATCACCTGCGCGCGGTGGCCAAGGGTGACAACCAGATCAACCGCGTACGTTGCCCGCTCACGACTGCCCTGGCCTCCGGTGCTACTAACGTGACTATCCGCGCCGCCGTGCGTTGGCTCAAGGGCAGCCCGGAAATCCTGCTGCGGCTGCGCGGCAACTGGCTGGAGTGCGCCGCCGAGCTGCCCACGCCCGCGAATCCCGGCACTCCCGGCGCGCGCAACAGCCGCTACGTATCCAACGCGCCCCCCGCTATCACCGCCGTTTCTCATTCGCCAATCCTGCCTGCAGCCAATCAACCCATCGTTGTTACCGCCCGCGTCGGCGATCCCGATGGCATCGCCTCAGTCCTCTTGAAATACCGCCTTGATCCCAGTTCCACTTACTCGACTTTGACGATGATCGATAATGGCACAGGTAGTGACGCGGTGGCCGGCGATGGCGTTTTTAGTGCCACCATTCCGGGACAGGCCAGCGCCACCATGATTGCCTTTTACGTCCAGGCCACAGACAAGGGCACCCCCGCCGCCACCGGCACGTTCCCGAATAACGCGCCGGTGCGAGAGTGCCTCGTTCGCATCGGGGAGGCGCAACCGACTGGCAATTTTCCCATTTATCGCCTCTGGATGACCCAGGCCACGCTCAATACGTGGAACAACAATCTCAAGCTGGATAACAGCGATAACGACGTGACCTTCGTGCTCGGCAACGAGCGCGTCATCTACAACGCCGGCGCCCGTTATAAGGGCAGTCCCTACATCTCCCCGGGCTATTGCGGCGCGACGTGTGGCCGCTGCGGTTACAGCATCGGGTTTGGTGACGACGACCTTTTCCTCGGGGAAAACGAAACGGTCCTCGACTGGCCCGGCGGCCACGGCGGCGAAACGACCGCCCTTCAGGAGCAGATGTGTTATTGGATTGCGGACAAGCTTAACCTCCCCTGGAGCCACCGCTACACCATCCGCCTTCATGTCAACGGCGTTACTGATGACGCCCGCCAGGCGACCTTCGAGGCCGTGGTTCAGCCGGCCGGCGGCTTCGTTAGCGAATGGGTGCCCAACGACAGCAATGGCGAGCTGTTTAAGATCGAGCGCGCCTTCGAAATGAGCGATTCCGCCGGCCTGACCGCCGACCCGGAGCCGGAACTGCAACTCTTTACCACGACCGGTGGCTTGAAAAAGCGCGAGAAATATCGCTGGAATTTCATGTTCCGCTCGACCGGGCTTCGGGATAATTACACCAACATTTTTGCCCTCGTCGATGCCGTCAACAGCGCCGCGCCCCAGCCCTATACCGCGTCCGTGATGGGCCTGGTCGATGTCGAAGAATGGATGCGTATCTTTGCCACCGAGCATATCATCGTCAATTTTGATGCCTACGGTCACGAGATCGGCAAGAACATGTATGCCTACCTCCCCGAAAACGGCAAATGGCAGCTCTACATGTTCGATCTGGATTGGGCCATGCTGGCTGCCCCCTTGCACAACAGCACCTACGCCGCCAGCTCCGCCCCCCTTTTCAATGCCGAAGACCCCACCATCACTCGTATGTTCGGCCATCCTCCTTTTGCGCGCGCCTATTGGCGTGCTGTTCAGGACGCTGTCAACGGTCCCATGCAGGCTGCGTACTGCAACCCGGTCCTGGACGCCAAGTATCGCTCCCTGGTGGCCAACCACGTTGCGTGGTGCGATGGCCAGGCCCTGACCGACCCCAGCGCCGTCAAAACCTGGTTCAGCCAGCGCCTCACCTATCTCCAATCCCAACTCGCCACAGTGGCTGCTGCCTTCAGCGCGGGCAGCGTCGTCGTGACCAACAACGTGGCCTTCGTCACCGGCACGGCTCCGATTACGGTCCAGAACGTCTGGTTCAACGGCGCCGAGTGGCCTGTCACCTGGACCAGCGTGACGGCGTGGACTGCGACGGTGCCGTTGCATCCGGGCACGAACGTCTTCAGCGTCGTCGGTGTGGACCCGAACGGTCAATCTGTGCCAGGCGCAAGCAACTCGGTTTCCGCGGTTTATAGCGGAACGCTGCCTTCCCCGGTTGGCCAGGTGGTCATTAATGAAATCATGTATGATCCGCCTGTGCCCAATTCCCAATATGTGGAGCTGTACAACAACTCAACCAACATTACCTTTGATCTGTCCGGCTGGCAGTCCCGCGGTTTGACCTACACCTTCCCGGGCGGCTCGTTGATTGCCCCCAATAGTTTTCTGGTCCTGGCCGCCAACCGTGAGGACTTTGCCGCCGCGTACGGCGCAACCAATGTAGTGTTCGACACCTTTGGCGGCACCCTCCAACCGGCGGGCGAGACACTCTCCCTGGTCGTGCTCGGAACCAATTCAACGACCGACTTGACCGTGGCGAAAGTGCGTTATGCCAACACGGCCCCGTGGCCTGTGGGGCCTAACGGAACTGGCAGCTCGCTGCAGTTGCTCGATCCGCAGGAGGATAATTGGCGCGTGGGCAACTGGGCCGGGAGTTACCCGCCCGCTGCTTTGAGCCCCGGCAGAACCAACAGCGTATCAACCAACCTCCCCGCTTTCCCGCCGTTGTGGCTCAATGAATTGCAAGCCGAAAACCTGACCGGCATCACCAACCGTGCTGGCCAGCGAACCCCCTGGCTCGAACTCTACAACCCAAGCACCAATGTCGTGTCGCTTACCGGCCTGTACCTGGCCAACACCTATACCAACCTGACGGCCTGGGCGTTCCCGACCGGCGCGGTCATCAACCCTGGCGAGTTCAAGGTGATCTTCGCCGACGGCCAGACGAACCTTTCGATTCCTGCTGAGCTCCATACCAGCTTTACCCTGCCGGTCGGCAATGGCTCGCTGGCCTTGAGCCGCCTCTACAACAGCCAGCCGCAGGTGTTGGATTACATTGACTACGCCAACCTGACTCCCAACCATTCGTATGGCTCGTTCCCCGACGGCCAGAGTTTCACTCGCTCGGAGTTCTTTTACGTCACGCCAGGCGGTACCAACAACGGTGCCAGTGCGCCGCTGACGGTGGTGATCAACGAGTGGATGGCCGGCAATACCTATACCCTCCCCAATCCGATCGGCGGCAAATTCAGCGACTGGTTCGAGCTCTACAACTACGGTTCGAATACGGTGGATCTGGCCGGTTACTACCTGACCGATTCACTGACCAACCAATTCAAATTCCAGATCCCCTCCGGCTACACAATTCCGCCCCAGGGCTTCCTGCTGGTCTGGGCCGACAAACAAACTCCGACCGGCAGCGGTGACCTCCATGCCAACTTCAAGTTAAGCAAAAGCGGTGAAAGCATCGGCTTGTACGGGGCGGATGGCACCCCGGTGGATTATCTCAACTACGGCCCGCAGACCGATGACGTCAGTGAGGGCCGCTACCCTGACGGTGCAAGCGCTCTCTTCTTCATGCCGACGGCTACCCCCCGCACCAACAATGTCATTCCCAATACCCCGCCGGTGCTGGCCGCCATCGGCAGCCAGGAGGTTACCCTGGGCCAGACGCTGATCTTCAGCGTCAGTGCCACCGACACCGACCAGCCTCCTCAGACTCTTACGTTCAGCTTGGGTGCGGGTGCCTCGGGCAATGCCGCCATCAATTCCCCTAGCGGCCTGTTTAGCTGGACGCCCACAACGGCCCCGAGCACCAACTTCTTCAGCATCATCGTGACCGATAACGGCAGTCCGAGTTTGAGCGCGACCCAAACCTTCGCGGTGACGGTCTATCTGCCGCCCACAATCACATTTCAAGTCGGGGGCAGCCAGTTCCAACTGGCTTGGCCGAGAGGCGCTCTGCAACAGGCCAATGACGTCGCCGGCCCCTACTTCGATATCCCGGGCGCCACCTCCCCTTACGTCGCGACTCCCTCCGCGGCCAGCAAGTTTTACCGCCTCCGGATGTAAACCTGATAAGGGAACACACATACTGTGAAACCACACCCCGCGCGCCTCCAACCGGCGCCGTCCATGGCCCGGCAACGCATCGATAACGCATCACGCATCACGCATCACGTTTCACGTTTCGCCAATCACACCACTCTGCTCCTGGCTCTGGCCAGTATCCTGGCAGCCGCTTGGGCCGGCGCAGCCGAGCGAAGAGTGCTCCCGGACCACTTGCCGCCCGGGCTGGCCCGTCTGCAGCCGCTGGACCGTCTCCCGGGCAATACCAACCTGTACCTCGTCATCGGGCTGCCGTTGCGCAACACGAACGCCCTCGCGACTTTGCTCCAGCAGCTCTATGACCCCGCAAGCACCAATTTTCATCAGTACCTGACCTCCGAGCAGTTCGCCGAGAGATTCGGCCCGACCAAGGAGGATTATCAGAAGGTCGTTGCGTATGCGGGAGCGCACAACTTGAAAGTCACCGCCACGCACCCAAACCGCCTATTGGTGGACGTGGCCGCGTCAGTAGCGGACGTCGAACGAACGTTCGACGTGACGCTGCGAACCTATCGGCACCCAACCGAGTCGCGGGACTTCTTCGCGGCAGACACGGAGCCGTCGGTCGAGGCCGGGATGTCGATATTGAACGTGAGTGGTTTGGACAACTACGCCCTGCCGCGTCCGATGAATCTCAAAGTCAGGCCCTCTTCGCCCGGCTTCAATCCATCCGTGACGCCGTATAGTCTTAGCGGTACTGGGCCGGGCGGTACTTACACTGGAAAGGATTTTCGCGCCGCGTACGCTTCGGGCGTCACCAACACGGGGAGCGGACAGTTCATCGCCATCGTTGATGTCGGTGGTCCTTACTATACCAACGACATTTACATGTACCAGACTAATGCCGGCTTCTCGACCAGCATTGTCATCACGAACATATTGCTTTCCGGTTGGACAGGCATTCCGACCGGCACCAATGACGACGACGGTGAGGAGGTTTTGGACATTGATATGGCGATGTCTCTGGCGCCGGGAGCCACCATCCTGAATTACGAAGGCGAAGCCCATGACGTTTTTAACCAAATAGCCGTGGATAACAAGGCCAAGCAAATGACGTTGTCTTACGGATTCGGCATTGATGAGACGATCCGGCAGATATTCCTGGAATTCGTCGCCCAGGGGCAGTCCTTTTTCCAGGCTTCCGGCGACGGCGGCGCTGATCTGTCCGGGGGCGGAGGCCTGACAGGCGAGCCTTACGCGACGATTGTTGGCGGGACCGCCTTGTCAACCAGCGGTGCCGGCGGGCCGTGGCAGTCGGAGACGACCTGGGTCGGCAGCGGCGGCGGCGTCAGCAGCTACGGAATTCCTGCTTGGCAGGAAGGCATCAACATGCAGACCAACCAAGGCTCGACTACCTACCGGAATTACCCGGATGTGGCGTTGCTGGCGGACACGGCGATTTTTATATATTTCAAGAATGGCCAGCCTCTGCAAGGAATCGGCGGCACCAGTGCTTCCTCGCCACAATGGGCCGGCTTCATGGCGTTGGTCAACCAGGCCGCAGCGTCTCAGGGCAAGCCGTCCATCGGCTTCGCCAATCCGTCGATCTACGCCCTGGGCAGAGGGTCATACTTCGCCTACACCAATGCCTTCCACGACATCACCACCGGCAACACTTTCAACAACCACAATCCGCTCTTATATTACGCCACCAACGGTTACGACCTGTGCACCGGGTGGGGCAGCCCGAGGGGGAGCAACACCATCACGGCCCTCATCGGGGTTGGGACGAACGATTTCACGCTGAACGCCTCGCAGGTTAGTCTGTACACGGTACGGGGCAGTGTTGCCACCACAATCATTCGAGTCGTGCCCATGAACGGATTCAGCGGCAGCGCCAATCTGTCCATCTCGGGTCTGTCTGGCGGCGTAACGGCATTGTTCAGTCCAGCAACGGTTAACAACAGCACGACTCTCCTAACGCTGACGGCAGCCGCTACGGCACTCCCGGGATCCAACAACGTTACAGTGACGGCCGTTTCAGGCGGCCTGACGCATACGATGACCTTGAGCCTCACCCTGGCTGCTCCGATACCCGGTGCGGCCTCGGTTAGCCTGACCTCGTACTACAACCGAGTCGGCATTTACTCGGAGGGGCGGACCTTCAGTGGCGGCTTGGACACCGTCGGATACGCCTATTCGGCCAACCTGCTCGGCCCCGCGCCAGCCTGGAAGGGCGTCGCCTTTGCCCTCGGACCGATAAACGCAGCGGATGTGATTGTCAGTGCCGGCCAGTCCATCCCGTTGCCATCCGGCCACGCTACGACCCTGCTGATGTTGGCCACCGCCGTCAACGGCAGCCAGAATAACCAGACCTTCATCGTGACTTACACGGACAATTCGACCACCACCTTCTCGCAGGGGATCAGCGACTGGGCTTCCCCGCAGTCCTACGCTGGCGAGTCCACCTTTGTCACCATGACATACCGCAACAACGGCGGTGGCACAAAAGACATGAACACCACGGTCAGCGTGTTCGGGTACAGTCTTACCCTCAACCAGACCAAAGCCGTCAAGAGCATCACCTTGCCCAACAATGGGAAGGTGCTGGTCTTGGCCATGGCCTTGGCCAACGAGCCGGCATCGGTCTCGCTCGCGTCCTTTTATAATCGCGCCGGGATGTACACCGACGGCACGACGTTTACCAATCCCGCCACCGGCGGAATTGACGGTGGCGGAGCCGCCTATTCGGCGACATTGCTCGGGTCTGCCCTGACCTGGAACGGCGTCCAGTTCAATTTTGGGCCGGCGAATGTCACCAATGTCATCAGTGGTGCGAATCAAACCATCACACTGCCGCCGGGCAACTACTCTGTCCTGCGGATGCTGGCGACCGGCCTGCAAGGCAATCAGGCGTCGCAAACGTTCACCGTGACCTACGCGAACAGCACGACCAGCACCTTCATTCAGAGCCTCAGCGATTGGTTTACCCCGCAGAACTACACTGGCGAAGCTAAAGCGGTGCCGATGGGGCACCGCAACAGCAGCAACGGTACGACGGATAACCGAACCTTCTACTTGTATGGCTATTCGTTCAACCTCACCAGCAGCAAGATCGTCCAAAGCATCAGGCTGCCGAACAACGGAAATGTGGCTGTCTTGGCCATCAGTTTGATTCCCGATTGGCCGCCTTCCTTCACCGTTAATTCCTTTACACTGCCGGGCATCAACGCCGGCCAGGGCTACTCCGGCACGATTGCGACCAACGCCACCGACCTGAACGGCGACACCATCACCTTCGCCAAAGTCAGCGGCCCAGCCTGGCTGACCGTCGTGGCCAACGGCACGCTCTCGGGCACGCCGGCCAACTCCGATGCCGGCACTAACACCTTTGTCGTCCGCGCCACGGACCCCGGCGGCTTATCAGGCAGCGCTACCATTTACCTCTACGTGAATGGCGCGCCGTCATTCCTCAACGATCCGTTCATCGCACCGGGCGTCAATGCCGGACAGCTCTATGCCGGCACGATTGCCACTAACGCTACCGACCCGAACGGCGATCCCCTCACGTTCGCCAAAGTCAGCGGCCCGGGATGGCTGAACGTAGCGAGTGACGGCACGCTCTCTGGCACTCCGGTCTCCAGTGACGCCGGGACGAGTGCCTTTGTGGTGAGCGCCACCGACCCGGGCGGCTTGTCGGCCGGTGCGACGATGAACATCACGGTGTCCCCGACCCCGCCGCTCACCTGCGCCATGGTTTTCCAGAGCTCCAGCCTTCTCCTGAGCTGGAGCGGCGGCATCGCGCCTTATCAGGTCCAGATGGCAACGAATCTTGCCACTCCGGATTGGCAACCTGTCGGCACCGTGACCAGCACCACCAATCTGCTGGTTTCGCCCACTAACACCGCTGCGTTCTATCGCATCTTCGGACAATGATACTATGAGTTTAAGAACCCCATGAATTCCCGATGTAAAGCCAACACCTCGCCATGATCAAACGTGTAGCCCGTTTTGCCGGCGTGGCGGCGATTATCCTTGCCGGACTGTATTTCACCTTCTCCCATTCTCGCCTGAAGTCTGGCAGCGCGGCGACAGCTCCAGAGGTTGCTGGTGCCCGGACAGGTCCAGTGGCGCTGAGTCCGACCGAGCGCTCTGGGTTGGCCGGCACCAACTCCGCCCCAAGTGCCGTCCAACAACCGCAGTCACGCGAGTCCGACCCGGGCCTCAACCCCTATGCCGCCGCCCTGCGCGAACCTGGCAAGTCGAAGCGTGCCTGGGATCTTGATTTTCTCAAGCGGCGCCAAAAGGTCTCTGGCGGGGAGAAGATTGATTTTGAGCTCACGGAAGGTCGGATGGCTTCGGGCACGATTCAAACAACTCAGTTCCGTGAAGGGGAATTGGTTTATCTCTCCGGCGAACTGACCCAGCCCGAGAAGGGCAAATTCTTCTTCCTGACGCCGCCGCTCGCAGGCAAGGCGGGGAAGGCGGTCGGGGTGGTCGAATTTCCCGCCAGCGGTACCGCGTATTGCATCGAGCCGACCGGGTGTGACAACTACGGTCACCACCCTGGACTGGCCAACGACGGGCTCAACGCCGAAGGCGCCCAACCCATCGGAGTGTCCGGGGTTATCAAGTCCGCGTGC
>OBLW0100002709.1_pt1 | contig 14208 bp, 11 predicted proteins | sample 1520161 | NCBI WGS metagenome assembly OBLW01 (sample SAMEA3539309, study PRJEB22396) | soil metagenome | biome: tundra; feature: field; material: soil | place: USA | collected 2010-05 | depth 0.15 m
TAAGTGACTGGAGTTCAGACGTGTGCTCTTCCGATCTATGCCTTGCCGGTTGAGCGCCGCCCCCACATCCTCGGTGCGATAGCCCTCGAGCACGAAGGACAGCACACCGGCTTTCTCCTTCGCTGTTCCGATGAGCCGCAATCCCGGAATTCTCTGGAGCGATTCGGTGGCATAGACCAACAGGTCGAGCTCGTAGCGTGAGATGTTCACCATGCCCACGCGCTCCAAGTAATCGATTGCCGCGCCCAACCCCACAGCATCGGCAATGTTTCCGGTACCTGCCTCAAATCGCCCAGGCGGTGGCTGGTAGGTCGTCTTCTCGAAGGTCACATCCTGAATCATGTTGCCTCCGCCTTGCCAAGGCGGAGAATTCTCAAGCGCATCCGTCTTTCCGTACACCACGCCGATGCCTGTCGGCGCGAACATCTTGTGCCCGGAGAACACGTAAAAATCACAATCGAACGCCTGCACGTCCGTCTGCATATGCGAGACGGCTTGCGCGCCATCCAGCAGAACCTTCGCGCCGTACCGGTGAGCCATCTCAATCATTTCCCGCGCCGGTGTCACGGTGCCGAGCGCGTTCGAAACCTGTGCAAACGCCACCAGGCGCGTCTTCTGCCCCAGCAGTTTTTGGTATTCGTCGAGCAATACCTGTCCGCTGTTGTCCACGGGCACGACGCGCAGCTTTGCCCCTTTTTCCGCGCACAGTCTCTGCCACGGCACGATGTTGGCGTGATGTTCGAGCCAGGTGATGATGATCTCGTCGTCTTTTTGAACGTGCTGGCGTCCCCAACTCTGAGCAACCAGGTTGATGCCTTCCGTTTCGCCGCGCACGAAGACGATTTCCCGGACCGTCGGCGCATTGATGAATCGGCGCACCTTTTCCCGCGCACTTTCGTAGGCATCGGTGGCGCGCGCGGCAAGTTCGTGCGCCGCGCGATGAATATTGGAATTCTCGTGGGCGTAGAAGTAGCTCAGCCGGTCGATCACGCTTTGCGGTTTTTGTGTGGTGGCGGCATTGTCGAGCCAGATCAAGGGCTTCCCGTGCACGCGTTCCTGGAAGATCGGGAAGTCGCGGCGAATCGCCTGTACGTCAAATGCTTGCGAAGAAAGATTCAGCCCTGGCGCAGCGGCTGTGTGCACGCGCAGCGGGTCGGCGGCAACCGTTCCTCCGGGCACCAATTGCCGAATCCCGTTCAGGAACGAATACCCAACGGAAAAATCCGTTGTTTCCCATGGCAGTGCTGTCCCCGATAACTGTGGCGCGCCCGGTGCCGCGAACGCGTCCGGCACCTCAGGTGTCGCCGAGATCGAAAAGCTGTTCGCAAGCGCCTGCAGTTCCGTCTCGCTCGGAATACTCACGGTAGGCGCTGGCGGCACAATGGGCAGAGGAGTTCCCTTGGGATACGCGAAGATCGGCCGTATTTCATTCAAAAATGAGAGCGACGAAGTCCCCCCATAGCGCGTCTCGGTTATGCCGCCAGGAATTTCAGGGATGGCGGTTCCGGGTATTGCGGGAATTTGGGCCTGCACCGGAGGCAACGCCGACGTGGATGGCAGTGCTCGCAACTGAGTCTCCGAAGAAAGTCCCGTTACGGCACCACTTGCAAGCGGCGCGGTTTGCACTGCAGTCGGCAGAATCGTACCTCGTTGCGCCTCACCCAAAGCACTTTCCGCCACCGGAACGAATTCCGGGAGCCCCGTGAAAAACTCCTTCGCCATGCGCGCGAGCACGTCCGGCTCCGGCAATCCCGCCGGAACGGTCTGCCCGGCCAGCGAATTCAGCGGTGCGCCTTTTTCTGGTTCACTTATACTCATGATATTGTCCGACCTCGACGTCATCGAGCGCCGCGATCGCGTCATCCACCAAGATGGCGGCCGAGCAGTACAGCGAAATCAAGTACGAAGCCAGCGCGCGGTTGCTGATACCCATGAAGCGCACGGACAATCCCGGCGTCTGTTCCCCGGGCAATCCCGGTTGGAACAATCCGATCACGCCCTGCCTTTTTTCTCCCACGCGCAGCAACAGAATACTGGTCTTTCCGCCAAGCCCCTTCGGTTTCGATTGCCCATCGACATGCAATTTGTCGGTCGGAATCAGTGGTATCCCGCGCCACGTCAGGAAGGGCGTCCCAAATAAGGTTACGGTCGGTGGAGGTACCCCGCGGCGCGTGCACTCTCTGCCAAACGCGGCAATCGCCGTGGGGTGGGCCATGAAAAACGATGGCTCTTTCCAGACTTTGGTAAGCAGTTCGTCGAGATCGTCGGGAGTCGGAGCACCCTTGCGTGTCTTAATGCGCTGGCTTGCCGGCACATTCTTCAACAATCCGTAGTCCGCATTGTTGATCAGCTCGCCTTCCTGCCGTTCTTTCACGTTCTCGACGGACAGGCGCAACTGTTCGCGCACCTGGTCGTACGGATTGCTGTACAAATCCGATACGCGCGTATGCACATCCAGCACGACGGAAATCGCGCACAGCGTGTACTCACGCGGTTTCTCTTCGTAGTCCAGATAACTCTCCGGCAACGGCTTTTCGTCCTTCTGCCCGCACACGACCTCCAGAAGCTTGTCTTCGACCACGCGATTTACGCGCAGTGTGCCCGCTTCCAATGGCTTCCAGTCCAGCAAACGAACCAGCCACCGGGGAGTAATCGCACCATACTGCGGCGGCGTTTTTGTGACATTCGCTAATTGAAATGCGGCGCGGTCACCCAGCGCGTGATGCGGAGTATTTTCTGGCACGAGAGATTCTCCTTTGAGGAACAAAGCCTAGTCGCAATGCAACAACTACGGCAAATCTTTTCGGAAACTTCGCGCGACGCCTGCTCGTATGCGAGATTTTACCTTCTAACATTTGAAACTGATACAACAAAGCGGAACCTGCCGGAAAAAACCAACGGCAATTGCAATAGCGATACTTTTGGGTTTGGGACGCGAGAACGCGAACCGAGTTACTCGGTGTCGATGTGCGGGCGACAACAGCGGTGGCGGCAGATTTGCATTGTCTCTGCAAAATACTGAGAACTTCCTGGCTCGTCAAGCCATAAGTTTGATGGTGGAAAGGCCTAGTGCGCTTTGCCTTGAAAAGAGGCGCATTTGTTGCCGGGCTCTCGGTTCGCGATCTAGTTGAGATTTACCAGTTGCGTTAACAACTTGAGAGCTTTGCAGCGCGCATCGCAGCCACAGAAATGTCGGTTGGGGATGTGTATGCCTTGGAGCGGGAACTGGCGCATGCACAGAAGTTGGCGGCAAAGGGAAACGTCGAAGAAACGTTCGAGTCAGACATACATCTTCACAGGCAACTGGTTCGGTACACGAAGAATAGCAGGATTGTGGCCATTCTGGCGACTCTTGACGATCAGGTGCACCGCGTTCGTTTTCTGTCACCTAAAGCGCCCGGCCCGCGGCCACAGGGTCATCGCGTAAATCGGAGTAATGCAGCATCGTTGACGTCGGACGAACGGAAAGATGCGTGCTGCTGCCCAGTTTTGCAGTCAGCGTGTCTGCGATTTCAAAACCGAGAATTTGATCATCGCCGCTGGAACCAGCGGATTGAAAGGGCAAGACGGCGATGGAAGTCGTTGCGCCCGCCGCACCCGAAGCCTTGCGCTCAAAGAGAAAACTCCCATAAAAGCCTGCTCCCAGCAGCAATACGCAAGCTATGCCTGCAATGATCAGACTTCTGGCAGATGGCAATTTTCCAAGGGCTGGCAAAGGTTGCGCCTTGTCTTGCAGGCCGACGTAGGTGGCAACCGTCGGGGTTGCCTGCAGTGACGCAGCGCCTTCCTCCCCTCCAGAGTCGCCGAGGGCTGTTTCTGTCTGCCCGTCTCTTGCGGAACCGTTCTCTACTTCCACGTCTGCGACAAAGCGATAGCCGCGCGCATGCAAGGTCTGAATGTACTTGCCGGTCTTCGAATCGTCGCCCAGAGTGCGGCGCAGCTTGGCAATGGCGCTGGCCAAAGCGTTCTCGGTGACGTTCACGTCTTTCCAAAGCACGTCGAGGATTTCTTCCTTTTCGACGAGGCGGTCCCTGTTTTCGATGAGAAAAACCAGGAGCTTGAACACCTTGGGCTCAAGTGCAACGGCAGCGCCGGCCCTGAACACCTCGCAGGTGCGAGGCTCGACCTTGACGTCGTCGAAGGAAAAAACCTTTGATGCCTCGGTCGTCAGAACCACGCTCCGTGGCGCCGACGGCGCCCTGCTCTGGCAGGACACGTCGAGTCCGTGCCGGTTCGTTCCCATCCGAAACCTCCCAGAGACCTCAAATGAAACTGAAAGCAACGGCCCGGGAGCAAGGTACTTCCCGGACGACTAGTTGCAACCATGGCTGTCCCATATAGGAGAAAAGGATGAGCGCCAAGGGAATGTGACCGTCCCCTCCATTGGTATCTCATTCGGCACCCAGCGAGTTTCTCAATGCGGTCACATCGCGACATGCGCCAAAATCAAGGTTGGCAGTTTTGTAAGAGTCAGTGTTTCCCCTCTCGATTCACAGCGTTGGGCGGTTTAATTCGGACGCTGTGATCATCCCAAAGTAATCCCCTTCGACGACAGCATTGCAAAGGACCACATAGTGAGTTTCCTCGCGACACTGCCCACACTTGCGTTCCTAGAGTGCACGCCTGCTGGAAACCACTGGAAAGAACTGGGGAATACCCCTGTTTGCATCTCGCCGGCATCGAGAGACGGATAGGAAGAGTGCGGATTGCCGATTACCTATCCTGACAGAAAATCAATCCGTGGCAGAAAACAGAACCTGCCGGGCAACAAGACGCCTAAAGACAGCTGGTGAATTGGGCTCGTACAGTTTTGGAGACAGAAGAATGAGAGTTCGACTGAGATCGATCCATAGCGCCAGACCCATCGCGCAGCCACCGCTCAAGTGTGGAATCCTTAGGTTTCTAACGCGCGGCTATCTTAGTTTGGCGGCTGCTGTTCTGATGACGATTCCTGCTTGGTCGCAAGAGACATCAAAAGATCTAGGTGATAAGAGCATCGAAGACCTTATGAACATCGAGGTGACCTCCGTCTCGAAAAAAGAGCAAAAGCTGTCGCGCACGGCCGCGGCGATCTTTGTCATCACTCAGGAAGACATTCGCCGCTCGGGGGCCACTAATATTCCCGATCTCTTACGCATGGTACCGGGCCTGGACGTGGCGCAGGTGAACGGCAGTACGTGGGCTATCAGCTCCCGGGGATTTAACGATGAATTCGCCAACAAGCTCTTGGTCTTGATTGACGGACGCACCGTGTACTCCCCACTTTTCAGCGGGGTCTTTTGGGATGTCCAGCAGGTTCCGATGGAGACCATCGACCGCATCGAAGTCATTCGCGGGCCTGGTGCGGCCGTTTGGGGGGCCAACGCCGTCAACGGCGTCATCAATATCACCACCAAGAAAGCGGCGGATACTCAGGGAGGGCTCATTAGCGGCGGCGGTGGCACGTATGAGCAGGGCATCGGAACCGCTCTATTCGGCGGCAAACTGGGAAGCGACACCTACTACCGCGCGTCCATGAACGCCCTCGATCAGAACCATCTTATCGGTTTGGCTGGTCAAAGCGGCCAAGACGACTTGGATATGTATCGCACTGGATTTCGTGTAGATAGCAAACTGGGTGCGAAAGACTCGATGACGGTTGAGGGAGACGCATACAAGGGCAGCGAAGGAGAGATTGTGCCGGCGGTCACTTCTTTTCAGCCGCCGCAGCCTCAGGTACTTGACCTGCGCCAGGAGTTCGGAGGCTGGGATATTCTAACCCGCTGGGATCGCGCCATCTCCCCCAATTCACAAACGACGCTGCAGGTATATTTCGACCGCACCAATCGCGGGGATGTCACCAATGGAGAGGGCCGCGACACTTTCGACCTCGATTTTCAACATCACATCGCCTGGGGAAGCCGGCAAGATTTTGTTTGGGGTCTCGGCTATCGCAGTACATCCGATGACATCCGTGGCTCAATCAAAGTGTCCTTCAACCCTCCCATGGAAACGGACCAGCTCTTCAGCTCTTTCGTGCAGGACGAAATTGCCATCATTCCCCAAAGCTTGTACTTCACGATAGGAGCCAGGCTCGAACATAACCACTTTTCGGGATTCGGTCTGCAACCAGATGTGAGCCTGGCATGGATAGTAAATGACAAAAACATGCTCTGGGGCTCCCTATCCAGGTCCTTGCGAACGCCCGCACGTGCAACAGAGGTGCGGTTCAATGAGGCGGTGTTACCTGGCCCCAATGGCTTGCCACTGGTCGTGAGCGATTTTGGCGAGGGTAGCAAAAACGAAAACCTTCTTGCCCAAGAAATCGGCTACCGCACTCAGCTATCGGAACATCTTTCGCTCGACCTGACAGCCTTTTACAATTCCTACACCGACCTGGCATCCGAGGAGGTCGGAACTCCGTTCTTGGAACTCAACCCCGCCCCCGTCCACTTGGTTCTTCCGATCGACGGCGCAAACTTGCTTCATGGCGAGAGCCACGGAGCAGAGATGGCTTTAAATTGGAAGCCAGCTAGCCGATGGACTCTCAGTCCTGGTTCCTCATACTTGCAGTTGCACGTTTATCGCGATCCGACGAGTACGGATGCCACAAGCATCGAGAGTATCGAAGGCAGCAGCCCGCGTGAGCAAGCGCAACTGCGCTCACATCTCGAATTGGCACCGCGGTGGAAATGGGATGCTTCGGTGTATTTCGTCGGGCGCCTGCCCGCTTCGCATGTGCCTTCTTACACCCGTCTGGACACTGGGATGACCTGGAAAATCGCCGAAAAGTTATCCCTCAGCGTTGTTGGGCAGAATCTTCTCCACGATCATCATCTTGAGTCCAACGCGACTGACCAAATAGTTGTCTCCAGCATGATTAAGCGCAGTGCCTACGCAAAGTTCACCCTGGAATTTTGATATCGGACCAAATGACGGTGAAGGGGCTAAACGACAGCGCGCCACTTTGAGGCAGAAGAGTTGGAGGACCGGGTCGCCGTACATTCTGCAACATGGCATGCCGTTCTGCGCCATGGCTCTCGCGGCGCTGCAGTCCCTGGCTGCCGCACCTCCCCGAATCGAACTGGCGCACTACCCTGCTGCAACCCGCTGGTGCTAAACGGAGAGTCTCTTTGGCCCATCATGGGCTAAACTCCTACCGAAAAACTGGAAACAAATTGGGGAACGAATCGGGAACAGAACACGCCGTAACAGCATGAAATAACGCCATACACTGAGTACGTAAATCATTTGAGAGGCAAAGACGAGCTATTCTTTGCTTCGGCTCATAACCCGAAGGTCGTCAGTTCAAATCTGACCCCCGCAACCTTTCGGCGATCAGGCCGCGCGTGGCGTCGCCAGTGGGGAGGAATAATACCTTAGACTTATGGGTTGTCATTTTCCTTCAGTTTTTATCCTCAAGCTGAATCGTTTTATACCCCTATGCCGGGACTTGGCATGGAGCAAGGTAGTCCCGTTTAGCACAGTATTGGAAAATTAAGAGAGGCTGCTTTTGAGTCTAAACGGTAGGCCGCTCCTGTTAGCCGGCGTAATCGCGGAAGACCGGCTGCGCGCGGGAAAAGAATAAAGGCTCGCGGCCGACACCCCCGACTAGGAGTCTGTAAATAGCTGACCCCGGTGATGTCCTTTCGCCAGCGGCGCGGGAGCGGCGGGCTCGCTGAAATCTTTTGTCCAACTCCAGTTCCGAATTTCCGGCATATCTTCGAAATGCTGCCGGATAAAAGCATTGTGCTCGTACAATTTCCGATTGAACATGTCGATCGCGTCGGACGCCTGCGAACGCAATCGGGGCACATGTTTGAGCGCATCGATGGCCAGGTGGAAGCGGCTCATCTTGTTGAGCACCACCATATCGAACGGAGTCGTAGTGGTACCCACGTCATTGAATCCGCGCACGTGGAAGCGGGCTTCGTTCGCACGGCCATGTACCATGCTGTGAATGAGCCAACGGTATCCATGGAATGCGAAGACCACATCGATATCCGGCGTGAACAGGTCGTTGAATGAAATATTGTCCATGCCGTGGGGGTGATCGTCGGGGCTCATCAGCACGCTGAGATCGACGACATTCACGACACGTACCTTGATCCCCGGCACGTGCTTTTGGAGAAGCCAGGATGCGGCACAGGCCTCGATGGTCGGCACGTCGCCGGCGCACGCGAGAACGATGTCTGGTTCCGTTCCGCCATCGTTCGTCGCAAATTTCCAGATCGAAGCCCCCCGCGAACAATGCGCAAGCGCCTCGTCAAACGTGAGCCATTGGAGTTCCGGCTGTTTTCCGCAGGTAACGACGTTGACGTAATTCCGGCTACGCAAACAATGATCGAATACGTTGAGCAAGCAGTTAGAATCCGGCGGGTAGTAGACGCGAACGACCTCGCTGCGTCTTTGCAGTACATTGTCCACAAAGCCCGGCGCCTGATGGCTGAAACCGTTGTGGTCATTTCTCCAAACATGACTGGTGAGGAAGACATTTAAGGAAGCGAGTGGCCTGCGCCACGGATATTCCAGACATTGCTCCATCCACTTCGCGTGCTGCGTGACCATGGAATCAACCACTTGAGCAAACGCCTCATAGGAAGACCACATGCCATGCCGGCCCGTTAGCAGATAGCCTTCGAGCCAGCCTTCGCAAAGATTTTCGCTGAGGACTTCCATCACACGTCCGTCGGAAGCCAAATGGTCATCGATGGAAACAATCGCCCCCATCGTGCAACGATTGGTGGCCTCAAACACCGCATTCAGGCGATTGGAGTTCGTCTCGTCCGGGCAAAACAGCCGGAAATTGGTCGGATTGAGCTTGATGACATCGCGCAGATACTCTCCCAGCTTGCGCGGCGCTTCGGCCATCACCTCGCCCGGACCTGGGATGGAAACTGCGTATTGGGCAAAGTCGGGCAGATCGAGTGCTGTCAGCAATCGTCCGCCGTTGACATGGGGATTTGCGCCCATGCGACGATTTCCCTCCGGAGCCAGCGCCGCAAGCTCAGCGACTAGATGTCCTTCCTTATCAAACAGCTCGTCCGGGTGGTACTTCCGCATCCAGGCTTCGAGCATCTTTAAATGCTCCGGATTCTCGCACACGCTGGAGAGCGGAACTTGGTGCGCACGGAAGGTGCCCTCGATGGGCACGCCATCCACCTCTTTCGGGCATGTCCAGCCTTTCGGAGTGCGCAAAACGATCATCGGCCACGATTCCCCGGGCTGGTCCTTATTGGTACGCGCGTCTTTTGTCCGGGAATGCTTCTGAATGGCTCGTATGCCTGCGTAGCAGCGGTCGAGCGCATCCGCGAAACGTTGGTGCACGATTTCCGGATCGTCCCCTTCCACGAAATAAGGGGTGTACCCATGCCCTTTGTAGAAAGAGCTAAGTTCTTCGTCACTCGTGCGGGCTGAGACCGTGGGGCCGGAGATTTTGTAACCATTCAGGTGCAAAATTGGCAGCACCGCTCCGTCTCTCGCTGGATTCAGGAACTTGACGCCCTTCCAGCTTCCTTCGAGCGGGCAGGTTTCAGCCTCACCATCGCCGACGACGCAAGCCACAATCAGGTCGGGATTATCGAAGGCTGCTCCAAACGCGTGGACCAGCGAGTAGCCGAGTTCCCCTCCCTCATGCATGGAGTTCGGTGCATGCGGCCCGCAGTGGCTCGGGACGCCGCCGGGAGTAGAAAAGGAACGAAAGAAAAGGCGCATCCCATGACTGTCCTGGGTAATCTCGGGATGCACGTCGGTATAGGTGCCTTCGAGGTACGCGCAAGCGTTAAGCGTTGGCCCTCCGTGGCCGGGGCCCGAGATGTAAATAATGTTGGCATCCGTTTGCCGGATCAGCCGGTTCAAATGCACGTAGATGAAATTTTGCCCGGCGGATGTGCCCCAGTGCCCCAGCAAACGCGGCTTGATGTTTTCTTTTCTGAGCGGCTCACGGAGCAGCGGATTGTCGAGGAGATAGATCTGTCCGACACAGAGATAATTGGCGGCATACCAATAACGATGCATCTTATCCAACAGCTCCGCCGAAAGCGGGCCATTCGGCTTACCGCCGATCGGAAAATCCTCCGTGCGTCGCGATTGGTCATTGATTTCTACGACAGTCGAAAATGCAGGGTCAAATTCAAGCATCTTTGCTCCTGGGTCCGCAAGGCGAGAGTTGAGCAAACCATCCCGGCGCGATTACAGAAGTTTGGACTTCCAAACCTCTAGCGGATGTGAATTTACCGTTAGAATTTCCGAAAAACGGGCACCACTGGGCAAGGCCTATGAAGACAGCCTTGCCCACGCTGGTTCCGAAATTCCCTATCGTCACCTGGAGGGCTTCCCCGTCGATTCCTGGGCCGAGCATCAACGACAACACGATCGTTTCACAATGGCAGACTGGCAAGTCGAAGATGAACTGAAACAATTTTTGCCAGGACCAGCAAAAGGCGAACACTCATTTATGCGGCAAAGAGACAACGCCGCTAGGTTGGCGATCCTAGTCCGTCGAGGTGCGATGTCCGGTCATCTCCTCAATATGAATGCAATAGAATATTGGAATAGGTTGAAGACGCTGGTCGCGCGTTTCTGAAGTCGCGATTGCTAGCCGCCACCACAGATTTCTTTGCTCCAACAATGAATGAGCATGATGACGTTGCGCGTCGTAGCGGGGACTGTCAAGCAGTTCTTCATAGCGGCCTGAGACCAAGACACTCGTCCAACTGTCCTCCCTTACAATCTCGTCAGCTTGTACACAAACGAGAGGATTGGTCCGCATCCACGCGATTTTTTTCCCGGCCGTAGAGAATCCGAACAGATGGTCAGGTTCGTAGGCGAAATAGATTGGAACGACGTAGGGCTGGTTCTTGTTCGTACATCCCAGTCGACCAAATCCTAGCCGCTTCAGAAGTTCACAACATTCTTCCTTGCGTAGATCTTGCACCAACATAAGTGCCCCTTCGATCCGCAGACCCCATTCGAAATTTCTTCCAGGTGGCGCCAGGTAGAACTCTCAGCTTTACGACTGAGCTCAAATCCGAGTTTCCAGAACCCTTGACCAAAATTAAGATGCCAATGGCAGATCCCCCAAAAATTTCACTCTGTGCTCGTGCTCAACCTTCGCTGGGAGTTTGGGTTTCAGACTTCCCGACCAGTGCACGATCAACTGGAAAACCAAGTTCAGGGTGTTGTTCAAGAAGATATTCCGTTAGTGGCAGGCCTTTCTTATGGGATTGCTTTTCGATCCCATTCGTCGGGAAGCTTTGCGGATGTGTGTCGTTTTGGTGCTCATTGGTCTCATCTGCTTCTTTTTCGGCATGTTCGCCGGTCCGCAGCGTTGCAAAATTAATTTGTCTCTTGTACTCGGTCTCTATCCACGGACTAAACCTAATTCACCTTCATGCGACTACACTCGCAGCGATAGCTTTCACATCTGAACATTCTCACGTACGATAGCTTTCACATCTGAACATTCTCACGTATCTGTCCCACGGGACTGTGTCTTTTGGGACAGCAAGCTCGGAACTCAAGCTGTTAGTGTGATCCTGGGCGAAAAGCCAAACGGCTGCCACAAGACACTGTTTCTGCCCACACCCATCCGTCAGGCGAGATTTGTATGACCCGGAAACAGAAGTTCCGAAAGCTCCCGACTGAATTTAATTCCGGATCGAAGGAAGCTTGGGAAGCGACGAAGTTTCGGGTAGTCTCTCCCCTTTGACTTTCTATTATCTGCAATGCTGAACATTTGCGGCATGGCGAGCCGCTCTATGATGATTCGGTTTTCGGGGAAATATCCATGACCACGACTGCAATCCAACTACCGACCACTCGCACGATCACTCGAAGCCCCACCTCTACGATGAAAGCTCTGGTCTATCATGGCCCGGGTAAGAGTGCGTGGGAGGACAAACCGCGCCCCGCTATCCAGAGCCCCGCTGATGCCATCGTGCGCATCACCACTTCCACCATTTGCGGAACCGATCTGCACATTCTGAAGGGCGATCTCCCCGCGGTGACCGATAGCCGCATTCTCGGGCACGAGGGTATCGGCGTAGTCGAGCAAGTGGGAACGGGCGTCTCCGAATTTCACGTGGGAGACAAGGTCATCATCTCCTGTGTCACGGCCTGCCTGAAGTGCGACTTCTGCAAACGTGGCATGTATTCGCATTGCCGACACGGCGGCTGGATCCTGGGCTATACCATTGACGGAACTCAGGCCGAGTACGTACGCATTCCGCAGGCCGACGGGAGCCTCTACCACTTCCCCGCTGGCGGCGATGAAGAATCTCTCGTCATGCTCAGTGACATTTTGCCCACAGGATTTGAATGCGGCGTCCTGAACGGCCAGGTAAAGCCCGGCGACACCGTCGCGATCGTGGGCGCGGGACCCGTTGGGCTGGCTGTTCTTCTGACCGCCCAATTTTATTCGCCCGCGGCCATCTTCATGATTGACTTGGACGACAAGCGCCTTGCCGTCGCCAAAAAGTTCGGGGCAACCACTCTCGTCAATAGCACCGATGGGAAAGCCGCCGAGCACATCATGGAACTAACCGAGGGCGCCGGCGTGGACGTGGCCATCGAGGCGGTCGGGCTTCCCACCACTTTCGCGATCTGCCAGGCCATCGTTGCCGCCGGCGGGCGCATCGCCAACGTCGGCGTCCATGGCAAACCCGTCGAACTCCATATGGAAAAACTCTGGGATCGCAACATTTCGCTCACCACACGCTTGGTGGACACGGTGACAACACCAATGCTCCTGAAGGTCGTCAACTCCGGTAAGCTCCAGCCGAGTAAGCTCGTCACTCACCGCTTCACCATGAACGACATCCTGAAGGCCTACGACACCTTCGCGAATGCCGCCCGAGAAGGCGCCCTCAAAGTCGTTCTTACCAGCGCTGTTCCTCGTTGATAAGCTACGTCCGGTGGATAAGATCAGGCGGGATTGCGCGTCAACGGGCCCATGGGATTCGCACAATCTCGACAGAACAAGGGGCATGGCGGGCGATCGCCTCTGAGCCACTCCCCATCAAGAAACGGTCCAGAGCGTTTCGCCCGTGCGACCCGACCACAATCAAGTCGGCATGCCACTCTGCCGAGGCATCGATAGTCATGGATTTGGGGTCGCCCTGCTGGACGGCGGTCGTTACTTTCATGCCGTGGGAGCGCCTTCGATTACCTCTCGAGTGTCGGTCAGCAGGTCGGAGTTTCCCGTGATCTTTTTTCACGAACGCACAAACCGGGAGCGCACACTTCTCATTCGCAGGTTACATCTCTTGTCGCTCTGCTTCGCGTCGAGAGTGGATGATTCAACGTCCAGTATGGGGCACTGGGAAAGAGTGTTTCTGTGCGGAAAGGGAAATTGCCCGAATCGTCGCGGCCATGGATGGCAACCCGGTCACTCCACACCTACTTGAGGGGAACGCTCACTCTACCATCGCATTGCTATCTAGAAACGGTGGCCCTGCCCGGACTTGAAGGCTTGCCACCGCATCGAATACCGACGAGTGCAAATCTGTCCGATCCCCGACTTTGACAGAGAAACCGGATAGTCATAGTGGTCGGTCTGCCACTTCTTCCAATTTTGTGATTCGTAAAGGCTTCCAGGCTGCGTCTAAAGCTCCCTATCCTGTTTGGGAAAGAATTCCCGCGAGCGACTGAAACAAGTGTTAACTGCATGCCTGTCACGCGAGGCCAAACACATTCGTTGATTGAAAATGCGAAATTGTAAACCGCCTCGAGCATGCTCCATCTGAGCCGTTGGCTTTTTCGCCATCGGCTGGAGATGCCCAAGAATGTCCCTCTTTCAGGCAAAAGGGTTGGAGATCGTGACGCTTCCAATCTGTTGTCCATCCTGGAAGTCTTCGCTGTACAGAACTGCACACTGACCTTCGATCGCAGAAGCAACGATCACCGAATCGTACCAAGGCAGCTGAAACTTAGCTCCAATCCGCAGCGCCTCTCCATACAAAGCCTGCGAGGAGTGTACGGACAGGAGCGGACGAAACGTGGTCGACAAGTATTGTTCCGCCTCGACGCCACTCATGGGCTTTGAGAAACGGCGCAGGGCAACATTAAAGAACTCCTGCACCACTTGATAGCTGACTATGCCGCCCCGCGTCTCGATTGCACTTCTGATCAGCCTCCTGGCCTGCGCAGCCTTCCTCGGCGAAGCCGCGTCGAAGGAATATACGAAGATGTTTGTATCGAGAAAGAACCTACCGCTCATTCATCTCGTCC
>OBLW0100002710.1_pt1 | contig 14205 bp, 11 predicted proteins | sample 1520161 | NCBI WGS metagenome assembly OBLW01 (sample SAMEA3539309, study PRJEB22396) | soil metagenome | biome: tundra; feature: field; material: soil | place: USA | collected 2010-05 | depth 0.15 m
AACGCTGCCTGCGCATCGGCACGAACCACGGCTCATTGAGCGACCGGATCATGAACCGCTACGGCGACACGCCGCTCGGCATGGTGGAGAGCGCGCTGGAATTCGCCCGCATCTGCCGCAAGCACGGCTTCCACAATTTCAAGTTCTCGTTGAAGTCGTCCAATCCCAAGGTGATGATTGAATGTTATCGCCTCCTCGTCGCGCGGCTGGAACAGGAAGGGCCGGATTGGAATTACCCGATTCATCTCGGCGTCACCGAAGCGGGCGAGGGCGAAGACGGCCGCATCAAATCCGCCATCGGCATCGGTTCGTTGCTGTGCGACGGTTTGGGCGACACGATTCGTGTCTCGCTCACGGAGGATTCCCCGCGTGAAATCGAAGTCTGCACCGATTTGCTGGCGCAAATTCCCAAGCTGACCTTCAAGGTGGAACAGGCTTCCAGCCTATTTCGAGACAGACAGGCTGGAAGCCTGTCCCACTCTTTCCCATTTGACCCGTTTCATTTTGAACGTCGTGAAACACCGGAAATCAAATTGAACGAGCAGGTCAAATGCGGCGGCGAACAACTTATTCGAGTGGTCGTCACGCGCGCCACGTGGGACAAGGTGGTGCCGAAGATTCGTCCCAAGGACGACGTGAAACCGGAGGCGGTTTACGAAGATCTGAAGATTGCGGAAATTGACCCAACAAAAAATTTCGACATTAACTGCGAGACACAACTTGTCACCGTGAAGGACGGCGTGGAGTTGCCCGCCATCAGCGCATTTCGTCTGCTCGCTGCGAAGTTGAAACGACTTGGCCGGAACAATCCGATTCTGCTGAAGGACTGTCTGGAATTTGGTGGAGGTGGGACAGGCTTCCAGCTTGTCTCCCCAAGTCCTCAAGTTGCCAGCGCGTCCGGGATGACAGGCTGGAAGCCTGTCCCACTCGAACCGAAAATCGCTCTGCTACGGGCCTCGGTCGTCATCGGCTCACTGCTGGCGGACGGCATTGGCGACGCGGTTTTGATTCGTGGAGAAGCCGGCGGCGGGCAGTCGCTGCGGCTGGCTTACAACATTTTGCAGGCGGCGGCCTGTCGTTCGTTCAAGACCGATTACGTGGCGTGCCCGAGCTGTGGCCGCACGCTCTTCAACCTGCAGACAGTCACGGCGCGCATCAAATCGCGCACGGAACATCTCAAGGGCGTGAAGATTGCCATCATGGGTTGCATTGTGAACGGCCCCGGCGAAATGGCCGACGCGGACTTCGGTTACGTGGGCGGCGCGCCCGGCAAGATAAACCTCTACGTCGGCAAGACGCCGATCAAATTCAACATCCCCGAAGCCGAGGCCGTGGACCTGCTGGTGGACCTTATCAAGGAACACAACAAGTGGGTGGAGCCGGAGGAAAAAGAAGTTGTAGCTCAATCATAAATTGAGAGATCAATTGCAGCCTGGCCGCAGAACATAATCCAGTTTTGATTGAGCCGAACGATGTTAACATGTCTGTTTGGCGTTACATGGACTTCACAAAGTTTGTGTCAATGCTACTTAAGCGAGGATTATTCTTTTCCCGCTTAGATTGTCTGGGAGATCCATTTGAAGGTGATTTTCTTCTTCATTTCGCCCCTCACCGGGACCAATTCACCCCTCAAAACCCCCAAACCGTCCCTTATTTCTCAAATTGTGGACACTATCGGTTATTTTTGTTCCAGGAGATGGACATGATAAAAGTTAACGAATAATGAAAGCCAACACACATAGCCAGCAGGAGAGTCGGCGGACGCATCCGTTCAATGCCAACCATTTTCAGGGCAAAACCAGGATCGTTTTGGGTTTGTGTGTCCTCCTGGGTACGGGTTTGATTTCCGTCCATGCCGCGGACGGCCCGGCCCCGGCTGCCGCCCGTGTGGCGGATACCCCGGTCCAGGCCACCGCCCGTGCGGCTTTGGAACAAAAGATGAACGAGTTGAACCGCCCGCAAACCCTGCAAACCCCGCGAGTACCGCGAGCCCTGCGATTACCGGGAACGATCACACCCTTCGGGATCGAGAAGAAACCTCGCAGCGTCTACGCTGCCATCAGTTTGGAAAAATGCTGAAGGCTAAAGGAAGGGGCGGGAAAAGGCTGAGGGCTAAAGGATTGAAGACGGGGCAATTGTGCGGAATCTGGTTTTGCGTTTTTTCAAAAACTTTAGCCTTTAGCCTTCAGAATTCAGCTTTTTCGCTCCCTCTTCCTTTAGCATTTAGCTTTTAGCCTTTAGCCTTTTGTTTGACTCTCGCGCCTCCCGGGCTCACACTCGCCTCCACCCTGTTTTCCGGGGTAGATTCAGTTGCTTGAATACGTGTTTACGGACTGCGGCCAGGAGAAGCAGGCCGGCTCCGACCAGATTGTAAACGGCCGGTTCAGGAACAGATTCCAGATTGAAAAAGGCGGACTGCCCGATATTCAGCGTCGGTGTGCCGTTGTCCCAAACCCCGTTCTCAAACGTGGTGGTGGTCGAGATTTGTGACACGGCATCCAGCAGGGTCACCGATTCGCCGTTTTGCGGGTCACGGCCCACAACATCATGGAACGTGGCGGGCGCGATGGGAATGTAACAGGAAAGGAGGAGTGTCCCGCTGTCCGTAACCAATGGCGGCACAAACGGGTTGTCAGGAATAAACCCGGGCCATACGGAGCCAGCAAAGGTGTTGGTGAAAGTGACCGGGGAATGAAGCAATCCGCCCTGGCCAAAACCCAATTCATAGTTGATGCTCCAGCCGGTGTTGACGTCGAAAACGGAAGCCGGCAGAAATTGTTGCGATGACGGATTCCACCCGGTAAACGTTGCGCCTTCGGGAACGCCCGGCTGGAAAATGGCGTTCAACGTGTTGTTGTCATTGTCAAGTTGGTTCGCGATCAGATTGTCGCCAGGATACAACATCAGGTTGTAGTAACCCACGATGTTCTGTGAATAGGTCTGGGAGTAGGCGGGCACCCCCACGCCGACAAAAAAGACCAGGCTCAAATATTTTACCAGCTTCATAACAGTTTCCCTTCTGATTAGAGCCCTTTGTAACCATTCGCCTTGCGTTTGTCAATTGAAATCAGGCCGCGTAAAAGGCTTCACCACGCGGCAGGCAGGTGTCCGCCACGGATGGACGCGGATTTGCCTTCATTGGATGCCTGCTCGCGACGCCAGTCGGAGTTGGGCGTCTTGCCGGGGCGAATCCCGCAATGCGGGAGAAGACTGGTGAATGCCCGCTCGCGCGCCAGCGGAGTTCGATGTTTCCAACCGCGTGAGGCAACGCCTTTTACGCGGCCATCCTCCATCCTCAATCTTCCATCCTCGATTTCTAATTCCTGTCACCCGTCACTTGTCACTTGCCACCTGTCACATGCCGGCTCACACTCGCCTCCACCATACCAGCCGCGTGAGGCGGAAAGCCTTTTACGCGGGCATCCGGGTTACAGCAAAGGCTGAAGGCTGAAGGCTAAGGGCTGAAGTTATGGATGAAAGGACGCCACCATGAAAACCACCCGCAAACAAAACCTCCTCGCCGCCGCGCTCGCCACGCTGGCCTTGATGACCGCCCCGGCGCAGACCGCGCCGAAGATGAAGATGACCACGGATATTCCGCCGGCCATCACCACGCCAGACACGGTCGAGACGCGGCTCGGCACGTTGCATTTCACCGACGGTTTCCCCGACGACGCCACGGTCGGGAAGCTCTATGACAACCTCGATTTCCAGCGCGGCGTGCAGGCGTTTCTCACCACCATTCAGGGCGCATCGCTTTATGCCGTCCGCGAGGGATATCGCAGCCAGGGCGCGACCAACAACCAGACCGTGCTCATCACGGAAACATTCATGAACTCGAAATTGTTGTTCCTCACGCCGAGCACCGATTCCATCTATAATCTCATGTGGCTGGACTTGAAGGACGGCCCGCTGGTCATCGAGATGCCGCCCAACATTGTCGGCATCATAGACGACTTCTGGTTCAATTATGTCGGCGACCTGGGCTTTGCCGGTCCGGACCGGGGCAAGGGTGGGAAATTCCTGCTGCTGCCGCCCGGCTACACGGGCGAGGTGCCGGAAGGCTGCTTTGTCATGCGCTCGAAGACCTATGGTAATGGTTTCTTCTGGTGCGGCCCCCTGGTCAACGGCGATCCCAAACCCGGGATCGAGGCCACGAAGAAACTCGCGAAGGTCTATCCGCTGGCGCAGGCCAAGAACCCGCCGCCGATGAAATTCATCAATGTCTCCGGCAAGGCATTCAACACCGTTCCCGCGAACGATTTCACTTTCTTCGAGCAGGTGAACCACGTCGTGCAGGAGGAACCGAATGACGCGCTCGACCCGGAAACGCTGGGCCTGCTCGCCTCCATCGGCATCGAGAAGGGCAAGGCCTTCGCGCCCGATGAACGCATGCGGAAAATCCTCACCGAAGCGGCGGCCGTGGGCAACGCCACTTCGCGGGCCATCCTGTTCCGGACCCGGATGAAAGAAGCGGAGATTTATCCGAACAGTGCGTGGCGCGAGGGGTTCATCGGCGGCAGCTACAAATTTCTGGACCATGCCGGCGTGCTGAATCTGGATGCTCGCACCTTCTTCTTTTACTACGCCACGGGCATCACCCCGGCGATGGCCAGCAGGATGGTCGGCTTTGGCTCGCAATACGCCCTGGCCTTCACGGATTCCGAAGGCAAGCCGCTGGACGGCGGCAAGGCCTACAAGCTTCATCTGCCGCCCAACATCCCGGCGAAAAATACCTGGTCGCTCATCGTCTATGACAACCAGACGCGCTCGGAACTTCAGACCGACCAACCGTTCCCGGTCATCAGCAGCCAACGGAAAGGCATCGTCATCAACCCCGATACATCGGTGGACATCTGGTTCGGCCCGGCGGCACCGGCGGGCCACGAGGCCAACCGGTTGCAGACCGTTCCCGGCAATGGCTGGAACACGATCTTTCGCATCAACGGAGCGCTTGAGTCGTGGTTCGACAAGACCTGGAAGCCCGGAGAAATCGAGCCGGTGAAGTGAACAAAGAAAGGCTGAAGGCTGAAGGCTAAGGGCTAAAGGATTGAAGACGGGGCAATTGTGCGGAATCCGATTTGCGTTTTTGTCATAAACTTCAGCATTCAGCCTTTAGACTATGCTGTTTCCGCACCTTTAGCATTTAGCCTTCAGAATTTAGCATTTGCTCATTGCGCCGCTCCGGCGCAAAATCGCCTCCACCATGTCTTCCGGGTTTCATGCAACTTTTGCACGGGTGAAAGAGCTTGCGGCGGTTTTTACATGCCAGCAACCACGATGACGCCATGAGCAAGCCCAAGAAATCCACCATCGAAGTCCAGGGCACAGCCATCACCGTCCTGGCCGGGGAACATGGCGACTACATCTCGCTCACCGACCTGGTAAGGAATTTCGAGGGTGGCAGCGCGCTCATTGAGCAATGGCTCAAGAACAAGGACACCGTCCTCTTCCTCGGCGTCTGGGAACAGATACACAACCCGGGTTTTAATTCCCTCGAATTCGAGGGAATTAGAAATGAGGCAGGCCGGAACAGCTTTTTCCTGTCCGCCAAGGCCTGGATTGACCGGACCCACGCCAAAGGCCTGATTGCCAGCGCCGGACGCTACGGCGGCACGTATGCCCACGCGGACATCGCCTTCGAGTTCGGTTCGTGGCTCAGCCCGGAGTTCAAGCTCTACCTCATCAAGGAATTCCAGCGGCTCAAAGACGACGAAAACCGCCGCCTCTCCCTCGCCTGGAACCTCAACCGTACCTTGTCCAAGCTCAATTACCGCATTCATACCGACGCGGTGAAAGCCCATCTCATTCCGCCCGAGGTCACGCCGGCGCAGGCCGCCATCACCTACGCCAACGAGGCCGACCTGCTCAATGTTGCACTTTTTGGCCAGACCGCCCGGCAATGGCGCGACGCCAATCCAAAACTGGAAGACAACATGCGTGAATACGCCACCATTGAGCAACTGCTCGTGCTGGCCAACCTTGAGGGCATGAACGCCGAGTTCATCCACATGGATTTGCCGCAGGGCGAACGGTTGAAACGGCTTAATCAGATCGCCATTCGGCAGATGCAAACCCTCACCACCGCCAGCCACCTGCGTCAGACGCAGAAAAGGCTAAACGCTGAAGGCTAAAGGCTAAAAAAGCATGGCGCAGTCAGAAAGGGTGCAGTCAGAATATCGGAATGCGGTTTTTGCGTTTTTTTTTCTGCACTTTAGCATTTAGCCTTCAGAATTTAGCATTTGCCCATTGCGCCGTTCCGGCGCAACATCGCCTCCCCCATGCCTGCCACGTGAGGCCGAAGGCCTTTTACGTGGGCAGACGGGTTATAGCAAAGGCTGAAGGCTAAACGCTAAAGGCTAAAGTTTATGGGTGAAAAGCTGCAGAATTTTAAGCCGCGTGAGGCGAAGCCTTTTACGCGGATGGCAAAATGGGAAATCAGGTTTCAACGCTTCGCGATCTTATTTCAGCCTTCATCTGAAGCGTGGCTTGGGGTAAAAGGAAGTCCATGAGCGATCAATTGCCCGTCCCCGCCGCCAGCAACACCTTCGAGCGCATCAAACGGGTTCGCGCTGACGGTGGTGAATTCTGGTCCGCCCGCGAACTTGCCCGCGTGCTCGAATACGCCGACTTCCGTAACTTCATCACCGTCATCACCAAGGCGCGCGAGGCCTGCGTCAATAGCGGCCACCCGGTCTCCGACCATTTCGTTGATATCACCGAAATGGTCGGCATCGGTTCCGGCGCACAACGCGAGGTCGAGGATTGGGCGCTTTCGCGCTACGCCTGTTATCTCGTCATCCAAAACGCCGATCCGGGCAAGCCCCTCGTCGCGCTCGGGCAAAGCTATTTTGCCGTCCAAACTCGGCGTCAGGAGTTGGCGGAGGACGAATCGCTCCAAGAAGACCAGAAGCGCCTCCTGCTCCGGCAGGAAATGACGAAACATAACAAACACCTGGCGGGTGTGGCGAAGCAGTCCGGCGTCGTCCAGCCGGTGGATTATGCCATCTTCATGGATCACGGCTATCGTGGACTTTACGGCGGGCTGGGAATGCGGGACATCCACGAGCGCAAACGGCTCAAGCCCAAGGAACACATACTCGACCACATGGGCAGCACGGAACTGGCGGCGAACCTTTTCCGCGCCACGCAGACGGAGGAGAAGCTGCGGCGGGAGAACGTGCGGAACAAGAATCGGGCGAACGCAATCCATCAGGACGTGGGCCGCAAGGTGAGGCAAACAATTCGAGAACTGGGCGGCACAATGCCGGAGAAACTGCCGGTGGCCGAGAGCATCAAAAAGGTCGAGAGCCGGGAGAAGAAGCGGCTAAAAGTTGAACAAAAGCGGCAACTTCAACCCCCTCCGGCATGAACCCTCAACCCGCTGACTTTAGCATTTAGCCTTCAGAATTTAGCATTTGCTCATTGCGCCGGAACGGCGCAGAATCGCCCCATGCTTGCCACGTGGCGCAGCTTTACGTGGGCTTCCGGGGTAATGCAAAGGCCAAAGTTTATGGGTGAAAACCTTCAGGATTTGAAGCCGCGTGAGGCGAAGCCTTTTACGCGGAAGTTTATGGCAAAATGGGAAATCAGGTTTCAACGCTTCGCGATCTCGTTCCGGCCTTCAGTTTGAGGATATCACAAACTTTGACATCCTTGCTTTACATCAAAATTGATGTTGATCGTTTATGGAGTTTGAAGTAGAATTCTACAAAACCGTGAATGGCCATTCGCCGGTGCGGGAGTTTCTTTTGGAACTCAAGGCCAGTGACCCCGGCGACTTCGCAGCCGTGGCGGCAGGGCTGGAGAAATTACGTTATCGTCAGTGTCACCGTGAGCCGCTGACCAAAGCGCTCAACGATGGGCTGTTTGAACTCCGCCATGTGGGCAAGTTGAACACGCGCGTGCTGTGGTTCTTTATGAAAGGCCGGCGAATCATCGCCGTCCATGGCATCCGCAACAAAGGGCAGTCCATCCCGCCGCGCGACCTCGACACCGCACGGGCACGGATGAAGGATTGGAAAGAAAGAAATGAACTATGAGCAAAACCGACTTTGATCTTTTTCTCGAAGAACAACTCCGTGACCCGGATTTTGCGGCACGGTTCAAACGGGCAGGGGAGGCGTGGGACGTGGCGTTGCAGATTGCCGCGTTGCGTGAGAAGGCTGGTCTTACCCAACGCGACCTCGCCCGCAAACTCAAGACCTCGCAGCAGCAGATCAGCCGGCTCGAATCCCCGTCCTACGAAGGCCACTCCTTGAGCATGTTACGCCGTGTGGCCGAGGCGCTGGGTGCAACCGTTCACGTTGCCTTTGAAAGGGGTGGTCAAGCAGCACCCATGATCCTGTCCGAATCCAAAATCCCGTATCGCACGGGCGGGCGCGGGAAGAAGTAATATTGAACCTTTGACATGAATTTCACGAATTCGATGCTGGGCGTTGAATGTTGGATGTTCGATGTTTCCCTGCTTGCTTTAGCATTTAACCTTTAGAATTTAGCATTCCTGTCCTCCATAGTCCCGCAATCCGGGAAGACGGAGGATGCTCAGCGCGTTATTGACTTTTCGCCGGAACGGCGCAAAATTCCCCCATGTCTTCCGGGTCAGATGCGGAAAGCCGCGTGGGGAAAATTTACGCGGCAACGGGTAATGAGCTTTTACGCGGTTTTACGCGACCTGCCACGTGGCGAAGCTTTACGTGGGGCAACGAGAAATTCCACCTTTCCCCGACTTCACAGCACTGGAACGCGGCGAAAATCATCGGCAAATTCGGCGGCGCGGACCAACTCCTCAAAGCCGTAAACCAACTCCAAATGCTGCTATATGCAGCATGAGAGGAACCTAGATTTTATGGGCAAGGAAAACCAAGAAGAGAAATGGCGGCAAGCCGACGAAGAGGTGCGGAAGAGTCTGCCGCCTGGCGTGAAGCTCGTACGCACGTTACGCGGTCACACCGACTGTATCGGGCGCATCGCGTGGTCACCGGATGGGCGGATGCTGGCATCGCCGTCGAAGGACAAGACTATCCGGCTGTGGAATGCCGAGACGGGTGAGTGTCTGCGCACCTTGGAAGGGCACAAGCTCGAGGTCAACAGCGTCACGTTTGATCCAGCAAATCGCACATTGGCCAGCGGAAGTTTTGACAACACAGTAAAACTGTGGGAATTGGCCAGCGGTAAGCTGCTCCGAACACTGGAAGGACACCATCAGATTGTCTATAGCGTCGCCTTTGATGCGGCGGGCCGCACTCTCGCCAGTGGGGGTGACGGCGGGACCAATTTGTGGGAGCCGGCCAGCGGCAAGTTGCTCCGCATGTTAGGAAAGGATCAGAACACGAACTTTAGTGTCGTTTTTGATCCGACTGGCCGCACGCTAGTTAGTTGTGGCCACAGCGGCAAAGTTTGGCTCTGGGAGGTAGCTAGCGGTAAGTTGCTACGCAGTCTTGAAGGGCACAGTGAATCTGTATTCGACGTAACCTTTGACCTGCAAGGCCGTACTGTGGCTTGTGCGGGAATGGACCACGCAATCCTTCTATGGGACCCGTCGAACGCCAGGTTAACCCGACGGATCGAGGGCCATACGAACGCGCTACAGAGCATTGTCTTCTCGCCTGACGAGCGGATGCTTGCATCAAAGTCTTATGATCAAACGGTGAAACTCTGGCATGTCGGAACCGGCGCGTGTATTGGCACAATATCGCAACGCACTCAACTCGATTCTAGGTTTCATCCTGGCCTTGCCTTCCACCCCCGCCTTCCGTTACTCGCCAGCGTCGGTTCGGACCCCAACAGGCCGAAAGATAAGACCGACCGCGTCATCCATATCTGGGAACTGGACCTTGCAGTCCTGCTTGGCCAAGTGACAGCGCCAAGCGCCCACTATGTCAACGCCAAGGTGGTGTTAGTGGGTGACACGGGTGTGGGCAAATCCGGCCTGAGCTTGGTGTTGAACAAGCAGCCCTTTGAGGCCACGGACTCCACGCCAGGGAGGCGCGTTTGGACGCTCGATTCACGACAGGTAAAGACCGCAGGTAATGTAACGCAAACCCGCGAGGCGCTATTATGGGATCTGGCGGGACAGCCGGGTTATCGCGTCATCCACCAGTTGCATCTGAACGAAGTGGCCGTCGCGCTCGTGGTATTCGACGCGCGCAGCGAGACAGATCCGCTGGCCGGCGTTCGGCATTGGGAGCGTGCGTTGCGCTTGGCACAGCAGCGTCAGGGGACTTTCGGTGTGCCCATGAAGAAATTTCTGGTGTCGGCCCGCAATGATCGCGGCGGCGTGTCAATCGGCGAGGAGCGGCTACAGGCAATTCTCAAAGAATTCGGCTTTGACGGTTATTTCAAGACCAGCGCCAAGGAAGGCTGGGAAATAAAAGAATTGCGGGCAGCCATCGAGCAGGCGATCGCTTGGGAAAAGCTGCCGGAGGTTGCGTCATCGCAATTGTTTGCTGATATCAAGTCGTTCCTGCTTGAGGTAAAAAAGACGGGGCAGCTATTGGCACCAGCAAGTCAGCTTTACGACGAGTTCGCGCGCCAGCATCCTGACACGGTAGCAAAAGTGACGAACCTTCGGGATCAGTTTGCCACGTGCATCGGGCGGCTAGAAAACCGAGACCTGATTCGCCGTCTTACCTTCGGCGGTTATGTGCTACTCCAGCCGGAGTTGCTGGACGCCTATGCCTCCGCGATGGTCAACACGGCCAAGGAAGAGCCGGACGGTCTCGGTTCGCTGCCGGAAGACATCGCTCTGGCAGGCAAGTTCTTCGTGCCGAAGGAGCAGAAGGTCACTGACCCTGGCCAGGAGCAGTTGCTGCTACATGCAACGGTGGAGGAACTGGTCAGGCACGATCTGGCGTTGCGGGAGAACGCGGATGATGGACGCTACTTGGTATTTCCGTCGCAGTTCAACCGTGATTACGAAGACGCGCCTGAACCGAAAGGCAAGGCGGTCGCAATCACATTCGAGGGGCCAGTGCAAAGTCTTTACTCGACGTTGGCGGTGCGACTAGGCCACAGCGGACTGTTCAGCACTAGGCGGGTAGAGATGTGGCGCAACGCGGCGGTCTTCACTGCCAAGGCGGGCGGCAAGTGTGGTTTGTTTCTGCACGAGTTCGCGGAAGGACGAGGACGTTTGATCCTTTTTTTCCCCGACGATCACGCTAGCACCGAGACGCGTTTCCATTTCGAGGAATTCATTCTCGCCCATGCCAACCGCCGCGCGCTGGATGGCACGGTCGAACTCGTGCGGTTCTTCGTGTGTCCCGACTGTGGTGACCCGGTGCCCGACAGCTATGTGAAGCGGCTCCGGGAAAAAGGAACAACGGCATTTAACTGTCCCTGTGGCGGGATGGTGTCATTGGCCGAACCGAAGGAACGCATTCACTTCGAGTCTAAAGTCGAGGCGATGGAGCAATTTGCCGACCGACAACGGGATTTTGAGATGTTCGTTACGTCGGCCAAAGGTGAAACGAGCACCAAGAGCTTCCAAGACTGGGCCGGCGGCGAGCGGGTCACGCTGGCAATTGTGTTCACCGATGTCGTCAGCTCGACGGCGCTGGGTGAAGAGATCAGGGATGAAGCCATGAACGAAGTCCGGCGAGCGCACTTTGCTCAAAGTCAGAAGCTGATCAGCCAGTTCAAAGGCCGGGAAATCAAAACGATTGGCGACAGTTTCATGGCCGCATTCAAGTGCGTGGATTCGGCCTTGGACTATGCCCAAGCGTTGCAGGGGAACACCGGCCATTCGGAGGTGCAAATCCGCGCCGGTATTCATATCGGGCCGATGCAAGTGGAGGAAGGCGATGTCTTCGGCGGCACCGTGAACTTCGCCGCCCGCGTAGTTGGAGCCATCAAGGGCGCGGAGATCTGGTTGAGCGATCGAGCGAAAGAGGACATTGACCGGCTGGGAGCCGCCAAGCACAGCGGACTGAAATGGGAGCGGCATGAGGGTGTCCCCATGAAGGGTTTTCCTGGGAAGTTCACACTTTGGTCGATGACGAGATAAAGAGAAACAAGACCGATGACGAAATGACTAGGGACGGCACTTTGTAAAAGCAGACCAAATGACAGCCCCGCGCGACATTGTGGACTCGCTTGAGTGTGTGTTATCCATCTATTTCTCCGGCGTGCGCCATAATCTTCGAGCAGCTTTCATCCTATGCGATGAGATGGTCGTGAAAGGGTCCTAGAATTTTGACATTTCTCCACTGACCGGGTTCCGCCGGCGTCGAGGCTACTTTTGCTGTTCCTCCTTGTTCTTCATTTCCTCGTCCATCTCGTCTTTTCGCAATTCATCGTCAACATTCTCATCTTTATCAGGGGACATCGGATCGACCTTGTCCTGTCCCTTGTCAATCAAGTATGCGATGCCGCCCGCACCCAGGAGCATGAATGCGTAAAACCAATGATACGTCATCGCGTTGTGGAACACTTCGGGATTGCCGTCCTTGGTGACCGTTTCGGAAATGCGATTGTATTTGCTGGTTGGGGTGCGGGTGCTGCCGCGGAATTCGTCATACCCGGCACGCGCCAACAATAAAATGCCGATCACCACGAATATGTATGAAACAATGCGCATTGATGTTTAAGTCGCCTGACGTTCAGGTCTCAGGCACGTCGGGACGGTGACGGTTGGTTCTCAAACCACGTCCTTATCCTTTTGCTCAAGCGCCTTGGCAATGCGCTCCAGGATCTGCTCAACTCGCTCGTTGTGTTGCTTTAGACTCGCAATGTAATCGTCACTCCGTGTCTTGCTCTTGTTTACTGTCCGGATGAAAAAGAAGTAGAACAGAACGCCAATCAAGACGAAAGGCCCGACCGACCAGAGCATATTGGCGAGGGGTGAGCTACCTCCGCTTGCCTCTCCGGTTTGTGCATGGGCGAGCAGGGGAAGAAACGAAACCACCGCGAAGGCAACTGATAGACGTTTGATATTCATAAGGTGATGCTGAATCCAATTCCCAAAACTGACAAGCGAAGATTGAAATGAGATTTCTCCCCCGCAGAAATGGGAAAGGCGATAAAGCAAATGCTGAAGTCTAAAGGCTAAATGCTAAATTCCGGCGTCTTGCGTCTCGTGTTTCGGGTCTCTCCGTTTACTCGGTTTGCTTCTGTTCGGAGGAACGTTGAGAGTTCCGCGTAAAAGGTTTTCAACCTCACGCGGCGAGGGAGCCGCCGCCAAACTCGACGCTTTTTCGCCGTCGCTTTGCTTCCGTCTTCGTCACACTTCGACGCGACAAAGCTGGCGCGACCAGTCTTCCGGCCATATCATCCGCCAAGCGTGATCCCGCCGTCGCTCCGGTTCCGTCTTCGTCACACTTCGACGCGACAAAGTTGGCGCGGCAAGTCGGCGTGATGAGAAGGAGGATTGTGATTCACTGTGAACGGCGAATGTTTTTTAACCTAACTTGAAACCAAACACGGCCAATAACCCGGCGGACTCGGATGCGGTGGATGATATCATCGCCTATCACGACCGGACGAAGCATCATCCCGAGCGCTATGCCCGTGGACCGGGTGGCCTCGACTGGGCGACCCAGCCGGATCCGTTTCGCCGTTTTGCTGGTTCACCCGTGCTCAAACTGCCGCTGGCCGTCCGCGACGACACGCCGGCAGCGGCCATTTTGTTCGGTGCGGATGCAGGGTCGTCGCGACCGTTCACCCTCGATGCGTTGGGGTTGTTCTTCGAATTGTCCATGGGCCTTTCCGCACGGAAGGAGATTCCCGGCATGAGCTGGTATCTGCGGATGAATCCTTCCAGCGGCAATCTGCATCCGACCGAAGCCTATGCCGTCCTGCCCGCGCGGGAATGGTTGCCGGGCGGCGCGGGTGTTTATCATTACGCACCGCTGGCTCACGCCCTGGAACAACGGGCGCGCCGATCGCCGGGTGCCAGACTGGACGCGGCCGGATTTTGTGTGGGACTGACTTCCATCACCTGGCGCGAGGCATGGAAATACGGTGAACGGGCCTTTCGCTATTGCCAGCACGACGTGGGGCACGCCCTCGCCGCCCTTCGTTATGCGGCCGCCGCGCTGGGCTGGCGCGTGGAACTGTTGCCGGAGTGGGATGACACGCAACTCGCCCGGCTGCTCGGCCTGGACCGCCCGGAAGATTTTGCCGATGCCGAACGCGAAACTCCGGAACTGCTCGTCCGGGTGATGAGATCGGAAGAGCACACGTCTGAACTCCAGTCACTTAGGCATC
>OBLW0100002711.1_pt1 | contig 14200 bp, 10 predicted proteins | sample 1520161 | NCBI WGS metagenome assembly OBLW01 (sample SAMEA3539309, study PRJEB22396) | soil metagenome | biome: tundra; feature: field; material: soil | place: USA | collected 2010-05 | depth 0.15 m
GGACTGTCACCCATGTCCTCGGGCTAAAGTGTCACCCATGTCCCCGGTCCGTACCAGAGTGCGCGCTGTCGGCGGCACGGCTCAAGCCGTGCCCTGATACAAGGCGTCCAGCTTCGGAATTCAGGCTCTACCGTCGCTCCCCAAAAAACTCGCGCAGCAGTTCCACGCATTCCACCGCCAGCACGCCTTCCACAACTTCCACCGTGTGGTTCAACGTGCCGGAATCGGCGATGCGGAATTTGCTGCGCACGCCGCCGAACCGCAGATCGCGCGTGCCGAACACCAGGCGCTCCACCCGTGCCGCCACCAGCGCGCCCGCGCACATTACACACGGTTCCAGCGTGCAGTATAGCGTCGCCCCCGCTAATCGGTAATTGCCGGCTGCCGCGGCCGCTTCGCGCAGCGCCATGATTTCCGCGTGCGCCGTCGGATCGTGGCGCTCAATCGGGCAATTCCATCCGCGCCCAGCGATGGCGCCATCCACCACTACAACGGCGCCCACCGGCACTTCGCCCAGCGCCGCTCCCCGCGCCGCCAGGTCGAGCGCCTCCCGCATGTACTCTTCGTCCGCCGGCATTTGTGTGAATCCTGAATTGGGCAAGCTAAAGCATGCCCTACCTGACTATCTTCGCGCACACCCGCTGTCCCGCGCCGCGAGATAAACTGCATGGAAGGTTGCGGTCCTGCCGCGCGTGCCCACGCCGGCCGCGGGCCCGCCCCCCGGAGTCTTATGGACGCGCTTACCATTCATCGTCTGCACTTCGCATTCACCGTCACCTTCCACTACCTGTTTCCCCAACTCACCATGGGGCTCGCTTTGCTGATTCTGATTCTGAAGACCATGGCGCTCCGCACCGGCAACCCGCACTACGCGAGCGCCGCCCGGTTCTGGGCCAAGATTTTCGCCATCAATTTCGCCATGGGCGTGGTGACGGGCATCCCGATGGAGTTTCAGTTCGGCACTAACTGGTCGCGCTTCGCCAAATCCGCCGGCGGCGTGATCGGCCAGACGCTGGCCATGGAGGGCGTCTTCTCCTTCTTCCTGGAATCGAGTTTTCTCGGCGCCTTCCTATATGGGGAAAAGCGCCTGGGCCCGAAGGCGCACTGGTTCACCGCCCTGCTGGTGTTCCTCGGCTCGTGGCTTTCGGGATTCTTCATCGTTGCCACCGATGCCTGGATGCAGCATCCGACCGGCTACGCCATCGGCGCCCATGGCGAGATGGTCCTCACCAGCTTCTGGAGCCTGCTGCTGAATCCGTGGCTCGGTTGGCAATACATCCACACCATGGCCGGCTCGGTGGTGACGGCCGGCGTCGCGATGGCCGCGGTAGGCGCATTCTATCTGCTCACCGGCAGCCACCAGGAGCACGGCCGCACCTTCGTCCGCCTGGGCGTGATCGCCGGCATCCTCGCCACCGTCCTCATGCTCTTTCCCTCCGGCGACGGGCAGGGCCGCAACATCGCCTGGAACCAGCCTGTAACCCTGGCGGCGATGGAAGGACTCTTCACCACCGAACAGGGCGCGCCGCTCGCCATCCTAGGCCAGCCCGACATGGACCGCCGGCGGCTCGACAATCCTCTCGTCGTCCCGCGCGCGCTCAGCTTCCTGACGTATCAAAGTTGGAAGGCCGAAGTGAAGGGGCTCGATTCGTTCCCGCCGCAGAACTGGCCGGACAGCGTGCCACTGGTTTATTACAGCTACCACATCATGGTCGGGCTGGGCACCATCTTTCTCGTCGTGCTGGCCATCGCGACGTTCAGCCTGTGGCGCGGCGCGCTCTACCGTTCGCGCCCATTGCTCTGGCTGCTGATGATGATGCTGCCGTTCCCGTACATCGCCAACACCGCCGGTTGGATCACCGCCGAAGTGGGACGCCAGCCGTGGCTCATCTATGGCGTGATGCGCACGCCGGCCGGAGTCTCGGCGCAGGTGTCCTCCGGCAACGCGCTGTTTACGCTGATCGGTTTTCTGGGGATCTACACCATTCTCTCGATCCTGTTCCTGTTCCTGGTCTATCGTGAAATCGAAGAGGGGCCCGAGCGCGCGGCCGCCGTTTGAGGAGTCATTATGGAAACGATCTGGTTCTGGCTGGTCGCCTGCATGCTGGTGGCCTACGTGATTTTCGACGGCTTCGATTTCGGCGCTGGGATCGTACATTTTCTCGTCGCGCGCACCGACGCCGAGCGCTGCGTGGTGTTCTCGACCATCAGCCCTGTGTGGGATGGCAACGAAGTGTGGCTGCTGGCCGCCGGCGGCACCCTCTACTTCGCTTTCCCGGCGCTCTACGCGTCCAGTTTCAGCGGCTTCTATCTGCCGTTGATGATGGTGCTGTGGCTGCTGATCCTGCGCGGTGTCTCGATTGAGTTCCGCAACCACGTGGAAAGCCCCGTCTGGCAACCGCTCTGGGACGCCGGTTTCGCCATTGCGAGTGCGCTGCTGGCCATCTTCTTCGGTGCGGCGCTGGGCAACGTGGTGCGCGGCGTGCCGCTCGATGCGTCGGGCGAATTCTTCCTGCCGCTGTGGACCGATTGGACGCCGGGTCAGTCCCCCGGCATTCTGGATTGGTACACCGTGCTGGCCGGCGTGACCGTGCTGGCCGTGCTGGCGCTGCACGGTGCGCTCTGGGTGGCGCTCAAGACCGCCGGCGAAGTCGAAACGCGCGCGCGCCGAGTCGCCGGCCGCGTCTGGTGGGGCGTGCTGGTTTTGATGAACCTGCTCACGGTGGCCAGTTTTCGCGTGCAGCCGCGCTTGCAGGCGAGTTTCGTCGCGCGGCCGTGGGGCTGGGTGTTCCCGTTCGTCGCCATCGCGGCCTTGCTCACCGCGGCGGTGATGAACTATCGGTTGCGGGAGCGGGCGGCCTTTCTCGCTTCGTCCCTGTTTCTCGCTGCGATGCTGGTGAGCGTGGCCTTCGGCTTGTATCCGTGCGTGCTCCCTTCGAATGGCGATCCCGAGCTCTCGCTGACCATCGCCAATGCCTCGGCCGCGCCTTATGGCCTGCGCGTCGGCCTGGTTTGGTTCATCCCCGGCATGCTGCTGACCGCCGCGTATTTCGTTTACGCCTACCGCAGCTTCGCCGGCAAGGTGGGCGTAGAAGAGCGGCCATAGGCGCGCCCGAAGTCCCGATCCGCACATCGAGCATACGATAATTAGGATTATGATTCCTCACCGAAAATTGGGCAGCCGCGGCCTGCGAGTGTCCGCGCTTGGACTCGGATGCATGGGAATGAGCCAGTCCTACGGCGTGCCGGACGACACCGAGTCCATCGCCACCATCCACCGTGCACTCGAACTCGGACTGTTGTTTTTTGACACTGCCGAGGTCTATGGCCCGTTCCTCAATGAAGAACTGGTCGGACGAGCGTTAAAGGGGCGCCGCGAGCGGGCCGTGATTGCCACCAAGTTTGGCTTTCGCATCGAGAACGGCACAATCGCGGGAACCGATAGCCGGCCCGGCCATATCCGCGAGGCGGTCGAGGGTTCGCTGCGGCGCCTGCAAACGGATCACATCGACCTGCTCTACCAGCACCGGGTTGATCCCCATGTCCCGATTGAAGACGTCGCGGGAGCGGTCGCGGACCTCGTGCGCGCCGGTAAGGTGCGCTATTTCGGTCTTTCGGAAGCGGGTGAAGAGAATATCCGGCGCGCCCATGCAACCCACCCCGTGACGGCGCTGCAAAGCGAGTACTCCCTGTGGGAGCGCAATCTGGAGCCGCGCATCATCCCCGTGCTGCGCGAGCTTGGCATCGGCCTTGTGCCGTTCAGTCCGTTAGGCCGCGGCTTCCTCACCGGCACGGCCAGACGCGCGGAAGAATATCCCGAAGGCGATTTTCGCCGCGGCGACCCCCGTTTTCAGGGCGAGAATTACGATGCCAACGTGCGCGCCGCGTCGGCCGTTCAGAAAATCGCGGAACGAACGAACGCGAAACCCGGGCAGGTGGCATTAGCTTGGCTATTGCAGAAGGGTGAGGACATCGTGCCTATTCCAGGCACCAAGCGTAGAACCTATCTGGAAGAAAATACCGCCGCCGTGTCGCTAAAACTGGAGCCGGATGATATAGCTCGGCTCGATCACGCACTCTCTCCCGAAGCCGTGTCCGGCCCGCGCTACAACCAGCGCATGATGGCAACCATTGACCGGTAGGGGACTTGCGGCCGAAACTTGATGCGTCGGGCTGCGCGAGCTAATCTAATGACAGAGGGCTTGATGGAATGACTCAGTTCACGGAGGCTGTCTACACAAACGGTGTTCTCAAGCCCAGCGAGGGACTGGTGTTGCGTGAGGCCCAGCGTGTGCGATTGATCGTTGAGGCGCTCGACGACGACGATCGCCCAGAAAGGCCTGCGGCCCTGCGGGGGTTCCTGGCTGGGATCGAGGGGATGAGGTTCTTCTCCCGTGAACGTCTGCCCTCTCGGGACGAGCTTCATGATCGCCCTTGACACCAACATTCTGATTTACGCCTGCGACAAAGCCGATCTTCAGGGCGTGTCAGGATATAACTAGCCTATTCCGACGTGGCGCACGCACTCGTGCGTGCCGCGTCGGCACTCGTGCCGACGCCCGGCGCCCATGCGCGAACAGGTGTTCCCGGCCAACGGACGGGACAAGTCAGCAAAGGCCGCTTTCTCGTTTATGTGGATTGCCAGTTTCCGCAAACCCCGTTTCGCAGCCGTCATCGGACAGAACGACAGTCTTCCAATCACGTGGTGCCGTCCGCCGTTCACATGCAGTCGACTATTGGAAATTTACCCAGATGGCGCTGTTGAATATGTCCGTGATGATGCCGCGAGTCAAGCCAGTGGCCGTGAATGACGTTGGGGTATTGTATTGCCCGATGGAGAGCTGTCCGTAACCGGTCGCGCTGCCGCTAGCCGGTAGCGCCGCTAACACGCGCTTCGGAATGGTGAAACTTTGCGTGGACGCCGGGGCCGTGCACAGGATAAGCCCGTTCTGCGAACCGTCCTGCGACAGCGAGGTGGCCAGGATAGTTACGGTGCCGTTTTGCAATGCTGGGTCGCCGCCTGTCCATTGCAGAGCCAGGTCCGACGCGAGCGGTATGCTCTGCTGGGGAGTGATTCCGGTGAACGCCAGGGTCGCCGCAGTTTTCGAGCTGGAGACATCGGTCACGGAAAACGGACCCACTGCTGCCCCGCCGGAGCCCGCTACGGGATACGATTCACTCGGCCAGAGGTATCTTCCGCCTATCGATAAAACGGAGAAGTAAAAGCCGTCAGGCGGAGACACTTGCGTGAGCGCAGTGGGTGCGGCGAAACCCACCGTCAGGGCGCCGGCGTCGAGCTGTGCAGGGCTGGTGTCCGACGGCTCGAGCGTGTACATCATGACTGGGCCGCAACCGTAGGAACAATCCATCGCCGCGCAGTAGCCGGCGGAAACGCCGTACTGCGCCAGGCCCGCAGTCGCGGGAGTGTATTGACTGAACGTTGCGGCTCCGAAGTCGTAGGTGCCGCCGATCGACGAGACGCCTGGCTGGATGTATAAGCTCTTATCGTATAAGCGGACATAGCCGAAACTTACATTCTGGCCCGCAGCCAACTGATTCACCAAGTCCGGCCCCATTATGGAGTCAGTGCAAGTGTCGCCGTTCTCCGCCACGGCGATAGTAGCGAAATTGCCGATGTTTCCCGTAATCCCCCCGGTTTCCACCGCGACGGGGACATAACACCCGGTCACTCCGGCCGGAACCTGGAAATTGATCTGATCGAGCCCCGAACAGCAGCCCGACCGCCCCTGGTAGCTGACATTCGCCGCGATGTTGCCTACATACACGGTAACCTGAGTCGGCAGATTCCCGACTGGCGGCGGCGCGGCATCGTTTCCACTGATGGCGCCGAGCCCGGTACCCCATAGAACAACGTAGTCGTTCGGGTGAAACACGTGGATGATCGTGTTGACCTGGTAATTGGCGTCGGTCGCAATCGCCTGCCCGGTGCCCTGTTCGTTGAAGGTGTAAATGCCAAATGCGCTACCAACAACCTGGATCGGCGCCGGTGCGCTGGTCTGTTTGTTATAAGTGACCGTAAAAGTCCCGTTTCCGATGGGCGCGCTGGACGGCAGGAGCGCGTTCACCTGAGCGCTGTCCGCACCGAGAACGATCGCGGGCACAGAGGTGCCCTGAACCGTGACCGTCACGGAAGTTCCGCCGAGAGTGGTCGGCAGGGGGAACTGATTGGCCTCGATCCAGGTGGTCGGCCCCAGACCGGAGCCGTAAATGCTGAAGATCGAGCCTTGCGCGATTCCGGAGCCCGGCATTCCAGGTGCCCGCGCAACGGCGGAGCTCAACGCTTGGACGCTAATAGTAGGCTGTGCCAATATTCCTATTCCAGGCAAGGCAATAGCAAGACGGCCAACCAACGTGAATAACTTGTGACGCATAAAAACCCCCTCCTAGGTTCGGTCGCGAAGGACGTAATTAGGAATTAACGAGTCCGAATGTATTATGGACCCTAAATTGCCCTCCGGCACGAGAATATCGGTAGCCCTTTCGAGCCGCCTTCGACCGGCAGAACTGCGTGAGGCGTACAGAATCCGCGCTCTGGCAGCGCAAAATCGACGCGTTTGGCAGGCATCTGAAGGGCAGGGAAATGCCATACTAAACGCGACTCGCCCTATGGAATCTCAGATGCCAACCAAACTGCAGGTGGCGACAATGCCGGCCGTTGTGCGTTGCTGACAGCAGCTCTGAGTATTTCCCGATATGTGGGGTCAGCGGAAACTGGCGGTCCAGGAGAATTGGCGACTGGCAAGTTGACGGCTAACGCGCGACTCGCTGAAGTGCACAAGGGCACGGCCGGAAGCCCGCTGGTGGGACATCCACCTCGAACCGGCGTCGCCTCACTGCCTCGTGCCCGCCCCATCCCCCTCCCGAAACGCTCGCCCCGCTTCATACAGCGCAACTCTGCCTTTGATCTCCTCCCCCAGCGCGGGCTGTTTCTCTTCGATGGCGCGCGCCTGCGCCCTACGCGCGGTCAGCGCGGCGTCGGTGAATTGGCCCTTCTCGGCGTAGGCGGCGGCCAGCGTGTCGAGCACCCACGCGTCTTTTCCGCCCGAGAGCTCCACCGCCCGCACGGCGAACTGGAGCGCGTCGTCGCCGTTCCGGATGGTCGCATCGGGCGAGGTCGCCAGCACCCACGCCGCCCGGCGCAACGCCTGCGCGTCGTTCGGTTCGAGCTCGATCGCGGCGCGCCAGTGTGCCAGAGCCTCCGCCGTTCGCCCTTGCGCATCGAGCGCGTCGCCCAGGCTGTCATGTGCTTCCGCGTATTTCGGGTCGATCTCGATCGCGCTCCGCCATTCGGCCATCGCTCCCTGCACGTCCCCGCGCTGGCTCAGCACCAGCCCCAGCTCATAGTGGGCCGGTGCATACCGCGCGTCCGATTCGATCGCCTTGTGCAGTTCGACCGTCGCCTCGTCCAGCTTTCCCAGCTTGGCGAGCGCGCTACCCAAGCCCGTCCGCGCAACGGCGTAATCCGGTTTCAGCGTGGCCGCTCTCTCGAATTGCGCCACGGCTTCCTGCACGCGCCCTGTCTCGGCCAGCAGGGTGCCGAGATCGTTGTGCGCCCGCGCGGACGCGGGATCCGTCTCCAGCGCCGCGCGGAGCTCGATCTCGTTCGCCTTCCGCAAATGCGCCGCGGATTCTTCCCGGTGGCCCATCATCAACAACAGCGCTCCCAGCTTGCGCTCCGCGAATTCGTCGTCGGGGTTCAATTCCAGCGCCTGCCTCCACTTCGCGGCGGACGCTTGGTACGACCCCGTCTTTTGCAGGTAGGTTGCGCCGTCCACCAGCTTGTAATAGTCGATCACCGGGCCGCCGATCCGCCGCAACCCATCTGGCGCAATGTTCACAAATTCCGGCAGGTTCACCGCCCGGTTGGCCGCGGTTGTGTTCTCGATCAGAATGGCCGGACTGTCGTTGCCGTCTGCGTCGATGTGCGTGAGATACATCTGCGTGTAGGGCGACCGTGCCTTCGACGAGAACACCAGCCAGCGCCCGTTGGGCGAAAAGCTGTGCCACGAATTCATCCGCGCCGTGTTGCACCGCATCCGCCGCGCCACGCCGCCCGCCGCGGGAACGATATACAACTGGCTGTCGGGACGCATGAGCTGCCCGTTGCGGCACTCGACGAACACGATCCATCGCCCGTCCGGCGACACCTTGGGAAACGTGTTGCTCATGCCGTTTTGCGACGCGCCCGCAATCGGTTCCGCCACGCCTCCCGCGCCGTTGTGAAACGGAATCCGGTACAGGTCGTACTGGATTTGCAGCTCGTTCGGATCGTTGGCGAATTTAGCCAGCGGCACACCCGGTGGATTGGGGTCGGTGGCCGCGGCACGCGCGAATACCAGATACTGGCCGTCGGGACTCCAGACGCCGCCCATCTGCACGAATCGCGGATCGTCGGCGCCGGGGAGCGGCCGCAGCACTCCCGTCGCGCGGCTGAACCAGCTCAGAATCCCGCGCGTCGGATAGAATACCTGGAGGAACCGGTAGTCCTTGAAATTGGCCACATAATAGTTGCTCGGAGGCGCTCCTGTGGATGCCGACATCGCCGCCGGGTTGACCGTGGTCGCCACGTACTGCCCGTCCGGCGAAACCCGCGACATGAAGCCGATCCGGATGTTCCCCTTCAGCTTGCCCTCGGGCGAGCTCCACTGAATCACGTCTGTCTTGCGGACCGCCATCTCGGGCGCCACCTGCGCCAGAAAGTACATTCCGCGATTGCCCTGTAGCCCGTCCAAATCCATTCCCATCGTCTTGCCGTCCGCCGAAAACGAATGGCAATTGGCGCACACCGGCAGGTTCTCCATCACCACCCGGCTGCTCGATTCGCCGACGTTGCGAACTCTCCAGGCGACCAGCGGCAGCGCCTGCGCGGCCAGCGGTTTGATCACGCCTTTCTCCAGCTCCGAGGGCATCAGCGGCACGTCGCGATAGAAGATCGGCGCGCCCACCGCATCCTTCGAGGTGCGGATGGTGATGCTGCCGCGCGACACCGGCTGGCCTCCGCCGTTGCCACGAAAGCCGAGGACGGTCACCGTCGCAGCACTTGCGACCGAATGCCGCTGGATGGTCCGCCACGTCGCCGCGTCCGGCCTCCAGGCATGCGCCGCCGCTATTTCGGGCGTCAGCGTGGGCGGTGCGTTGGTGCTGGCGACGCAATCCGGATCGATTTTGCCAATGCGGGGGTGCTCGCCGTGGGAAACTCCGTAAACCGTCCACGCATGATCGGCGAATGAGATTTCGATCTGCCAAAAGAGGAAACGTTCCGCGCTGTCCCGCCAGAGGAACTCCGGCGGCGGGATATCGGGCGGGAAGATCGACCCATCCTTCGGATAATCGATTGTGATTGTAGCCTCTCCGCCAGGCGCGTTTACAGCCGCGTTGTTGCGGCCTTCCACGCCGTCCCACGCGCCCGCCGCCAGCGCGACCACAAGACCCGGCAGCAAAATCATGTCGGGCCGCCCGCCACGCATCACTCGCATCCCCTCACAACCCCAGCTTACAGCCGGGAGGGTTGCCTCAGCCAGGCCATGAACGGCCCGGCGCACGAGTGAAGAAATCGCCCGTTCGTTTGGTTGGAGGCTCCGGATTGCCGGCGCCTTCATTCACCACTTCCCAAAATTTTGCTAAGCTATTGTATCCAATAATCTTACACAATATTCCAGCGCTCGGAATGCGCCTCCCGCCCACCCTCTTGTGGCACAGTGAGATTGTGAAGCAGGCAGTTTGGCCCAACCACTTCATTTTGCTTCAGCGAGGCCCCGTGGGCACGATTGGCCCACTTTTTGGCACCGGTTTTGAGTTTTTTCAATAACTTAACGCCAGCCCGTGGGCACGATCTGTCCCACGGACAGGGTCGATGAGCAGCGGTCATTTTGGGCGAATCGCCCAAAAAACAGAGGTTAAGTGCTTTGTTTTCGGTAATAATTTGGGCGATTTTGCCGGAATTGACCGATCCGCCTCAAATCACCTTCACGGCCACCGGTTCCGACATCACGCCGGCGCATTCCACGCGCAAGGGCAGCTCGCCTTTCGGGCAATCCTGCGGCGCTTTGGCGTTGATTTGCCGGCGCCCCTCGACGGGTTCGCCGGCGAACGTGATGGCCATGCGCGCGTCGCCCAGCCACAGCCGGAGGTTACCCCGGTCGGCGTTCTCCGGGAGGCCTTCCACCCAGCACGAAAGGTAACCGCTTTCGGTGACATTCACGCAGTCGGCTTCCGAGTGAAGCGAATCGCGAACGCCGGCGATCACAATGCGCTCAGCCGACCGCGGCATATCGACGGCGATGCGCTGCGCGGCGCTGAAACAGCTGTTGGGGAGGCGCAGCCGCACATCGTTCCAGCCCGTTTTCAAGCCGGGAGGGAGGGTGAATTTGGCCCAGTAGATTCCGCTGTCTGGAGCGACCAGTGTCGCGGCAGCGCCGAACTCTCCGACATCGAGCAGCAACTCCTCTTTCGATGGAATCGCCGAGTTGGTGCGGAACCAGCAGTCGATATCGTGGTCGCGCCTGGAATTGAAGTTGACGCCCTGAGTTGTTGGATTGATTGCCGCCAGCAGTTCCGGCGGCTCCTGGGCCGGTTCGGCGGGTTCCGGCGGCCACTTGCGAAAACACGCTACCACGGCGTTCTCGGGATCGGCCGCGATCAGTTCCACCCGCGCGAATCCGGCCGCGCGGCACATCGCCAGAACGCAACCGACCGTCGGGCCGTTCCAGTTGTCGAAATTGCCGTTGAGCTCGGTGGTCTCGTAGAACTCCATGCGGGGAATGTCGTTCACGTGATCTTGCCAGTTGGCGCCATCGGTGACGAAGGTTTCGACGATGACGAGCTCGGTCGAGAGGCCGCAGAGGATCTCCAGGCCCCATAACGGATGCCGCAAGTGATAGAGCACGCCTAAACAAAAAACAATGTCGAACTTGCCCAAGTCAACCCAGGGCAATTCGAAAAGGTCGAGGTTGCGGTAGTCGGCCTTGGACCCGAGCTTGCGGTGCAACTCGAGATAATTCGCCTGCTCCTGGCAATCGACGGATGTCACAGCGGCGCCGCGGCGCTCGGCTTCGAAACTGAACCAGCCGTCCCAGGCGCCGATATCGAGCACGCGCTTGCCAGTGAGATCGGCGGGGATGGGAAAGCGGGACCAGCGCTCGCGCTCCCATTCCAGGCTCATGTAGCCGTTGATCAATGTCCCATCGGGCAACTCGAAGCTGTGGTACCAGCCGATCTCGCGAAGCTGGTCGGTGAAATCGTGTTGCCTCCTGCGCAGCGCCCGCAGTTCGTCGGCATCCATAGTCATCTCGTCCAAAAGACCAGCGTATCAGCTTGGCGCGCCCGCTTTGGTTTTGCGGCAGGCAAATTAAGCCCACCCCCTTTCGCTTCATCAAGCAATGAGCTATGAATAGCAATCTGATCCCTATGCGATTCTCAAGCAAATACACCGCCATCCGGATTTCGCTCGGCGCCGCGCTCATTGCCGCTGCGGCACAGGCGCAGACCGTTCCCGCGGCGCGCACGCACACCTGGTGGCACGATACCGGCGCCGGCCTCCGTCCTTACACCGCCAACGCCAAGAAGCTGCCGTTGATTTCCGTCAAGGGCAACAAGTTCGTCGACCCGGACGGCGCGACGGTGCTGTTCCGCGGCCTTTCCATCTCCGATCCGGACAAGCTCGAAATGCAGGGCCACTGGAACCGCGAGCACTTCGTCAAAGTGGCTGAGATGGGAACCCACGTGGTGCGCATCCCCGTCCACCCTATCGCCTGGCGCGAGCGAACGCCGGCCGAATATCTCAAATTGCTGGACCAGGCCGTCGAATGGTCGACCGACCTGGGGATGTATGTGGATCTCGACTGGCACTCCATCGGCAATCTCACGACTGGCGTTTTTCAAGACCCGATGTACGATACTTCGCTCCAGGAGACGTACGAATTCTGGCGCATCATGGCGCGCCATTTCGCCGGCCACAACACGGTGGCGTTCTTTGAACTTTTCAACGAGCCGACCACGTTTCGCAACCAGCTCGGCCCGGTCTCCTGGGACGACTGGAAGAAGATCAACGAAAATATCATCGCCATCATCCGCGCGAACAATGCGAAAGCGATACCGCTGGTGGCCGGATTCGATTGGGCGTACGATCTGACTCCCCTGATCCTCAGCCCGATTGCCGCCGAGGGCATCGGCTACGTGGTTCATCCTTATGCCAACAAGCGGCAGCGCCCATGGGAGCCCAAATGGGAAGAGGACTTCGGTTTCGCCGCCGCCACTTACCCCGTGGTCGCCACCGAATTCGGCGGATTCTCGGAGCCGGCTGCGGGAGTCGCTGGGCAAGTTCCGTACGGGCCGTCGATCATCAAATACCTGGAGAGCAAGGGCATCAGTTGGATGGTGTGGTGCTTCGACCCGGAGTGGGGTCCGACGCTGATTAGCGACTGGAACTACACGCTGAACGCATCCGGCGAATTCGCCAAGCAAGCGATGCATGGGGCAGTGCAGTAGAAACTGTGGCGCACGCACTCCTGCGTGCCGCGTCGGCATTCCTGCCGACGTGTCTTGGTATTCCCGGCAGTCAGAAAGAAAAGCCGAGACGACTCTCGGCTCAGCAGGCTGACAGCCCGCGCCACGGAGGCTACGCTAACCGCAGGCGCTCGGCGGCGGCTTCGGGCGTGAGGTCGCGCTGCGGGGTAGCTAGCAATTCATATCCGACCAGGAATTTGCGCACGGTGGCCGAGCGCAGCAACGGAGGATGGAAATGCAGGTGCATATGCCACTCCGGGTGCGTCTCGCCATCGGTCGGACTCTGGTGAAAGCCCATGCTGTAGGGGAAGGGAACCGCAAAGAGGCGGTCGTAGCGCGCGGTCAGGCGTTTCAGGATGTCGGCCAGGCCGTTGCGCTCGGCGTCATCCAGGCCATCGATGGCGCCGATGTGACGCCGGGGCATCACCATCGTCTCGAACGGCCACACCGCCCAAAACGGCACCACCGCCATCCAGCTTGCGTTTTCGTCCACCAGCCGTTCCCGGCGCCCGGCTTCGAGCGCCGCATAGTCGCAGATGAGGCACCGCGCGCGCGCCTCGCGCCATGCCAGTTGCGCGGCCTGTTCCTTGGCGACCTCGTTCGGCAAGTGTGAATTGCACCAGATCTGGCAATGAGGATGCGCGTTGCTGCAGCCCATCATGGCGCCGCGATTCTCGAAGATCTGCACGTAGCGGATGGATTCGCGCGCGCCCAGCTCGCGGTATTGCCCGGCCCAGGTGTCGACGACGTGGCGGAGATCGCCGGGTTCCATGTGGGCGATGGTGAGATCGTGTTTGGGCGAGAAGCACACCACACGGCAGATGCCCGGCTCGCCTTGCGCCACCAGCAGCCCTTCCTCATCGAAGCGGTCCGGCGGCGTATCGGGGCGGAGGGCGGCGAAGTCGTTATCGAAAACGAAGGTGGATGTGTAACGCGGATTGCGCGCGCCGCCGGCGCGCTCATTGCCGGGGCAAAGGTAGCAGCTTGGGTCGTATTCGGGCTGCGCCGTTCGCGCGGTCTCTTCTACCTGCCCCTGCCAGGGCCGCTGGGTGCGATGCGGCGATACGAGCACCCATTCGCCCGTTAACGGGTTGAGCCGGCGGTGCGGATCTTGCTTCCAATCGAACATGAAGTCACATGGTAACCAAATCGAGCGGTGGGGCGGGGCGCCACAAGGTTGGCAGGCGGAAGCGCCTGCCCCACCCCTTCGACAGCAAAGTGGGACAGGCGCTTTCGCCTGTCAACCTGCCGGCCTATTCGAATTCACACCTCGAACACGGTCCCTGGAAAGAACACCGGCGGCGAAGACCGCCGGCGCTACGACTACGGCGGGGCACTCACTCGGCACTCGTATTACAATAAGCCTTCCATGTCTGAAGCCTCCAAATTCCTTCTTACCGACAGCCAGATCCCCGCGGTCTGGGTGAACGTGCTGCCATCGCTCCCGGAGCCGCTCGCCCCGCCTCTGCATCCGGGCACTCATCAGCCGCTGAAGCCGCAGGATCTGGCGCCGATCTTTCCGATGGAACTGATCGAGCAGGAGTTCTCCCCGAAGCCGGAGATCGATATTCCGGGCGAGGTGATGGACATCTATCGCCTGTGGCGCGCCACGCCTCTCTATCGCGCGCGGCGCCTGGAGAAGGCGCTCGATACGCCGGCGCACATCTATTACAAG